>Ga0207646_10007093_pt1 | contig 11465 bp, 9 predicted proteins | sample KBSK5502metaG_FD_184343 | JGI IMG/M metagenome (GOLD analysis project Ga0207646, IMG submission 184343) | Corn, switchgrass and miscanthus rhizosphere microbial communities from Kellogg Biological Station, Michigan, USA - KBS K5-50-2 metaG... | ecosystem: Host-associated > Plants > Roots >...
CCCTGCACCGCCTGGCCCACCGCCTGAACCGCCTCGCTCCGGACGCTCGCCCGAGGATGCCCAAGCAGGGGCAGCAGCCGAGGGACGAGCTCCGGACGCTCCAGTCTCCCGAGCGCGCGCAGTCCAGCGGCGAGCACCAGCGTATCCGAGCTCCGGAGTGCCCGCTCGAGGAGCAACAGCTCCCCCGGCGCGGCGGCGCGATGGTCCTCCGCCCGGAGAATCCTCTCCAGCAGTGCCGCGTTTCCCTGGGAGAATGCCGGCCGTGTCAGGGCCAGCACGAGGAGGATTCCGAGGGGGAAATGGGGTCTCACGAGGCACTTTCCGAGGGAAAACACCGTTTTTCCCTATTGTGTCCCGGGAGAAGATGCTTAATTTCTGGTACCGGCAGCTCTTCGTTCCGCCCGGCAGTCACGTTCGGACCCCTCGACAGGAGACGTCTCGATGGCGATGAAGAAGAAGGCCCGGAAGCCCGCGAAGAAGAAGGCTGGCAAGCGGAAGCCCAGCGCCGCGTTCATGAAGCCGATGCAGCCCAGCGCCGCGCTCGCCGAAGTCGTCGGTTCCAAGCCGATCCCCCGGACGGAAGTCACCAAGAAGCTGTGGGCGTACATCAAGCGAAAGGGCCTTCAGGACAAGAAGAATCGCCGCAACATCAACGCCGATGCCAACCTCAAGACGGTCTTCGGTGGTCGCGGCACCGTCAACATGTTCGAGATGACCAAGCTGGTCAACAAGCATCTGAAGTAGCAGCTTCTCCACGCAATGCTCCGGGGGCCGAGCGCATCGGCCCCCTGTTTTTTTCGCGACCGGTGCAGTCAGCGCACTCCCCGCGCGAGCGGCGACAGCTGCTCGAGCCACGGCCGCGCGCCCTCGAGCTGTGCCGCCAGGCGGAAGAGCGTTGCCTCGTCGCCGAAGCGCGCGACGAAGTGGCTGCCGAGAGGAAGCCCGCCGCTGGTCCAGTAGAGCGGCAGTGACATCGCCGGCTGTCCCGTCGCGTTGATGACGGGCGTCCAGGGAATCCACTCGAAGACCTTTGCGGCCGTCTGCTCCAGGACTCCAGCGTGACGGAGCAAGGCACCGCTGCGCAAGCCACCCAGCAATTTCAGCAGCACGCGCTCGCGATCCGTGGGCTGCAGCGCGCCGATTGCAACCGGCGGCGCGCTGACGGTCGGCGTGAGCAGCACGTCGTAGCGCTCGAAGAAGGGCGCAATGCTCCGGGCGATCCGCTGCAGCAGACGGACGGCGTCGCTGAAATCGGCCGCGGGCATGCTGCGCCCCATCAAGCCCAGAGCCCACGTCGCGGGCTCGAGATCGCGCGGCCGGACCCGCCTCCCGACCGCCCGCTCCGCCTCGCGCAGGTCGCCGCCCAGCTCGGCGCAGATCATGGTGAGAAACGCCCGCGCGAAAGCCGCGCCGTCAAACTCGGGAGAGGCCTCTTCCACGTCGTGGCCCAGCGACTCCAGCAACCGCGCCGCATCCTGGAGCGCGGCGAGACACTCGGGATGCACGGAGCCGCCAAGCCAGGGGCGTGCGGTGAAGGCGATACGGAGCCGGCCGGGTTCGCGCCGGGTTTCCTCGAGGTAGGGACGCTCGCGCGGCGGCGCGACGTAGGGCGCGCCGGGATCGGTGCCCGCCGTCGCATCGAGGACGGCGGCGCTGTCCCGTACCGAACGCGACAGCACGTGCTCGACGACCGCTCCCTGCCAGACTTCGCCGTAGTCGGGCCCGCTGGGCACGCGCGCTCTGGTCGGTTTCAGTCCGAACAGGCCACAGCACGACGCCGGAATCCGAATGGAGCCGCCGCCGTCACCGCCGCCCGCCACCGGAACCATCCCGCAGGCCACCGCGGCCGCGGAGCCGCCACTGGACCCGCCGCTGGTCCGGGAAAGATCCCAGGGATTGCGGGTCGGGCCGAACGCCGCAGGCTCGGTGACGGGGGTGAGGCCGAATTCGGGCGTGTTAGTCTTGCCGAGCAGGAGAAACCCGGCTGCCCGGTAGCGCCGCACCAGCTCGCTGTCGTGCGGTGCGATGTATCCCTTGAGAAACGCGCTGCCGCACTGCAACGGCTCGCCCTGGACGCTGGAGAGCAGATCCTTGATCAGGAACGGGACGCCGCGGAAGGGGCCGTCGGGCAGGGGACCGGCCGCGGCGCGCCGGGCCGCTTCATTCATGCGGTGAATCACCGCATTGACCTGCGGATTCAGCCGCTCGATGCGGTCGATCGCCGTGGCGACCAGCTCGAGCGGGGTCACCTCGCCGCGACGCACCAGCTCGGCGAGACCGGTGGCGTCGTAGCGCAGGTAGTCCTGGTCCGACAGCTTGCCGCCCATCGCGCCTCCGGGTACCGTCAGAGACCTCTTCTCGCGCCGAAAGCTCTATGCGGATCGCCGCCGCGCAACTCGCTCCCGTCTTTCTCGACCGCGAGGCTACTCTCGCCAAAGTGGTGCGCGCCATCGCCGAGGCGGCGGCCCAGGGCGCGGGGCTCGTGGCGTTCGGGGAAACCCTGGTGCCGGGATACCCCGCCTGGATCTGCAAGACCGACGGCGCCCGCTTCAATGCCCCCGACCAGAAGCGGCTGCACGCGCGCTATCTCGCGCAGGCCGTCACGCTCGAGGAAGGCCACCTGGAGGCGGTGGCCGACGCCGCGCGGCAAGGGCGGATCGCCGTGGTGCTGGGCATCGCCGAGCGGCCGCTCGACCGCGGCGGTCACACGATTTACTGCGCCCGGGTCTGCTTCGGGCCCGACGGCAGCGTGCTATCGGTCCACCGAAAGCTGATGCCCACCTATGAGGAGCGCCTCGCCTGGGGCACCGGTGACGGGGCGGGCCTGGTCACCCACCGGATCGGCGAATTTACGCTGGGCGCCCTGCTCTGCTGGGAAAACTGGATGCCGCTGGCGCGCGCCGCCTTGTACGCCGCGGGCGAGAATCTGCACGTGGCGCTCTGGCCGGGGGCCGATTCGATCACCCGCGACATAACCCGGATGATCGCGCGCGAAGGCCGCAGCTACGTGCTGTCGGTTTCGGGACTGCTCCGCGCCGAAGACATTCCTCCGGAAACTCCGGAGCGCGGGCGCTTCGTCCCCGCGGAAGGCGGGGTGCTGTACAATGGCGGCTCCTGCCTCGCGGGGCCCGACGGCCAGTGGCTCATCGAGCCGATCCTCGGCGAGGAGCGCGTCGCGGTGGCCGATATCGAGCTGGACCGGGTGCGGGAAGAGCGCCAGAACTTCGATCCGGCCGGCCATTATGCCCGCCCGGACGTGCTGCGGCTGCAGGTGGACCGGCGGCGGCAGCGCGCGGTGGAGTTTACCGATTGAGCTCTGCGGCTAACCCGCGTGCTGCCAGACGCCCAGCCGCCAGAGCAGGAAGGCGTAGTCGAGCGCAATCTCCCGCAGCCGGTCGTAGCGTCCCGACGCGCCGCCGTGTCCCGCCCCCATGTTGGTCAGCAGCAGCAACGGGTTGGCGTCGGTCTTGAGCGTGCGCAGTCGCGCCACGTACTTGGCCGGCTCCCAGAACATCACCTGGCTGTCGTGCAGCGAGGTACGCACCAGCATCGCGGGATAGGCGCGTGCGCTCAGGTTGGTGTAGGGACAATACTCCCTGAGCCACGCGTACTGCTCCGCCAGTCCCGGATTGCCCCATTCTTCGTATTCGCCCACGGTGAGCGGGAGCGACGGATCCGACATCGTATTGATCACGTCGACGAACGGCACCTGGGCCACCACCGCGGCGAAGAGGTCGGGGCGCAGATTGGCGGCGGCCGTCACCAGCAGTCCTCCCGCGCTGCCACCCTCGATCGCCAGCCGGTCCGGCTCGGTCGTTGCTTCCCGGACCAGCGCTTCGGCGACGCTGCTGAAATCGCTGAAGCTGTTCCGCTTGCAGGCCATGCGGCCGGCGTCGTGCCAGCGCTTGCCCAGCTCGCCGCCACCCCGCACGTGGGCAATCGCCACCACCACGCCGCGGTCGAGCAGTGAGAGCCGGTTCGAGGAAAACCCCACCGGAAACGAGAGTCCGTAGGCGCCATACCCGGTCAGCAGCAGCGGGGCCGGCCTGGCAACCGGGGGAGCCCGGCGAAAGACCAGCGAGACGGGAATGGCAGTTCCGTCCGCGACGGCCACCGTGCGCCGTTCGCAGCCGTAGCGCGAGGCATCGAAGCCGCCGGGAATCTCGCGCTGCTTGAGCAGCGTGCTCGTGCCGCTGCTCACCTCGTAGTCGTACACCGAGGGCGGAGTCACCGGCGATTCGTATTCGTAGCGCAGCGCGGTGCTCTCCCATTCGGGGTTGGGCCCGGAGCCCACCTCGTACACCGGCTCGGGAAAGCTCACATAACGCGCGGCTCCTCCCCGGCGCGGCTGGACCCGGATTCCCACCAGCCCGAGCGAGCGTTCCCACGCGATCCAATGATTTGCGAAGGCATCGATCGCTTCCACCATCACATCGTCACGATGGGGCAGCAGCTCCACCCAGTGCGCGGAGTCGGGATCGTCCGCCGTGAATCCCACGACGCGAAAATTCGGGCCGCGGTCGTTGACACGCAGCAGCCAGCCTGCTCCGAGGTGATCCGCCTCGAGCTCCCGCTCCGCCACGCGCGGAATCAGCAGGCGCGGTGACCCGGTCGGGTCCTCCGCAGCGAGGACGTGGATTTCGGAAGTGGTGTGGCTGTCGCTCTGCAGCAACAGAAAGCGCCGGCTCCTGGTACGGTCGACGTGCAGCCGGAAACGCTCGTCCTTCTCCTCGAACACCAGCTCGCTGGCGCGACCGAGCTCGTGGCGCCAGATCTGATAGAATCGCTTCGCGCTGTCTTCGACCGTATAGAGGAAGGTTCGGTTGTCCTCGGCCCACGCGACCGACCCGCACTTCTCGAGCGGCCCTGCCACCAGCGATCCGGTCTCCAGGTCCTGGACCACGAGGGTGTACTCCCGATAACCGGTCCGGTCCGTCGAGTAGGCCAGCAGGCGTCCATCGTCGCTGATGGCCAGCGCTCCGAGCGCCAGGTACCCACCACCCTCGGCGAGCTGATTCAAGTCGAGGAAGACCTGCTCGGGAGCGGAGAGTGAGCCCTGCTTGCGGCAGTAGATGGCGTACTGCTTTCCCGCTTCGGTGCGCGCGTAATACCAGTGGTTCCCCTCGCGGTAGGGCACCGTAACGTCGGTCTGCTTGATCCGGCCTAGCATCTCCTGATACAACTGTTCCGCGAGCGGGCCGAGTGGCGCGAGCTCCGCTTCCGCGTAGCTGTTCTCGGCCTCGAGATAGGCACGGACCGCGGGGTCCTCGCGGTCCCGCAGCCAGAAGTAGTCGTCACCGAGCCGCTCGCCGTGGAAGAGCAGCGGGTGGGGCCGGCGCGGTGCCCTGGGAATCGTTACGCTGGGCGCGCTCATGGCTCAACCTCGAGCCAGGGCTCGGCTTCCACGCCAAGCGCATCGGCGATCCGGTTGATGTAGCTGAAGTAGGCGATCACCTGCACCGCGTCGTGAATGGCCCGGTCGCTCACGCCGGCGCTCTGCAACCGCGTGATCTCGGCGCCGGTGACGCTTTGCGAGTCGCGGGCGAGCCGCTCGGCCAGCGCGCAGAGCAGGCGATCGGTTTCCGCGAGATCGGCCTGGCGCCAGTCCTCGGCGAGCCTGCTCACCCAGGCCGAGGCATCGGCGATTCCCGCGGCGGCGACCTCGGCACGGAGGTCGTAGGCGTGGGCGCGGATTCAATAGCGGCACCCGTTGGTACGCGACACCACCACCGCGAGCATTTCGCGCTGCATCCGGCTCAAGGGAGAGGGGCCGTACATGATGGCCAGGTACAGCTCCAGCGTCGCCTTGAGCACTCCCGGGTTAGGACTCATGAGCCGGACGATGTTCCAGATCCGGCCCGCCCGGGCCTCCGCCGCGCGGTACTGCTCGGCCAGCAGCCCGTCGGCAGCTTCGGGGGGAGTGAGCGCGATGCGGGGCATTGCCGGGAGGCTCAGCTCGGGATCAGCGCACGCCACTGTGCGGCAGAGCGTGCAGGCGGTGCACTGCCTCTCGCAGCAGGTCCTCGGTTTTGCAGAAGGCGAACCGCGTCAGGTGGGCGCCATCCTCGGGCCGGCTGAAGAAGCTGGTGCCCGGCACCGTCGCCACGCCGCCTTCCACGGTGAGCCAGCGCGCAAATTCCGGAGCGGGGAGGTCGCTCAGCGCGGAGAAGTCGGCCAGGATGTAGTAGGCGCCGTCGGGGGCCACCGAACGAAAGCGGGCCCCGTCGAGCGCCTCCATCAGCAGATCCCGTCGCGTGCGATACTCTTGCGAAAGGCCCTCGTAGTAGCTCCGGCCCAGCGTCTCCATGGCGACGGCGAGCCCTTCCTGGAGCGGCGCGGGAGCTCCCACGGTGAGGAAATCGTGCACCTTGCGGATAGCGTCGGTCAGCGCGGCGGGTGCCACGATCGTGCCGATGCGCCAGCCGGTAATGCTGTACGTCTTGGAGGCTCCCGAGATAGTGACGGTGCGGCTGCGCATCCCCGGCAGCGTGGCGATCGGAATGTGCTCGCCTTCGTAACGGATGTGCTCGTAGATCTCGTCGGTCACCGCCCAGGCGTCGTGCCGCTGGCACAGCTCGGCGATGCCCTGGAGCTCGGCGCGGGTCAGCACGCGGCCGGAGGGATTCCCGGGCGTGTTGATCACGATCGCACGGGTTCGATCGGAGCAGACCGCCTGCAGCCGGTCGAGATCGAGCGCCTCACCTGGAAGCAGCGGAACGAAGACGGGCTTGGCATCGCAGAGGATCGCGTCGGGCCCGTAATTCTCGTAAAACGGCTCGAAGACGACCACTTCCTCACCGGGATCGACCAGTGCCAGCAGGGTCGCGGCCATGGCTTCCGTCGCCCCGCAGGTCACCGTGAGCTCCGACTCCGGATTGACCTCCATGCCGTACCATTCGCGATACTTGCGGGCGATCGCGTCGCGGAGCCGTTTCGCTCCCCAGGTGATGGCGTACTGGTTGATGTCGGCATGGATCGCCGCCGCGGCGGCTTCTTTGAGCACGTCGGGCGCGGGAAAATTCGGGAAGCCCTGAGCGAGGTTGATGGCCCCGTGCTCGGCGGCCAGCCGGGTCATGCCCCGGATGACCGATTCGGTAAACGTATGGGTCCGGCGTGCGGTTCGCATGGTCCAAACTTAAACCGCGCCGCGCCTGGGGCGGCCGTTAGTGCCGGCTCACTCCGCTCTCAAGACCATGGTGATGTCGCTCCGGCTCGCCCGGAGGGCGGGCACCCACGAGGCCAGGACCGCCGTGATCAGCACGAGCAGCGGCACCGCCACGAAGGTTACGGGATCGAGCGGGGCCACCTGATAGAGCAGCGTCCGGATCACGCGGGCGCCGACCAGCGCGAGCGTCGCGCCCGTCACGATGCCGATGACGGTGAGCAGCGCGCCGTGGCGGACGACCAGCCACTGGACCTGGGTCGCCTTGGCGCCGAGGGCGATCCGGATCCCCATCTCGCGCATGCGGCGGGTGGCAAGCTGGGCCATCACCCCGTACACGCCGACGACGCCGAGCAACAGGCCGACTCCCGCGAAGCAGAGCATCAGCACGGTGAGAAACCGGTCGCGGGCGAGTGAATCGGCGCGCACCGACTCCATGGTCCGGATCGACGAGATGGCGAGCAGCGGATCGAGCCGCGCGATGATGGCCCGGAGCGCCGGCGCCAGCGCCGCCGGATCACCCGCGCTGCGGAGCAGGAGCGTCATGCCGGAGCGGGAGTCCTGGCCGAATGGCGCGATGAACTCGGGCCGGGGCGGCTCAGCTAACCCGCGCTGGCGCTCGCTCCCGACCACCCCGACGATCGTGCGCCAATAGGAGGTGGAATCCGGCACCCGATCGAACGAGATGCGCCTGCCGATGGGGTCCTCGTTCCTGAAATACCTGTCCGCGAGCGCCTGATTGATCAGGACCACGCGAACCCCGTCGGCCTCGTCCGCGTCGCTGAAGAGCCGGCCGCGCAGCAGGGGGACCCGCATCACCCTCTGATATCCGGCGCTGATCTCGCGGTGCAGCACTTCTCCGCCCCGCTCCATAGGCGGCCGGCCGGCAATCGAGAACTCGCTCGACCACATCGGCGGGCCGAGCGGCACTCCCGACGCCACGGCCGCCGTTTCGACTCCGGGAAGCGCCCGGGCCTCGCGCTCGAGGGCCTCGTAGAACGCCAGCACCTTGCGCGTGCTGTCGTAGCGGATGCCGGGAAGATTGAGCTCGACCGCGAGGACATTGCGCGGGTCGAAGCCGGGCTCCACCCGTTGAAGCAGCAAGTAGCTTCGCACCAATAACCCGGCACCGAGCATGAGGGCCAGCGCCAGCGCGACCTGGCTCACCAGCAGGGCTTCGCCCCAGCGCCGGGCCCGGAGCGTTGCGCTGGCGGTCCGGCCTTCGTCACGCAGCACGTCGGCGGCAACCCGCCGGGCGGTCCAGAGCGTGGGCGCCACGCCGAAGATCACGGCGGCCAGCAGCGTCACACCGAGCGCGTAGAGCAGGACCGCGCTGCTCAGCCGGATTCCGCTCACCGGCAGCATGCCGGCCGGCTGGAGCGCGCTCAGCACACGGGTGCCCCAGGCGCCGAGCCCGACCCCCGCGGCACCGCCGACCAGCGCGAGCACAGCGTTCTCGGCCAGGGCCTGGCGGAAGAGCCGGCCTCGCCCCGCGCCGAGCGCGAGGCGCACCGCGGTCTCGCGCTCGCGGCCGGCGGCACGAACCAGCAGGAGATTCGCGACGTTGGCGCACGCGATGAGGAGCAGCAGCCCGACGCCTCCCAGCATCACCAGGAGCGGCAGGCGCGTCTTGCCGACCAGGAATTCGTGCAGCGGGGTCATGCCCGCGCCCATGTGCACGTTGGTGACCGGGTACTGCTGCTTGAGTCGGTTGACCACCGTCTGCAGCCCCGCGTTGGCGGCCTCGAAGCGGAGACCGGGCTTGAGCCGGCCCACGACTTTCACGAAGTGGGCGCGGCGGAACCACACCTGGGACGCCGCCTCCTTGTCCCAGCGCACCGGCATCCAGACGTCCGCGTCGATCCCGGGGAATTCGAAACCCCGGGGCAGCACGCCCGCCACCGCGACGGCGCGACCGTTGAGCTCGAGCGCTTGTCCGATCAGGGCGCGGTCGCCGCCAAAGAGATTCTGCCAGGCCCGCCAGCTCAGCATCAGGCGGCGCGGCGCGTCGGACCAGGTATCGGCTTCGGTCAGCGCGGTGCCGGCCGCGGGCCGGACGCCGAGGACCTCGAAGAAATTGCCGGTGATGGTCTGGGCGCGCAGCATCCGGGGCTCGCCGCGGCCGGTGAGCGTGCTGGTGCCGCTGAAGCTCAAGTAACCCGCGACCCCGCTGAAGACGCCCGACTGCTCCCGCCAGTCGAACATGTTGGCGGGCGCCGCGTCCTCCCTGACCCAGTGGAAGTCGGGGTTTTCCTCCCACAGCATGACCAGCCGGGAGGGCTCGGCGAAAGGCAGTGGCCGAAGCATCACCGCGCTGACGGCGGAGAAGATCGCCGTGTTGGCGCCGATCGCGAGCGCCAGGGTGAGGATCGCCGTCGCGGCGAGGGCCGGGCTGCGGACCAGGGTGCGGAACGCGTAGCCGGCATCGTGGCGCAGGTCGTCGAGCCAGTCGTGGACCTTCAGGCGTGATTCTCGTCGCTGGGCGGAGCGCATCACGGCAGCCGCAGTGGCGGGGTTGCCAAGCCGGGCCGCCACCTGAGCGCGGGCGGCGTCCGGAGTCCGGCCCTGGGACACGAGGAAGCGGATCTCCTCCTCGGCCATCGCCGTGAGCTCGTCGAGACCATCGGCGCCGGCAGCCTCGGGCCGGTGGACCGCGAGCTCGAAATCGCGCTCGACGCCGGGCCGGATCTCGCCGGGCTTCATCGCGCACCGAGCAGCGCCGTCAGCGCGGCGACCGAGCTCTTGAGTGAGGCGGTTTCGGACCGGAGATGCGCGCGACCGGCCGGCGTCAGGGTGTAGTAGCGCGCCTTCCGGTTGTTTTCGGTGGTGCCCCAGGCCGCCGTCACGCAGCGCCGCTCCTCGAGGCGGTGGAGCGCCTGGAGCAGCGCGGCGGGTTCGATCGGGAATTCTCCCTGCGACCCGGCCTCGATCCAGCGGGTGATCTCGAACCCGTGGCGGGGACCGAAGCTCAGGGCCTTGAGGACGAGGGCGTCGAGAGTGCCTTTGAGGAGCATGGGCGTGGCTCGGGCTCGGGTGGCTTCCACCAAGTTACTACACTGAGACGCTTGGATGGCCTGATTAGTTGCACCGCTCGCTGGTGGGGCGCATTATCTCTGACACCATTCGCCACTGTGACCCAATGCGCCTTACGCCGCTTGCGCTGCTGTTGCCCGCGCTCGCCCACGCCCAGCTGAAGGCTCCCTCCATGGCCGGTCGCTCCACCGTCTATGCGCCACACGGCGTCATCGCCACTTCGCAGCCGCTGGCGACCACCGCGGGGCTCGCCGTCCTCCAGAAGGGCGGCAACGCCATCGACGCCGCGGTCACGGCCGCGGCGGTGCTCAATCTCGTCGAGCCCCATATGACCGGCATCGGCGGCGACATGTTCGCGCTGTTCTGGTCGGCGCGCGAGCATAAGCTGGTGGCGCTCAATGCGAGTGGTCGATCGGGCTCCTTGATGACGCGTGAGGAGCTGGCCCGGCGTGGCCACAACAGCGTCCCGCTCTACGGACCCGAGCCGGTTACCGTCCCCGGCGCGCTCTCGGGCTGGGCGGCTCTGCTCGAGAAGTACGGAACCCTCACGCTCGCCGAGGCGTTGGCACCGGCCATTCGGCTGGCCGAAGAGGGATTTCCGGTTTCCCCGATCATTGCGGGGCAGTGGGCGGCGGCGGCGGAGCGCCTGGTGCACGACGAGGGAGCCCGAGCGACCTACCTCATCGACGGAACCCGGGCGCCCCGGGCAGGGGAGTGGTTTCGCAATCCCGATCTTGCTGCGTCGTTCCGAATGATCGCGAAGGGCGGACCGCAAGTGCTGTACGGCGGGGCGTTAGGCCAGAAGCTCGTCGACCGCCTCAAGCAGCTCGGCGGATACCTCACCCTCGAGGATCTCGCTGCGCAACAAGTGGAATGGGTGACGCCCATCTCCACCACCTTTCGGGGTCACACCGTCTGGGAGCTGCCCCCCAACAACCAGGGCGTGGCGGTGCTCGAGATGCTCAAGATCCTCGAGCCCTACGATCTCAAGGCGATGGGACACAACTCCGTGGCCTACCTGCACCACCTGATCGAGGCGAAGAAGCTCGCCTATGCCGACCTGGCCAGGTGGGTGGGAGATCCCGCGGCCATGACGATCGATCCGCGGCGGCTCTTCGACCCCAAATTCATCGCCGGGCGGCGCGCTCTGCTCAACGAGAATCGGGCCGCCGAGCACGTAGATCCGGGCGCCGCGGCCACGGCGAGCGAAACGATCTACCTCGCCGCCGCCGACTCGGCGGGCAACATGGTCTCCTTCATCAACAGCAAC
>Ga0207646_10007096_pt1 | contig 11463 bp, 7 predicted proteins | sample KBSK5502metaG_FD_184343 | JGI IMG/M metagenome (GOLD analysis project Ga0207646, IMG submission 184343) | Corn, switchgrass and miscanthus rhizosphere microbial communities from Kellogg Biological Station, Michigan, USA - KBS K5-50-2 metaG... | ecosystem: Host-associated > Plants > Roots >...
GCGGACGGTCCCCTTGCGGTCGACGAGCAGCAGATTGTGCCAGGAGTTGAGGATGATCCCCTCTTTCCAAACCGTAATGCCGCCCGGCCGCTCGCGCTCCTTGAAGTCCACTTCGGCGATGGTCCGCACGCTGCCGTCCCGAATGTCGATGGCGACGACCCGCTTGTCGCTCACGACGTAATCGGTGTCGCCGCGTAGCACGTCCCAGGTCGTGTTCTTCAGCGCCAGGGGAGCGTGCCACAGGGCGTGGCCGTTCTCGGGGTCGAGCAGGGTGAACCATTCGTCGCCGCGCACGACCAGCCCGCGCGAGGTCGGCATGGTGCGCAGGACTTTGTCCTTGAAACGCGGGGTACTCCACACCATCCCCCCGTCGCTGCTGCGCAGCGCGAGCAGGCTGTCACCGGAGGGGATGAACAGCACGCCGCGCCGCTCGACAATCGACGCGTACGCGTCCGAGCGCAGCGGCAATTTCGCCGCCTTGAGGGCGGTGCCGCGCCAGAGCACGGCACCGCTGCGCGCATCCAGACGTACCGGGCCATCGGTGCTGAGATACAGCACCAACGAGCTGTCGCTGTCGGCAAACGGCAGCTGATTCCCGAACAGGTAGGAAACGCCCTTGGTCGAGAATGACTTTGGCTCGACGGTGAAGGCGCTGTCTTGCCGCCAGCGGACTTTGCCGGTCGCGACGTCAACGGCCACGAGCGACCAAGCGCTGCGTGCGGTGCGACCCAGGATGATGATCGCGGTATCCGCATTGGGTGACGGGAGCCAGCCACGCACTCCCACGAACGACAGCGTGGCACTGTCCCAGCGCTTCAGCCCCGAGCGTAGGTCGATCGTCTGCATCGTGTCGCCGAGGGTGATGAGGCCGAACCCGGTCGACCCGACGATGTCCAGCGCGGCCGGCTTGAGATCTGCGAGATCTTTGCGCGACCAGGTCACGGCGCCGGTCGCGGGATTGATGCCCACGAGCTCCGACTTGTTCCCAAGGATCAGGACCGATTCGAACGCGTCACCCGACGCCGACGTGCGATCGTAGGCTCGAGGGATCTCCACGGTCCGGTAAAAGTTGATGTTGCTGGGGCTCGTGTAGCGCCACAACGCCGGACTCTCCACGACGCGCAGCTTTTTCAGTGCGCTCGCCGCCACGCGCACGGTGTCCGGGCGCTCTTTTCCCAACACCAGGAGCGTATCCTGACGCCAGGCGAGCAGGGTTCCTTCCACCGATTGTGCGTCCGTCGCGCCTTCGATCTTGACGCGCGCCCCGATCGGCACGGGGAGACCGCGCGGAGTTTGAGCGAGGGCAGGGCCGGCGAGAAAAAGCAAGGGCCACAGCTTCATGGAACGCCCCTGAGGAGGTGGAGGGGGTTGAAGCTATCTGTCCACGCCCGGAGCCGCTCGGCGGCCGCCGGGCTCACGCCAGCCTCAACGTCCGCCCAAAGGTTGTGCCAGAGCGTCACAAGCTCCGCAGTGTCCCGACCGGTTGTCGTATCACAGCGAGCACGGGATGCCCACTCCCGTACGTGCGCGCGGTGGCGGGCGAGAACGGTTCGCGCCCACGACAGGTCCCCGGAATCTGGCGCGGCTACCGCACGGACTGCGGCTTCGTAGTACACGTCGCCCTGCATCGCAAGCGAGAGTGCCATCCCCGCCGCCGGGGGCGTGGCTGGCGGAACGGGCAAGCCGAGCTCCGCGAAGGGTAGGGCCCAATTGTCCGTCGCAAACAGCCCCGCAGGGTTGTCGAGCCACACCCAGGCGTGCAGCACCGCGATCCGGGGGCTGTCACCGCCTCCCGGGGCCCTGTCGGCGTGCCCGCGGATGAAGCTTTCCTCGTCCACCGTGCCACTGTGAAAGTGCCAAGCGGCGTGCGTCACGGGCAGCGTGCCGGGGACGGTGTCACTCCTGGTCAGCGCTGCGTACGCGACGCCGATCAAGGTGAGCCGCCCGTCGATGCTGGCATACTCGAGGATTTGCGGGTGGGATTGATCGATGTGACCGGCGACGAGCAAGGCGGCGTTCAGCCAATGCTCACCCATGCCGGGGAAGTTCGGCCCGATCGGCCGATAACCGTCGGCGCTCGCCGCGTGCGGATCCCGGTAGCGCGCTGTCGCGGCGCGCACCGCCGCGGCGAACCCCTGCGCCGTGCTGTCGCCTGGGCCAGACCCTGGGAGCATACCGCCATGCTGCGCGGCGAGCTCGAGCGTGGCGGCCGCGAGGCAGAGCCCAATGAGTAGTGCCGGTCGGGCGAGTGCGCTCATGGAACCAGCACGTCGAGCTGTGTTTGCTGGTACACCGCGAGCAACGCCTGCAGGAGCTCATCACTCACGCCTTGGGGATAGCGGCTGACGAGCCGCACCTGCGCGAGCGCCTCGGCCGGCTCGAACCGCCCAGCGTGGATGCGGGGCGAGCCGTGCAGCTGCGGGAACTCGCCCTGCCGGATGCCCCGCAGGGGCACAAGCACGACGCGGGCAGCGGGCGGCGCGAGACTACCGTTGGGCGCTTGTCGCACGATCAAGAGCGCGGTATCCCGGACGGCGAGCAACTCCCCTTCCACCGTGACCGCGACCAACTCGCGGCTCGCCGTCTCACCCGGCTGCATGCGCAGCGCGACGCGCGCGCCACCCGGCTCGTTGGCCGGGTGGAACGAGCCGACCTGGGTGCCGACCGAGCAGGCGAGCAGCCCCGCCGTCCCGATGAGACTCGCCACACGCCGCGCCACGGTGGTCATCGCACCGGCACCCGGGTGGCCGCGAACCGACGCTCGAGATCTTGCTGATCGGCGCGCCACCGCTTGAGCGCGGCGACGAGCTCCGCGTCAGAGGGAACGAACGGGGTCGAGTCCACGCCTGCAGCCAGCCAGGCGCGGCGGATCCACTCGATGTAGTAGCCCTGCGATACGAGGAAGAATGTCCGCGCTGAATCCCCCGTCGGGGCGGAGCCGGGTTGGAACACGGCCGTGAACCGCTGTCCCGGCGAGGTCTGAAGGTAGCGGCGGTCGGCGATCCGGAGGCTCGAGAGCGCGTTCGTGTCGTCGGTTCCGTCGGCGCCGATTACGCGGGCCAGCTCCCACTCGTGCGCCGGCGCGCGGCGCACCGCGCCGGCGAGCGCGACGCGGTCGATACGCCAGTTGTCGGCGACGAACGCCAGTCGCAAGCGAACGCTGTCGCCCTGCGGAACGGGGACGACCGCCGCGACGTCCTTCCACGCCACCGGTCCGGTGTCCGAGATGCGTGAGACTTCGCGATAGCGCGACCCGTCCCACACGGAGATGCGGAGCCCCATGCGAGTCGCGTACCACTGGCCGAGCGCCACGGCCGGACCCACCCGCTCGAGATCCTTGCCGACCCAGTCGAGGGCGCGGGCGCCGCGGGTCCCCAGCATGAGGTCGTACAGGAGGACCGTATTGAGAAGGCTGTTGCGGAGCCGCAAGACGAGCGCGACCGTGTCGGCGCCGACGGGGGCCGGGAAGGTGAGGTCGACGAAGTCGCCCACGTCGCCCGCGCGGGCCGCGCTGAGGGTCGTGGAATCGGTGCGATAGGCGACTCCATCGGCGGCGGCGAGCTCCTGGCGCACGTCTCTCCCCGCCCGATCCCGGGCGGTCGCCGGGGGCGCGAGGTGCCGTACGGCGAGCGGCTCGCCCGCGTCGTTGGGAAGCAGGAACTCAGCGGGGTCGTGGCGCACCTCGAGCAAGGCGAGCTGGTTCAAGTAATGGGTCTCAATCGCCTCGTTTCGCACCTCGAGACGCAGCTCACCGCGGGCGTCCGCCTGTGCCCGCAGCCGGTCCACGTCGCGGGCTTCGAACAGCGGTGCGATGCTGTAGGAGAAGCCTTCGGCCTCGAGCGCCAGGCCGCCCCCGGTGTCGGAATAGAAGGTGGGGCACGAGCCGAAGCACTTCGGATTAGTGGCGCAGTAGATCGCGATGGCGAGCGCCGGAACGCCGACCGAGACGAGGGTCGAGACGGCGAAGCTGGTTCCCGCATCCACCTGCGTCTCGAACGACTCCATGGCGACGACGCTGTCGAGCGGCACCCGCGAAACCGGCGTGGCATCCCTGAGTTGGAGGTCGTAACGCGTGCCGGTGCCGCGGACCGTGTCGCCTACCACGCGGACGCCTTGGGGATAAACGACGGTGAACCCGTTCGCGAGGTGCGCCTTGACGGGCGATTCCACGGTGACCGAGTCGGCGGGGCGGGAGACGCTCGCGACCTCGACGTGGTGGAAGATCCAGATGCACCCAGCGGCAGGAAGAGTCGCTGCGGCGAGCAGCGCGAGCAGTCCACGGCCTGACGAGCGGAACACGGGCGTCTCCTGAGGCGACCCCGACAAGAAAGGGGCGCTCAGTCAAGGAGCCGTCAAGGCCATGTGGATCGCTGGTCCCCCACGAGGCCAGCCTGGGGCCATGGCCATTTGACACATCGCCGGCCTGGGCGTAGCCTGGAACGTGGAGACGGGGCTCGGTGAGGCCCAGTGTACGGCGGCTAGTTAGTGGATACGGCGACCCAGCGATGAGCCGAGGGTCGCCGTTTGCCTTATAGGGCGCGGCAAAGAGACGTCCCGCCCGATCTTAGAGGAAACGGTCGTGCATCGCGAGCGGTGGGAGAAGGTCAAAGACCTCTTCGGATCTGCTGTTGAGCTAGACCCCAGCCAGCGGAGTGCCTTCCTGCGCGAGGCGTGCGGCGCGGACGAGTCCCTCCGCGCCGAAGTGGAGTCATTACTCGCCTCGTACGAGCGGACCGCAGCCTCGCAGGCGAATCCTTCGCCCGCCACCGACCCTCGGCTCCTCACGGAGACGCTGATCGGGCGACGCCTGGGCTCCTACCAGGTGCTGCACGAAATCGGGCACGGCGGAATGGCGGTCGTGTACGCGGCGGTGCGAGCCGACGACGAGTACCGTAAGAGGGTCGCCATCAAAGTCGTGCTCCCCGGCCTCGATAGCGAGGACATCGTCCGCCGGTTTCGCAATGAGCGGCAGACCCTGGCGACGCTCGATCACCCCAACATCGTGCGGCTGCTCGACGGCGGCAGCACCGACGGCGGGCTGCCCTACCTCGTCATGGAGTATGTCGACGGCCTTCCCATCGACGAGTATTGCAAGACTCGCCGGTTGTCGACCGGCGACCGGTTGACGCTGTTCCGGCTCGTGTGCGGGGCGGTTCAGTACGCGCACCAGAACCTGGTGGTGCACCGGGATCTGAAGCCCAGCAACATCCTGGTGACCGCCGACGGGACGCCCAAGGTCGTGGATTTCGGCATCGCGAAGCTCTTGAACCCGGAAGCCGCGGCGCAAACGGTGCTCACACAGCCGCAAATGCGGCCGATGACGCTGGACTACGCGAGCCCCGAGCAATTCCGCGGACACCCTATCACCACCGCGACCGACATCTACTCCCTGGGAGTCGTCCTCTACGAGCTGCTCACCGGGAAGCATCCCTACGATCTGCAGCAGCGCAGTCCGGTCGAAATCGAGCGCATCATCAGCGAGGTGGAGCCGGACAAGCCGAGCGCCGCGGTGAGGCAGATGGAACCAGGCGACGGCCACGTGACTGACGAGGTTGCAACCCGATCGGGAGGCTTAGATCGCGACGACACGTCGGAGAAGGTCAGTCGTCACCTGCGTGGCGATCTCGACAACATCGTCTTGATGGCGCTCCGCAAGGAGCCGCAACGGCGTTACGCGTCGGTCGAGCAGCTGTCCGAAGATATCCGCCGCCACCTCGAAGGCCTGCCGGTGATCGCTCGGACGCCGACCCTGCGCTACCGCAGCGCGAAGTTCGTTCGCCGTCACAAGGTGGGCGTCGCTGCGGTCGCGACGGTAACCGCGTCACTCCTGCTCGGCATCGTGGTGACGACGCGTGAGGCGCGAGTTGCCGAGCGCCGCTTCGAGGACGTGCGTCAGTTGGCCGATGCGCTGTTGTTCAAGCTAGACCCGGCCGTAAAGGATCTCCCCGGCGCCACGCCGGCGCGACAGCTCATCGTCCAGGAAGCGCTGACGTACCTGCATGGCCTCGCGCGGGACGCGGGCGGAAATGCCGAGCTCCAAGGCGACCTGGCCGAGGGATACCTGCGGGTTGGCGAGGTTCAGCACGGCGGGTATCACGCGAACTTGGGAGACGCGGACGGAGCCCTGGCAAGCTACCGCAAGGCGGGGAGCATTGCGGCGGCCTTGGCCCGTAGACAACCCGCCAATCTCGCCGCGAAACGATATCTCGCGCGGAGCGAGCAGGGCATTGGCGTGGTATTGCTCATGACCGGCCACGCCACACAAGGGGTGGACACCTTGCGGCGAGCCATTTCTGGCTTTGAGACACTCATCACGGCCGAGCCGCGAGATACGGAAAGCGCGTTTCATCTTGCGGACAGCTACAACGCGCTCGGCGATGGCTTGGGAAGCGGGGCTATCGCCAACAATTTGGGCGACCTCCAGGCAGCGTTGGAGAGTTATCAGAAAGCGCTGGCGCTGTACGAGCATCTTTCAGCTGCCTACCCCAGTAGTCGGAACTTCAACGCCGGCGTGGCGGTGGGAACCGCCAAGATCGGAGAGACGCAAGCCGCGGCAGGTGACTCAACGGGGGCCTTGGAGAGTTACGGCAAGGCCCGCGTCGCCTATGAGGCGCTGACTCGAGCTGAGCCAAATAACGCGCAGTATCGCAGCAACCTCGGGGGCATCATTCAGCGGATTGCTCACGTTCGCCTGAATGCGGGGAACACGGCCGCAGCCTTGGCAGACCTCAATCGATTACTCGAGATGGACCGGGAGCTGGCGGCAGCGGATCCCAGCAATGTCAAAGCCCAGGATGGGTTGTTTCTTGCCTACTTCCATCTCGGCAGGGTGCTGGAGGGGATCGATCGCGGCCGCGCAGCGAAGAACTATCGCATGGCCCTGAGGGTTATTGCGTCCCTGGCTGCCGCCCAGCCGTCCAACCTGCAAGTGCGAGCCCACCTCGCAGGAGCACTCGTCCGCTTAGGAGATTTGCTCTCAAAGGCCGGCGATCGCTCCGAAGGCCCCTCCCTCATCGCGCGGGGCGTCGCTGCCCAAAAAAGCCTCGCGGACCGGCGAGAGGCGTCTTCCGACGAAATGAGCGACTACGTGTCGATGTTGCTGAGCTGCAACCCCGGGCGCCCGTGTGACGCGGCGGCCGCCTTGCCGTACGCGCGGCGCATGGTGGGCAAATCGCGAGAACAGGATCCTGAAAGTCTAGAAACGCTCGCGTTGACGTATTGGCAAGCCGGCGACCCGGCGGACGCGGTCGCGACCGAACAGAAGGCCGTGGCGCTCGTTGCTCCTGCCGCGCGCGCACCGTATCAAGCGAACTTGACAAAATACCAAAACGCGTTGAGGCATCGTTCGGCACCCCACTAGCCCGATCGGAGCTCCCGCGTCAACCAGGCCTTTGCGCTAGTCCACTCGCGCTTGACCGTCGCGGGCGAGATACCGAGAGCCTCGGCGGTCTCTTCCACCGTCAATCCGCTGAACAGACGCAACTCGACGATCTGTCCCTGTCGTGGATCCATCACGGCCAGCCGGTTGAGGGCGTCGTCCAGGGCTAACAAATCGTCCGACCGCTCCTTCGCGGCAATCACCACGTCGTCCAACCAGACCTTGAACGCGGGTCCGCCGCGTTTGGCTGCGTGATGACGCCGGGCATGGTCGACGAGAATCCGGCGCATTGCTTGCGCGGCCACGCCGAAGAAATGGGCCCGGTTCTGCCAGGTGACCCCGCGCTGGTCCACAAGGCGGAGGTACGCCTCATGGACCAACGCTGTGGGTTGGAGGGTGTGATCGGGACGCTCGCGACGCAGGTAGTGCCGGGCGAGGCGGCGCAGCTCCCCGTAGACCAGGGGCATCAGCCTGTCTACAGCCTGCTGATCGCCCCTGCCCCAAGCTTGGAGGATCCGGGTTACTTCTCCCGGGGTGGTTGTGGCCATTCGTCCCCTGCGACGAATGGCTGGATTCTAGTGCTGTGATCAGGAGGCTGCAAACTGCTGGCACCGGCCCGTGAGCCGTTCCCGGGGAGTCTTGCGCGTTACTGGGTAGCCACCAGAACCGATCACAACACTGGGACGAGGAGATGGCCCATGCGTACCACGAGCTTGAACCTGCGGACCGCCGTACCCTGGTTAGGTGCCATGTTGGCCTGCAGCATACTCGTCACCGGCGTGAGGCCTGCCGCAGCGCAGTTCTCCCCTCCTGCGCGGCAGGCGCTCGTGGCCATGCTCAACGGAGCCCCGCCGTACGAACGGCGACTGGTGCTCAACGCCATCCGGGCGCTCGGACCCGAGCGCGCAGAGATGGAACTCCGCCAGTTCAGCCTAACGCCGCCCGCGGCGCGGGAAGCGGTTGGCCAGCTCGTCACGCGGATCCTCCAGGGCCTCCCGCAGCAATACCACCAGATGTTCATCGATGGTCTGTTCGACGTATCGCCGCAGGAGACGCGGTTCGTGGCGGAGGTCGCGGAGTACATCAACGCGCAGGTGGCCCGCGACCGGAGCGCGACTGACATGATCAACCATTACCGGGACGACGTGCTACGGATGCAGCAGGGCGCATTTCTTCGGAGGGACACCTTCTTGGGGCAGCAGGCGGAGGGGATGGGAGGAGCGCTAAGTGCGTCCGCGCAGTTTTACGATCCCAACTCTGGCCGGCGGCTCGAAGGCTATACAGCACCTGTCGGAATGCAGACGTATCTGTGCCCCGAGTCCAACACCCTTGTCTCCCACAATGGCTTGCCGCACGTCGGCTGTGTACAGGTTTACACGCGTTGAAGCGGTACCGCGAGGATGAAGTGAAGGCCCCTGGCCGTCGGTGACATCCTCAGACCGTAGCGGCGACAGACCGGTCGTCCGTCTGTCGAGCCCGGATGGCCGCCGCCGTGCGGTTCTCGACGCCGAGCTTCTGAAAGAGATGCTCGATATGCTTCTCCACGGTTCGGGCGCTCATCTCGGCGAGCTTTCCGATTTCGGCGTTCGTCTTGCCTCGGGCAACCCAGCTCAGCACCTCGGCCTCGCGCCGTGTGAGACCGAGCCGGCGTAGGGCCGCAGGCGAGATCGACTCGGATGCTCCTCCAGCACGAGGACCAGCACGCCGGGCCGGGAGAGGAGTCGCGCCACCAGGCGTGTGCTCTCGTGGTCGATCACGAACGGTATCCGTGGCGGCGGCACTGAGCCTCCGGCGAGCAGCGTCTCCTGTTGCGTCAGCCAGCGCTGCAGCAGCTCCGGCAGGCGGGTGCCCCCGTGCGGCGCGTGGGGGAAGTACTTCGCCAGCCACACCGCCGCCTGCCTTGACAGCGATCGCACGTGGCCATGCTCGCTCAGGACGACGACGCCGTAGCCCGATTCCTCCAGCGCGCCACTCAAGAGCCCCCGCTCGTCCCGTATCTGGGACACGACGCAGGCATTGTTGAAGGCCTGGACAAGGTGCGGGCTGGCGAGCTGCAGCAGGCGGCGGTCCCGCTCGGCGAACTCCGGACGACGCCGGTTGAGCGCGATCCCGATCACCACCGGCGGCGGTGCCGGAAGGACGCACGCCATTTGGTGCTCGACCTCCAGGCAGCGATAGAACTCGTTGTACAGCCCGAGGCGGTGGAACTGTGTGCGCGTGAGGAAGTCGGAGATCTTCAGGACCCGATCGTCATGCGTGCGCGCGTAGTGGCAGATGAGGGGGTGTTCGGGGATGTGCCGGTTGAAGGTTGCCGTGCTGTCCGGGAAGTCCAGGGCATCGGCCGGCTCGGTCAGCCACGTGACCTCGTTTGCCTGCGCGTTCACCTCGTTGTAGGAGACGATGTCACAGGGAATGAGCTTGCGGAGCGCTGCAATGACGTGTGTGCGGAACGCAGAGCGGTCGAGCGTGGCGTAGCTCGCCCGTAGGAATTCCAGCAGCCGGGAACAATCGGTTTCGGTGAGGCGCGACACGCGCCACCATCCCCGTCCAGCAACGCCCCATGTACGGGAAAACCCGTATTGAACCTACCGTCGCGTTCGCAACAAATCCATCTGGGCCTGGCGCAAGGAAACTCACCGGTATGTTGGCGACGCAGCCCTGGTGAGCTCCTGAGCCGCTGTTTTGCGCGTCATGTACGAGGATGGAGCAGAAACCAGGTCATTCCGGATGCGGAGGGACGCCCATGAACGCGAACGAGCTTGGCTGCGGCAGCTGCAACACGCGGTCGCGCGTGTGGACGGTGCCCCTTTTCATGGCGACCGGTCTCCTCGTGGCGTGCGCCGGCAAGGAATCGACGGCTCCGGCCGCGCCGCCCCTGCCCGTGGCCTCGGTGTCCGTGACCCCAAGTACCGCAACCGTGCAAGTGGGACAGACGGCGCAGCTCACGGCGACGACGAAGGATGCCGGCGGCAACGTCCTCTCAGGCCGGGCGGTCACATGGGCCAGCGGCACTCCGGCGTTGGCGACGGTGAGTGCGACCGGGCTCGTGACGGGCGTGGCGGCCGGTGCAGCGGTTACGATCACGGCGACGAGCGAGGGCCAGACCGGCACGGCCGCGATCACGGTCGTCCCGATACCAGTGGCGTCGGTAACCGTGGCGCCGGCAGCGGCAACGATCCAGATCGGCCAGACCCTGCAGCTTTCAGCGACGACGAAGGATGCCAACGGCAACGTGCTCACGGGACGCGCGGTCACGTGGGCGAGCAGCGCTGCGACGCTGGCAACGGTGAATGGGACCGGGCTCGTGACAGGCGTCGCGGTCGGGGGCCCGGTCACCATCACCGGAACCAGCGAGGGCCAGACGGGCAGCGCCGCGATAACGGTCAGCCCCGTACCCGTCGCCTCGGTGACGGTGGTGCCGGCGACCGCGACGGTCCCGGTGGGGCAGACGGTGCAGCTCGCGGCCACGACGAAGGATGCCAACGGCAACGTGCTCACAGGACGCGCGGTCACGTGGGCGAGCAGCGCTGCAACGCTGGCAATGGTGAATGGGACCGGCCTCGTGACGGGCGTCGCGGCTGGCGGACCAGTCACGATCACGGCGACGAGCGAGGGCAAGAGTGGCACCGCGGCCATAACCGTCAGCGCAGTACCCGTGGCCTCGGTCACGGTGGCCCCAGCGACCGCGACCGTCCAGGTGGGGCAGACGGTGCCGCTGGCAGCGACGACGAAGGATGCCAACGGCAACGTCCTCACGGGACGCGCGATCACGTGGACGAGCGGCGCTCCGACGGAGGCGACGGTGAGTGGGACGGGGGTTGTGACGGGCGTCGCGGCCGGTGGACCGGTCACGATCACGGCGATGAGCGAGGGCCAGAGCGGCACCGCCGTCATAACGGTAACCGCGCCGGTGGCTTCCGTGACGGTAACCCCGGCGACCGCCACCGTGCCGGTCGGGCAGACGGTGCAGCTCACGGCGACGGCGAAGGACGCTAACGGCAATGTACTCACGGGGCGCGCGGTCACGTGGGCGAGCACCAGTCCGGCGCTAGCGACGGTGAGTGCGACCGGGCTCGTGACGGGTG
>Ga0207646_10007097_pt1 | contig 11462 bp, 7 predicted proteins | sample KBSK5502metaG_FD_184343 | JGI IMG/M metagenome (GOLD analysis project Ga0207646, IMG submission 184343) | Corn, switchgrass and miscanthus rhizosphere microbial communities from Kellogg Biological Station, Michigan, USA - KBS K5-50-2 metaG... | ecosystem: Host-associated > Plants > Roots >...
TCACCGCCCTGGACAAGGCCCTTCACCTTTACCGACCGGTAAAGTCGGTTAGGCGGGCCGCACTGCGCCGCTGCGCCGAGTGGATCATCGCCCGGCAGGAGAAGGACGGCTGCTGGGGCGGCATCCAGCCGCCCTGGGTGTACTCGCTGATGGCGCTGAACCTGCTGGGCTATGGGCTCGACCACCCCGTCATGGCCAAGGGCATCGCCGGGCTTGACCGGTTCACCATCACCGAACAGACGCCGGACGGCCCGGTGCGCCGCCTGGAGGCGTGCCAGTCGCCGGTATGGGACACCGTGCTGACCATGACCGCGCTGGCCGACGCGGGCCTGGCGCCCGACGACCCGTCGCTGACCCGGGCCGCCCGGTGGGTGCTCGGCGAGGAGATCCGCGGCCCGGGCGACTGGCAGGTGCGCCGGCCGAAGACGGCCGTCGGCGGCTGGGCGTTCGAGTTCGACAACGACAACTACCCGGACACCGACGACACCGCGGAGGTGGTGCTGGCCCTGCGCCGGGTCGCCGTGCCCAGCCAGGACGCCATCGACCGCGGTCTCGACTGGCTGACCGGGATGCAGTCCAAAGACGGCGGCTGGGGCGCGTTCGACGCCGACAACACCCGCAATCTCGTCAACAAGCTGCCGTTCTGCGACTTCGGCGCGGTCATCGACCCGCCCTCGGCCGACGTGACCGCGCACATCGTGGAGGCGTTCGCCGCCGAGGGGCGGGCCACCGAGCCGGCCGCGCGCCGCGGCGTGGTCTGGCTGCTGCGGGCGCAGGAGAGCGACGGATCGTGGTTCGGCCGCTGGGGCGCGAACTACCTCTACGGCACCGGCGCCGTGGTGCCCGCGCTGATCGCGGCCGGGGTGAGGCCGTCCAAGCCGGTCATCCGCCGCGCCGTGGCCTGGCTCGAGGCGCACCAGAACCCGGACGGTGGCTGGGGCGAGGACCTGCGCTCCTACGACGACCAGAACCTGGCCGCCCAGGGCGAGTCCACCGCGTCGCAGACCGCCTGGGCGCTGCTCGCCCTGCTCGCCGCGGGGGAGCGGGACAGCGCCGCCACCGAGCGGGGAATTCGCTGGCTCGCCGAGACGCAAACCGAAGACGGCACCTGGGACGAGCCCTGGTACACGGGCACCGGGTTCCCCGGTGACTTCTACATCAACTACCACCTGTACCGGCTGGCCTTCCCGGTCAGCGCTCTCGGCAGGTACGTCCACGGAGGCGACACATGACCGAAGCGATCATCTGTGCCCCCATGCGCATCGAGGCCCGCGCGATCCGGCGCGGGCTGCGGGCCAGTTCCGATCCTCCCCGGGTGATCCGCACCGGCTACGGCACCACCCGGGCGGCTGACCGTGCGGGTGAGCTGAAAGCCAGCCCGTTCGGCCAGATGGTCGTGATGGGGGTCGGCGCCGGGCTGACCGACGACCTCGGCCCGGGTGACCTGGTCGTCGGCACCGAGGTCGGCATGGCCACCTGCCTGTCCGCTCCGCTGCTGGCCGGCGAGCTGCGCCGGGCCGGGCTGACCGCCCGGCCGAGCCGGATCACCACCGTCGACCACCTGATCCGCCGGTCCGAACGGGCCGAGCTGGCCGCCGACGGCACGCTGCTCGCCGACATGGAGTCGGCGGCGCTGGCCGGCGCGGCCGGGGACCGCCCGGTGGCGGTGATCAGGGCCGTGTCCGACACCCCGGTCCACCCGGTGGCGGGCATCGTCTCCGGCGGGCTGGCCGCGCTGCGCGCGCTGCGTGCCGCCGCGCCCGTGGCCGAGCGGTGGGCGGCGGCCTGCGGGCCGCGCCAGGTGCTGCTGGCCGGGCCGCGGTCGTTCTGCGCCGGCGTGGAGCGGGCCATCGAGATCGTCGAGCGGGCGCTCGAGCTCCAGGGCAAGCCGGTCTACGTGCGCAAGCAGATTGTGCACAACACCCGCGTGGTGGGCGAGCTCGAGGACCGCGGCGCGGTGTTCGTGGACGAGCTCGACCAGGTGCCCGACGGGTCCACCGTGGTGTTCTCCGCGCACGGCGTGTCGCCCGCGGTACGCCAGGATGCCTCCCGGCGCGGACTGGCCGTGATCGACGCGACCTGCCCGCTGGTCTCCAAGGTGCACGCGGAGGCCCGCCGGTTCGCCGCCGACGGGTACACCGTCGCGCTGATCGGCCACGCGGGCCACGAGGAGGTCGAGGGCACCCTGGGCGAGGCGCCGGACTCCACGGTCCTGGTGCAGACGCCGGAAGACGTGGCGAAGCTGCGACCGCGCGACGGGGAGCGCGTCGCCTACCTGATGCAGACCACGCTGTCGGTCGACGAGGCCGCGGAGGTCTCCGGCGCGCTGCGCGAGCGGTTTCCCGCGATGCGCGCGCCCGGCAGCGACGACATCTGCTACGCGACGACCAACCGGCAGGCCGCGGTGCGGGCTGTCGCCGCCGATTCCGACCTCGTGCTCGTGGCCGGCTCGGCGAATTCCTCCAACTCGGTCCGGTTGGTGGAGACCTGCGAGCGGGCCGGTACGCCGGCGCACCTGATCGACAGTGCGTCGGACATCCAGCTCGGCTGGCTCACGGGGGTATCGACGATCGGCCTGACCGCCGGAGCCTCCGCCCCTCCTGCCGTGGTGGAGGAGATCATTTCGGCGCTCTCAGGGCTAGGCCCCCTGTCCGTCTCCGAGCGAGTGACGACCACGGAATCAATCCGGTTCGGCCTGCCCAAGGAGGTACGGGGATAATGCCTATGCCACTGCGTCAGTCGCTGCGCGTCGGGTCCTACCTGATGCGTCAGAAGCTGGCTGGCAACAAGAAGTTTCCGCTGCTCGTCGAGCTCGAGCCGCTGTTCGCCTGCAACCTCAAGTGCGCGGGCTGCGGCAAGATCCAGCAGCCGCACACCATCCTCAAGCAGCGGATGCCGGTCGAGCAGGCGATCGGTGCGGTCGAGGAGAGCGGCGCCCCCATGGTGTCCATCGCCGGCGGCGAGCCGCTGATGCACCCCCAGATCGACGTGATCGTCTCCGAGCTGATCAAGCGCAAGAAGTTCGTCTTCCTGTGCACCAACGCGCTGCTCCTGCCGAAGAAGATCGACAAGTTCAAGCCGTCGCCGTACTTCGCCTGGGTGGTGCACATCGACGGGCTGCGCGAGCGGCACGACGAGTCGGTCTGCAAGGAAGGCGTCTTCGACGAGGCGGTGGCCGCGATCAAGCTGGCCAAGTCCCGCGGGTTCAAGGTGAACACGAACACCACGTTCTTCAACACCGACACCCCGCAGACGCTCATCGACGTGCTGACCTACCTGAACGACGACCTCGGCATCGACGAAATGCAGATCTCTCCGGCCTACGCCTACGAGAAGGCGCCGGACCAGGAGCACTTCCTCGGCGCGGAGGAGACCAGGGAGCTGTTCCGCAAGGCGTTCGCGGACGGGCGGCGGAAGAAGTGGCGGCTGAACCACACGCCGCTGTTCCTGGACTTCCTCGAGGGCAAGACCGACTTCGGCTGCACCGCGTGGGGAATTCCCTCCTACTCGCTGCTCGGCTGGCAGAAGCCCTGCTACCTGATGTCGGACGGGTACGTGAAGACGTATAAGGAGCTCATCGAGACCACCGACTGGGACTCCTACGGACGCGGCAAGGACCCGCGCTGCGCCAACTGCATGGCGCACTGCGGCTACGAGCCCTCGGCCGTGCTGGCCACCATGAGCTCGCTGCGCGAGACGATCAGGGCCGCCCGCGGCAACTTATCCGCCTCTCCTCCTTTAGCTGGCCTGGCGGCAGCTAAAGCCCGGAACGCGGGTCCCTCGCCAAACTGGCGAGGGACCCGCGTTCGCTTTCCCCGTCCCTTTCCGGTCACCCGTCAGCTCGGGCCCGGGTTCCCTGGAGTCCCGCTGTCCTCACGCGCCCCAGGACGGAAAACGTTCGCCTAATCCGGGAAACCCCGCAGGTTGCGTTCAGCACCTTGACGCCCAGGTCGATACCGATCACCGAACCCGGCCGGGCGCGTGCGGCAGGAGCGGCGCGCTCCACCGCAACGGTGAACGACACGAACCACCGCTGGGCCGTCCGCGAGACGGTGGCCGAGAGGATGCGCGCTGTGCCGCTGGCCAGCCTGGCCCTTCATCCCCGGTCGGCTCCGCCGGATTCCAGCCAGCGGACCTCACGGCCGAGCGGCTCCAGCCTCCCGATCTCCCGGCCGCAGATTTCGTCCCCGCCGACGAATGACCAATGGCGCCCCTCGTGATCGAGTTGCCGTTGGCGGTTGTCTCATCCGGGACAATCACCCGGACAACCTTTTCTTTAGTTAACAGGAACTAAATTATTCCCCAGTGCTTACTGCCGGTGACCCTGAATATGACTTGACGGTGAGTATGAAAGATCTTTAAATAGGAATGTCACAAAAAGCGTAGAAAGTCGGCCCTGCTCCAGTTGTGACCTTGGGGGGTCGACCATGGGTACTTATGGGGGCGAGCCGGGCGCCTCACAGCCTGGCGACAATAACGCGTCGGCGCGAGCCCGGACTGCGCTATCCGAGGCGCTGGCCGAGCTGCGCCGGCTCACCCAGGACCCGCTCTTCGATGGGGTGGAACGTGCCCTGGCCAACCTCGGCAATGCCCCGATCGAGCCCGGGTTCGGTGTGGACTCCGTGCACAGGCTCCAGCAGTGGAGCGCCGAGCACCAGCGCATCGCCATTGAACTCGAGGCCGCCGCCCGCTGCTGCCGCCTCGCCGAGGGGGAAATCAATCAGCGCGTCGACGCTCTGCTGGAAACGTCGCCGGCGACGACGGCCAAGCGGCGTGTCGGCCAGCTAGGCGAGCAAATAGCCCGTGCTTCACCGGCGACCATCTTGGATCCAGCGGAAGCACAAGACCCGGATGGCCAGCCGTCCGGGTGGCAATGGCTGTCTCGCCGGATCTTGCGGACGAGCCCATGGCGCCTTCGGAAGCCGGCGCCTCGCCGGGAGATGGCCGCGGGCGCGCCTACCGAGTCCGTCGCGGCCGACGCGCCCGAAGTGCAGCCTGCCGTCACCGTCCACCTGCTTGGCGAGTTGCGGGTGGCGTTCGGCGGCCGCTCCGTCGAAACCTGGGCGTCGGGGCGTGGCCGGGCTATATTCGAGTACCTCGTCGTCCACCGGCACAGCAGAGTGAGGCGAGACCGGCTGATGGCCGTGTTCTGGCCTGAGTCTTCCGCCGATGCCGCACGTAACAGCCTCAACGTCGCAATCCACGGGCTCCGCCAGACGCTACGCACCGTGGCAGGGAACCGCCCGATCGTGATCTGCAAGGAACGCTCCTACTTCATCGAACCGGATCTTGGCATCTGGGTCGATGTCGAGGCATTCGAGGAGAGGCTGAAATCCGCCGAGCAGCACTTTAACACCGACGAAGCCGCGCAAGCGCAAACCGAATTCGAAATGGCGGTCAGCCTCTACCAGGGCGACTTCCTAGCGGACGACCCAGACGAACCGTGGGGCATCGTAACCCGGGAACACCTGCGGCTACGCTATCTCGACGCTCTTGACCAGCTTGCCCGCCTACGATTCTCAGCAGGAGACTATGCCGGCTGCGCCGAAACCTGCCTAAGGATCCTGAGCTACGACACCTGCCGGGAAGACGCCCACTGCCTGCTGATGCGCTGCCACAGCCGCCGAGGACAACCCCAGCTCGCCCTGCGCCAGTATCACTCGTGCGCTGCCGCGTTGCGCCAGGAACTCCAGCTATCGCCAGCACCGTCCACCACGGAGCTGTTTTACAGGATACAGAGACGCGAGAGCGTCTGAAGTGCCGTCCGGGCGGGCCGCAGGAGCGCGCTTAATTTTTCGGCCCGGATGATTAAGCGTTTTGCCCATCGGCCCTTAACAACAGCCGAGGCACCCTTTCAGGTGAAAGATGACGCCAGCAAGAGAAGGGAATCACCTCGTGTCACCTCCATTCCAAAGTTCCTTCCAGACGTACGGGACCGACTTCCTCCCAACCACGGGCATCCTGGACGCCAGCATCACCGGGCTGACGGTGCTGGACCCGACAGAGAACAACGAGCCCACGCTGCTGCTGGAACCCGATGACCCGTTCGCAGTCCAGGTGGACTGGTCCCTGAGCGGAGCGGGCCTGTGCAGCCTCGGCGGAACCTGGCACGTCTCCTTGTTCATCGACGACATCGACGGCGTTGGACCGACGCACGGTCAGCTCGGGTCGACCTCCGACATCGCGGTCATCGGCTGCCGGTCCAACTACACCGTAACGTTCCAGATCCCGGCCAACTCCGTCCAAGACGGCGTCTACCAGCTCGTCGTGACTATCAACCACTCGCCGCAGGGAGGTCCGGCGACAAGCCTGACCGAGAACGTCGGCTTCGCCCAGTCCTCCCCGATCAAGGTAACCACGACCGTGGCGGAATCCGGCGCGCCCGACTAGCAATGAGCGAACACACTCACCCCGACCCCGTCCAGCCGCGAACCGCCGATGACCTGCAGAAGATCACCGGGATCGGCCCGGTTCTGGCTAAGCGCCTGAGAGAAGCTGGCATCACCAGCTACCGGGACCTAGCCACGATTCCGGCCGAACGGATCGCCGAACTGTTGGGCGGGGGCGGCGGTATCTCGGTCGAGCGCATCACCAGCCAGGACTGGGTCGGCCAGGCCCAGCGGCTGGCAGACAATGCGACCGCGGACCCGCCAGAGCATCAGCGATATGCGACCTTCCACGTCGAGCTTCTCATCGACTCCGACGGCGGAGTCAGGCGCACCAAGGTCCGCCACTACCAGACCGACTCGGAGGATAGCTGGGCGGGATGGGACCAAGAACAGCTCAGCGCCGTCATCACAGGCCGCGCAGGCCTAACCTTCACCCAGGTGTCTCCGGGCAGATCAGGAGCCCGGGGCGGCTCCGGCAGAGCCGGCGTACTCGGGCCAGCGGCCGGACCGGGCAAATCGCAGGGGCATCCACCTCTCCCGAAGGCCGCCCCCTCCCGTCAGCCGTCTCCGCCGCCGCACATCCATGTCGACGGTCCGCGCCTGACCGGGGCCGGTCCGCACCGCAACTTCCGGCGCGAAAACCAGCCATTCCAGGTTCTGGTGAAGGTAAAGGCCGAGTCAGCCGACGCAACCCGCCCAGATGATCTTGACTTTACCGTCGAGATCATGTCACGAACCGTCGGCAACGGTGCCCAGCATCTGCTCGGCACAGTCCGGAAGGTCATTACTGTCGGTCAGCCTTTCGAAGCGGGACTCACAGTCCCGCCCCTGCCACCCGGACTACACACCCTGCACGCGGTGGTCATCGCTTACCCCCGCGATCACGAGGCGGGGGACGAGTCGTTGTGCCGTTACCACAACCCGGGAGAACTCGTGTATGTCACCGGTCAGGTCGGGCGAGATGCAGCAACCTGACAATCCGGAGCCACGCTGGTCTGCCCAGAGCCAACCGCAGGCCACGGCCTTCCCGGGAACCGTAGCGGCCGCGCGCAGTCGCCGGTGATCATTACCTGGACGCTCTGAGATCGGTCATGCTGCGCGATGGGCGGGGTCGGCCACCTGGTCCAGGTCATCCGGCACGGCCTGAAGAAGATCCGGTACCAGTACCCTCATCGAGGGCTGCCTCGCCAGGACCAGGCTCGCCCTGGAACCCATACAAGTACCGAACGGACATCAAAAATTTTAAATATCTTTTTAAGCGGTAGGCTAAGCGGTGCCTAAGTGTTAGTTAAGCGCTGCCGGCCATGATGGTTTTAGCAGACCTTCATCCCAGCTGTTGACAATCTCTCATCTGCGATGATCGTGGCTATCGAGCCGGATCGTCTATCGAGGGGTTGTCTGGCCAGCTGGGTAAAGCACTATATGCCCAAGGGGGATACAATGCCCGATGCAACAGCCAGGCTAGAGGTGGCGGCACCATACACACGAACTCGCGAGGATATGGCGCGGGATTCGGAGAGGCAGGCACCGAAGCTCCCGACGCAGGAACCGGCGGGGGAAGGTCCGGTTGAGGATGCCGGTCAAACCCGCATCAAGCCGTTCCTTCCCATGATGCGTGCCTCAGAATATCTGGCGTACAAGTCGCGCCCACACCCCGGGCCAGCGTTCCCCGGCCTGGGGAAGCGCAATCCAGTCGGTGCCGCGACTGCGGTCGCTGTCGAGGCGCCGCGCGCGGCTATAAGCCTGACCGGACCGGACTTCGACGGCGCTAGCGATGTGGACGGACTAGCCCCGCCCGACACTCATGGCGCGGTCGGGACGCAGGAGTTCGTGGAAACTACCAACACGCACGTCGACATCTTCGATAAGGGAAACCCCGCGAATCGCATCAGCACGCCGCAAGCAGCATTCTTCGGCTATTTCAACCAGACCCTCTTCGATGCCCGGGCGGTGTACGACAGCACGTGGAACCGCTGGATCCTCACGACAGACGCGTTCCCGGAGTCTGCCAATGTCCAGTTCTTCTTCATCGCGGTATCCACGACGCCGAGCGCGGCCGGACCGTTCTTCATCTACCAGCTGAACATCACTTTCAATAGCGGCGACTTCTGGGATTTCCCGCAGGTGGGAATGGACCAGGACTCCATCATCGTCACCGCCAACGTCTTTGACGCCCAGGGCAACTCCGCGGCCGACATGTTCGCCGTCCCCAAGGCCGCCCTGTACAACGGCCTGGGTTTCGCGGTGCCGGTCTTTACCGGGCTTGTCGGCACCCTGGCCCCGCCGATCGTGCTGGATAACAACTCCAGCACCTTCCTGGTCGCGGCCCCGCCAAGCGGAAGCGCCCTGCAGCTGTACACCCTGCGTGATTCCAGCCGCGCGGGCGTCAACCTGTCCGGCCCGGTGCCGATAGCCGTCGATCCCTACACCATGCCGCCCCCGGCGCCCCAGCCCGGGACGAACGATCCCGCCAATCTGCTCGACACCGGCGACAGCCGCTTCGCCAGTGCCAGCACCCAGTTCGGCAACTCGCTGTGGCAGGTCCACACCATCAACCTGGTTGGCTTCGCCGCGCCGAGGTTCTACCAGATCAATACCGCCACAAATTCCATCGACCAGAGTTCATTCTTCTTCGCGACCGGCACGTCATTCGACTTCAACGCCTCCATCGCCGCCAACAGAGACAATGACGTCTTCCTGAACTGGAATACCACCGATCCCCCAGCAGGAACCAACGTCCAGGTCCGGTTTGCCGGCTGCGATCACACAGCCGGGCCGTGCTTCCCCGGGCCAGGGACGGCACTCTTCACAAGCGGGACCTTCCTCACCGGCGATTTCGACCCGCGTTTCGGTCTTCAGCGATGGGGCGACTACTCAGCCGTGACGGTTGATCCTTCGAACACCAGGCAAGCCTGGCTCGTCAACGAAAAGATCGACTCCGCAGCCACGTGGGGTAGCCGCATCGGCGCGATCGGCTTCTAGCTTCACTCGGGTCGCCCTCGCGCGCCAGGTGGAACAAGGCGATATGGCTATCGCCTTGTTCCACCCCTGCCTGCATTACCTGATTCCGCTATCATAGTTAATGCGGACCCGCGTGTACTCTCCTGGACGCACCGTAATTACCTGCTGGGCGGCGGCGTGAGGGCGGGATCCTTGTGATTGAGGATCGAGAACGTATACGCCTGGTTCCAGAGGCTGACGGAATTGGCCGTCAGCAGCGCTCTGGAATTCAACTACAGCGTGCCCGTCCTGATCCAATACCCTGATCGTTCCTTGATAGGAACGGTAGTTAGCGACGCCTGGTCTTGCCACCGGGCTAATAGGACCGAAGCTGACCTGGCCTTCGATGCCGCTCTCACGGCCATCACCCTCATTGCTCACGCCATGCCTCCCGGGCGTCGGCCGCTGCCCTGCGGGAATTGTCGAGGTCCTGCCGGCTGCATTCTGGGCACGGACCGGTCCAGCGCCAGGCATCTGCCGGGCGCAGGCGCCAGCCGCGAGAACGCAGACAGCCGCCAGGAGCAGCCCCGCCAGCAGCGACCTGCCAGTTCCAGCTACCATTGCACGCTACCCCTCCCGCTCCCGCAGCGTCAGCCGTCTAGTCCGCCGCCGCTGTCTTGTTGCCCTTTGACGGCGCCGAACGGGTCAGGGTTCCAGCCAATGTGCTCAACGAGGACACGTCGCCGAAGCCGATGTCGGGGATGATCCCGGAGACCGTCCGCTGCAGCGCCGCGAAGGGTGACGCCGGCCACGAGCCTGACGATCCGCCCGGAACCGGGCTGACGAGCCGGCCTGCTGCTAGAGCAGGGCTTCGCTGCGGAGCAGGCCGGCCAGGTCCGCGGGTTCCGGACGGACCCCGCTCAGGCCGCGCGCCGCGAACCAGCGGGCGATGTTCTCCGCGTCGCGGGTGAGGTACCAGGCACCGCGCGGGTTCGCGATCACGTCGACCACCTGGGGCAGGTCGATCATCACCAGCCGTCCGTCGTGCACCAGCAGGTTGTACGCGGACAGGTCGCCGTGGGCCAGGCCGTCCCTGGCCAGGGCGGTCAGCCCCCCCACCAGCTGGTCCCAGAGCCCGGCCAGCTCGGCCGGGCCTGGCCGGGTCTCGGCCAGGCGCGGGGCGGCCGTCCCGTCCGCCGTGCCGATGAACTCGAGCAGCAGCTCGGTGTCCAGGATCTGGACCGGGTAGGGGACGGGTAGGCCGGCCGCGTACAGCCGGGCCAGCGCGCTGAACTCGGCGTGCGCCCACTGGCCGGCGATGGCCTCGCGCCCGAACGCGCTCCGGCTCGCCACGGCCCGGTTGACCCGGGACTCCCTGACCCGGCGGCCTTCCAGGTAGCCGCTGTCCCGGTGGAACATCCGGTGCCCGGCGTCGCGGTAGCGCTTGGCCGCGAGCAGGCAGGACCGGCCCCCGGGCACGCCGCGCCTGATCAGGAAGACGTCGGCTTCCTTGCCGGTCTTCAGGATGCCGAGCTCGGTGTCGACGGCGGCCAGTTCGGTGACCAGCCAGCCGGGATGCGGCCGCGGGCCGCGCTGCGTCGGGATGGACTGGTCCCAGGTGGACCAGCGGTCGCCCGCGGGCAGGCTGTCGGTCGCGTCGAATTCCTCGATCGACGGCAGCGCCTGGCGCCGGACGCGTTTGACCGAGGTGGGTTCGTCGTCGTCGTAACGCCGCTTACCGCGGCGGGTCCTGAACTCTCCACTGCGTGAAGAAAAGTCGTGCACGGGTGGTGCTCCTCAGCTGAGCGGTCAAGGGGGCGGGCGTGAACACGCCCGCGACGGTCGTAGACACGTGGCGCCTCCCTTCGCTCAGCCGGCCAGCACCGGCCCGGACTGCTGCAGGTTGCCATACCGTCTCCGGCCAGGGCAACTGGTTTTCCCCGCACCCGCCCACCTGGCGACCAGATCACCACGCAACCAGCGACCGGCGGGGGCCCGATGACCTCCTGGCTGCTACCTGTCGGTCATCGCGGCCTCGATGACGGTGAACGACCGGGGTGGCAGCCGGATTGCGACCATCCCGTCCTTCGGGTGTTCGGATCCCTCTTCCAGTTGCGCTGTCTCCACGTCGGG
>Ga0207646_10007098_pt1 | contig 11460 bp, 14 predicted proteins | sample KBSK5502metaG_FD_184343 | JGI IMG/M metagenome (GOLD analysis project Ga0207646, IMG submission 184343) | Corn, switchgrass and miscanthus rhizosphere microbial communities from Kellogg Biological Station, Michigan, USA - KBS K5-50-2 metaG... | ecosystem: Host-associated > Plants > Roots >...
AATGACAGATGTTTGTTTTCACTCACCCAACACGGCGGGGATTTGAGGAGACTTCGCTCGTTCATGGGGCAGGGGAGAGAAACGCTGGAGCGACATGAGGGGATCAAAGCCGCGTGAAACGAAAGGGAAAGCAGATGCACGAACAGGTGAAGCAGCAGCATATACCTGTGAAGGTCTACCGCACCGACGAGCGCGTGATGGTCGCAGCACCGATGGCGGGGCTGGAACCCGAGAACATTGTGGTCGAAGTCACTGACGCGGGTCGCCTGCTCCTCCACGGGGACCTGCGCGGCATGCTCAAAGAGGTCAAGGAACTCTTGCTGGATGAATGGAGCGTTGGGGTCTATCACCGCGAGTTGACGCTTCCAGTCCCAGTCAACGCCCCGTGCGCCAACGTCACCTACGGCAATGGCGTGCTGATGGTCACCTTGCCGATCAGCCACCAGACACTGCCTGCGCGCCTCGTGCTCGAACGCATCACGCCGACCCACGGTGAGCGCAAAGGCAATGCCGGGCATCCTCCAGCATGCGTTCAGCCATGAGGGCACGAACGCTTTCCGTCCCCGACGGCGCGGAAAAATCGGGAGGCAGCGCCCTGAAAGCGGGAAAAGCGCACCTGGCATCGGAGCCATCCCGAGCGGGGCGGTGAGTTCCAGCCAACCAAAGAAGGGAAATGCTCCGGTGGTGCTCTTTGCCTACGCCAAACTCGCGAAGCCGAGGAGAAAGTGCCATGACAAAACAGAAAGTGACGGTAGCCCTGAAGCGCGTCTATGACGAGTCAGCGCCCGGCGATGGCACGCGCGTCCTGGTAGAGCGGCTCTGGCCGCGTGGGCTGTCCAGAGAGCGTGCGCATATCGATCTCTGGTTGAAGGAGATCGCACCCAGCCGCGAGTTACGTACCTGGTTTGGCCATGATCCCGAGAAATTTGCGGAATTTCGCCGCCGCTACGAGGACGAATTAGCCTCGCAGACGGGGCAGGCAGCTCTGACGAAACTGCGTGATCTGGCGAGGCAGGGACCGGTGACCCTGGTGTTCGCTGCACGCGAAACGCAGCATTCCAATGCTGCTGTGCTGCGCGACCTGCTGCTCCAGGGCGCGTAACGAGCACGAACGGGTGGGAAACACGGAAGTCTCCAGCGAAAGGGGAACAACTCCAAGGCCTGTGATGAAAGCCCTGAATAGGGCGGATTTGGCGGCGAAGCGGAATACTCTCGAAGCGTGCGCCCAGTGGTGCCTTGCGCTGGCGCTCGACTTGTATCGCATGAAGGCCCGCCGCTGCTCTGGACTCAAATTGTCCCTTTCCTGCTAAAATAGACACTAAGATAAGCAGGAAAGGGACGTGCTGTCGTGTCTCGGCAGAGGCAGGCACTGCACCAGGAACAGGCAAGGGAAGGTGCGCCAGAGGCGAGCCTGAAACGTGTGGACTTGGCTGCAGAAATGGTCGGGCTCTATGAATGGGCGCAACGCGTGAAGACGTTAAGTGCAGAGGGGGCACCGGGAGAGATCCGCTCTCGCTCAAGCATTCCCAAAGGCAGGCAGGGGAGGGAAAAGCCTCCTATCCTGCTCTGTTGTTGCGAGAAGTACGAAGGAGACGCCTGGCTGTCTCGTGGGACACCCCGTGCTGCGGCCATTCCTGAGAGGGAATGCCCTGGTTCGTTTGCTGTGGACCTGGACGCTCCTGTGTGCTGAGGAGAGGGAGCATACTGCCAGGAGCTTGTTCGAGTGGGAGGAGTCTTTGAGAGAGCTTTCCATGAGATGTGATAAAATGGATCAGCACCGGTGAGAGAGAGGCCGATGCCCGTCGGTTCCGGTGAGATTATTTATGTATATTTCTAGTATTATTAGAATTCCTGTTCTTGAGCCTTGGAGTCTCCTCCCCTGTGCTAGCTCTCGTGTCTCTGCCTTCTCACACGCTCTCTTCAGGGATGCATTGCTGATTCCTCCTCTGCCTACGAACTCAGCAAGAATGGGCCTTCAGCTTATACATTTCTCTCATCATCCTAGAACAGCTAGACCAAGTAGCCAGCACAGAGGTGAAAACTGTGTCCCTCAATCACCCTGTGCTGGCTACTTGGTCTAGCTGTTCTAAAACAAGGAAATAGACAGTCATGTAAGCACTTTATCACGGCCTACCAGCTAGACAGATGGAGAGGAAAAGGAACCGGTAGAGCCATCTTTGACGCAGTTTTTGGAACGGATATCCCAAGTAGCCAGTACAGGGATCATCACCTGAATGTCGCTCATGATCAGCCCAGGGCCAGATGGTCCCACGGGAACTCGCGCTTGACTCAAAAGCATTGACTTTGACAGGGAAACCGTACGTTGAGCACCAGCAGGGCGGGAGAGCCTAGCAGAGGCTCTCTCATTAGAACGTGCATGCTCTTACCTGCGCGTCTGGCTCATAGAAACGAAACAGGAAGAGAGGGTGTGTAGAGCGAAGAAGAGCACACGAAGCCGTTCCGTGTGCTCCCCATTGGTTTCGCCCTGCCTTTCGCGGATCTGCATGACCTCCGCAAAACTGTCCACAGCCCCACTCACGCGCTAGACCAGTTCTTCAACAGGCGCTTCCTCTTCGATGATCTCTTCCATCACCGGGTCACTGGGCAAACGACCTGTTCCCAGTGCGCCGCGCGTATAGAGACGCACACTGCTGACAACGCCCGCAATGATGAACAGGCTCACAACTACTAGGAAGAGCAATGCATCCATGAAGCGGTGTCCTTTCTGTCTCGCGTCTGCCGTAGGTGCCTCAGGAGGCCCCCTGCGACTCGCGCCTACTCCGTGCAGGGCATGTGCTAGAGCCACCTCTTGTACATGCCCTGGCGCTATGGCCACTCAACAGTCTGAAACGGGCATGAGATCACCACCAGTACCGGCGGGGCCTGCGCACATAACCGCCACGTCGGTAGTAGTAGCGCGAATAGTAGCCATAGGCATGGCGATAGGCAAAAGCGCTCCATAAAGCCACGAGCACCGCCGCTGCGAGAATAGAAGTGATCAGCGGTACCCCATTCAGGTACGGCTCACCATCGATGTGCCAGTGCAGGACTCCCACCACCAGCAAAATGGCGAGAAAGCCGACAATCACGGCCCCCACGATCCCAAAGGGTGTACGCCTCCTGGCCAGCAGTTCGCCCACAAATCCTACCAGCGCCGCAATCAGCAACCAGATGATCAGATTCCCAATGGTAATCACCATAGGTGTAGACCTCCTTCAGAAGAGACTGCCCTAACTTGCTGCTCTCACAGAAAGCTAAGCCAATCGGACATCTTATCCCTGTACACGTAATCATGAGCTTGGAGGGATACAACAGCAAAAGAGCTAGCTTTATAGCAGCCGGCCCTTGTTTCCCGAGGGTAGCAGAACTTTCTTGTAGGAAGTCATCCTGTCACCGCCCGGCGAATGACTTCGCTACTGGGTAAGCCAATTTGCCACCCTCTCTCACTTATGGGGAATCACCGGGTTCTGGCGATGTTTGATGGAGGCGTATAATGTAGCGAATACGCTCTTGGTTTGGGTCAAAAACGCTTGTGGGATGTCCAAATATACTGAGGAAAGAGGTGAAACGCAATGGCGAACCAAGAACATCTCGATATTCTCAAGCGCAGATCTTTATGGAGCACGCCTAGAGAAGACAAATCTCAGTGATTCATGGCTTGAAGAGACGAGCCTTAAATCGGCTCATCTTATAGGGGCAAGTCTTCATAGAGCGCACCTTGTTAGGACTTCCTTTCATCAGGCAGAGTTCGTAGAAACAGATCTGAGCAAAGCAGAGTTTAGCCAGACAGACTTTAGTTCTGCGAAGTTCCGTAAGACAGATCTACGTGCCATGGATTTTACAAGGGCAAACTTCATTGGTGCGGACGACCTCAGGGAAGCAGATCTTAGCAACGCGATACTTAATCAAGCAAATCTGTCCGGTGCAAATCTCGGCGGAGCAACTCTTTCATTTGCAGCTATTCACCAAGCAGATTTGAGTTTCGCAGATTTGCGTGGAGCCGATCTGCTCGAAACAGACCTCCGCGGATCAAACCTTAGTTATGCAGATCTTAGGGGTGCCGTTCTTATCGATACAAGGTTGCAGGAAGTTACCCTAGATAGGTGTAACGTTTATGGTATTTCAGCTTGGAAACTACGCTTGGAGGGAGCCAAACAGTCCAACCTCCTGATTACGAACTCGCTTGCTGATGAGCCGGTCATTACAGTCGATAATCTTGAGGTTGCACAGTTCATTTGCTTATTGCTGAACAACGCAAAAGTTCGTGACGCGATCAACACAATCACAACAAAAGTCGTTCTCATTCTTGGTCGCTTCACTCCTGAGCGCAATGCCGTCTTAATAGAGTTATCTCGCGGTATATAGCAGGGTCGCTGCTTCTACTCCTACCTGGATGGACTAACACTTCGATGTTTTAGCATAACATGTCTCTTACGAAGGTTCGCTGATCCAGAGAACTGATGAGACTGTGCAAACGTTCGATGTGGCTCCTCGAGCAGGAGAGCATTCTCTTTAGTAAGAGGATTGGTCACCAGAATCAGCGAGCTGACGCAAGAGCCGTTTAATTTCAACATGTACACCCCCTGTCACAGCCACGAAATAATGATGCTTACCAAAAATTTAACTCGTGTATGTATTCTTTCTTGCGGCCAATCACGTGATAACTCTGCATATGCATAAAAGTATGCAATGCAGTAGAGATACCAATTCCCTCTAGAAAGGAGCAAGCACATGGCAGTGACACCATCTTCCCCTGTCGTAGGCGTTTTCACAGACCGATCAATGGCTGAGCAAGCTGTGGGAGCATTGTACCAGGCTGGATTTGAACATGAGCAAATGCGGTATTCGGTCCCTGGTAACGCTGGAAGTTTCTTTGAAGGTCTCAAGAGCTTATTCACAGGTACGAGCACTTACGGAGGCGAGCTTGCCAATGATCTCACGAGCATGGGCCTGTCAGATGAAGAAGCTCGATACTATTCCAACGAGTACAGTAATGGAAATATAATCCTGGCTGTGCAAGCTCGTGGCCGTGAGCAGGAGGCTTGGAGCATTCTGCATCGGTATGGCGCCTACACCTCTCAGGATGTCTTCAACCAGGCAACGACGGATGCACAACAGCCCTCTGAATCTGCTCGGCAAGACACCTCTGAGACCTCGCAGCATCGGGACGACGCGCAAAATTGGCAGATGCAACCGCAGTTCGGAACTTCTGCCGCACCTCCTTTTGAGAGCCATGGGCAGGATGTGGTTACCCCTGAGCACGCTAGTGAAGATGAAACCACGCAACCTGTTCCATCTGGGTATCATTCAGGAGCTGATACTACCCAGGCAAGCCAGCTTACTTCCGAAAGCGAAGCTGAAACGCGTCCAGTTCAAGCAAAGAGGGATGCTCCTGATGATGCGGGATCCGTGCCCGCCCAAGCGGATGTGATTGCTCCTGAGCACGGGACAGACTACCAGGTACCTCAAACATATGGGGCTATACCTGAACAAGAAGCCGAATCGCAGCGTGCGTTACCAGGAGCAACTGGAGAGAAAGCAGAAGATTGGACTGCCCAAACGGATGTGGCTGCTCCCGAAGCCGAGCTAGCAAATCAGGCACCACAAGCAAGCACGGCTGCTCCTGATGATGCTACAGAAGATCGGACTGCCCAAGCGGATATGAGTGCTCCTGTTCGCGATTTAGAAGCTCAGTCACCCCAAGCAAACGCCATTGGGCCTGAACAGACTGACGAATTGCAACAGTTTCAAGAGCAGCTCCAGGCTGCCCGACAGCAACTACAGGAGGCTAAAGCCCAACTTCAGGCGGCAAAGGAGCGTGAGCAGCAGCTTCAGACCGCCAGAGAACGTGAGCAGCAGCTTCAGACCACTAGGCGGCAACTACAAGAAGTGCAGGCAGAGCTTGCGGTAACGCTGGCCGAACTTCGGGAGACTCAGGCACGCCTTGCACAGCACGAGTAACCTGTACCGACGAAGAGAAGCCCCAGGTAGCAACAGAGCTCAGTCTAACTACATAGGATAATCGATTGGGAACGAAAGTCAGGAAAAAGCTAGGGGTTGATGCCCTAGCTGACGCTGCGGAGGTGCTGACTTAGTTGCGGGAGATTGCTGGACACCATGCCGATAGTTGTGTAAAGCCAATCTGTAACGAAGGCTGCCCCGTTTTCGGTTGTCCGGGCATGTGAGCAAAAATGATGGCTTGCGCCCAGAAGAGGGGTTTTGATATACTTCGAGGCACCTTGCTGGGTGTTCGTGTTCAGATGCAAAAGAAAGAGGTCCCACATGGTCGTTTACTCACTGGTCCACATGCCCAAAAGTTACCAGTAGGATATCGTTGGTTGGTTCTCAAAGGGCTGATTGATTTATGTCCGTGGTATTTGATTGAAGAGCAGAGACAGGCAGAAGGTTTCCAAGATGAATTGCTCCGCGAAATCGCCTCGCCCAATATCTCTCCCATCAAGGATTGGTTCCCTTTCGCCCGTAGACACGATTGTGATGATTTCGCAGGCTTTGTGATCGAAGATGGGCAAATCAAACCCGAGGTGGTGGTGATCCATCTCACGTTTGCAGGGCATCCGGAGCGACCTCCATGGCCGAGCCTGCGTCGCTTTTCCACGCTGTGGTCTTGGCTGCAAGCGGAAGTCATCCCGGCCTGGGAAGAATGGGTGAATGAAGAAGAGGTAAAAGCACTTATGGATGCCCAGCCTTTCGAGTAATCGGCATCCTCCAGTTTTTAAGAAAGAGGATCATTGAAAGGCTTTGTTACACAGGGCTGGCTTGAAACGCTATCTCCTCCCGAACCAGCATTTCCGGCTGGTTGTATGTGAGACGACCGCAATCGGTGGGCAGTTTTTAGCCAACCGGGATCTTGGGTAGGCGGATGTCTTGCATGACTGCCCACACGATGGTCAGACAACTGGTTTCCGTGGTGAAGGCATCAATCTGATCGGTGCGCTGGCGCACATTGCTAAACAGGCTTTCAATGGCGTTCGTGCTCCGAATATACCGATGCATCACCTGAGGGAAGGTATAAAAGGTCAAGAGATGCTCTTCGTCTTCGACCAGGCTGCGGATCGCTTCAGGATAACGCTTCTGGTATTTGGCTTGAAATGCCGCCAGATTGAGCAGCGCATCTTCTTTCTTCTCCTGTTTGAAAATCCCGGCTAATTCCGCGCTGACCTCTTTGCGCTCCCGGTGGGGAATGGCATTGAGCACATTGCGTTGTTTATGCACCACACAGCGTTGTCGGGGAATCGCGGTAAAGAGAGCGGAAACGGCAGCGAGGAGTCCTTCATGCCCATCCGTCACAATCAGGTCCATCTGTGTCGCCCCACGGGTGCGTAGGTCTTGCAAGAGGCAACTCCAGCCCTCTTTATCTTCTTCCGCACAGGCTCGCAAGGCCAACACGTCCTTGTTCCCTTCCAGATCCACGCCCAATGCAGTTAAGATGATGGTTGAATCGGTTTTGGTTCCATGACGAACCGTAAAATGAATACCATTCAGGTAGAGGATGCGATAGTGGGCGAGGAGGGGGCGCTCTCTCCACGCTTCATACTGCTCAGTCAGCGTTTGGTTGAGCCGACTGACCGCGCTGGCACTGGGAGCTACTCCCATGAGGGTTTGAGCCACCTCTCCGACTTTATGTGTGCTTGTCCCACTGACAAACATTTGGGTTAGCGCCTCGGCTACCTCTGGTTCATAGCGGTTGTAGCGCTCGAACACCTCACTGTGAAATGCTCCTTCCCGATCTCTTGGCACCTTCAAATTCTCAACACGTCCAGTTGGGGTGACGAGATCACGGGTGTAGTGACCATTGCGATAGCCTCGACGATTGGGGGTGATTTCTCCCCATGACGCTCCAATACATTGCTCCAGTTCTTCACGCATGACTTGTTCGATCAAGACTTGGACAGCACTCACAGCAAGGTGCCGCAGATACTGACGAAAATCCTCCTGTTCGGGGAGGATGTTTGACGTGGACTCTGGCGTTGAAACCTCAGAGGTTGATGTGGTAGGCTTTCTCTTGGATACAGGCATAGTACCCTCCTTTTGGTAAAATGATCGAAACATTCTAAAGGAATGCTCTATGCCTGTATCATCATCTCAAATACATCTCTTTGGAAGGCTTTTCCTTTACACAACTATCGGCATGGTGTACCGCGGGGGGCGGTGGCTTCGCTCTACAAAGCCTTGCATAAGCTGTCTGATCCGCGGCGTGGACAAGGGAAACGCTACGAATTGGCGCTGATTCTGTGCCTGCTGGTCTTGGCGAAATTGGCCGGACAAACGAGTTTGAGTGGAGCGACGGACTGGATTCGACATCGTGCTGCTTCTCTGGCGGACCACTTCGGACTGCGCCGAAAGAGTATGCCGTGCCAGATGACGTACTGCAACGTGCTAGCGAGAGTGGATGCGAAGCACCTTGACGATATCTTGGCAACATTTTTTGTGCGATGGGCAGCCGAGCAGCGCTGTGGAGCGGAACCTAGCCGTTTGCAAACGCCGCCAGGGAAGGCTGATCATACCCATCTCGCCATTGATGGGAAAACCCTTCGGGCCACGAGTTCACAGCCTCATCCAGTGCATCAACTCAGTTGTTATGAGGTCGCCACGGGCATCGTCTTATGGCATTGCAATGTCGAGGAGAAAGAAAATGAAATCAGTGCGCTCAAGCCGTTGTTGACACCGCAGCTGATCAAAGGGCGCATTTTCACCTTGGATGCCATGCATACCCAACGCGCACTCTGTGCACAGGTGCATCGGCTGGCGGGGGACTATATTCTCATTGCCAAGGACAATCAACCGACCCTCCACGAGGATATTGCCGATCTGTTTGAGGATCGCACGCCCGATCGTCGTCGTTGGAAGCGAGCCGAGACGTGGGACAAAGCGCATGGACGGCTCGAGCATCGTCAGATCACCTGTTGTCCTGATCTCAATGACTGGTTTGGCAAGGAATTGGGAAGGCATTGAGCAGGTCTTTCGACTCGAACGCACGGTACGCCTCCTCAAGACCAACCAGACACGCCATGAAGTCATCTATGGACTCAGCAGTCTCTCGATGCGCCAGGCTCCCCCAGCACGCATGCTCTCATTGATCAGAGACCATTGGGCGATCGAGAATAAACTCCATTATCGCCGTGATGGAAGTTTAGGCGAAGATGCGTGTCAAACACGCACTGGGCCGGTTCCCAGTTTGCTTGCTCAGCTCAATAGCGCTGTCTTGAGTCTCATGGACCGGGTTGGCGTTCGCAATGTCGCGCGACAGATGCGCTACTTTGATGCTCATCCTGATCAGGCTCTCGCTCTTGTGCTCTCTGGCTCATGTTCTGTGTATTAGAATTGGAAAGCCCTGATGATATTCATGCCAACTAGCTGTTAGCATTGACAATGAGGTACCAAACCTCAGTGGTCAGCAGATTTTGTCAAAACCGACTAAAAACTCCTCAAAAGTGCCGACGAAAAATTCCCCAGATTATCTGTTCCATAGGGCACCTGTTCTTTCGGCTTGATCAGAGCTCATCATCACTGCGATGAGCCTCGATTCGTCCTCCTTCCTGTGGTGGTTTGCGAGCAGTGGTGGCGGTCGCGCTTTTCGCTGCTTTGGCCTGGGGAAGATCAGCAAACACGCCAGCCTCGCGCTTTTCCCGCAGGCGATAGCTCTCAACCTTCTGCCCTTCACGGGCTATCTAACGAGCGCCGAAGTGGCGCACACACCTCCCAAGGAGCAAATACAGAAGGAGATGGCCGCTGTTGCCCCCATTTCACCTCCAGGTTGCTTGCCAGGAGGTTCCCGCCTTTTTTCGACGCGTCCCGCTTAGGTCCGACCTTGCCAACTCTTTCTGGAAAACACACTGCTGGCTCGTGTGGGCACACATGTTGCTCTGGGCGCTAGGAAACCACCCCGCTTCTGCCTGGAGTGCAAGTGTAGAGCCTGCGCAAACCCACGAGTGGCCTTGCTTGCCGCCATTTTCCGTCCTCTGTCCAGGTGCTACCCGTTGTCGTACCGTCCTCCTCTGCTACGCTAGTGTCGTGCCGATGGGACCAGCAGCGCACAGCTGACCATCTCCGTCATGTTCCTGCACCCGCAGATGGTCCACGGGGAAGATGCAAGGACAGGAGGCAGGACAGCATACTATCGCATGCTCCAGAGAGGAACTGCTAGAACTAGAAGAGGAGAGCATCACAGCACTGACGAGAGCTGCAAGGAGCATGCCGCATCCGGTGGGCAAGCCATCCCTTTGGAGGGCATCAGGCTACTCGCGTTACTCCGCTGACACACGTGACGGTATACCGGTGGCAGACCGAGCAAGGGGACAATCGCTCCCCTCCATCGGCACAAGGAAGAGGGCATGCCGCTTTGAGGGACTGATACCAGTATATGTACCGTTAAGCTTCTTGCTGTCCAAGCTGCTGCTGAACATGAAGAAGGATGCGACGGATCGTTTCATGCGAGACTCCATACGCGGCTGCTACGGTGCGGAGCGGTTCCTTCTGCTCCATCACACGATGTACGACTGTCGGCCAGTGTTCAGCGGGAAGACCGTATTTCGGGTGTTTCGGCCCTGGTCGTCGGTGCTTGATAAGAGGAGGGTTGCTTCTCTGAAATAGTTCATCTTCTGCCAGAAGGTGTTGCACCTTGAGATACAGTTTGCCAGACGGGGCCAGGAAGAGGTATAAAATTGGTGACGGAGTAGCCGACACCCGTCGGTTCCGGTTCGATTATTTATTCATCTTTCTAGTACTACTAGGACGTTTGTTCTTTCGCATCGACGTCTCCTCCCTGCGCTGACTCTCTCGGCTCTGCATTCTCAAAAGCTCTCTTCAATGGTGCAGTGCTGATTCCTCCTCTGCATACTCGCTCAGCAAGAATGGGTCTTCAGTTCGTCCTTTTCTCTCATTATCTTAGAACAGATATACCAGGTAGCCAGCACAGCACGCTGGTCGTTTGATTTGCCGCCGAAGGATGATGAGCTGTTGGCGTAAGAGTGCGTTTTCTGCGATCAGTTCGGATTTTCCCCGCAAGATCTGCGGCTCTTCCAAGCAGAAGTGAGGCCTGCGGTGGTTTTATCCAGCTCAAGAGGCTGTGTTGGAGCACATGAAAGCAGAAGAAAACCAGTCGCCTGAGAGATGAGCAGGTGAGACACAGAGTGAACTCCTCCTTCGTGAAGATGCACGAGTTGTCTGCCAATGAGAGCAGAGCGATACTTTCTGATTGTATGCTCGTCTCACATTCCTGTGCAAGTAGAGAAGGCTTGTCAAATTATTTTCAAGATCGCTATTTTCTGAACAGATGTCCCAGGTAGCCCCCACAGGTCCAGCACCTCCGAACATGTGAACAGCTCATCGTCGGTTGACATGGCTCAGTTCCTCATCCAACATGAAAGGGTATGGTTCAACACCCTTTTCAGTTACAGGTCGAGCGGCAATCTCCGGCCTCGTTTGGCCGCTAGCCGTACC
>Ga0207646_10007099_pt1 | contig 11457 bp, 8 predicted proteins | sample KBSK5502metaG_FD_184343 | JGI IMG/M metagenome (GOLD analysis project Ga0207646, IMG submission 184343) | Corn, switchgrass and miscanthus rhizosphere microbial communities from Kellogg Biological Station, Michigan, USA - KBS K5-50-2 metaG... | ecosystem: Host-associated > Plants > Roots >...
CTTTCCATTGGTAGTGGATTGCTCTGAGCGCAGTATGGGGGCCGCGTCCAGGGCGGAACCCGTGTGAGTGGTCGCTGAATTGCGGTTCGTAGTACGCTTCAAGCATGAGGCGTACCACTTCTTGTACCAGCTTGTCCGTCCACACCGGCATCCCTAACGGGCGCTTCTTTCCGTTTTTCTTCGGGATATACGTGCGTCTGGCTGGCAGCCATTGAAACCGTTCATAGCGCAGGGCTTCAATGATGGCATCAATCTTTGCCAGGGACATGCCATCAGGAGTCTCATCCGTCACGCCGTGCGTCATCGCGCCTTTGTTCCGGTAGATTTTCCCGTAAGCCATGAGGTACAAGTCTCTTTCGTACAGGAGTTTGTAGACTCGCTCTAAAGGCAATCCTTGCTTGCCTCTCTCTCTGATGAGTCCGAGGATAGTGTCGGCTGTACGCATCTCACGCACCTTGCTATCTTTGGTTCTGCAACGATACCTGTTCCCCTTCGTCATGTCCCAGGCATTACTCTGGGCATTTGGCTACTATGGGAACTCCGTCGCCATGAGGGTCTTCCCCTTGTAGGCGATCCCGCATGTGCACGTATCGAACGTCTAGTGTGCTTCAGGTCTCCCGTTCGCTTCCTTCTACCACCTCATGAGTGGTCGCTTGCCGAAGAGAGCGTTCACGCTAGGTTTTTTGTCCCTAGCGGTTTCGTATGTCCTGATGACCCATACGTATTTCGGCATCATCGCTTCAGGTATGCTGCGATGGGCGGGACTTTACACCGCTGGAAGTTGGGTTTAAGCCAGTCTAGGCTTGACCATACACACAGGACTCGCGGATACAACTACGCTCCATACCTTCGCGCTTCTCCGCTTTCCGACTATGCTGTTTTCCCCTTTGGGTTTCCCCGCCAGGTAGAGTCAGTATCCTAGAAAGTCATATGCTCTCAACTTTCTGCCCCTATGGGGCTATTCGATACGTACCGAAACGGCGCACATTAGATTGTCCATCGTCACCCGGCCAGAGTGGGTCGGGGCGAGGACCGGATGCGTGAGCAAGGTGTAGAGAGTACCTGCCCATTGGCGCAAGTTGAGCTGCGGAAAGAGTGGCTGGTACACCGTTTCCAGGGTTGCCAGGATGTCGCGCACTTCTCCGCTGGTGTGACCTGCAATGCGGCAGAAAGGTTCGAGTTTGTCAAAGCGGCGGCGGAATTGGAGCCAGGTGGGATCAGGCAGATCGAGCGTCTCCTTCAAGGGAATCGTGGTGCCACGTCCAGCCGCAACCAAACACAACCCAAGCCGACCTGGTCCGTCACTTCCTTGATGAACATCAGGTGCTCAAGCGAGAGATCGTGAGCATCATCCACAATCAGGCACTCGGTGCCATATTGGTGCAGGTGTCCCATGAGTTTGGGCTTGCGCGTGCTCCAATGTCCTCGTAGCGGCAGGCCAAGCGCCGTGTAGAGTTGGTCGCCCAAAGCCTGCTCATCGTCATTGTTTTTTGGTGCCACAACAGCGAGGACTGATCGTCCGCCAGCCGTTTTGAGCAGGTCGCGAATGCCCATCGTTTTGCCTGAGCCCGGATCGGCAACGATCACATGCCAACTCCGCTTGTGCCAGGCCGAACGCAGCATCGCCTGGAAACGTTTTTCAAACGCCGTCTCGACGAACATTTCTGAGCGAAAGAGGGGATGGGTCATGGCAGTGGCTCCTCTCGCATCGTGCGAACGGGTAAGACACGGACAGGACGATCAGGTTCAGCATCCGGGACAGCCTCCGGCAGCGTTACGCGTTGCGTGATCGATGCCTCAACGCTCGCTAATCGTTCAACCACTTCGGCTGGATGAATGTCTGGGCATTGGCGATCCCATTGACGGGCCTGTTCACTTGCTCGAATCTCTGTGCTTCGGCGACGGCGTGCTGCCCCCGCTTCGTCCTGAATACGAGCACGGACTGGCAGCCCTTGCTCACGGGCGATCTTGGCCTGCTGCTCGTCGTGTTGGCGCATGGCTTTGGCTTCCCACTCACTGACACGGCCTCCCATGAACTGGGGACAGTAGGCTTCTCCGACGTAGCTGCCTTCGACGAACAAGTAAAGAACAGAGATATCTCTGCGATCGTAATACACCTCGAACTCGCGGCCTTGGAGCCGACTGAGTAGGCCAGGGCAGACATACCATCGGCCATGAAACGAGAGCCTGTTTCCTGAAGAGGTGCGATAGCCATGATGAGGGGTTTTGCGATTGGCGGCTTTCATGAGCAACAGTTTGAGATCATCGGGAGATCCGAGATACTGTGGCACCCCGCTCTGCGCCACGGCCTGTTCCCAGAGCACACAGCGTCTTTGCCCTCGCAGGGTATCCCAATCTTGTTGATAATCATCCACGATTGCCTGATAGAAACAGCGTTCCAGTTCTTCCAGGGTCATGCCTCCCGCTTGGGCAGACGTTTCTGCGTCATGGGTGCCATAGCTCGTGTTGGGCAAGCGCCGTTCAAAACGTTGGGTCATCCAACGAAAGAGCGATGCGACGGTCCCTTTCGCACTCGGGCAATACGGAGGCGCTTGTTCGGTGATAATGCCCAGTCGATCCACCAGGACCTGCCGCGCCCGTTCAGACGTAAAAATCTTGCCTCGGTCATGGAAGATAATTGCGGGCTTTCCAAAACACGGCCAGGGATGCTCGCATCCTGCGAGGCCGACCAGATGATCTTTCCCCTCCAGGCTTTGCTTGACCAGGCGCATGTAGTCCTCCTCCTTGAGCGGGCCGAGAGAGAGGACAGCTCCGAGAATCGCTGCCGTTTTGATGCACACGAGGACCGCCGCATGCACGCGTTGGGTCACAGCAATCCCATCGGGCGTCACGACATACAATTCGAGGGAGTGCTCATCAACCTGGGTGAGCAGGGCCGGAGACGGAATGGAGAGCGCAAAGGATTGGGGTGATTCTCGCATGCGAGGGAGCGATTTTGCCCGTTCGCGCACCGCCACCAGATCCGACTCACTCCCCAGCCGATGGATCTCCCGACGCACCTGATCGTAGGAGGGAAGTTTGACGGGGGTGCCAGTTTCTGCCGACAAGCGCGTCGCCACCTGCCGCATTTCGGTATGCTCATGGATCGCGGTCATCGACAAGCGTGTAGGAAGCAGGTACAGCCGCCGGATGCACTCCTGGAAGGCCGGGTGCATGGACGTCTTTCGGGTGTAGCTCCCATGAGGCACACAGGCAATCTGACCTTTTTCGCGGGTCCGCTGGACCAGGCGAGAGAGCGTTGAACGCGAAATACCTGACTCTTTCGCGACTCTTGTTTGAGAGGCTCCGGCGAGCACCTGCTCCACGGCGCGCAGATTCCGATGAAACTGCTCCCGTTGCGTCTCTGGCAAGGCGGAAGCATCAACGGTCGGGCCTTGAACCTTCGCGCGGGGTTCTGGCAAAGCTGTTGCCTCCTCAACCACAGGCGCATTCGCGAGGAGCGTGTCAGGGAGGGGTGGAGGCGCAAGAGGGGCAACATCAGGTGGGAGCAAGGCCAGGGGAAGTGTGCGATTAAGCGTGTACCGCTCCAGATCGACCAACAGATGCCCCGCTGCCGCCGCATCGGCCACGACTTTCCAGATCGCTGCTTCTACCAGATTTGCAGGCCACCGTTGTGCGAGACGGCTTTCGATCTCTTCGACGCTGGTGACTTCTCCCCAGGGCCAGATCTCTTGCACAGCCAGCGCAATATCAGCAAAGGCAGGAAACACTTGGCGTCGAGCGTGCAAGAAGACCAGGTTGTAGTGGCGAAGTCTTGTGAGCGTCCGCTCAGTCCCAATCCAGAAGACGCCTCGTTGGAGGCGTGCCAGACGGCGTGCGGCCTCCGCTTTGGCGAGATTGCGATCTTGCCGTTTGTCGTCCTCCATGCCTGCCTCGGCGAGGAACAGCTTTCCTGATCTGAGTGTCCCCACGACATCGGGCAGGTAGTCATGAGGTTTGCCCTCGAAAGCGTAGCCAATCGCGAATGGCGCGTGTTTCGGGGTGGACAATCGATAGGTCGTGGCAAACTCTTGACCAATGTCGCCACGAGCATAGCTGACCACCTGGGGATGATATTCGAGCCAGAGGAGGAGGCGCTCTTCGAGCTGGCTACAGAACGGTTGCCTGACATGGGAAACCGCACCCGTCTTGAGGCTAGGAATCCACCCTGAAATGGAGCGACCCGCAATTTTGAACAGATCGATGCCTTCTACTGCCGGTGCGACCATCAGTATCCTTGCCTCTCAAGAGCGGTCTATGGAGCGTTCCAACGGTCAATCAGTCTCGCGACAAAGAACGTAATTTACACTTTCTAGAAGAAATATACGAGATGGGAAGCGGTTTCTCCAGGCTCTGAATGGTCGATTCCTACCATTCGCGCCGATTTCCTCTGTTTCACCTCAAAATTCGTGCAGACTTGACCCAATTTACCAGGTAGTGCCTGTGACAAACGGCGGAGGCAGATTTGGGGTCATAACATTTCCCCTCCCATTTTTTGCTTAGCAAAAGGATGAGAAATCTCTCATATCTTTCCAACGAAAACCCAATGACCGCACTATAAGATTGGGCGTAAAGGGAAACAGTCTCTTGAATAACAATAAGCTAGCGCGCAAAAGAGGGGAAATATGTCTGATACTCTAGATGTGATTACTACTGCCCCGTCCCAGCACGTTGACGAACACCGGAATACTACACCGTCCCGGTTATGGCAACGCCTAGCCCTGGGTGGGGTGATGCTCATATCGCTCTTCATGAACTTCTATCAACTAGGACAGAATGGCTTCGGCAATCTTTATTATGCCGCCGCGATCAGGAGTATGCTCGATAACCTCCACAATTTTTTCTTTGTCTCCTTTGACCCGAGTGGTTTTGTGAGCATTGACAAGCCACCCCTGGGGTTCTGGCTGCAAGCTGCCAGCGCCAAAATTTTCGGCTTCACGCCTTTTAGCATCTTCTTGCCGCAGGCGCTGGCCGGAGTACTCTCGGTCGTGGTGCTCTATCATCTGGTGCGCTGCCACTTCGGCGTCGTGGCGGGCCTACTGGCAGCGCTGGCCCTGGCGATCAGCCCGATCAGCGTGGTGACCAACCGCAATAATACCATCGATAGCACGCTGGTGCTCGTCATGCTGCTGGGGGCCTGGGCGGTGCTGCGGGCGGCGGAGACGGGCAAGTTGCGCTGGCTGCTGCTCTGTGCCGTCTTCGTTGGCCTCGGCTTCAATATCAAGATGTTGGAGGCCTACCTCGTCGTGCCTGCCTATGGCTTGCTGTACCTGCTGGCCGCACCCAAGCGCATCTGGGTACGCATTGGGCAGCTGGCCCTGGCGGCGCTGCTGCTGCTGACCATCTCCCTCTCCTGGGTCGTCGCGGTAGACCTGACCCCGGCATCGCAGCGGCCCTACGTCGATTCGAGCCAGGACAACTCAGAGCTCAGCCTGGCTATAGGCTACAACGGCATTCAACGTTTGCTGGGTTTATTCGGTGTAGGCGGCAGAAACACTGGCAGCAGTACGAGTGGAAATACGACCCGACAATTCCCTCCTGCTGGCACTGGTGGGGGCACCTTCACCGGAGACTTCCCGCGGCCAGGGGCGGGCGGCTCGGGTCAACCACCACAGGGTTTTGGGAATAGTGGTAATGGCGGCGGTGGCAGCAGCGGTATGTTTAATACGGGCAATCCCGGCCTGCTGCGGCTCTTCAACGAGCCGCTGGGCGGGCAAATCGTGTGGCTCTTGCCGATGGCCCTGCTGGGAATACTGGCCCTGGCCTGGCAGCGCCGCCCGCGCTTCCGGGAGGATCGACAGCAACACTCGCTGATCTTATGGGGCACCTGGCTGCTGCCCCTGGCGCTCCTGCTGACCGCTCTTGAGCAGATTCACATCATCGTGAGCGATCCATCCTGGGGGATGTGGCTGATCCCGCTGATCGCCATCTCCTGCGCACTCGCGGCAGTGATCCTGTTCGCAGCTCGTTTGCTCCCGCGTCTCGGGCTGGGCGCACGCGAACTGGTTCCTGCGCTCTGTCTCGGTCTTCTGGCGCTGCTGCTCACCTCGGCGGTGTGGTCGGCGATCCCCGTGCTGGCGGACGAGTCGACCAGCCTGCCGGTTGCCGGGCCGAGCGGGCAATCCGCCGGTGGCCTGGGAGGAAGCAGCGCCGTCGATACCGCGCTGATCCGCTACCTGGAAGCGCACCGGAACGGCGCGAAGTACCTGGTCGCCGTAGTCAGCTCGAACGAGGCGGACGCCATCATCCTGGAGACCAATCAGCCGGTCATGGCGCTGGGCGGGTTCTCCGGCAGCGATCCCATCCTGACGACTGCCCAGCTCGCTGAGCTGGTGAAGAATGGGACGGTGCGCTTCTTCTTGATCAACGGCTCCGGCGGTGGTGGCCAGAGCGCGCTGGTCGCCTGGATCACGCAGCACACCAGGGCAGTCCCGGCAAGCCAATGGCAGTCCACTTCGACGAGTAGTGGATTCGGCGGCGCTTCGCAGTTGTACGAGTACACACCAGCATCGTGAGAACCTGGACGGGTACGTACCAGACAATGGCGGAGCTCTTCCTCCTTGCAAGTACGCAGGAAGAGGAGCTCCGCCTCTCCCTGCTTAGGCTGCCGATTAGCCATCGTTGATATGGATGGTGACGACCCACGCCTTCCTCCAGTACGCTAAATGCTTCCAGGAAAGGTATGCGGAGATATGGTACATCGAGGGAGAAGAGTACAAAAAGGAAGAAAAAGCCAATTGTTGCGAGTCATAGGCTCCATCACAACCTTACACCCACAAAAAAACAAAGCCGACCAGTACATAGATCGCGACAGTCGCGCCAACGAACAACAATACCAGCGGCAGGCGGAGAACACGACCCAGAACAACCATTTCGGGCAGGCTCAAACCCGATGCGGCCAGCATGAAGGTGAGGACGACCGGAATCGAGGCTCCATGCTGGACGAGGGCATAGCCAACGGGGATGAGCAATAAAATATCGGCGTAGATGACGCTGCCCAGCAAAGCGGCGACCGGGATACCAGCGCCAATACTCAGGGTGCTCAAGCTGGCAACAGTCGATGTTGGTACCAGTGTATCAATAAGGATTCCGCCCAGCGTGGCAAGCGCGAGCCAGGGGAGAAACTTGCGCGTGAGCTGTCTGCCCAGCACAACCGCTTTTCTCAGGGCAACACGATACTCGCCAGCAGCAGGTTCATCCTCCAGGAACCACAGGTAATCGCGCAGCGCCATTTCACGCGGGATGCGCCCGATGGCCCATCCGACCAGCACGGCAGCGAGCAGGCATGCGCACATATAAAAGACGGCGATGCGCCAGCCAAAGACGACAAACAGCAAGATGATCGCGCCCAGATTGATGGTAGGTGAAGCCAGCAAGAAAGAAACGGCTGGACCGAGTGGAATATCGGCTTCCATCATGCCTAAATTGCCTTTGAACTTGCTGAGGCTGCGCACAAAATCCTCGTCGCGTGCGATACGCACGCCGTTGGTATTGATCATCAACGCTTTGATGCGCTTCGCCTTCGCCAGTTCCAGTATCTCCAGGATGTGGGGGTGGATGGTTGGTTCGCCACCGCTTATCTGCACCACATCGGCGTATCCCTCGTTCTCAACGATCGTGTCGAGCATACGCTCCACCTCGTCGAGGGGGGAGTAGCGGCCAATATCCGAGTCGGCAAAGCAGGTGGGGCAGCGCAAATTACAGGCTTCGGTGATCTCGATAAGAGCCAGGCAGGTATGCTGCTCGTGGTCGGTGCATAATCCACAGTCCAGGGGGCAGCCTTTCTCGACGGGCGTCTGGAAGCGGCGTGGAAGTGTGCCGGGCTTGTTGTACTGAGTTTGGCTCAGATAATAGGAGGCGTCCGAGGAGAGCAACGTGCGCAGCGCGCCGTGTTCAGGACAGGTCTTCAGCAGGTAGACTTTGTTGTCCTGCAAGATCACTTTGGCCGAAACCACTTTGAGACATTTATGGCAGAGGCTATTGGTAAAGTTGTGGTAGATATAGGGGCGGTCGTGACGAGCCGTTGACGCATCTTCTACGCTGCTCTCTGCCTGTGTTGGAGTCGTTGTTTGTTCAGATAAGGAGGCTTTGGGTTTGCGCATCAGTTCGTACTCCTTGCTATGCATGAATAATGTGCGGCAAGGCGTTACATGCCACCGCAGTAATGATAGGGGTCACAAGAAAAGCCGTTAAAAGTCCATAGCCGGTGAACCGCACCTGGCTGCTCACCAGGAAACCGATGACCACGAACAATTCTATTCCATACAAGATGAACGTGATGATAATCCAGGTAATAAAGGGAGAGGAGAGGGATGATGGTGACCGCAGATACAGGCCGTAGAAAATGAGAAAGGCGATCAGAGGGATAAACCCCAGGCCAAGACCCAGCCAGTATTGCCTCTTTCTTCCCGGATCGTTATTTTGCGCCATGTTCGTTCCCCTTGCCGCTACAGCACATCAGCCGTTTGTCTATCAAGCACCATCTTCGCCTGCCAGCTCTGGCGGAACGAGACAAAAAGCTGGTAACCAAAACCGGCGAGAGCGAAGGTATAGAGGACCTGCACCAGGGTCAGGCCAAGCAGTACATGCGGGTCGGCGCGGGTGAAATCGACCAGGAAACGCAGGCTGCAATAGCCCACGATATAGAGTTTAAAGAGATCGCCAGGACGTGGGAGCTTATCGCGCAGACGCCAGATGATAACGAATAGCGCCAGGTCCAGGACGAGTTCGTAAAGGGCCGAGGGTTGGCGGCGCACTCCATGCTGCATGATAGCCCAGGGCAGGTTGCTGGGCAGACCGAAAGGGTCGCCGCCCAGCAGGTTGCCGAGCCGCCCGATGGCCTGCGCCAGCGGCAAGGCTGGCGCGAAGAGGTCGCCAGTGGAGTAGTTGATGTGGTTGAAGCGTTTAACGAGCAAGACACCCAGATAGCCACCAAAAAAGCCGCCGGTCCATGCCTGTCCGCTGTACCAGAGAGAGGGCAGGTCTTTGATGAAGGTGGCTGGCCCCAGGAAGATCAACATGCTTAATTTGGCTCCAAGCAGCCCGCCCGCTAGAGCGCCGAGCGCGACGCGCAAAATGGCCTCGGTCGCGCGATGCTGCCTTTTGATTTCATGGGAGGTGAGTAGCCCACCAACAAGAAAGGCGCACAGAAAACACAGCGAATACGTAGAAATGACGAGAGGTCCCAAAGAGAGCCACGGATACATCAGCAAGCTCCATCTCTGCTCATTCGAACACATGCATTGCGCGTGACAATGGCAAAGGGATACTGTATACACTATAGCACAACTATAAGGTGTCCATCAGAAGCATGCGCCGTAAATGGCGTTGCGTTGTTCGTATGGATACAAAGATTTGCAAGGAGGGGAGTGTCATTTGACCCATAGCAAAGAGAGGAGCCTCTTGATCTTTGTCTGGTGCAATACGTAATCGACTTTCTCTTCAGCCTTGCGTTTAAAGGTCCAGGTGGGACGTTTGCAGATGAGTCATGCTAGCCACAAATTGAGATGAGAGAAGTCACATTTTATTCCAATCGCTATCACATCTACCCGCTTTATACTCTGGGTGCGGCGTATTCGCTCGCCGCACCAGTTCACTCTTTAAGAAAAGAAAGGAGGTATACCTATGGAAGACAATGAAGAGATGGCCTCGACCCGGCTGGATCAACCACCCGCTCCGCGCCGGAGCGGGCGCAGGTGGTTCCTGATTGGGGGCCTGGCCTTTGCCTTCATGCTCGCCCTGGGCGTAGGCGCGGTCAGGGGTTTGTCGAACGGCACGACCCCGGCCGCGGCCCTTGCGCAGGCGAGCACCAGTAGCTCCCAAACGCTGGCCGTCACGCAAGGGGGCTTCAATGGCCCCCAAACGCTGCCAGTCGCCCAGGGAGGTTCCAATGACGCCCAGGCGCTGGCTGCCACACCGGGAGCCCATGGCCAGTGCGAGGCGCTGACCGTTTCGAGCGTGAGTGGCAATACGATCGTGGCTAAAACGGCAAGTGGCAGTTCGGTCACGATCCACACGACAGCGAGTACCCGCTACACCCAGGCTGGTAAGACTGTCGCCGCGAGCGCCATCACGGTTGGCACCCGGATTAACGTCATGGGGACGCATAACAGCGATGGGAACATCACCGCCACAAGCATTGACATCGGTTAATAGCGGTTCGTCGCACATTAGCGACTAGATCGCTCCGATCAGTCGTCGGTGGCGGCACTCGTCCCTGGCGGGTCCAGGGCTATCCCGGATCCGTCAGGGATCAAAACTTGAACCCTCTCTTCTCCACGTTACAAACTTTTTACAGATTTGGGCAGATTCTTTGATAAAGAGAATAACGTTACAATAAAATTATGATGCCGAACAAATTGTTATGAATAGAATCAAAACATCCCGGGTTGGCAGTATCTGCCTCACCATCCTGCTCTTTCTCCTGTGTGCCTGCTCAACAACGACGGGCAACCAGACGACATCTGCTCAAGCTGGCGCCGGTGCCACTGGTGCGACGGCCGTAGAGGAGCAGATCGCACAAGCTGTTTTTCAGGCTATCAATCAATCTCGCGCCGCCAATGGACTCACTCCCTTGACGTGGAGCACCGCCCTGGCCAACAGCGCGAGGCAACACGATCTTGCCATGCAAGCTGCAAACACCGTTGCTAAGAAATGCACCTATCCTATGCAATAGTCAGCTATCCGCACAATCGTAGGAAAACAGCCTTGCGCTGCGACGACTGGAGAAAAGCAGAACCAAGCCAACCAGGATAGTAACAGATCTTTCCCGAAACACTTGGGCGGGTATGGGAACCCGTCGGTGGCAACAGCAACACCGCGCCTGCGCCAGTGTATGACACAGGCTTGACCCGTGGGTCAGTGATCGAGCAAGATCGCGCTTTGCTCGTCTGTTTCATGTGTTCAAGATAAGCGACGCCCAGGCGCGCAATATTCACTGATGCACAATAATCCCGATCCCCATTGTAGTGACAGGTATCACAAGACATCCATCGTCCCCACTTCACTGCCTCGTTACGATCACTGGGGGAGCGATACGTTTTGGCAGGCTGCCCGCAATGCGGGCAGGTATGAGAAGTGCCTCTGGGGTGTTCGGTGTGGAACCGCAAGCCGATCAGATGGCATTTATAGCGCAGCAGCCTCCAGATTTCTCCGCGGATGGTCGAGTTATTGCGATAATTGCGCCATCTTCCTCGCACACCTTTGCCCCGTCCAGTGGTTTTCAAGGTCTTGAGAGACTCCATCGAGAGAAGTGAGCAGCCATGCACCTGACACAACAGCAACAAGACATTGCTGGCCAGGTGAGCCAAAGCGCGGTTGCGGCGTTCATACTTGCGCCAGCACAGGTCAATCTCCCGACGATAGGTGGCAAGCCTCTGGTGGTACCATGCGCGTTTGGGGTCATCTTCTGGTAAAGCATCCCGCTGCTGTTCGTACCTGGCCACCTTCTTTTTGAGT
>Ga0207646_10007101_pt1 | contig 11455 bp, 9 predicted proteins | sample KBSK5502metaG_FD_184343 | JGI IMG/M metagenome (GOLD analysis project Ga0207646, IMG submission 184343) | Corn, switchgrass and miscanthus rhizosphere microbial communities from Kellogg Biological Station, Michigan, USA - KBS K5-50-2 metaG... | ecosystem: Host-associated > Plants > Roots >...
CCAGCGCGACGACGACCTGGCCGAATAGCGACTTGAAGAATTTGGGCATTTTTTCCTCCACCAAACGACTTTTTATGAACTCGCTGAGCGGTTCGCTTGCAGCATCTTCGCCGGGGCTTTAGCGAGGGTCACGTCGGACGCCGGGTCGATCGCCGTGCCGAGCGCGTTAGCTATAGTCACAACGTCGGATCGACCGGCAGCGGTTCACCGAACCACTTGCGCGCCAGCGCGTCGAGCTCGCCCCCGGGTTTCCTGTGGTAGTAGATGAACACATTGAGCCAGGCCACGACATCGGGCTCGCCTCTGCGCACGCCGATGTGCGCGGGCGAATCCCTGATCACGAACTTTTTTTCGACTTTGCCCGGATTTTTCTGCGCCAGCGTTGCGGCGACGACGCTGCCGGTCGCGATCAACTGCACCTGACCCGACAGCAGCGCGCCGATGGTCGCGTTGTTGTCCTCGAAGCGGCGCACGCTGGCGTCCTTGGGTGCGATCCGGGCGAGATCGGAGTCCTCGATCGTGCCGCGGGTCACGCCGACGGTCTTGCCCGCGAGATCGGCAGTGGATTTCACCTGAACCTTCGCGTCTCCGAATATGCCGGAGAAAAATGGCGCGTAGGCGTTGGAGAAGGCGATCGCCTTGGCGCGGTCGGGGGTCACTCCCAGGCTGGAGATCACGAGATCGACTTTGCCCGTTTGCAGGTACGGGATGCGATTGACGCTCGACACCGGCACCAGCTCGAGTTTGACGCCGAGCTCCTTGGCGACCAGCCTCGCGACGTCGACATCGTAGCCTTCCAGCTGGCCGTCTTTGCCGGCCGAGCCAAAAGGCGGAAAGTCCTGCGGCACGGCAATCTTGATGACGCCCGCCTGGAGGATATCCTCCAACTCATCGGCGATCGCCGACGATGACCCGGCAACCAGCGACAAGGTCGCGACGATCATGGTCAGATATCTCTGCAGAAACATGGCTCCCCCTTTCAAGAAGATCTGAGCAAAACGGCTTATGCATTCCCCACATGCCGGTGGCCGCTTCCATAGCGATGCGAACGACACTGATCTTTCTTGCCTCGTTCCTCTGTGCCGGGATGATCGGTCTTTGGTACTGTGCTGGCCAGGCAGTAGTGCTCGGGTTTCGACGATCGTGCTCATGTCGATCTCCGCTACACCTGCGCGACGTGCAGCAGGTTGGTCGTACCTGAGCGGCCGAACGGCAGGCCGGCGACGACCACGACCTTGTTGCCCGCCGCGGCAAAGCCCTCGCGAACGGCCGTTTTCGAGGCTTCGTCGATCATGCCGCCGACGTCGCTGACCTCCGGCGACGGCACCGCGTGGACGCCCCACACCAGCGCCAGCCGGCGCGCGGTCGCCAGGTGCGGCGTGAGGCCGAGGATCGGCGCCGAGGGCCGTTCGCGCGCAGCGCGCAGCGCCGTGAAGCCGGACGAGGTGTAAGTGACGGTCACGGCGGGTGCAATGAGCGCCGTGACCCGGCGCAGCGCGCAGCACAACGCGTCCGCGGTCGTCGATTCCGCCGCCGTATGCGAGGCTTCGAGCCCCGCGCGGTATGCGGTATCCTTTTCGACCCGCTCGATGATGCGGTTCATCATCGTCACCGCCTCGACCGGATATTTCCCGGAGGCCGATTCCGCCGACAGCATGACCGCATCCACGCCGTCGTAGATCGCCGTCGCGACGTCCGAGACTTCGGCGCGCGTGGGAACGGGCGCGGCGATCATCGACTCCAGCATCTGCGTCGCGACGACGACCGGTTTGCCGGCGCGCCGGCACGCCCGCACGATGCGTCGCTGTAGCGCCGGCACCTGCTCGGGCGGCAACTCGACGCCTAGATCACCGCGCGCGACCATAATGCCGTCCACGCGTTCGACGATGCCGTCCAGATGCTCGATGGCCGCCGGCTTTTCCAGCTTGGCCATAATCCATGCACGATCGCCGACGAGCGCGCGCGCTTCGTCGATGTCCTCCGGTCGCTGCACGAACGACAGCGCGACCCAATCGACGCCCTGCGCGAGACCGAATTCGAGATCCGCGCGATCCTTGGGCGTCAGCGGTGAGATCGGCAGGATCGCCCCGGGAACATTGACGCCCTTGCGGTCGGAGATCGGCCCGCCGACCACCACCGTGGTTTCCGCGTGATCGGTACTGCACGACTCGATACGCAGCCGTATCTTGCCGTCGTCGAGCAGCAATTCGGTCCCCGCGGTCACGGCCGCAAAGATTTCCGGATGCGGCAGCGGCGCGCGCCGCGCGTCGCCGGCGGCCGGGTCGAGGTCGAGGCGGAAGCGCTCGCCCGCGGTCAGCTGCGCGCGGCCGCCGGTAAACGTGCCGAGCCGGAGCTTCGGGCCCTGCAGATCGAGCAGTACGGCGATCGGCCGGCCTGCGTCGCGCTCGAGCCGGCGAATGCTGACGAGGCGCGCCGCGTGATCGGCCTGCGAACCGTGGCTGAAATTGAGCCGGAAGACGTCGGCGCCGGCGTCAAACAGCGCGTGGATTTGCGCCTCGGTAGAACTCGCCGGACCGAGCGTGGCAATGATTTTCGCGTTGCGCGTGCGGCGCATTCCTATCCTCTTGTCAACGTCCAGTCACCTCACGCGACCAGCCTGCTGTCGAGGAGCTCGATCCAATGTCGGACGGGTCGCGCCGTCCCGACTTGCAGATGGGTCAGGCAACCGATATTGGCGGTTGCAATCGCCTGGGGTTGGCCGGCTTCCAGGTTCTCGAGCTTGCGTTCCCGCAACTGCTTCGAAAGGACGGGCTGCAACACTGAATACGTTCCCGCCGAGCCGCAGCAAAGATGGGCCCCCGCGACGGGGCAGAGATCGAAGCCGGAGTCCTCGAGCAGCGCCTCCACGACGCCGACGATCTGCTGGCCGTGCTGCAGCGTGCACGGCGGATGAAAGGCGATGCGCTTCGGCAGGTCCGCCGGCCAGACGGAGGCCAATTTCCGCTCGAGCCCTTCGCGCTTCATGTACAGCACCTCGCAAAGATCCTTGGTGAGCGCGGACACGCGACGCGCCTTCTCCGCGTAGCGGGGATCGTTGCGCAGCAAGTGGCCGTACTCCTTGACCATCACGCCGCATCCGGAGGCGGTCATCACGATCGCTTCGGCGCCGGCTTCGATCTCCGGCCACCAGGCGTCGATGTTGCGCCGCATGTCATCGAGTGCGTCGGCGTGCTTGTTCAGGTGATGGCGCAACGCGCCGCAGCAGCCCGCGCGCGCCGATTCGGTCAGCGTAATCCCGAGGCGATCGAGTACGCGCGCGGTCGCGGCGTTGATGTCGGGCGCCATCGCGGGCTGCACGCAACCCGCGAGCGCCAACATCTTCCGCGCATGCCGCGGCGCCGGCCACGTCCCGGATTTCGACGCACGCGGGACCTTGTCCTTCAGCATGCCGGGCAGGAAGGGCCGCACCATCTGCCCAAGCTTCATCGCCGGGCTGAACAGCGCACGGCGCGGCAGGATCTCCAGGAGCATGCGGCGCTGGAGGCGATCGACAGGCGAACGCGCCACGCGTGCTTCGACGACCTCGCGTCCGATGTCGACGAGCCGGCCGTATTTGACGCCCGAGGGACAGGTCGTTTCGCAATTGCGGCACGTCAGGCAGCGGTCGAGATGCAGCTGCGTCGTGGCCGTGACTTCGGCGCCTTCGAGCATCTGCTTGATGAGGTAAATGCGGCCGCGCGGGCCGTCCAGTTCATCGCCGAGCAGCTGGTACGTCGGGCAGGTCGCGGTACAGAAACCACAATGCACGCACGTGCGTAGAATCTCGTCCGCTTCCTTGCCTTGCGGGGTATCCCTGATCCAGTCGGCCAGATTTGTTTGCACGATTAGAGGTCCCTGTACATGCGGCCGGGATTCAGGATGCCGTCCGGGTCGAATTGCCGCTTGAGATTGCGATGGATCCGCGCGAGCGCAGGCGTGAGCGGCGTGAACACGTCGTCGCGCGGACCGCTCGAACGAAAAAGCGTCGCATGCCCGCGCGCCTTGGCCGCAGCCGCGCGAAGCTCCCCGCCGTTGCCACGGGCGCCAATCCAGCGCTGCGCGCCGCCCCACTCGATCAGGGTCGGCCCGAGGCCGAGCGCCGGCGCCGTCGACGGAATGGAGAAGCGCCACAGCTCGTCGACACCGGAAAAGAAGCGATGCGTCTGCTCGCGAACGCTCTGCCAGAACTCGACATCGTCCGGCAGCGTCTGCCCGCCGATGACCTCTTGCGCGGCCTTGATGCCGGCGGCGGCCCCCGACAGCCTGATCATCAGTTTCGCGTCGACGAAACACGTAGCCGAAATCGGCAGTGGCTGCCCTGCCCACTTGTTCATCAGCGCAATGGCATCGGCTTCGCCCGCTTCGCGCACGAACGTCGCGCTCTCGGCGGGAATCGGCAACACCTTGAGGGAAACCTCGCTGATGATCCCGAGGGTACCCAGCGAACCGACGATGAGGCGGGATACGTCGAATCCGGCGACATTCTTGATCACCTGCCCGCCGAAACGCAAATCCTGCCCACGTCCGTCGATCACGCGCATGCCCAGTGCGAAGTCGCGCGCGGCGCCGGCCGATGCCCGGCGCGGTCCCGACAGCCCGGTCGCCATCGCGCCGCCGACAGTCGACGCGCCGAAATGCGGCGGCTCGAACGCGAGCATCTGCCGGCCTGTCGTAAGGACGCGCTCGAGTTCGGCCAGCGGCGTGCCGCAACGCGCAGTCACGAACAGCTCCGTCGGGTCATAATCGACGATGCCCTGATAATCGCGGGTGTCGAGGACCCTTCCGTTCGTTGCGCGGCCATAAAAGGATTTGGTGCCGCCGCCGCAGATCTTGAGCGGCGTCTTGTCCCGCGCCGCCGCGCGGACGCGCTCCCGCAGCTGTTCGAGGTCGGCGGCCACGTCGCGCCCGCCTTCAGAACCGAGGCAACTCGGCGTGCGGCAGCCGGCTGTCATGCACATGCATCCGCCCATATTCGGCGCAGCGGCGCAACGTGGGTACCGCCTTGCCCGGGTTCAGCAGCCCCGCTTCGTCGAATGCGGCCTTGACGCCCCGGAACATCTCGAGCTCGGGTGCCTGAAACTGCACGCACATCTGATTTATCTTTTCCACGCCCACGCCGTGCTCGCCGGTGATCGTTCCGCCGACCCGGACGGACAACTCCAGGATTTCGGCCGCAAAAGCTTCGGTGCGCTCAATCTCTCCCGGCTTGTTGGCGTCGAACATGATCAACGGGTGCAGATTGCCGTCGCCGGCGTGGAAAACGTTGGCGCAACGCAGTCCGTATTTCGTTTCCATCTCGCCGATGCCCCGCAGCACTTCGGCCAGCCGTTTGCGCGGTACCGTACCGTCGATGCAGTAGTAGTCGGGGGTGATGCGCCCGATGGCGGGAAACGCCGCCTTGCGTCCGGACCAGAACTTGTAGCGTTCCTGCTCGGTTCGCGACACGCGCAGTTGCAATGCGCCGGCTCGCTCGAGCACGGCGTTGATCTTTTCGATTTCGTCGTCCACTTCCGTCACGGTGCCGTCGGATTCGACGATCAGGATCGCCTCCGCGTCGAGCGGATACCCGGCGTGAACGTATTGTTCCGCCGCATGGATGGTGGCCCGGTCCATGATCTCCATGCCGGCCGGGATGATGCCCGCCGCAATCACGTCCGCAACTGCCTGGCCCGCCGCCTCGATCCGGTCGAACGCGGCGAGAATGGCGCGCGCGCTTTTCGGCGTCGGCAATAACCGCACGGTCACCTCGGTCGTCACGGCCAGCAGCCCTTCCGAACCGGTCACGAGCGCGAGCAGATCGTAGCCGGGCGCGTCCAGCGCGTCGCCGCCGATGTCGAGCAACTCGCCCTCGATCGTGCAGGCCCGCACGGCCATGATGTTGTGAACCGTCAACCCATATTTGAGGCAATGCACGCCGCCGGAATTTTCCGCGACGTTGCCGCCGATCGTACAGGCGATCTGCGACGACGGATCGGGCGCGAAATAAAGGCCGTACGGCGCGGCCGCCTCGGATATCGCGAGGTTTCGCACGCCGGGTTGAACGCGGGCGGTGCGCGCCAGCGGATCGATCGACAGGATGCGATTGAACTTGGCGAGCGAGAGCACGATGCCTTGATCATGCGGCATCGCGCCGCCCGACAACCCGGTGCCCGCGCCGCGGGCGACAACGGGCACGTTCAGCCGGCGGCAGGTCTTCAGCACTGCCGCGACCTGCTGTTCCGTCTCCGGCAGCACGACCGCGAGCGGCAGATTCCGATACACCGGCAGCCCGTCGCATTCATAGGGCGCGAGCTCCTCGATCTTCGAGAGCAGGGCCCGCTCGGGAACGATCATCCCTAGGTCACGCAAAAGGCGCTCTTTATCCGGATGCGCGAATCTTACGTCGTTCAGATCCATGACACTTCCCCCGCGCGAATCGATTCGCGCCTGGGACCCGCGCCGGCGCCGCCGAACGGTCCGACAGCGCTAAGCGCGAATCGTTTCCATTCCGCTCAATGCCCGGGCACTAGCGATGTGAACGGATAAACGTAGGCCTGCAGCGTCACCAGCAGGCCTACCAGAACGGCAAGCGCGACGCTGTGAAAGAACACGTAGCGCAGGATGTCGCCTTCGTGGCCGAACCAGTTGGTCGCCGTCGACGCCACCACGATGCTCTGCGCGTCGATCATCTTGCCCATCACGCCGCCGGAGCTGTTGGCTGCGCCCATCAGCACCGGATTCAATCCCAGTTGCTCCGCGGTGATTCTCTGCAGGCCGCCGAACAGCACGTTGGACGCCGTATCCGACCCCGTGACGGCCACCCCCAGCCAACCCAGCAACGTGCCGAAGAACGGATAAAACACGCCGGTCATCGCAAAGGCCAGCCCCATCGTGGCGTCGGCTCCGGAATAGCGCGTGAGATAGCCGAGCGCGAGCATCGCCGAAATGGTGATCAACGAATAGCGGACTTTCCAGATCGTGTGACCGTAGATGTGCAGCATGCCCAGCGGGCTGTACTTCATCGCGAATCCTGCAATGATCGCGGCGACCAGGATGCCCGTCCCCGTTGCGGACAGCCAGTTGAGGGCGTACACGGCGGCTTCCTTGGACGCCTTGGGTACCACCGGCGGAACCTTTTCCACCACATTGTGCAAGCCTTCGATCGGAAAGCGGAAGATCGACACGCCGTCGAGCCAAGACTTGACCAACGGAATGCCCCAGACGAACACGAGGATCGTCAGGATGATCCACGGCATCCAAGCCAGCATGACGGTGGCGCGGTCGTGGCGCTTGAACACGGCGGTGCTGGCCACCGCATCGGGCTCGCCGACAACCAGGTCCTCCGGCGTGCCCGAGTCAGTCTCATGTCCCTTGAGCGCGGTTGAGTGCCAGAGTTCACGCGGGTGCCAGACCTCGAGGAACAGCGTCAGGCACGCCATCGAGATCAGCGCGGCGACCACATCGACGAGCCACGGGCCGTGAAAATTGGAGACCAGGTATTGCGGTACGGCGAAACTCACGCCGGCCACGAGGATCGCCGGCCAGATCTCGATCATCCCGCGAAAGCCGGCGAAGGCCCAGATGAGCCAGAACGGGACCAGGACCGAGAAGAACGGCAATTGCCTGCCGATCATCCCCGACAGTTCCTGCAGGTCGAGCCCGCTGACCGCCGCCAGCGCGATCACCGGCGTGCCAAGCGCTCCATAGGCCACCGGAGCCGTATTTGCAATCAGTGCCAGACCGGACGCGGCCAATGGAGAAAACCCGAGGCCGATGAGAATGGCGGCGGTCACCGCGACCGGCGTCCCGAAGCCCGCGGCGCCTTCGAAGAACGCGCCGAAGCAGAACGCGATCAGCAGCAACTGCAGTCGCCGGTCATCGGTGAGGTGGGCGATGCTGTCCTGCAAGACCTTGAACGATCCGTTCTCTTCGGTCAATCGATGCAGGAAGATGATGTTGAGAACGATCCAGCCGATCGGCAGCAAACCGAAGAACGCGCCGTACATCGCGGCCAGGCCCGCCAGTTTGCCCGGCATACCAAAGAAAAAGATCGCAACCCCTAGCGCGCTCAAAAGTCCGATGAGCGCGGCCAAATGGGCCCGCACGTGAAACGCAAGCAATCCTAGCAAGACGACAACGGGAATCGCCGCGGCGAGCGCCGATAACAAAACGCTGTTGAACGGGTTGTAGACCTGTGACCAGATCATGGGATCCCCCTATCGTTCGTTGAGTTGGTCGCACGCGGTGCTACTGCCTTTTAGCTCCCATCATTGCGATCCCGCTTCGCCGTCACGAAAAGCGCGCGAAAATCGTTGACGTTGGTCAGCGTCGGCCCGGTAATGACGGAGTCGCCCAGCGCCTCGAAGAAACCGTGGCCGTCGTTGTTGGCGAGACTGTCGCGCGGACGGACGCCTTTTCGCCCACGCGCGCGAAAGCGTGTCCGGAGCGACGATCGCACCCGCGATTTCCTCCTGACCGTCGACGCCGTCGGTGTCGCCAGCGATCGCGTAGATGCCGGGTCGACCGTCGAGCGCGATCGCGAGCGACAGCAGGAATTCGACGTTGCGCCCGCCGCGACCGTTGCCGCGCACCGTCACCGTCGTCTCGCCTCCGGACAGCATCACGCACGGCGGCGCGATCGGCTGGCCGTGCACCGAGACCTGCTGCGCGATGCCGGCCATCACCTTGCCGACGTCGCGCGCCTCGCCTTCGATGCTGTCGCCCAGTATCAGCGGCACCACGCCGTCTTCGCGCGCAACCTTTGCCGCCGCCTCCAGCGCCATCTGCGGCGTCGCGATCATGCGGGCTTCCGCTCGCGCCAGACGCGGATCGCCGGGCTTCACCGTCTCGCCCGCACCGGATTCGAGAATACGCATGACCGACGGCGGCACGTCGATGCCGTAGCGGCGAAGGACGTCCAGCGCGTCGGCACACGTCGTCGGATCCGGCACCGTCGGCCCCGACGCGATGTTGATCGGATCGTCGCCCGGGACATCCGACATCAGCAGCGTCACTGCTTTTGCCGGATGACACGCCGCGGCCAAGCGCCCGCCCTTGATCGCCGACAGATGCCGGCGCACGCAGTTCATCTCGCTGATCGTCGCGCCGGATTTGAGCAGCGCGCGATTGACCTGCTGCTTGTCGTCGAGCGTGAGTCCCTCGGCCGGGACCACCAGCAACGCGGAGCCGCCCCCCGAGATCAGGCACACCACCAGGTCATCCGCCGTGAGTCCGCGGACGAGTTCGAGAATGCGTGTCGCCGCGCTAAGTCCGGCCGCGTCGGGCACGGGGTGAGCGGCTTCGACGATCTCGATTTTCTTGCAGGGCACCGCATAGCCGTAACGCGTGACGACGAGGCCCGTTACATCCCCGGGCCAGTGATCCTCGAATGCCTTCGCCATCGCGGCCGACGCTTTGCCCGCGCCGATGACGATTGTCCGGCCGCGGGGCGCCTCCGGCAAATGCGGCGGCAAACAAAACTCGGGCTGCGCCGCGTTGATCGCGGCGTCGAACATGTGCCGCAGCAGCGTGCGCGGGTCGGTGGTCGGCATGGCGATCATTGGTGATGTTGCGTCGGACCGCCCACTGGGTCTAACCGCTCAGGGGCTTCTGCCCGATCTCGAAGTTCGCGAGCTTCTCGAGCGCGCGCACCATCGCCGAGTGATCCCACGCGGCACCGCCATGCGCGGCGCACGCACTGAAGAGCTCCTGGCAGGTCGCGGTGTTGGGCAGCGCCACGCCGAGTTGCCGTCCGGTCGACAGCGCCAGGTTCAGATCCTTCTGGTGCAGCTCGATGCGGAAGCCCGGATCGAACGTGCGCTTGACCATTCGCTCGCCGTGCACTTCGAGGATCCGCGATGACGCAAAGCCGCCCATCAGCGCATGGCGCACCTTCGCCGGATCGGCGCCGGCCTTGGCGGCGTACAGAAGGGCCTCGCCAACCGCCTCGATGGTAAGCGCGACGATGATCTGGTTCGCGACTTTCGTCGTCTGACCGTCGCCGTTGCCGCCGACCAGCGTGACGTTCTTGCCCATCAGCTCAAACAGCGGTTTGACCTTCGCAAACGTCGCCTCGCTGCCGCCCACCATGATCGTCAACGACGCGGCCTTGGCGCCGACTTCGCCGCCGGACACGGGCGCGTCGAGATATTCACACCCCAACGCGTTGATCTTCTTCGCGAACTCCTTGGTCGCAAGCGGCGAGATCGAGCTCATGTCGACTACGGTCTTGCCTTTGCTCAATCCTTGCGCCACCCCATTTTCGCCGAACAGCGCGGCCTCGACGTGCGGCGTATCCGGCACCATCGTGATGATGATGTCGGCCTTCTGCGCGACCTCCTTGCCGTTCGCGCACGCCTTGCCGCCTGCCTCCACGAGCGGCTGCGGGATGCTGGGAATGCTGTACAGAAACACCTGGTGGCCACCCTTGAGCAGGTGGCCCGCCATCGGCGATCCCATGATGCCGAGGCCGATGAATCCGATGTTCGCCATGCTCGTTCCTCCGTGTAGTCCGTTGGATGGATCAGAGGCCGTGCGCCGCGCGCCAGCCCAGGCCCTCGATCGTCTTCCCTTTGGGTTTGTACTCGCAGCCGATCCAACCGTCGTAGCCGATCGAATCGAGGAACCCGAACAGGAAGCCGTAATTGATCTCGCCGGTGCCAGGCTCGTTGCGGCCCGGATTGTCAGCGAGCTGCAGGTGCGCGATCTGCGGCAGATGCGCCTTGATCGTATTCGCGAGCTCGCCTTCCATCCGCTGCATATGATAGATGTCGTACTGCAAGTACAGGTTCGAGGATCCGGTGTCGCGGATCACGTCCAATGCCTGTTGCGTCCGCGACAGCCAGAAACCCGGAATGTCATACGTGTTGACCGGCTCGATCAGCAGCTTGATGCCGGCCGCGCCGAGCTTGTCCGCAGCGAAGCGCAAATTGGACACGAACGTCGCGCGAATCTTTTCCGGATCGACACCTTTGGGCGCAATGCCCGACAAGCAGTTGATCTGCTTGCAGCCGAGCGCCTGCGCGTAGTCGATCGCCTTGCCGACCCCCTCCTGGAATTCGTCGACGCGATCGGGATGACAGGCGATGCCGCGCTCCCCACCCGCCCAGTCGCCCGCCGGCAGGTTGTGCAGCACCTGGACGAGGCGATGGCGGGAGAGCCGTTCGGCGACTTGCTCCCTCGGGTACGCGTATGGGAACAGGAACTCGACGCCCGTGAAGCCCGACTTCGCCGCGGCGTCGAAGCGGTCGAGGAAATCGACCTCGTTGTAGAGCATCGTCAGATTGGCGGCCAGCTTGGTCATCGTGGAATCCCCCCGCGGCGTCAATCGAGCAGCGCGACCGCCGTCGGCGCGTCTTCCTTGCCCTTCGCCAGCTCCTCGAACTCGATGATGTTGTCGATCTCGGTGCCCATCGCGATGTTGGTGACGCGCTCGAGGATGATCTCGATCACCACCGGCACGCCATACTGCGCCATC
>Ga0207646_10007102_pt1 | contig 11455 bp, 9 predicted proteins | sample KBSK5502metaG_FD_184343 | JGI IMG/M metagenome (GOLD analysis project Ga0207646, IMG submission 184343) | Corn, switchgrass and miscanthus rhizosphere microbial communities from Kellogg Biological Station, Michigan, USA - KBS K5-50-2 metaG... | ecosystem: Host-associated > Plants > Roots >...
TGTCAGGCGGGGATGACGACTTTGTTCTATTGCCACAGCATCGTCGACGGGCTGATGCTATGTGCTCAAAGGCCTTGTAGCGGATTGGAAATGGCGCCGCGTAGCAAGTGACTGCCAAGCCGCAATTGCCATCAGCTTGCGGCGCTCGGTCGGCCGACGTGGAGCACCGTGAGCTCACTCCCGAGCGCATCGGCCTGTTTAAAGTACCTCTCGGCTGTGAAGCGGTCGCCGGGTTGGGTTGCGGCGTGAGAGCGAAACCGATTCTGCAAACCTTGGCGGACCAACCTTCTGTGGCACAAGCGTGGCTCAATCGCACTGGGACGATCGTCGCAGTGCTGTGGGCAGAACGTTCCGACCCTAAGGTCCGGGGCACGCGCGTCCGCTCGATCCTGACGAAGCAGGGGCTTGCAGCACGGGAACTAACCGGCGCTGCTCGGGATAGCACGCTGAGAGACTTCTCCTCGGGTGCAGGTTGGTATCGTGGCGCTGCGGTAGATCGACTCAGTGAACAAGAGGCCTCCATCATCGCGGCCCGACTTGTTCGTCGCGTGACGGCCGAGGCGCGGTTGTCCGATGCAACGATTGAAACATTGTTGACCGTTTTTGCGGAGGTATGCAGGCATCAACTCATCAATCGCCCCTTGACTTCAGCTCGCCTTCGGCGGAAGCGGATCACGAACGAGATCTTGAAGGCCGGACGCAAGCATCTCCGAGGAACTGCACTCAAAGCGCTACAAGAGGCTGCGGCACGCGGACACCGGCCGGTGAGGGGTGAGAGATGACCTGCGAACATACCGGTGACGTGGATTGCGGGGGTAGCCGGGGCCGTCGACATCTTGCGCAGCCCGTCTGTACCGCGCCAGAACGTTTGATCAGAAATTCAACATGAGCAAACATTACGATCTCATCGCCCTCGGAACCGGAACGGCCGCATCGGTGGCCGCTTCGAGCTGTCGCTCTGCCGGATGGAGCGTGGCAGTCGTCGATCACCTGCCATTCGGGGGCACATGCCAGCTGCGCGGCTGCGATCCGAAAAAGGTGCTGGTCGGGGCAGCAGACGCAATCGATCATTCCCGCCGCATGCGTGGCAGAGGTATAGGCGGCGGCGAGCCGGCCATCGCATGGAACGAGCTGATCAGGTTCAAACGTAGTTTCACCGAGCCCGTGCCCGCGATGAAGGAGACGGACTTCGCAAAACATGGAATCGACGCCTATCATGGCCGCGCCAGGTTTTGTGCGCCGAGTTCGATCGAGGTCGGCGATGAAGTGCTCGACGGCCGTTTCATCCTGATTGCGGTGGGTGCCGTGCCGATGCAGCTTGGCATTCCGGGCGAGGAGCATCTCGTCACGAGCACCGACTTCCTCGAGCTCGAGCACCTGCCCAAGAAGATCGTGTTGCTCGGAGGTGGCTTCATCGCCGCCGAGTTTGCCCACATTGCGGCGCGAGCCAGCGCGCAGGTGGCGGTACTCGAGCAGGTGGACAGGATGCTTACACCGTTCGATCCGGACCTCGTCGGCTGGCTCATGGACAAATTCCGCGAAATCGGGATCGACGTGCGGCTGAAAACCCACGTCACCGCCATAGAAAAGAACCGCGGTGACTTTTCCGTGCGCGCGTCCTCGAACGGCAACGATGAGGTCTTCCAGGCCGACCTCGTCGTTCATGCGGCCGGGCGTGTCCCCGATCTGGAGCCGCTAGGCCTTGCCGCCGCGAACGTGGAGAGTGACAAGGGTCGCCTCAAGCTGAATGAGTTTCTCCAGAGCGCGTCCAATCCGGCGATTTATGCCGCCGGCGATGCGGCCATGAGCGGCCCGCCGTTGACACCCGTCGCTAGTCATGATGCGAAGGTCGCCGCCGCCAACATGTTGAAGGGCAATCACCTGAAGCCAAACTATCTCGGCGTACCGAGCGTTGCTTTCACGATTCCTCCGATCGCATCCGTCGGACTCAGCGAGAAGCAAGCCCGCGAGCAAGGCCTCAATTTCCGGGTGCAGAAGCAGCGAGCCTCGGACTGGTACACCGCGCGCCGCCTCGCGGAACAAGTTTATGGGTTTAAGGTGATCGTCGAAGATGGAACTGATCTTATCTTGGGCGCGCACCTGGTCGGGCCACAGGTGGAGGAAGTCATCAATATCTTCGCGTTGGCTATGCGGAAGGGTCTCACCGCAGAGGACCTGAAGACGACGATCTTCGCGTATCCCACGGGAGCATCGGACATCGGCTACATGCTCTGAAGCGCTCAGGGACACGCAGTCACACCGTTGAAAGTGGGCGCGGGTTCAGCGTCTCAGCAAATCTCCACGTTGGTGGCCGAGGATGCGAAGCGCAACGAAGTTCACGTTCTGAACAAGTACGAGGAGTCGACCGTGAAAGAGCTGATCAAGCAATTTTCCGGCATCGTTGGCGCTGGTGTCGCGGCAGCATGCTGCCTCGGTGTGCCGGTCGTGCTGGCGGCAGTTGGCGCGGCGGGGCTCGGCTTTCTGATGAACGACGCTTACCTCGTTCCGATCTTTGCGGCCTTGATCGCACTGACCCTGTGGCTACTGTACCGCTCGGCGCGTGGCCACCACAGCTTGGACCCGTTCTGGGTCGCGCTGGCGGGCGGTTTGGCTGGGATCGTCGGCTTATGGCTGGTGGTGACGGGGTTCTATGCGAAGTCCTGGCCCGTTTATGCCGGGCTCACGGTGCTGGTCGCGGCGAGTGTGTGGGATGCCGTGAACGGCCGCCGGGCCGCGATTGCCGGTGAAACGCCCCAAGAAAAGCAGCGGTGATCGGCTTGCTCGCAAATCGCAGCGATTTCCCGAAAGGTAGCTCATGACTCGACTCGCCCCGCTCCCTTCCGACAGCGTCCCGGAACTTCAGGAAGCTTTCACCGTATACCGTAAAGGGCTCGGCTTCGTGCCGAACAGCGTATTGATCATGCAGCGGCGACCGAAGCTGGTGAAGGCGCTGTCAGCCATGGTAGCCGCGGTGATGGATCCGGAGGGCAGCGTCACCCCGGGCTTCAAGCGCCTGCTTGCGCACGTCGCCAGTCGCACCTATGGTTGCCTGTACTGCATGGCGCACACCGCGGGAGGGGCGCTGCGCGCCGGCATTCCCGAAGAAAAAGTCGCTGCGGTCTGGGAATATCGGACGAGTCCGCTTTACTCGGAGGCCGAGCGGGTCGCGCTCGATGTGGCCATTGCGGCGGCGGCGGTGCCAAATGCCGTGAGCGATGCCATGTTCGCGGAGCTACGACAGCATTGGAGCGATGAGCAGATCGTCGAGATCCTAGGCGTTATCTCATTGTTCGGGTTCCTCAACCGCTGGAACGACACGCTGGCTACACCTCTGGAGGAGGAGGCGATCGAAGTCGGCGAGAGACTGCTCGCCAAAGGCGGCTGGCAGGTCGGCAAACATCGCGCGTAACCATGCGCCGTGGCTTCGTCGGCAACGCCCTGCCCGAAGCAGGAGCGAATTCTGGCGAACCCGGATGGTCCAGCGGTTCTTAGCCCTCGAGTTCGCTTTGACATAGCTTATGCTGCATGTCCGGCGGCATCTGCTCCGGTCGTTGCCGGCCTCACTACCTTCGCCGGCGCAATCCGCATCTCCGGCTCGCGGCTGCAGCAATATTCTTTTCGCTGCACGTAACCTTCGGACCACTTGAGACGAATTGGTAACTAGGGGCTCATTCGCCGCTGCGCTCGTTGGTCGATAAAGCTGCGGAGAGGGAAGGGATGTACCTCTTTCGTCAACCTTAACCAAGGAAGCTGTGATGGCCGTATTTACCTCTGAGGCCCGGCACAAACTCCTTCGGCGCGTCGATTGGAAGGCCGGCGCCTTGGCCGGCTTGATCGCTGGCGTGGTCTTCATGATGCTCGAAATGGCGATGGTCTGGCTCTTCCAGGGCGAAAGCCCGTGGGCGCCGCCGCGCATGATTGCCGCTATGGTTCTGGGGCAGGGCGTCCTTCCGCAGCCTGGGACTCCAGCGACTTTCAATTTGGCGATCCTGATGGCGGCCACGGTGATCCACCTGGTGTTGGCTGTCGTCTATGGTCTGATTGGCGCTGTGCTTGCGAGCCGTCTGGGTCTCGCGGAGGCGACCGGGCTCGGCTCAGCTTGCGGGCTCGCAATCTATCTCATCAATTTCTACTCGATTGCCGCCATCACCTTTCCCTGGTCGCCATGGCGCGTGGCTGGATCAGTGCGTTCGCGCACATTGTGTTCGGAGCGGTGGTCGCCGCTTCCTACGTCTGGTTGCGCAGAACCGATCACTGAGGCTTATCTGTGCGGTTAGCGGGCATCGTATTTGCCGGATGGTCGATGCTGACGGTGTCCGCCGCTGCGCAGGTCATCAATGGCTTCGACTTGCGCGGCGCGTTGGTGCCGCCGGATCAGATCCAGTCCGGCGGGCCTGTACGCGACGGTATCCCCGCGATCGATGCGCCCATGTTCGTCTCCGCTGCCGCTGCAAGGCTCGAGCCGCAGGACCGCGTGCTCGGCATCGTGCGCGGCGGGACTGCGAGAGCGTATCCGATCAAGATTCTCAACTGGCACGAGATCGTCAACGATCGCTTTGGTGAGGAGCCGATCGCGATCACCTATTGCCCACTTTGCGGTACCGGCATGGCCTACCTAGCCACCGTAGGCGACCGCGCAACGACGTTCGGCGTCTCCGGGCTCCTGTACAACAGCGACGTCCTGTTGTACGACCGCGCCACCAAATCGCTTTGGTCGCAATTGCTGTCACAGGCAGTGGCCGGCCCGCTCAAGGGACAGAGGCTAACGCCGGTGGCGCTCACGCACACGACCTGGGCCGATTGGAAGGCGCGCCATCCGGAATCCCAGGTTCTGTCACCAGACACCGGCTTTGCTCGCGATTACGGTCGCGACCCATACGCGGGCTACGCGAGCAATGCAAAAATCATGTTCCCCGTCGCCAGCAGGAGCGATCGTTTTCCGGCGAAGGAACTCGTACTGGGAATCGAGATGAATGGTCGTCACAAGGCATATGCGTTTTCCGAGCTCGAGAAGATGCTCGGCGGAGAGGCGACAGGCACGATCGATGACGTGTTCGCAGGTCGCAAGCTGCGGGTGCAATTCAATCGCGCGCATCGGACGGCGACCGCATTCGATGATCAAGGCAAGGAACTGCCGGCGACAATCACGTATTGGTTCGCCTGGTTCGCGTTTTTTCCGCAGACCGAGCTTTATGCCGGCAGGTACGGTCAGGCACGAACGAAGTGATGCCGGTCGCTTCGCTCATGAACGTCCGGTTGTAAGGCACCGAGCGCTTTCGGCGACAGGAAGGGAAGATCTAGTGATAGATTGCCTGAGCTACGCACTGGTTGTTGCGCCCGCCCGCTGAAGTTAATCCCGGCCCGAATCGCAAGTCTCGCGCATGGTGACTCGCGTAAAAAAAGGAGATACCGATGTCTCGTGTGCTTCCCCGGCAGCCCGCGCCCGAGCTGGTCGCACCTACCCTGTCCGGCACGATCTGGAGCCTCACCGCAGCGTCACCGCAACGCTTCTCGCTCATTGTTTTCTATCGCGGACTGCACTGTCCGATCTGCAAGACCTACATCGCCGAGCTCGATAAACTGGTTCCTGAATTCGCGACGCGCGGCGTCGAGACCATCGCACTGAGCAGCGATACGGAAGCGCGAGCGCGGCAGGCGCAGACCAGCTGGAACCTTTCGCAGCTATTGGTGGGCCATTCGCTAACGATCGAGACGGCACGCGCGTGGGGCTTGTATATCTCCACCGGACGCGGCATGACTTCTGCCGGTGTCGAAGAGCCGTCGCTGTTCAGCGAGCCGGGAATGTTCCTGGTGCGACCCGACCATACGCTGTATTGGGCGTCGGTCCAGTCGATGCCCTTTGCAAGGCCGCATTTCCGTGATGTCGTCGCGGCGCTCGACTTCGTCATTGCCAAGGATTATCCGGCGCGTGGCGAGGCGTGATCGAGGTACACTCGCTTTACCGACGCAGGGCACGGTTGGCGGTATGGTGCGTGAACAGGGTAGCAACATGCGATTCATGAGTCGCACTGAGATCGAGGCATTTCCCGCCGATCCGGCGTTACGCCCTGGCGAGTCGGCCATGGATCGAGCGCGGGCTGCAATCACATCAGCCGGGTGCGCCTCTGCCGGGCAACAAATGGGATTGCGTTGGCCCATTGGCTGCGTCGCGTTGGAAGTAACTCAACGTTGCAATCTCGACTGCTCGCTTTGTTATCTCTCGGAAAACTCCGAGGCGGTAAAGGACGTGCCTCTCGAAGAAATCTTCCGCCGCATCGACCTCATTTACAGCCATTACGGAAAGCACACCGATGTTCAGGTCACCGGCGGCGATCCGACCCTTCGCGATCGCGACGAGCTGTCGGCAATCGTCGCCCGCATCAGCTCGCTCGGGATGCGTCCGACGCTGATGACGAACGGGATCCGGGCGAGCCGCTCGCTGCTGACGGCGCTGGCGGCGCACGGGCTGGTCGACGTCGTATTTCATGTCGACACGACGCAGCAGCGGAAAGGCTACGCCACGGAACAGGCACTGAATCGCGTCCGCGCCGAGTATCTCGACCGTACGCGAGGGCTCGGACTTTCGGTCATGTTCAACACGACCGTGCACGATGGAAACTTTCATCAGATCCCGGAGCTGGTGGAATTTTTTCGGGCGCATGCCGGAGCGATACGCACCGCATCCTTTCAGCTCCAAGCCGCTACCGGCCGCGGCGTCCAGCGCGGGCGTGGCGTGGTCATCTCGCCCGAAAGCGTCTGGCGCCAGATCGAAGGTGGCGCAGGGACGTCGTTGAATTTCGAGGCATCGCGCATCGGTCATCCAGGGTGCAACCGCTACGCTCTCTGTTTGGAGGCAAACGGCACGCTCTATGACACGTTCTCCGACGCAGGCTTCGTTGCCGAGCTTCAGGCCGCGACTGCGGGAATAGCCTTGCCCCGGAACGATCGCCTGACGGTGGTAAGGAACTTGGTTGCGTGGCTTGGCTTGCATCCGCGCTTTCTCTATCGCATAGCCAAGTGGCTGGCCGCGAGAGCCTGGGCGATGAAAAGCGATCTCGTGCGATCTCGTGGCCGGGTCACGACGCTTTCCTTCGTTGTCCACAACTTCATGGATGCGCAGGCCCTCGAGGAAGACCGCATCCGCGCCTGCGTGTTCAAGGTCATGACAGGCGACGGTCCGATCTCGATGTGCATGCACAATGCGAAACGCGACAGCTTCATCCTGCGGCCGGTACCGCTGACCAAAGGGCCGGCCGTGGTTTTCTGGCATCCGATGACCGGCGAGTTGAGCAAACACGATCCCAGGCGCGTAACCGCCGATCCGAACACGCATGCGTTTAAGCGGATGAAGGGCCAGACACGCCAGCACGCGCTCCTGAAACGCCGCAGCGGCGCCGCGTGCGCAACGTCGGACGGGTAGATCATGCGCATCAGGCTGTGCGTGCAGCGACTTGTCCTCGGCTTGCTGCTCGCCGCCGGACTCGCTGATGTGGCCGCCGGCCAGGCGTCCGACCCGGCCGTGCCGCCTGGGTGGGCGGCTGTTCTCGATCGGTTTGTCGACGAAGACGGGCGGGTTGACTTCGAAGGCATCGCGCGAGCCCCCGCAGACCTGGATTCCGCCGTTGCCTACATCGCCTCGACCAGCCCTGAGTCGAATCCCTCCTTGTTTGCCAGCGGCGAAGCGAAGCTCGCGTATTACATCAACGCCTACAATGCGCTGGCGATGTTCAATGTCGTCGACTCGGGGATACCCCGGTCGCTCGCGGGACTGCAAAAGTTTTCTTTTTTCTGGGTGAAAAAATTCTCGATCGGCGGCCGCTCATTGTCGCTGTACGCGCTCGAAAACGACGTGATTCGCCCCATGCAAGAAGAGCGCGTGCACTTCGCGTTGAACTGCATGGTCGTGAGCTGCCCGCGACTTCCCCGAACGCCATTTACGACCGGCAATCTGGACCGCGAGCTGACCGCTGCGGCGCAGCTATTTTTCAGCGAGAAGCGAAATCTCGCGATCTCGAGCGATGCCAGGGAAATCAAAGTCTCCGAAATCCTTAAGTTCTATCGCGAGGACTTCCTGCGTACGAGCCCGGATTTGACCACGTATATCAATCGGTATCGGAGCGCGAAGATCCCTCAAGGATACAAAGTCGACTTTATCGACTACGACTGGACGATCAACGACTCACGCAAAGTTTCACCGCCGAACCAAATCGCAGACCCTCGACTAGCTCCAGTTGCATTTGCGATGTGAATCCATGACGGCCGGCCGCACCTGCCCGCTCGACTATCGCTGCGATGCGTCGATATTCCGGGAGCACGCTTCGATGGCCACCGATACCTTGTACGTGGTCGGCGGGCTCTACGGCAACGAACCGGCGCTCGACGAGGTCATCGCCATGTTCGAGCGTGAACGCGGCACCAAGCATCTTGTCTTCAACGGTGACTTCAACTGGTTCAACATCGCGCCGGAGCCCTTCCGGCGCATCAATGAATCGGTCCTCGCGTATGACGCCGTGCGCGGGAACGTCGAGACCGAGCTTGCCAGGCCAACCGGCAACACGGAAACGGGATGCGGCTGCGGGTACCCCGATTTTGTCGACGATGGCGTGGTCGAGCGGTCAAACGCCATCATGCAACGCCTACGAACAAGCGCGACGCTTTTCCCGCAGCTGCAAAGCGATTTGGCGCGGCTGCCCATGTGGCGGCGAATCGATGTCGGCGGCGCCCGCGTGGCGGTCATTCACGGTGATCCTTCCTCGCTGGCGGGCTGGGGTCTCGGGATAGAGGCCCTCTCCGAAGCATCGGGCGTCGATCAGGCGACCCGCTGGTTCGATGAGGCCGACGTCGACATCTTCGCCTGCACCCACACTTGCCTACCGCTGCTTCGCTGCATCGGCACCGGTGTCGTCGTGAACAACGGCGCCGCCGGCATGCCGAATTTCTCAGCCTCGCGTTACGGCGTCATTACCCGCGTTGCAACCAGCCCATCCGCAAGCGCGAACCCGTTGTACGGCGTCGAAATCGAGGGCGTCATGGTGGAGGCGCTCGCGGTTGCCTATGACCACGACCGCTTTCTCGCTGATTTCGACGCACAATGGCCCGCGGGCAGTCCGGCAGCGGCTTCGTATCGCCGGCGCATCACCGACGGGCCGCTCTATGAATTGCGGCAGGCAACGCTACCGGCCGTGCCGATCGAATCACGATAACGCCACGCTAGACGCTAACCGTGCGCAGCCTCAGCGCATTGCCGATGACCGAGACCGAGCTTGCAGCCATCGCGGCGCTCGCGATCATCGGGCTCAACAGCAGGTGCAGCCACGGATAGAGCACGCCCGCGGCGATCGGAACGCCGAGGAAGTTGTAGATGAAAGCGAAGAACAGGTTCTGGCGGATGTTGCGCATTGTGCGTTCGCTCAAGAGCCGAGCCTTGGCGATGCCGCGCAGATCGCCCTTGACGAGCACGATACGCGCGCTGCTCATCGCGATGTCAGTGCCTGTGCCCATGGCGATACCGACGTTCGCCTGCGCGAGCGCTGGCGCATCATTTACGCCGTCACCCGCCATCGCGACGATGCGCCCTTCCTGCTGCAGCGCCTGCACGTGCTTGTACTTGTCCTGCGGCAGAACACCGGCCTTGACCTCGTCCAATCCCAGCCGCTTGCCGACGGCAGCCGCCGTAACCGGATTGTCGCCGGTGAGCATAACGATGCGGATGCCCGATTTGCGCAGCAGCTCGATCGCCTCCGCGCTCGTCGACTTGATCGGATCCGCAACACCCAGATAGCCCGCGAGCTTCCCGCCCACCGCGAGATACATCACCGTCTGACCTTGCGCCTGCAACTCCTCCACTGCCGAGGCCACCTGCGCGAGCTCGACGTTGTTGTCCTCCATGAGACGCGCGTTGCCAAGCAGCGCGCTCTGGCCATCGATCGCACCGCGCACGCCCTTGCCGGTGACCGAGTCGAAGTCGCGCACTTCAAGCAAGGCCACATGCTCGGCTTCGGCATGCAAGACGATGGCCTGAGCCAGAGGATGCTCGCTCGCCTTCTCGAGGCTCGCTGCGTAAGCGATCACCTGACCCTGGGTGAATCGTGCCGTTGGGGTAACGCCTTGCACCTTCGGCTTGCCCTCGGTCAGCGTTCCGGTCTTGTCGATCACCAGTGTGTCAACGTTCTCCATCAGCTCGAGGGCCTCGGCGTCTTTGATGAGCACGCCCTCCCTCGCCCCGCGTCCGACGCCGACGATGATCGAGACCGGCGTCGCGAGCCCGAGCGCGCAGGGGCAAGCGATGATGAGCACCGAGATCGCCACGACCAGTCCATTGGCCAACGCCGGCGGCGGCCCCACCAACGACCACACGCCGAAGGCAATGCTGGCGATGACCATGACCGCGAGGACGAACCAGCCGGCGACCAGATCGGCAAGCCTCTGGATCGGGGCGCGCGTGCGCCCCGCTTCGGCGACCATCTGCACGATGCGTGCGAGCAACGTCTCAGCCCCCACTTTCTCGGCGCGCATCTCGAACGAGCCGGTCTGGTTGACGGTGCCTCCGGTGACCTTGCCGCCGGGCACTTTCTCGACTGGAATCGGCTCGCCGCTGACCATCGACTCGTCGACGCTCGACTTACCCGCGGTTACCACGCCGTCGACGGGAATCTTCGCGCCGGGCTTCACGCGCAGGATGTCGCCGACGGCAACGAGCTCGAGCCCGACTTCCTCGTCCGTTCCATCCGGCTTCACGCGGATGGCCGTATTCGGCGCAAGGCTCAGGAGATCCTTGATCGCGCTGGACGTCTTGGACCGCGCGCGCAGTTCGAGCACTTGTCCCAATAGCACCAGCGTCACGATGACTGCGGCCGCCTCGAAGTACAGCGGCAAACCATGTGCGCTGCGAAACGCTGGCGGCAAGCTCGCCGAGAAGAGGATGGCGTAGACGCTGAAGAAGTACGCCGCGGCCACGCCCAGCCCGATGAGGCTGAACATGTTGAGCTGCCACGTGACGAACGAGCGCCAGCCGCGTTCGAGGAATGGCCAGCCCGCCCAGAGAACGACCGGTGTCGCGAGTGCCGCCTCGACGCATTGCGCCCACGAGACCGACATCAGGTGCGGCAGTCCCGATCGTGCCGCGAGTCGCCCGATCGCTCCGGCAAGATCGAGACCCGGCATGCCCTCGCCCATTGCCAGCACGAGCAGCGGCATCGAGAGGACCAGCGCCACCCAGAAGCGCCACGTCATGTCGCGCAATTCCGGGTTCTCTCCTTCGTCCGCCGTCGGCATGACCGGCTCGAGTGCCATCCCACAGATGGGGCAGTTGCCGGGCGCGCTCTGCCGAACCTGTGGATGCATCGGGCAGGTGTAGATTGTTCCCGCCTGAGATGCAGGCGCAGGGGCCTTTGCGGGTGGGCTCGCCCGCTTGACGTACTTTCCCGGCTCCTTACGGAACGCTTCAGCGCAATGC
>Ga0207646_10007103_pt1 | contig 11452 bp, 11 predicted proteins | sample KBSK5502metaG_FD_184343 | JGI IMG/M metagenome (GOLD analysis project Ga0207646, IMG submission 184343) | Corn, switchgrass and miscanthus rhizosphere microbial communities from Kellogg Biological Station, Michigan, USA - KBS K5-50-2 metaG... | ecosystem: Host-associated > Plants > Roots >...
GGGGGAACGACGAAGAGCGCAACGTTGAGCGCGAAGGGTCAATTCGTGAACACGGGATTCGACCCGGCGACCTTCGCTCCATACACCTTCACGCTAACGCTCGGGGGCACGCTCCCACCGGGACGGTACGAGTACATCTGCGCCTTGCATCTCGGAATGCACGGCGCGATCGATGTCCTTCCTGCGGCCGCGCGGCTCCCAAAGAGCGACGCCGACTACGCCGCCGGGAGATCACGGGAGATCGCGCGCGACTCGAACAGCGCGAACCGCGTCGCCGACAAGATCGGCGACAAGGCGGCGCACGAGCCGCTAACGGTGTACGCGGGAGCGGGGACGAAGCGCGTGACCAGTCTCCGGTTCTTCCCATCGTCGATCACGGTCAAGGTCGGGCAGTCGGTCACGTTCCTCAAGAACCACGACCCGTCCGAGCCGCACACGGTCACCTTCGGCACCGAGCCGGCGAACATCTTCGCCCCACAAGGCGGACCACCCTTCACGTTCACCGGCTCGAACTCGATCAGCACCGGAGCGCTGCTCACCAAGAAGCAGTACGACTTCTACATCGCGGGTGCCATCGGCGTACCGGTCGCGGTCGATAGGGCCACCTTCACCTTCACGACCGCGGGCACCTACTCCTACATCTGCGGGATCCACGACGACGTCGGCATGCGCGGGACGGTGACGGTTCTGCCCTAGGACCTCTCCACCGCGATGAGGGAGCGTCGGCCGCAAGGCCGCGCTCCCTTGGCATCAGCGGTTCAGTCGGGGTCGCGCGCACCCGTCCAGCGCCCACCGAGAGAGCTCCCGATCAGCGACCACACGCGATCGGCCGCGGTCGGGTGTTGGCCTTCTTGTCACCGAAGGCATCATTGCGCGGGAAGTACGGCCTGGGGAGATCTCGCCCGACCGCAAGGCGCAGCGCGCACGAGATCGGGAGGGGAGAAATGCGGCTACCGCAGTTCGGTATCTTCGCGCAGGGTACGAACGCGCACGAGTTCATCGAGTTCGACCTTCGCTCCGACGTGGACAAGGCCTACGCGGGTCGCCTAATCAGCCAGCTAGAGCAGCCGGCCGTGGCAGCCGGGGGAGTCAACCTTGTCATCGCGTTCGGCCCCGATCTCTGGCGACGTCTCGCGCCCGACGAGGCTCCGGAGGACCTCAGTGCGTTCCGCGAGATAGTCGGTCTCGACGGCCGGCGCGCTCCGGCGACACAGCACGATGTCTTCGTCTGGATCAACGGAAGCTCGAGCGACGTCGTCTTTGAACACGGTCGTGCGGCCGTTGCTGCGATCTCCGAAGTGGCGACGGTCGCGACCGAGCAAGCCGGCTTCGTGCATCGGGACAGCCGGGACCTGCTTGGGTTCATCGACGGAACCGAGAATCCGCCGCTGCTCGAAGCGCCTCTCGCGGCGCTTGTTTCTCCAGGCGAGCCGGGTGAGGGAGGAAGCCACGTCCTCGTCATGCGCTGGATCCACGATCTCGCGGGGTTCGAGAAACTGTCTCAGGTCGAGCAGGAGCGTGTCTTCGGCCGAACCAAGATCGACAGTGTGGAGTTTGCGGACGACGCGAAGCCCGCCACCGCTCACATCGCTCGCGTCGAGATCGAGGACGAGCATGGGGATGAGCTTGAGATTTATCGACGCAGCGTGCCGTACGGAACCCTTGCTGAGCACGGCCTCATGTTCGTCGCGTTCTCCGCCGATCGGGAGCGCTATGACCGCATGCTCGCGCGCATCTTCGGGATCGCGGATGGACAGCGCGACCGGCTGACAGACTTCAGCCGTCCGGTCTCGGGCGCCTTCTACTTCGCGCCGCCGCTGGCGCTTCTGGGTCTGAAGGAAACGCCCCTTCATGAGAGCGAGGAGCTCCTGCGAAAAATCCCGCTCTTCGCCACATGCGCCGCGCACGAGCTCAAGTCGATCGCTTCGCGGGCGCGGCCTCGTGAATACCCGATCGGAGCCACGCTCTGTACGCAAGGCGAGCGCGGGGGCGAATTCTTCGTCATTGTCGAAGGCCAGGCCGAGGCCCGGCGCGATGGCTCAGTTCTGCGCCAGTTGGGGCCGGGCGACTTCTTCGGCGAAATCGCGCTCATCGACGAAGGCCCTAGGACGGCCACGGTCACCTCGACCGCCCCGCTGCGCTGCCTCGCGATCGCATCTCCGCAATTCCGCGATGTACTCGGGCAGAACGCGGACATCGCGGTGCGGATCCTTGATGCGGTCACGCGGCGCCTCCGCGCGACGACCACAGGAGATTTAGGCCTCTTCGGCTAGGCGGGCCAGGAGCCGCGCACCCAGGATGCGTTTGCCCTCTAAAAGCCCCTCAGCGCGCCAGGGTGTCCGCTCACCAGCTGCCCGACGAGCCGCAACAGGTCGTGAGGGGTGATACCCGCGAGCCTAGAAATCCCCGCGGCGACGAGCAAAGCGGTAAGCACCACGAGCCGAAGCACAGCATAGGTATCGGCAGCCGCAGGCGAGACCTAAAGCGGTTGCTGCGCGTGCACCCTTGTTTGGGTGCTTTTAGCCGCCGGAACGAACCAGCGAGGCGGCCCGCTTGCCGCGGCGGCATCGGGTTGCCGACGCGACTGCCAAACGTTTGAGCGGAAGACGGGACTCGATGTCCCCGATGTTGAAACAACCCGACTCGTTCGCGGCGACCGCGGGCTCTAGCCCGCCATCCGCTCCGCGTCGCACTCCGCGGCTCGTCGCTGCAGGAGCTCGCGCTCTCGCACGTTCTGCGTCAGCGACGCAGCGCGCTCGAACTCGCCGCGCGCCTCCTCGAATCGTCCGAGCTTCCTCAGGAGATCACCGCGGACGGCGGGGAGAAGGTGGTACGCCTCGAGCGAAGGCTCTGGAACGAGTGCCTCCACCAGCTCGAGGCCGGCGGTAGGACCGAATGCCATCCCCACGGCGACCGCGCGGTTCAGCTCGACGATCGGCGACGGCGCGAGCTGCGCGAGCGCGTCGTAGAGCGCTACCATGCGCGGCCAATCGGTCTCGGCCGCGGTCGTCGCTCGAGCATGGCATGCGGCGATCGCCCCCTGGAGCGCATAGGGGCCCAATGCGCCCCCGAGCCGTTCAGCGCGCTCGAGCGCCGCTAGCCCGCGGCGAATGAGCAGGCGGTCCCACTGGGTACGATCCTGATCAAGCAAGAGGACGGGCTCCCCGGATGGTCCGACGCGGGCACTCAGACGTGACGCGTGGATTTCCATAAGCGCGACAAGCCCGTGGACTTCGGGCTCCGTCGGGACGAGCTCGGCCAAGATGCGGCCCAGACGGACAGCCTCTTCGCACAGCGCCGGTCGGACCCAATCCTCGCCCGCGGTCGCGGCATAGCCCTCGTTGAAGATCAGATAGATCACCTCGAGGACCGAAGCGAGGCGCGCCACGCGCTCGGGACCAACGGGGACCTCGAACCTGACGTGCGCTTCGGCGAGGGTCCGCTTCGCCCGGACGATGCGCTGAGCGATGCTCGACACAGGGATGAGGAACCCGCGCGCGATCTCCTCGGTCGTCAGACCGCCGAGGACGCGAAGGGTGAGCGCGACACGCGCATCCTTCGCGAGGATCGGATGGCAGGCCATGAAGATGAGGCCGAGGAGATCGTCTCCGAATTCCTCATCAATCGCCATGTCCAAGTCCGTGCCCCGATTTTCCCGCTCGACGTCGCGTCCGAGCGCTTCGTACTTGCGCTCGAGCGTCTGGCGGCGGCGGATCAGGTCGGTCGCACGATGCTTCGCAGTCGCCATCAGCCAGGCGCCGGGCCGGTCGGGCACGCCTGACACGGGCCATTGCTCGAGCGCGGCAACGAGGGCGTCCTGTGCGAGCTCCTCAGCCGTCCCGATGTCGCCGACGAGACGAGCCAGCCCGGCGATGAGCCGGGCCGACTCGATCCGCCAGATCGCTTCGATGGCGCGATGCGCGTCTCTCCTTCGCGGACCTATGACGACAGCTCCTTCACGCGCCTTCGTGCATGGAGACCTGACGGACCTCGAATGTCCCGCCGTCGTAGGGTGCCCGCTTGAGCCATTCGATTGCCTCGTCCATCGAGCGCACCTGCCACAGCCAGTACCCGGCCACGAGCTCCTTGGCCTCTGCGAACGGGCCGTCGATCACGGTGCGCTTCTTGCCGTCGAACCGAACGCGCTTTCCCTCCGCGCTCGGCGTGAGGCGGCCAGAGGCGACGACTACCCCAGCCTTGACCAGCTCTTCGTTGAACTTTTGGTACGCAGCCATAGCCTCCTGCGTGGGAGGGGTCGCCGCTTCGCTCCGCTCGCCTTCCTTTGCCATCACCAACACACGCATCTCTGTCTCCTCTTTTTGGATCAAGTCCTCATCCATACATCGAATGACGGGCGGCGTTTTCGACATCGGTGCGTCAACGATCACGGCGGCCCTACCTCGTCGCGGCGATACCTACGCCAGTGACGCTGCCAGGCGCGCCATAGCGGAAGACGGAGGTCAGGCACGCGGAAGTGATAACACCTCGGATCGTTCAGAACGAGGTGCGGCTCGGGTTGGCGGGATAGCAGGGCGAATAGTGCCTCGACGGCCTGAAGCTATTCGTAACGCGCACAACAAGAGAGCCGGCCTCCTCAAGCCCTTCCACGCGGACCCCAGCACGCCCGTCCAGTCGTTCGACGCGCGACGATCATGGTCGCCATCACTACGCCTTCCATGTCCGAAGACTCTGGGGTGATACTGCGTCCTTGCGCGCCACGACTGGGGAGGTGGTTCGATGTCCAGACTGCTCATCACAACGGTCGTCGGTCCGAACGATCCGACTCGCGCGAGCCTGGGCTTTCACATGGCGGTCAACGGCGCTGTGAAGAACCAGATCGACACGAGTATCGCGATGGTGGGTGACGCGATCGAATTGCTGAAGCCGGGCGCAGCCGAAAAGGTGCGCGGGATCGGCGTGCCGCCACTCGCGGAACTTCTATCAGGCTGCGTCGCCTCAGGAGTCAGGATCTACGTCTGAAAGGGCTGCGCCGAGGCCCGTGGGGTCTCCGAGCGCGACTTCTCCGAGATCAAGGCCGAATACATGACGCCGCCGGTCTACATCAGGATGGTGATGGAGGCCGACCGCAACATCAGCTTCTAGGCGAGCCGTGCGACCGAATTCGCAAGCGATCCAACTTGGGCTTCGCGCGAACTGGAGCCAGTTCGCGCTGCTCGTGGTGCTCAACGGTTTCGTTGGATCCATGGTCGGGATCGAGCGCGCGATCGTGCCCCTCCTCGCCGAGGCGGACTTCGCCATCGTCTCGAGAGTCGCGATCCTCTCCTTCCTTGTCACGTTCGGAGCGGCGAAGGCGGTCTCGAATCTCGCGGCCGGCGTGTTCGCGGAGCGGTTCGGTCGGAAGCGTCTGCTCATCGCGGGCTGGCTTCTCGGCCTCGCGATGCCCCCGCTGGTGATTGCCGCGCCGTCATGGAACTGGGTCGTCGCGGCCAACGCCCTTCTCGGGGTCAATCAGGGACTCTGCTGGTCCATGACGGTGACCATGAAGATCGACCTCGCCGGCCCCGTCCGCCGCGGTCTTGCGATGGGCCTCAACGAGTTCGCGGGCTACCTTGCGGTCGGAATCGCGGCGTTCGCCGCCGCCTACCTCGCGACCGCCGGCGCGCTTCGGCCAGGACCCTTCGTCCTCGCGTTCGCGCTCGCGCTGATCGGGCTCGCGCTGTCGATCGGCGCGGTCAGGGAAACGAAGCCGTTCGTCGCCCTCGAAAGCGGTGCCCACGCCGAGCCGGAGCGGTTCGGCCGCGTCTTCGCGTTGACCAGCTGGCGCCACCGGGACCTCTTCGCGGCTTGCCAGGCGGGGCTGGTCAACAACCTGAACGACGGAATGGCGTGGGGCCTGCTGCCGCTCTTCTTTTCCGCAGCGGGCAGCGATGTCGCTCAGATCGGCGTGCTGGCGGGGACCTATCCGCTTGTGTGGGGCATCGCACAACTCGGCACGGGCGCGCTATCGGATCGCATTGGACGCAAGCTGCCGATTGTTGCCGGCATGTGGCTCCAAGCGCTAGCGATCGTGTCCTTGGTGCTCTATCGAGGCCAAGCTCCTTGGGCGATCGCGATGGTTGGGCTCGGGATCGGAACGGCGCTCGTGTACCCGACGCTCCTGGCCGCGGTCTCGGACGTGGCGAAGGCCCAGTGGCGCGCCGCGGCTGTTGGGACGTACCGCTTCTGGCGCGACGCGGGCTACGTCGTCGGGGCGCTCCTCGCTGGAATCCTCGCCGACAGGATCGGCCTCGATGCAGCGATCGTTTCTGTTGCCGTGCTCACCGCCGTCTCAGGCGTGATCGTTCAACTCCGCATGCGCGAGACGCTGCCATCCGCGAGGGCAGCACTGGACGACCAACAGCACGCTTAAGCGACGCGCCCGCGAAACGAGCGCAACCCTACCAACTGGAGCTCGGGTTCGGTGGAGCCGCGGTCAGACTGGCGGCGCTCACATTGCGGTCTGGACTGACAGAAGATCACCACTCCCTCTGATCTTCTCGCGGACGAGAAACCAGGTGGACGTCGGGCCCTTGCCAGTGACTTCGATAACGCCGAGCGGCTCGAACTCGAAAGTGTCTTTGAGCAGCTCGTAGGCCGCCTTTCCGATGTGGACGCGAGCGCGAGCGAAGTGCTAACGGCTCGGCTCGTTCGGGACGAGCGCGGGTTGTTCCGGCGAGCGGTATTGGCGCCTCGGCACCACCGCGCAGCTAGACGCGATGAGCAAGTGGCAGCGGCCGCACAATATCGAGGTGCCGCGGCTTCAACGAAAAAACTTCGCCAGTCCCGAGCAGACGCGCGACCTAGGTCGTGGAAGGATGGTCGTCGTCAACCTCGACGAGACGGCCGTCGGCCGGATGAAGCTTGATCCCGGGTGGCGGTGGTCCGTTGACGTTGCGCCCAAGGTCGGAACGGCAAAGTGCCAGATTCGGCATCTCGGTGCCGCGCTCAGTGGGCATCTGCACGTCGAGGTCGAAGATGGGAGTGAGATGGAGATTCGCGGCGGCGATGCCTACGAAATACCACCGGGGCACGACGCGTGGGTCGTCGGCGACGTGCCGTGGGAGGTGATCGAGTTCGCGAGCGCCCGCACGTATGGCGCGACGGAGGAGGACACCGGTGTCCGGATCCTCGGGACCATCCTCATGACCGACATCGTCAGCTCGACCGCGACCCTGGAGCGTCTTGGGGACGCGCGATGGCACTCGATGTTGCTCGCTCACAACGAACGGTTGCGTGCGCAGATCGACGGCTTCGGCGGCCGCGAGGTGCGAACGACCGGCGACGGCTTCCAGGTGTTGTTCAACGGCGCAGCCCGCGGGGTGCGCTGCGCCGCGGCGATGGTCGACGCCGTCGGCCCCCTGGGCATCGAGATTCGCGCCGGGCTGCACACAGGCGAGGTCGAGCTGGCTGCGGGCAATCTCCACGGGCTCGCGGTGCACGCCGCTGCGCGGGTGAGCGCGCTCGCCGGTCCAAATGAGGTTCTTGTTTCGTCCGTGACACGCGACCTGCTCGACGGGTCGGGCCTGATGTTCGAAGAGCGCGGGGTTCACGAGCTGAAGGGTCTCACCGGTGCACGCCCGGTCTTCGCACTGGTGCGTCCCGGCCGGTCGGCCTAACCGCGCTGACACGCGACGTTGTGCACGGCCACGCCTCGTGATCGGCGAGGGCGGCTGGCTATGACGAGTCAGATTCAAAGGGCGATGAGCGCAAACCGTTGACTTGTACCCGTACGCGTACTGGTTATGTGACGTGAGGGGGCAGCGCCGGCACGAGTGAGGATCCAGGCCGCCCTGGCGAAACCCATGTCGGCGGTCCCGTCCAGGGTATGAGACAGCTACCGAGTCGGGGCGCGACCCTGTTTCAGGATCTGAGCAGGCTCGGCTCACGTTACGGGTGACCCGCCGGATACAGGACGTGTCTTGACCAAACCGGGTCGGGCACTAGGACCGCGCAGCGGCCTCGCTCAGAGCGGCTACCCAGTCGGGAGAGGCGAGGCCTCGCGCAGGCGATGCGTGACGACGTGCAGCATCTTCACGGCGATATCGACACTCTGACGGAGCACTTCCTGGAATTGCGCCGGACCAAGGACATAGCAACGGAGCGCTGTCGCGGCCCGCACCGTGGCGGTGCGCGGACCATTGTCGAGAAGTGCGATCTCGCCGAAGAAGTCACCTGCGGCAAGGGTGCGCTTTCCTTGGGGCGCATCCACCTCAGCCTTCCCCGCGAGGATGATAAAAAAGTTGCCGGCGTTGCCGCCTTTCCGGCAGATCGTCTGGCCAGCGGAAATATCGACTTCGTCGACACGCATCGCGATGAAGCGCAGCTCCTGATCACTGCACCCCGCGAAGAGCGGGACGACGCGGAGCCGTTCGACGCGCATGTCCACCCGGGGGTGAGTCTATGAGCCCGCGCAAACGGCACTGCGTTCGTATAGCTGAGGCTGTCCGAACGACCTCTATCGCTGACGTGACGGTCAGAGGCGGCGACTTCTGAAGGAATTCTGGTCGGAGAAGGTTGAGGAGACGTTGCGCGGTGGCCGCCGACTGCCGACGAGGTCATGTCAGAGTTGCGCTAACGCACCACTGGCGCCGTGATCGGCTCTGACGAATCGGTGGCGGACGGAGAGCGCGCGCTTGCGCGCGGCTACGGGCTAACGAGGACGGATGCGGAGAGCCAGTACTCGCCCGGGATGACCGCTGTCCGGCCGCTGGCGAGCTCGACCGCCACGTAGCTGGGAGTCGGCCCGTACCTGCCGACGAATGCGGCGTTCCCGTCCAAGCGGAAGAAGAAGGGGCGGAAACCCCCCGCCGAGGGCTGAAGAGCCGGGAGCGGTACGCGACGGCGTGCGCCAGTCGCATCCCACAGCTCGAGCCGGTCGTCGAAGAGGACCCCGATCTCCGCCGTACCGGGGCGCCAGCGCGCTGGGGCAAGGATCTGCTCGCCGCGTGGGCTGAGCACCACGGCGCGCTCTGGCGAAGCGAGCGGCCAGACGTGCAGGACCTGGCCCGGGCTCGAGTACTCGTGCACGAGCACTTGCTTCGCGTCGTAGCTCGCCGCCACGGTGACGGTTCCACTCGTGCCGATGATCATCTGCGCACGCACGAGGCCGCCACTTTCGTCGATGAGATCGTAGGCGAGGACGCGTCCCTCTCCCGGCTCGAGCTCGAAGGCCGCGACGAGACGAGACTGACGGTCCCAGGCGACCGGCACGATGCTGTTGCCCCGCATGCTCGCGATCTCGCGCGGCTTTCCACCCGCGGTCTCAAGCAGGTAGAGCGCGGAGTATTTGGGTGGGCAAGACGGAGCATCAGCACCGCATCGGAGGGGCGATGAACCCATCCCGATGACGAGCCCGGTGCCGTCGTTCGACCACACGACACTCTCGCCGACCACCTCCCCGAACTCCGGCGTGAGGGTGACGAGCGTACGCGGTCGTGCACCCGGCGCGAGGTCAAGGAGATGCAACTCGAGCGGAGATGGACCGCCGTTCGGGTCAACGATCGCTGTCCAGTACGCGAGGCGACGGCCATCCGGCGAGACCGCCAGCCCGTAGGAAACTGGCATCTGGTAATTCGACATCACCATCCGGCGCTGGTTCCCGAGGCCGTCCGTGAGGTCGTGACTAGGCTGCACGTCACTCTCGCGACGAACGACGACTTGCCAAACCGGCGATGGACTCGGGGCGAAAGACACGGAGACGAACCCAAAGCGATCATCGAGTACCGCTGCTGGCGAGGCGCTCGCGGTCGGCGTGGATGTCGGCGAGGGCGTCAGACTCACAGCGACGCGCGCGTCCTGTGGCCGACCACGGTCGAGGAGCGCGACGACCGCAACGACGGCGACGAGCGCTAGGCCGGCGGCGAGCGCGATGCCAGTTCGGCGCATCTAGTCAGGGATGATGCCACCGCCCATGAACGCTTCCGGCCGCCTACTACGGGTGGCCGCTGCAGTCCGGGGTTGTCATGTCGTGATCACGACGAAGCTTGCCCGCGACCAGGAGTCAAGCTCCGCCGTCGGGGATCGGCTCCAGCACGACGACCGCGGTCCCGGACGGGCGACGGGTCGCGAAGCCATCGAGGTCGTCTCCCATCTCGCGCCATCGGGCCCAGAGGCGCTCGTGCTCGTCTCCGTCGGCCGCGCGACCACGGATCGCGCGCGAGGCACCTCGTAGCTCCACCGTTGCGTCGGGGTGCGCTTGCAGGTTGAGCCACCACGCGGGTTCTCCCTCCGCCCAGCCGTTCATCGCCATGGTCACGAGGTTTGGGCCGTCCTCGTAATAGCCGAGGATCACACTGCGCCCCTTGCCCGAACGGCGGCCCACCGTGGTGAGGCGCATCGTCCCCCAGCGGTTCGGCTTCGGTGGCCAGAGGCCCATACGGCCTCCACTGAGCCAATAGATCGCGCGGTGAATTACCCAGGCCGAGACGACGACCCAGCGGGGCGGGAGTCGCGGAGACCGCTTCGGCGCATCGGGCATCGCGTCAGTCGTCAGGTCGCCGCCTTCTTCACGAGCGCGGCGATCTTTGCCTCTCCGGCGGGCGTTAGCTCCTTCAGCGCGAAGGCAATCGGCCACAGCTCGCCTTCGTCGAGGTTCGCGGTGTCGTTGAAGCCGAGCGTGGCGTACCTCGCCTTGAACTTCGCTTTGTCCTGGAAGAAGAAGACAGCTTTGCCCGCTTTGTTGGCGTAGGCCGGCATCCCGTACCAGGTCGTCGACGCTAGCGATGGCGCGTTGGCCTTGACGATCGCGTGGATCCGCTTGGCCATGCCGCGGTCCGGTTCCTTCATCGCTGCGATCTTCGCGAGGAGGGCGCTTTCGCCTTCCAGGCCGCGCGCGGCCGCCTTCTGATCTGCGATGGTCTCCCTTAACGCGGCTTTTTCTTCGGCCGTCAGCCCCGTGGCACTCGCGGACCCGCGCGTGGGCTTCTTCGCGGTCTTCTTCGCAGCTTTCTTCTCAGCCATGGTCAGGCCGTCACCTTCTGCGCGACTTTCCCCTGCTGGAGGATCCGGATGGCGTTGCCGAAGGGGTCGCGGATGCCCATGTCGGTGCCATAGACGTGCTCAATGGGCTCCTGCGTGAAGTCCGTGACACCGCGCGCCTGGAGCGTCTCGTACAGGCCGCGCACGTCATCCGTGTTGAAGACGAGGGAGCTCATCGCACCCTTGGTGATCAGCTCGCGGAGCTGGGCGGCGGTGACGTCGTCGTGGAGTGGCGAACCCGGCTGCTCCAGCGAAATCTCCGTACCGTCGCCGGGAACGCGCACCGTCAGCCAGCGGTACGAGCGCTGCCGCACGTCCTGGCCTTTCTCTAGCCCGAGCTTGTTGACATAGAAGTCGAGGGCCTCGTCCTTGTCGAGGACAAAGATCGATGCGACGTTCAGCTTGGTGATCATCGTTTTTCTCCTTGGCGAATCTTGATGGGACGAGGCTATGGGGCCGCGGGCGCGTCCGCTTC
>Ga0207646_10007104_pt1 | contig 11449 bp, 9 predicted proteins | sample KBSK5502metaG_FD_184343 | JGI IMG/M metagenome (GOLD analysis project Ga0207646, IMG submission 184343) | Corn, switchgrass and miscanthus rhizosphere microbial communities from Kellogg Biological Station, Michigan, USA - KBS K5-50-2 metaG... | ecosystem: Host-associated > Plants > Roots >...
GTTCGGGGTGACCTCGCGCCGCACGCCCAGGCTGGCGTTGACGTTCTTGGGCGTGCGGAGCTGGGGGTCGATGACGGAGATGCTCGGCCGGATGGTCGTCCGTGTCCCGCCGGCGAACGGATCCGGGAAGGGCGGGTTCTCGATCTGGACGCTGTTGACCTTCGGGGGCGTGAACCGCGCGTTGCCCTGGATGTTGAGGATGATCTGGTCGTAGTAGATCCCGGCCCCGCCGTGGACCGCCGTCTTGTGGTCGCCCTTGACGTCCCAGGTGAAGCCGAAGCGCGGCGCGAAGTTGTTCTTGTCGCCGCTGATCCCCGCCCCGGCCTTGCCGCAGGCCTGGGTCAGGTCGCAGGCGGCGGCTCCGGGCGTGACGTCCTTGAGGGCCTCCGTCTTGCCGTTCTCGTAGTCGTAGCGCAGGCCGAGGTTCAGGGTGAGCCGCGGATGGACGCGCCAGTCGTCCTGGGCGTAGAGGCCGAAGATGTTGTTCGGGCGGTCGAGGGTGCTGTCGCCGGAGTTCTGCGTGAACCGCCGGGGCCGGCCGGCCAGGAAGTTGGCCACCGTGGTGAAGAAGAAGGTGCCGCGGAAGTTCGAGTCGAAGAAGCTCGCGCTACGGAAGATCTTGGCGTCGCCGCCCAGCTTGAAGACGTGGTCGCCGCCCCAGCCCGGCCGGTGGATCGTGTAGTTGTCGATGATCTGGTACACGTGGTCGGTGCGGCCCTGAGGGAAGTTGGTGGGACCGCCCAGGTACGAGCTGGCCGTGGAGACCTCGTCGACGAAGATGTTCACCAGGTTCGGATAGGCGACGAAGAAGTCCAGCTTGTTGCGCCCGATCTGGACGTACAGCTCGTTCAGCTGGGTGGGGGAGCGCACCCACTTGTGCGCCAGGCTGGCGAAGATGGTCTTCGACACGCTGGTGGCGCCGTTGGCGTCGTAGACCGTGCCGCTGGCGCCCGAAGGGTCCTTCTCGTTCTCGTAGTTGAAGCGGAAGGTCAGCGTCTGCGAATTGCTGATCTGGTGGTCCACGCGCGCGGTCGCCTTGGGGTCACGCACGAACTCCGGCCGCACCAGCCGGACCTGGGTCCCCTGGCTGGTGTCGGGGAACGATGGCACGTCGTTCTGGCGCAGGAACTGCTGCACGGCGGGGCTGACCACGGCCCCGGGCGCCGGATAGATGCCGGTGAACGTGGAGTTGGTCGTCCGGTCCTCGTAATCGAAGGCGAGGTAGAAGTGGGTCCGGTCGCGCACGATCGGCCCGCCGAAGGTGCCTCCCCATTGCTTGCGCTTGAACGGGTCCTTGGGATCGCCGGGCTTCAAGAAGGGATCGCGCGCGATCATGTCCTGGTCGCGGTACAGGAAGAAGGCGCTGCCGTGGTACTGGTTGGTGCCGGACCGGGTGAGGACGTTGACCACCCCCCCCGAGGCGCGTCCATACTCCGCCTTGTAGTTGTTGACGAGGACCTGGAACTCCGCGACGTCATCCAGGGGCGTGCCCTGGCGGCGGAAGCCGCTGATGTCCTCGCTGTTGTCGACGCCGTCGATGAGGAACTGGTTCGATCGGCCCCGGCTGCCCGTGAAGCTCGTGCCCTGGCCGCTCGTCACCACCGCCCCTGCGGAGAGCCGCGCCAGGTCCTGATAGTCGCGGCCGATCAGGGGAAGGAGGTCGATCTGCTCGCGGTTGACCACCGTCTGCACGGAGGCGTTCGTGGTTTCCACCACGGGGGCGTCCGCGGTGACCGTCACCTGCTCGCTGACCGTCGGGAGCGTGAGCGACACGTCGAGCTGGGCCTCCGCGCCGAGGTTGAGGTTCACGCCCGTCCGTTTCGCGGTGGCGAAGCCCGCCAGCTCCGTCGTGAACTCGTAACGGCCGGGAGCGAGGGCGGGGATCCGGTAGGTGCCGTCCGCGGCCGTCGTGACCGTCCGGGTGATCCCGGTGTCGACGTTGCGCGCGGTGACGATGGCCCCGGGAAGCGCCCCTCCCGAGGGATCGGTCACCCTTCCGATGACGGTCGCGGTCTCGGCGGCGAAGGCCGCCGCGGCCACGAAGACGGCGAACAGCGTTGCCCCGAGGGCTCGCATGGTTCGTGTCATGGGCCACTCCTTTCCCAGGCCGAGCGGCGCGCCACGGGGCAGACCGATCGCCCCCGGCGTCCGCAGGTTTTGTTCGGAAAATTGGATGCTACCGCCGCCGCCGGTTCCTGACAAGCGGGTCCGCCGCCGGTGGTTCCGGGCCGCCATCGTTGCGGGCGGGGCGGCAACGGCGGTCGCCGCGGGTTGTCGTCCCGCGCCTCCGCCCCGCACCGTCGTCCTGGTCAGCATCGACACCTTGCGCGCCGACCATCTGGGACTGTACGGCGACCGCCGGGCGGAGACCCCGGTGCTGGATGCGCTCGCGCGGGAGGCGCTCGTCTTCGACGCCGCCTGGAGCCCGGTGCCGCTCACGCTGCCGGCGCATGCATCGATGCTGACCGGACGTTACCCGCCCCGGCACGGCGTGCGGGCGAACGGAGTCCATCGCCTGGCGGCGTCGGTCCCCGTCGTCGCCGAGTCGCTCGCCCGCGCCGGCTTCCGGACGGCCGCCTTCATCGGCGGATTCCCCCTGCATTCACGCTTCGGCCTCGCCCGCGGCTTCGAGGTCTATGACGACGAGCTTCCCTCCTCCGCCCGCGCCGCGCACTACCCGGAACGCCGGGGGGACGAGGTTCTCGAGCGGGCGCTCGGATGGCTGCGTGGGCAGGACCCCGGCGCGCGTCTGTTCGTCTTCGTCCACTTCTACGATCCGCATGACGAGTACGACCCGCCTCCGCCCTTCGCCGCCCGCTTCGCGGACCGGCCCTACGACGGCGAGATCGCCTACGTGGACGGTCTCGTGGGCCGGCTCGAGGCGGAGCTCGAGCGACAGGGCCGCTGGCGCGACGCGATCGTGCTCGTCTGCTCGGACCACGGCGAGGGTCTCGGAGACCACGGCGAGGACACGCACGGCCTGCTCCTCTACGAGTCGACCTTGCGCGTCCCGCTTCTCCTCAAGGCCGCCGGCGTTTCCGCGGGGCGGGCTCCGGAGCCGGTCAGCATCGTGGATGTCTCGCCGACGATTCTCGCGCGAGCCGGGCTGGCGCCGCTGGCCGGCGCCGACGGGGTGGACCTGGCGGGCCGGCGTGACCCCGGCCGCGAGCTGTATGCGGAGACCCTGGCGCCGCTGCTCGACCACGGCTGGAGCGGGCTGCGCGCGCTGCGGCGCGGCCGCTGGAAGCTCGTGGACGCCGCGCGCCCGGAGCTGTTCGACCTCGACCGCGACCCCGGCGAACAGCGCGACCTCTGGGCCTCCGCCGGCGAAGGCGCCGCGCTGCGCCGCGACCTGCATGCGATGGCCTCGGGGTGGGGACAGGCCCGGGAAGAGCGCGCGCCCCTCGATCGTGCCGCGCGCGAAGCCCTCGCCAGCCTGGGGTATGCGAGCGGGCCGGGGGAGACGCCGCCGGACGTCGGCGCCGGCCGGCCGGACCCCCGCACACGGATGGACGTGGTCCGCGAGCTGGATGCCGCGGGCAGCCTGCCGGACTCACGCGAAGCGCTCCGCCGGCTCGGGGCCCTTGCTCGCCGCGCGCCCGAGAGCAACCTCGTCTGGCGCCGGATGGCCGGTCTGCTCATGGCCTCCGGCGATTTCGAGGCCGCGCTGAGGGCCTACGAGACGGCCGGCCGCCTGGGCTATCGAGGCGAGGACCTGGCCGAGGCGATGGCCGATGCCTGTCTCCGGTCCGGAGAGGCGCTGGCGGCGCGCGGCGAGCTGGCCCGCGCGCGGGGGCGGCTGGAGGAAGGAGGCCGCCTGGCGCCGGGCCGCGCCGATCTCATCCATGCGCTCGGCGTCGTACAGGCGCGCTCGGGCCGGCTGGCCGAGGCCCTCGCCTCCTTCGATCGCGCCACGGGCGCCCGTCCGGAGTTCGCATCCGCCTGGTTCTCCAAGGGGCTCGCGCTCGAGCGGCTCGGTCGTCGCGCCGAGGCGCGAGGGGCTTACGCCCGTTTTCTCGCCCTCGCTCCTTCCTCCTCGCCGGAGCGCGCCCATGCGGAGGCCTACGCGCGATCCCCGAATCAGGCCGGTACCAGCAGATAGCCGGCGTCCGGCCCTGGGGTCGATCACACCAGCGCGCGGCGGGTCTCGATCGCTGCCACCAGGTCCTCGAACTCCCACGGGCCGTCGTGCCGCTGTCCGCCAATGAAGAACGTCGGCGTCCCGTTGACCCCGCTGCGCACGCCGCTCAGGAAGTCCCGCCGCACCCGGGGCTCGAACTTCCCGGCGGCGAGGGCCTCGCGCAGGGCCGGCGGGTCCAGCCCCAGCTCCTCCGCGAGCGCGAGGAGTAGCGGCGGGGACAGGCGCTCCTGGTTCTCGTAGATGAGGTCGTGCATCTCCCAGAAGCGGCCGTTGGCGCCCGCGAACTCGGCGGCCTCGGCCGCGGCCTGGGCATTCGGGTGGATCTGGGTCAGGGGAAAATTCCGGAAGACGAACCGGAGCCGCCGGCCGAAGTGCTTCTGCACGCGCTTCACGATCGGATGGGCACGCCCGCAGTGCGGGCACTCGTAGTCGCCGTACTCGAGGAGGGTGAGCTCGGCGTTCGGATCGCCCTGGATGTGGTCCTCGGGCGTGACGGGCACCTTCAGGGTGGCCATGGGACGCTCCTATCGGGGCAGCTCTTCGAGCGCCTGGAGGATGCCGTCCGCGCCGGGGTTGACCGCCACCGGCGAGCAGTAGCTCCAAGCGATGATTCCCGTCTTGTCGATCACGAAGAGCGCGCGCTCGGTGAAGCCGTCACCCTCGCGGTACGCCCCGTACTTACGGGCGACGGCCCCCTTCGGCTCGAAATCGGCGAGGAGCGGGAAATGCAGCCGGCGGTCGCGGGCGAACGCGGAATGACACCACGCGCCGTCCACCGAGATGCCGAGCAGCCTCGCCCGGTGCTTCTGGAACTCCGGCAGCACCTCGTTGTAGAGCGCCATCTGGTCACCGCAGACGGGACTCCAGTCGGCGGGGTAGAAGGCGAGGATCACGGGGTTGCCTTTGACCTCGCCGAGCGACAGTTTTTGATCGGGGGTGACGGGCAGCGTGAAGTCCGGGGCCGGGGTTCCGCGTTCCAGGATGTTGGCCATGGCAATGCCTCCCTGGGGCATGCCTCTACCGTACGCCCAAAACGGTGGCCTCAGGTCGTGATTCGGACGTTCCCTCCTTTGGCGGCGTGGCGGATCTTCTGCAGGACGAGCGTCTCCAGCTCCCGGAAGTGCTGGGTCGTCTTGAGCTCCTCGGTGCGGTGCAGGGGCAGGTCGACCGTGATCTCCTCCACGATCGTGCCCGGCCCGGCGGAGAGGATGTGGATCTTGTCGGCGAGGTACACCGCCTCCGGGATGTCGTGGGTCACGAAGAGGATCGTGCCCTCGATCTCCTCCCACAGCTCGTTGATGAGGTTCTGCATGCCGAGCCGGGTCTGCACGTCGAGGGCGCCGAAGGGCTCGTCCATGAGGATGATCTGGGGCTTCACGGCCAGCGTGCGGGCGATGGCCACCCGCTGCCGCATGCCGCCCGAGAGCTGGCCGGGGTATTTCTTTTCGCAGCCCTCCAGCCCCACCTTCTTGATCCACGACCGCGCGACCCGCTCGCGCTCGGCCCGGGGGACGCCCCGGAGCTTGAGGCCGAAGGCGACGTTGTCGAGCACGGTCAACCAGGGGTAGGAGCTGTAGCTCTGGAAGACCATGCCGCGGTCGGGGCCGGGACCGGTGATGGGCCGGCCGCGCAGGAGCGCCTGCCCGGCGGTGGCCGGGAACAGGCCGGCCACGATGTTGAGGATCGTGCTCTTGCCGCAGCCGGAGGGGCCGAGGAAGACGCGGAACTCCCCGACCCCCGGCTCGTCGCGCACGGTGAGGTTCACGTCGCGCACGGCCTCGAAGGTCCGGCCGTCGGGGTTGACGAACGTCTTGGAGACGTTCCTCAGCTCGAGGACGTTGGCGCTCTCCGCGTCCGGTGCCGCCATCTCCGCGCTCAGCTCTTCCAGGCGAACAGCTGCTTGTTCGCCACGCGGATCATCCAGTCCGTCACGACCCCGATGAAGAGGATCACCAGCACGCCCGCGAAGATCTGGTCCACGTGCGACCGCTTGCCGGCCACGGTGATGATGTGGCCCAGGCCGAGGCGGGCGTTGACGATCTCGGCCAGGATCACGTAGGTCCAGCCGATGCCGTTCATCACGCGCAGGGCCTCCCCGATCGCGGGCAGGCTGCCCGGCACGAGCACGTGGCGGACGAGCTGCCAGCGCGAGGCGCCGAGCGTGGTCGCCGTCTGCAGGTACACGTCGTCCACGTTCTCCACGGCCTCCACCACGAGCGGGAGCAGGTACACGAACGTGCCCACGAAGAGCAGCATGATCTTCATCGTCTCCTCGATCCCGAACCAGACGAGGAAGAGCGGGACGAGGGCGGAGATGGGGAGGAAGCGCAGGGGGTCGACGAGCGGCGACAGGAAGTGCTTCACGGCCGGGAACGTGCCCATGAGCAGGCCGAGGGGGATCGCGACCAGCGCCGAGAGCACGAAGCCCATGCCCACGCGGTAGAGGCTCCAGCCCGCGCTGCGCACGAGGGCCTCCTCGAAGTGGAGGACCGGGAAGGCGCGGATCACCTCGGTGGGGGAGGGCAGGATGACGGTCGGAATGATCCCCGCGTAGGAGAGCACGCACCAGACGCCGAGGAAGCTCAGCAGGCCGGCCAGGGCGAGGGCGCGGGCCTTCTGCTGGGGGACGGGCTCGCGGACGTCCATCAGCGCGGAATCACCTCGAAGTCCGTGCGCCGGTTCTTCGCCCGTCCCTCGTCGGTGTCGTTGCTGGCCACCGGCTTGCCGGGGCCGTTGCCCACCACCTCGAATTTGTTCCGGTCGAAGCCCTTGGACACGAGATATCGGGCGACCGCGTCCGCCCGCGCCCGCGACAGGCGCTGGTTGGAGTCCGCGTTGCCGACGTTGTCGGTGTTGCCCGCGATGCGCATGTACGCGCCGCCGAAGGTGGCCGCGAGCTCCACGACCTGCGTGTCGAGCACCGCCTTGGCGTTCTCGTCGAGCGTGGACGAGCCGGTCGGGAAGTAGATGGAGACGGTCTTGGTGAGGATCGGCTCCGCGCGGGGCTTGGAGGGCGCGGTGAACTCGAACTCCGGTTTGGCGGTGCCGGCCTGTGGGAAGTACTCCGCGGCGCCCTCCAGGAAGCGCGTGTCCACGGTCTGGTAGCCGGGATAGACCTGGCTGATCTTGCCGATCTTGCGCCAGATGTTCTGGGCGGTCTGGTAGATGCTCTGGTAGTTGACGAGCGACCCCTGCGGGTTGAAGAACGCGCGATTCTCCGCGTAGTCGGGGAGCTTGACGTCCTCGAGCATCCCCTTGGCGTCGTCCAGCGTGTTGACGCCGGAGAGGCTCTTCTGCAGCAGCACCGCCGCCCGCTCCGGGTTCTTGTGGACCATCTCCACGCCCCGCAGCCAGCCACCCACGAAGCGGCGCACGTCTTCGGGATGCTGCTCGAGGAAATCTCCCCGCGCCACGAAGATGTCGGCGATGAGGTTGGTGGCCTCCTTCGTCGAAGCCAGGATGTGGCCGCCGGTCCGCTCGCGGGCGGCGACGTACACGTCGGGAGACCAGCTCACGGCGGCGTCCACCTGGCCGGCCTTGAACACGTTGGCCGCGTCCACCGCGGAGTCGGTGAACTTCCAGTCCACGTCGCGGTTGGTGAGGCCGCCCTGGGTGAGGACGTAGAGCGCGAAGTAATGCGACGGGGTCGCCTCCGCGCACGCGAGCTTCTTTCCCTTCAGGTCGCGCACGCTCTTGATGGACGCGTCGACGGCAATCGCATCGCCACCGCGGCTCCAGTCGTATTGCATGATGGCCTTGGGGTTGAGCCGGGCGAGGCCGCCGTACTCCAGCGCGTAGGCGTCGACCGTGTCCCACATGATATCGACGCCGCCGCGATCGCCGCCGGCCCGGAAGGCGTCGCGGGACTTGGTGGTGTCGTCGATCTGCAGCAGCTCCACCTGCACGCCGAAGTCCCTGGAGAAGACGCTGTCCTTGTTGGGGGCGAGGCCGCCGTTGGCCATGATCCCGCCCGCGTAGCCGCCCCACAGCACGATGGCGACCTTGATCGGCCGGTTGAGGCGCGTCCCGCCGCCGAGAGACGCGCGGGACGTGGTGCCGGCCGGGGTGGCCTCCGGGGCCGCCGCCGGCGACGCGCCGAAATCGTCGCGGGAGACGGTCCCCTCCGCGCGCTTCTCGGGAGCGACGATGCCGGCGATCCGGCCGAGCACGCCGTATTTGTAGAGACCGTAACCGAGCAGCGAGAGGCCGGCCAGCACGAGCAGGAGGCGACCCAGGGGAGTGAGCTGTCGCGCCAAAGTTTCCTCCTAATGCGACGCGCTACACTACGCGCTTGTCTTTATCAACGTCTCGCGTCCGAATGAATCGGACGCGAGACGGCAAATGAAACGCTTCGTTCCGCGCGTCGGACGCTGGCGCCGGAAAACGATCTCGCGGCGTCCCACTCATTCGCGGGGCTTGACGGGGACGGTCGCGCGAGACGAGGCGGCGGTCGTGATGGGGTTGTCCGTCCCCTCGACGAAGTGGGCGACCACGTCGTAGAGCCGCTCCTCCTCCCGGTGCTTGCGGGCCTGGAGCTGGGCGAACGCCTGGCCGGCGGTCTCCGCCGCCTGCTTGAGGCCCTCGATCTCGGCGTTCTTCTCGCGGAGGAAGCGCTCGATCTCCTCCTTGATGGTCTTGACGCGGCCTTCGCTGCGCTCGCGCAGCTCCTGCACCTCGCGCTCCTTGGCCGACTCGAAGGCGTCGAGGGCGCCGTCGCGCCGGACCGCGTCCTGGATCACGTCCCGCACGCCGACCTGGGCCGCCTCGAGGGCGGCCAGCACCGCGGTCGCCTTCACTTCCCGGCCCAGCGGCGCGAGGCGCTTGCTCTCGAGCATCTCCCCGACCTTGTCCACGCCGTATCCGTGCGGCGGCAGCTCGATCCCCGCTTCCTGGTAGACGGCGGCGAAATCCTCCACGGTGGCGGGCACGCCGGAGCGGGCGGCTCGGGGCGGGGGCGTCTCGAAGGCCTCCGGGGGAATCTCCTTCTCTCGCGCGGCTTCCGGGTGCCCACCCTCTTCCGTGTCGGTCACGATGAGGCGGACGCCCTTGCTGACGAACTCCTTGATCTTGCTCATGTCGTCCTCTCGGAATAAGACGAGCGCGACCTCCAGGGGTTCCGCTCTAGGACGACCCGGGCTTCGGCGGGCCGCCCGGCCCGGGTCCGGCGGGCGGCAGCGCGGCCGCCGGCCGAACCGCCTCGGCGGGCGCCGGCTTCAGGGCCGGATCGGCGGGCAGGGCCGGGGCCACGATCGCGCCGCGAGGCATCGGCGGCGGTGGAGGAGCGGGGATCGGGCGAGGCGCGGCGAAGTGGGTCACCACCCGCAGGAGCCGGTCCTCCTCCCGCTGCTTCCGCGCCTGAAGCTGCGCGAGCTGCTGCCGGGCGGCCTGCACGGCGCGGTTGAGGGCGTCGATCTCGCCGTTGCGCGCGGCCAGGAAGACGCGGACCTGCTCCTGCAGCGCCTCGATGCGCGAGCGGCTGCGGGTCCAGGTCGCCTGCAGCTCGAGGGCCTTGGCGGCCTCGAAGGCGGCCAGCGCCTTGTGGCGCAGGACGGCGTCGTCGATCACGTCGCGCAGCGGCACCTGCGCCGCTTCCAGCGCGGCCAGCGCGGCCGTGGCCCTGACGTCGCGCGGGCGCGAGGCGAGGTGGGCGTTGGCCAGCATGGCCGATACCTTCTCGACCCCGTAACCATGGGCCGGCGTCGTGATGCCCGCTTCGGCGTAGATCGAGCGGAAGTCCGCGTCCGCCTTCGCGCGCCAGTGGGGAGAGCGGGGCTCCTGGGGAGGGCGGGCCTCCGGGCTCGAGCGGAGCTCCTCGGGCCGCGCACGCGGCGCCGCCGGCGGACGAGACGGCGCCGGCCGCAGAGGCACCGTCTCCACCGTCAAGCCCGCGGCGGGATCCCGCGGCTCGTCCGATCCCTCGAGCGGCGCGTCCCAGTTGAAGGGTCGTGCCCCGGGGGCAGGCTCGCCCGGGGAACGCCTCACCATCCCCCGGAGCCGGCCGGTGAACTCCTTGAACCTGCTCATCGCAGGCCTTGTAGCAACCCCCCCCGGCGATGTCAACTTGCCGCGCGGCCGGCCGCGCGGCATCCTTGGGGGCCATGCCGGCCCCGAGCGTTCAGCGCGAAGATCTCCAGCCGGTCCTCTCGGCGCACCACGGCAACGAGGCGCTCGTCACCGCCCTCGAGCAAGCGGCGTCGCCGGAGCGGCTGCTCTCGGTCCTGGGACGCTACATCCAGTTCAACTCGGCCTTCGGCGCCGGGCTGGCCAACCTGGCCGGCGAGATCGCGGCCCGCCAGGGCCTCTTCCAGGACCCGGACGAGCCGCTGCACATCGCGGCCGACCGCGCGGCGGAGGTCGCCGCCGATTTCTTCTACGCGGCCGTCGACGAGTTCGACGACCGTGCCACTCCCTGGCGCGACACCCATCGCACGCTGGCCCAGGCCACGCTGAAGGGGCTCGGGACCTGCTTCGGCTACACCGACGAGCAGCTCAACGACGTGGTGCGCATCAACCCGGCCACGCGAACGGCGATGGACGAGGTGTGGGAGGGCTACGGCATCGGGGCTCGCCTCGACGAGACGCGGCTCTTCTCGGGCATGGGGTTCCACACCGGCAGCGAGATCCTGGCCGACCAGGAGTTCGTGCTCATCGACCGGCATCTCCGGCAGCGGCGAGGAGACCTCGTGCGCTCGCTGGAGGCGCTGCGGGTGCCGATCCTCGGCCAGCAGCACAACGCCTACTACTGGATCCGCATCCACACCGGGGTCGAAGCCGAGCACTTCGACGCCGCGCTCAAGGGCGTCAACGGCGCGCTGCGCTTCTACGCCGGCGCGAGGGCGCCGGAGGCGGTGAAACACGACATCCTCGCGGGCTTCTCCCGCTTCGCCGAGGTGCAGTCGGCCTTCATGTCCGCGCTGGGCGAGGCGTGACCGGTCACTGAAGGGCGCGCCCCCACCGGTCCGCGGGTTCTCATTAGTGGCACTCCGCTACCCACCGCGAGGCCATTCGTGCCGGCCGAACCGCTTCCGGCGGCGCGGGATCGGCATGGCACCCGCCTTGCTGCCTCCCTGAAGCCTCTCGATCCGTCTCTCTCCCGGGAGGCCAGGAGGGCGTCATGGTGTCTCATCGGGGCCGGGCGATGGCGGTCGTGGCCGTCGCCGCCGGCCTGGCCTTCATTCCGAACCGGGTCGCCGGCGTGAGCCCGGACTTCAGCCCGAACCAGGAGCTGCCGCTGCCGCTGACGGCCGGATCGCTCCCGGTCCGCTTCATCGTGCGCGGGCTGGAGCCCAGCGCCCGGGTGGACCCCCA
>Ga0207646_10007105_pt1 | contig 11449 bp, 11 predicted proteins | sample KBSK5502metaG_FD_184343 | JGI IMG/M metagenome (GOLD analysis project Ga0207646, IMG submission 184343) | Corn, switchgrass and miscanthus rhizosphere microbial communities from Kellogg Biological Station, Michigan, USA - KBS K5-50-2 metaG... | ecosystem: Host-associated > Plants > Roots >...
ATGACGAAGCGGAGGAAGGGGAGGAGCCGGAGGAGGCCGATGCCGATCACATCGGCGCAGGGCCAGGTGACGACCCGGCCGCGGGACCGGGGGAGGGCCCGGGCGAGACCGGCGACGAGCCGTCGACGCCGGGTCCCCGGCCGCGCCGCCGTCGCGTCCTGATCCCGGACGACCCGACCGTCCTCTCGCACCTGCTCGCCGGGATCCTCCAGATCGAGCTGCCGCGCCGCCAGGCCCTCCTGGAGCTCGGGACGACGGAGGAGCGGCTGGCCGCCCTGCTCCGCCTGATCGATCGCGAGATCTTCCTGCTGCGGCGTCGTCTCCGGGCGTTCATCCCGGACGCCCGGGTCGTGGGGCCGCGCCGGAGCTGAGGGTCGCGCGCGCGGTTGAAGCACGCGCCGGGTCGCCACCCGCTTGACAGCGACGTTTGCCGGCACGTAGATTGTCTACGTGACATTGAATATCAACGCGGAAGCGAACGATCAGGTCGGCGGCCGAAGCCGCCCCGAGCTCGTCGAGGACCTCCTCGACGAGATGACGCCATGGAACCCGCAGGAGCGGATGTCGGCATTCCGGAGCTTCCTGAGCGGCTCGCTGAGCCTGATCCACATCCACGTCCTGACGATCCTCGAGGTCCAGGGGCCGCTCTCGATGAGCCACCTCGCGGACGCGCTCGACGTCTCCGTCGCCAGCGCCACGGGCATCGTCAACCGGATGGAGCAGCGCCGGCTGGTCGAGCGTCGCCACGCCGACACCGACCGGCGGGTCGTCTCGGTCCACCCGACCCGGCTCGGTGGCGAGGTGTTCGCCCGTCTCCGGCGGCATCGCCGGGACAAGCTCAAGAAGGTGCTCGGTGAGCTGTCCGACGCCGAGCTCGCCGCGTTCCTGACGGGCCTCCGGGCGATGCGTCGGGCGCGGGCGGCGGTCGTGGACCGGGAGCCCGGCTCGTGATCGGGCTGCTCCGGACGTACCTCCGCCCGTACCGGGCCCAGCTGGTCGTCGTGATGGTGCTGCTCCTTGTCCAGGCGATCGGCAACCTCGAGCTCCCGAACCTGAACGGCGACATCATCAACAAGGGCGTCGCCGTCGGCGACAACGACTACATCCTGCGGACGGGCGGCCTGATGCTCCTGGTGACCGGCCTCCTCGGCGTGGCCGCCGTCGCTGCCGTGTACGGCGGTGCGAGGGTCGCGATGGGCTTCGGACGCGACCTGCGGAGCGCGATCTTCGCGAAGGTCGAGACGTTCTCCCAGGTGGAGGTCAACCACTTCGGGCCGGCGTCGCTGATCACCCGCAATACGAACGACGTCCAGCAGGTCCAGCTCGTCGTCTTCCTGGCCCTGACCGTGATCATCTCGGCGCCGATCCTCATCGTCGGCGGCGTGATCATGGCCCTCCGGACCGACGTTCCCCTGTCCGGCCTGCTCCTCGTCGTCATCCCCCTGATGGCCCTCGTCATCGGACTCGTGATGAGCCGGGCGATCCCGCTGTTCCAGGCGATGCAGCAGAAGATCGATCGGATCAACCGGGTGATGCGCGAGACGCTCGCCGGGGTCCGGGTCATCCGGGCCTTCGTGCGGACGGGCCACGAGGAGGCCCGCTTCGACGAGGCCAGCCTCGACCTCTTCGACACGACGATCCGGGTCAACCGGCTGTTCGCCGTCACGATCCCGGTCATGACCCTGATCCTCAACCTCTCGACCGTCGCGGTGATGTGGTTCGGGGCGCTGCGCGTCCAGAGCGGGGAGCTGTCGATCGGCAACCTGACGGCGTTCCTCCAGTACCTGCTCCAGATCCTGTTCGCCGTCCTGACCGCGGTCTTCATGTTCATCCTCATCCCGCGAGCGGCGGTGTCGTCCGCGCGGATCCGCGAGGTGCTCGACACCGAGCCGACGATCCGCGACCCCGAGCAGCCGATCCCCCTCGATGCGGCGCCGCCCGCCGAGCGTGGCGTCGTCGAGTTCCGCGACGTCGAGTTCCGCTACCCGGGCGCGGAGGAGCCCGTCCTCCGCGGCATCTCGTTCCGTGCCGGACCGGGCGAGACCACGGCGATCGTCGGCAGCACCGGCAGCGGCAAATCGACCCTGGTCAACCTGATCCCGCGGTTCTACGACGCGACCGGCGGCCGCGTCCTCGTCGATGGCGTCGATGTCCGCGAGCTGGCGCGCGAGGACCTCTGGAGCCGGATCGGGTTGATCCCCCAGAAGGCGTTCCTGTTCGGCGGCACGGTCGCCGCCAACCTCCGGTTCGGCGACCAGCAGGCCACCGACGACGAGCTCTGGCGCGCCCTCGACATCGCCCAGGGCCGGGACTTCGTCGAGGAGATGGACGGCCGGCTCGAGGGGCCGATCACCCAGGGCGGCACGAACGTCTCGGGCGGCCAGCGGCAACGTCTGGCGATCGCCCGCGCCCTCGTCAAGAAGGCCGGCATCTTCGTCTTCGACGACAGTTTCTCGGCCCTCGACTTCAGCACCGACGCCCGCCTCCGGGCGGCGCTCGGGCGCGAGCTGGGCGGGGCGACCGTGATCATCGTCGCCCAGCGGGTCGGAACGATCATGAGCGCCGACCGGATCGTCGTCATGGACGCCGGTCGTGTCGTCGGCATCGGGACGCACACCGAGCTCCTCGCGTCGAACGAGACCTACCGCGAGATCGTGTACTCGCAGCTGTCCGAAGCCGAGGCAGTCGCGTGAGCGGCCCCGGGTCGGGCGCGGGCGGGCGTCCGGGCGGCGCCGGCGACGGCAACGGTCGGACGGGGCTCCCGGGCGGCGTGGCGGGCGGTCGCGGTGGCGCGCCCGGCGGCAGCGGTGGCGCGGCGGGCGGCCCCGGCGGACGACCGGGCGGGTTCCCCGCGCCAGGAGCCGGAGGGCCTCCGGGTCGCCGGCCGGGTGGCGGGCCGGGCATGTTCGGGATGGGCATGGGCCTGCCGCCCGCGAAGCCGCAGGACTTCCGCGGATCGCTGCTGCGGCTCGCGGGTCACCTCCGCCCCGAACGGCGCCGGATCGTCGGCGTGGTGCTCCTCGCGATTGTCAGCGTCACCTTCGCCGTCCTCGGCCCGAAGATCCTCGGCAACGCGATCAACACGATCTTCGAGGGCGCCCTCGGCCAGCAGCTGCTCAAGGGCGGTCTGACCCAGGATCAGCTGATCCAGATCCTCCGCGCCCAGGGCCAGAACCAGCAGGCGGACATGCTCCAGGCCCTCCACCTGACCGGAGCCGGGATCGACTTCGGCGCCCTCGGCGGCATCCTGCTCGTCCTCGTCGGCGTGTACGTCGTCAGCTCGATCTTCGGCTGGCTGCAGGCCTACATCATGGCCGGCGTCACCCAGCGGAGCGTGTACCGCCTCCGCCAGGAGGTCGACCGGAAGCTCGGCCGGCTGCCGCTCCGCTACTTCGACAGCCACCCGCGTGGCGACGTGCTGAGCCGGGTCACGAACGACATCGACAACATCGGCCAGTCGCTCCAGCAGAGCCTGACCCAGCTGATCACCTCGCTCCTGACGATCGTCGGCGTCCTCATCCTCATGCTGACGATCAGCCCGATCCTCGCGGTCGTATCTCTGCTCGCCGTGCCGGCCTCGCTGGTCGTGACCGTCCTGATCGTGAAGCGCTCGCAGCAGCAGTTCGTCGCCCAGTGGGCCTCGACCGGCGCGCTCAACGGCCACGTCGAGGAGATGCATACGGGGCACGCGATCGTGAAGGCGTTCGGCCGCCAGCGCGAGGCGATCGCCACCTTCGACGAGGAGAACGAGCGCCTGTACCAGGCGAGCTATCGAGCGCAGTTCATCTCCGGGATCATCCAGCCCGCGATGCAGTTCATCTCGAACCTCAACTACGTCGCGATCGTCGTGATCGGCGGGCTCCGTGTCGCGGCCGGCCAGATGAGCCTCGGCGACGTCGTCGCGTTCATCCAGTACTCGCGCCAGTTCACGTTCCCGATCATCCAGACGGCCAGCGTCGTCAACGTCCTGCAGTCGGCCGTCGCGTCGGCGGAGCGGATCTTCGAGCTGCTCGACGAGCCGGAGGAGCGGCCCGACCCGGTCATGGCCCCGGCGTTCCGGGTGCCGACCGGTGCGGTCGTCTTCGAGGACATCTCCTTCCGCTACGAGATCGACACGCCCCTGATCGAGGACCTGTCCTTGACGGTCGGAGCCGGCGACACGGTCGCGATCGTCGGCCCGACCGGCGCCGGCAAGACGACCCTCGTCAACCTGCTCATGCGGTTCTACGAGCTCGACGGCGGACGGATCACGATCGATGGCGTGGACACCCGCGACCTCCGGCGCGACGCGCTGCGGCGGGCGTTCGGGATGGTCCTGCAGGACACCTGGCTGTTCCACGGATCGGTCCGCGAGAACATCGTGTACGGCCGGCTCGATGCGACCGAGGAGGAGCTCCAGGCCGCGGCCGAGGCGGCCCACGTCGACCACTTCGTCCGGACGCTCCCCGACGGCTACGACACGGTCATCGACGACGACGCGACCAACGTCTCGGCCGGCGAGAAGCAGCTCCTGACGATCGCCCGGGCGTTCCTCGCGGATCCGCCGATCCTGATCCTCGACGAGGCCACTTCGTCGGTCGACACCCGGACCGAGGTCCTGATCCAGCGGGCGATGGCCCGGCTCATGAAGGGGCGGACGACGTTCGTCATCGCCCACCGCCTCTCGACGATCCGGGACGCCGACACGATCCTCGTCATGGAGCGCGGCGCGATCGTCGAGCAGGGCAATCATGAAGAGCTCCTCGCCCGGCGCGGCGCCTACTTCGACCTCTACAACAGCCAGTTCGTCGCGGCGCTGGCCGAGGCCGTCTGAGCCACGGGACCCGCACTTCGCGAGCGCTCTGATTGAGCTCGCTCATCAGCATTCCATGAACGAGCGTGGCTGAAGGCAGGTTTGGCTGCGATGACGCCCCGTTGAGATTGCTTCGCGCGCGTTCGTGCGGAAACCATGAGCCAGGTTGATCGGCGCGGGCTGCTCGCCGCGCGCCGGCAGAGCCGGCCGGCGCAACCCAGCCGACCGCTTTAGTCGCGCCTTAAGGCCCGCCAAAGGGTCGTAGGGGAGTCTCCGTCTCCAACGCGACGCCCGTCACCGGGCGGCCGCCGTTGCCACGACATGACGGAGACCTCCTCAGATGCACCCGATCTCGAACCTTCGAAGGATCCTGCTGGCCGGCGCCGCGGCGTGCCTGGTCGGCAGCCTGTTCACCGCGACGACGCTCGCGGCCAATCCCGTGATCGTGGTGAACGCCACGGTCGACCTCGTCGACGCCAAACCCGGCGACGGTCTGTGCGATGCATCCGCCGGCATGGGCGTCTGCACTCTGCGGGCCGCGATCATGGAGGCCAATGCAAGGCCAGGACCCGACAAGATCCAGCTCGACACCCGGACCTACACCCTGACCATCCCGCCGGTGCCGGGCACGGAGCCAAACAGCGCCGCCGGAGACCTGAACGTCTTCGACGACCTGACGATCGTCGGAGGCGGATGGAGCCTCACCAACATCGAAGCCGCCGACGGCGGCTGGCAGAACGCCAAGTCGCGCGTCATCGAAACCGATGGCAATACCGTGATGTCGCTGCACCTGAAGTCGCTGACGATCCGGAACGGGAATTCCGGGATCGCCGGCGGTGGGGGCATTGCCCTGAGCAGCGGCAAGAACGCGCTCTTCCTCGACCACGTCGAGATGAAGGGCAACCATGCGTCGGGCAACTCCGGTGGCGCGATCGCGGCCGGCGACTCAGCCATCTCGATCGTCAACAGCTGGTTCAAGGCGAACGTCGGCCTGCAGGCCGGCGCGATCGAAACCGGCGGACCGACGACGATCGTCGACTCGAAGTTCGACGGCAACGAGGCGTTGAACGACGGCGCCGCGATCCGATTCGGCAGCCCAGCCGCCAGCTCCATCGTGGGCAGCGAGTTCGTCGGGAACATCAGCGGCCAGGCGACGATCCAGATCGGACGGGGCGGTCCCGCCGAGACCACCAAGGTCACGATCACGAACACGACGTTCGGCGACAACAAGGGCAGCGCGACCCTGTCTGCGACCCAGTTTGCAACCGGCCTGCTCCAGAACGACACCATCTTCGGCAACTCCGGTATCGGCGTCGCCGGCCCGATCTCGTTGCGGGACACGATCGTCGCCGGTTCGTCGGCCACCGATTGCACGGGTGGGGTCGTGTCGCTCGGACACAACCTCTACGACGACAAGACCTGCCCGATGCAGGCCGGTGACCTCCAGGGGAACCCGGATCTCGACCAGTGGTCGCTTGACTTCACCCTCGCCCGTGCCCCGAAGGTCGGCAGCCCGGCGATCGACGCCGGGGCGAGCTGCCCGTCGGTTGACCAGCACGGGACGACCCGTCCGCTCGACGGCGATGGCGACAACGTCAAGCGCTGCGACATCGGGGCGATCGAGGCGCCCGCGGTCAAGGCCAAGCCGACCCCGACGCCGACCCCGGCCCCACCGACGAAGGTTCCACCGAGCACGCCGCCGACCCCGTCAGGTGCTCCTCATGTCGATCGCGGCGGACCCGGCACCCCAGGCATCACACCGCCACCGACCTCGACCCTCGCGCTCGCAGGCGCCTCGACCGGCAACGCTGAGCAAGGCCTGGTCGCGCTGATCCTGATCGGGCTCGGGCTCGCCGGTGGGGCGATCTCGTTCCGACGGCACCGAAGACGCCCGATGGGCGCCTAGCAGACCCGGACCCTGGGTCGACGGCTCAGCCGACACACGAACCGCCCGACCGATCCGGTCGGGCGGTTCGCACGTGGTCCGGTCATGTGCCGACCGTGACCGTCCCCTGCATGTTCTGCGGGTGGAGATGGCACTGGTAGTGGTACACGCCCGGATGGTCGAACGTGAAGGTCGTCGACGCTCCGGGATCCATGACCATCGGCGCGCCGGGCAGGCCGCCGTCGAGGAACTGGACCGAGTGGGTGAAGTGGTCGTCGTTCTTCCAGGTCACGGTCGTGCCGGGCTTGACGGTGATCGCGGCCGGCTCGAACTTGTACGAGGGCGGGAGGTCGACGGTGGACGTCGCGACTGGCGCCCCGTCGGCTGACCGGGCCGCGCAGCCGCCGAGCAGCCCGAGGGCGACGACGGCGGCGGCGACGACGATCGCGATGCGCGACCGGTGGCTCACGATCACGCGCGCGACGCGGTGGTCGACCGCTCGAGGATCGTCCGGCTGACGGCCACGAAGATCGCGACGAAGGCCAGCAGATCGAGGACCTCGCTGATCGTGTGGGCGAACAGGAACGTCGTCCAGTTCAGGTGGTAGGTCATGTAGCTGATCTCGGCGAGCGCGAAGAGGGCGAAGCCCGAGCCGAGGGTCGTCGCGCCGGCCCCGAAGGAGCGCCACGCGAAGTACGACCCGATGAGGAACAGGACGACGTGGATCGCGAGAAACCCGATGGGCGGGATGGAGTTGACGAAATCACCGAATGGCATCGTGAAGACTCCTGTGCTGCGGCTGTTGCGGGTGTCGGTGGGCGTGGCGGATCCCGTCGCGGACGATGCCGACGAGGACCAGGACCATGCCGGCCAGAACGACGAGATGGGCGGCGTGCTCGGCGAGCGGGAAGCCCGCGACGCTCCGGTCGTTGACATGGGAGACGAGGTCGTGCTCCACGAAGTCGAACAGGAGGCCGAAGACCATCACGACGATGCCGAACCGGGCAAGACCCGGGAACGGCGGGCGGTCGTCCGGTCGCCGATCCAGGCCTGACGGCGTGCCCGGGCCTGGGGATCGAGGCGGCGTGGGCGGGATCGGATCGACCAAGGGCGGACCTCCGGGACGTCTCTATTGCTAACGTCCGCTATTGTTAGCGCCACCGCCCGGTGCGGTCAAGTCTTTGACCAGTAGACATATGCGATAGAGTTCCAGCCATGCCCGACGAGCGCACGCCCGAGCTAGAACCAGAAGCGGACGATGAACGCGCGATCGCGACGGCCGCCGTCCTGAGCGAACCCGTCCGGCGCGCCCTGTACGAGCACGTCGCCGGTGTCGACGACGCCGTCGACCGCGACGAGGCGGCTGCCGCGGTCGGCGTCGGGCGGCCGCTGGCTGCGTTCCACCTCGACCGGCTCGTCGTCGCGGGTCTCCTCGATGTCGAGTACCGCCGGCGCAGCGGTCGCAGCGGCCCGGGAGCGGGCCGGCCGGCGAAGTTCTACCGGCGGGCGCGCGGCGTCACGATCGAGCTGTCCCTCCCGGCGCGGCGGTACCGGCTCGCGGCGGAGATCCTCGCTGAGGGCCTGGATCGCCGGGCCGACGATCCGGCGCGTGACGATGTCCGGACGGCGGCCCGGGCGCGGGGAGCGGCGATGGGCGCCCGCGCGGCCGGGCGACCTGGCTCAGTGGGAACGGGCCGCCGGCGGTCGCGTCGGGCGGCCAGGCAGGACCTCGTGGGCCTCCTCGCGGCGGAGGGCTTCGAGCCGCGCGACGACGGCAGCGAGATCCGCCTTCGGAATTGCCCGTTCGACGTCCTCGTCGCCGAGCATCGCGGCCTCACCTGCTCGATGAACCTCGCCCTGCTCGAAGGCGTCGCCTCGACGGTCGGCGACAACGGGCTCCGACCCGTGGCCCGCCCAGTGGAAGGCTCGTGCTGCGTCCGCTTCGTGGCCGACGCGAACTAAGAGCGTTCGCCGCGACACCCGTCCGTTCCCTACCGTGTTCGCCGCACCGGCCGCCCCCGACTGCGTTCGTCGCGCCCGGGTGCGTCAGCGCAAGGCGCCGGCGAGCACCGGAGCGAACGCACTTGAAGGTGCGTGAGCGAGGACCGCACGCGGCAACGCGGCGATCGGCCGCCAATGCGTGACAGCCGCGAGCCTAATCGCTGAACCGTTCCTCTTTCCAGGGATCGGCGTCGTTGTTGTAGCCGTATCGCTCCCAGAACCCCAGCTGGTCGTGGTCGAGGAACTCGAGGCCACGGACCCACTTCGCGCTCTTCCAGAAGTAGCGCTTCGGGACGAGGAGTCGGAGCGGATAGCCGTGCTCGAGCTCGAGCGGCTCGCCGCCGAAGGTGTCGGCGAGCATGACGTCGTCGTCATCCAGCACGCTCAAGGGCAAGTTGGCGGTGTAGCCCTGCTCCGAATGAGCCACGACGTGGGTCGCGTTCGGGCGGACCTGGGCGAGCCGCAGGATCTCCTGGATCGGGACCCCCTCCCAGTCCGTGTCGAGCTTCGTCCAGCGCGTGACGCAGTGGATGTCGGTGTGGACGGTCTTGCGCGGCAGGGCCTTGAACTGGTCCCAGCTCAGGGTGAACGGCGCGTCGACTTCGCCGTAGACACGAAAGTCCCACGTCGCGAGGTCCGTCTTCGGGACGGATCCGTAGTGGAGGACGGGGAATTTGTCCGTCTTGTACTGGCCGGGCGGGATGCGCTCGGCGGTCGCGGGATCCATCTCCCGGCCGCCGAAGAGGCGTTCGAACATCTTGTCTCCGCGTGCGTCGTCGGTCGACATGTTGGCATACCTGGCCGATGCGACGATGTCGCCCCGATGACGGGCTCCGGACGACTCGCCGATCTCCCGGATCGAGCGCGGGCCGATCCGGGGATCGGGTAGGCTGTCGCCTCGTGGACCGCCCCAACGACGTTGCCGCGCCGAGCGACGCCGGATCCGCCATTTCCCCCGACGGGCCGAAGGTCATCGTCGTCATGCCCGCCTACAACGCGGCTCGGACGCTCGAGCGGACCTACGCCGACATCCCCCACGACCTCGTCGACCGGATCATCCTCGTGGACGACGTCTCCCGGGACGAGACCGTCGACGTGGCCCGACAGCTCGGGCTCGACGTGATCATCCATCGCCAGAACCTCGGCTACGGCGGCAACCAGAAGACGTGCTACCAGGCCGCCCTCGAAGCCGGCGCCGATGTCGTCGTGATGCTCCATCCCGACTACCAGTACGACGCGACCCGGATCCCGGCCCTGATCGCGCCGATCGTCGACGGCGAGAAGCACCTGATGCTCGGCAGCCGGTTCCTCGGCGATCCACTCGCGGGTGGCATGCCGCGTTGGAAGTACGTCGCCAATCGATTCCTCACGCGGGTCGAGAACCTCGCGTTCGGGCTCCAGCTGTCCGAGTACCACACCGGCCTGCGGGCCTACAGCCGGCGCCTCCTCGAGACGATCCCGTACGAGCTGAACAGCAACGACTTCGTCTTCGACCAGGAGCTGATCGCCCAGGTGGTGGCGGCCGGGATGGGCCGCCGGATCGGCGAGATCGCCGTCCCGACCCGCTACTTCGACGAGGCGAGCTCGGTCGGGTTCAAGCGGAGCGTCGTCTACGGCACCTCGACGTTGCGTGTCGTCGCGCGCTTCCTGCTCCACCGGATCGGCGTCCGCCGCTCGCCGAAGCTCACGGCCCGAACGCCGAGCCCGCCGCCGCCGCCGTCGGTCGCCTGAGCCGCCCGGCCGGACGGCTCGGATCGAGATGCGCTCCAACCTCGTGATCCGGGCCGCGATCGGCGCGGCCATCTCGATCGTCGCCCTGTTCCTGGTCCTGCGCGGCGTCGATGTCGGCCGGACGGCCGACGTCCTGGGGCGGGCGAACCCGGGCTGGATCGTGCTCGGGGCCGTCTTCCTGTCGATGGACCTGACGCTGCGCGCGCTGCGCTGGCAGCGACTGCTCCGGCCGATCGCAAGCGTCCGCTACCGGTCGATGCTCGGCTACCTGCTGGTCGGCTACCTCGCGAACAACGTCCTGCCGGCCCGGCTGGGCGAGCTGGTCCGCAGCCACTACCTCGGCGATCGCGAGGGGATCAGCCGGGCCTCGGCGCTGGGCACCGTCGTCGTGGAGCGAATCGTCGATCTCGTCGCGGTCGTCGGGATCGCCTCCGTCTCGCTCCTCGTCCTCAGCGTCCGGGGCGTGGTCGCGAGCGCCGTCCTCGTCGGGGCCGCTGTGGCCGGCTTGTTCCTCCTCGCCCTGGCGCTCGGGATCGTCGCCCATCGGCTGCCGGGGGCGGATCGGGCACGGGCCGCCGTCGAGCGCTGGCCGCAGGTCCGCGAGCTGGCGTCGCGACTCCAGGGCGGGCTGGCGGTGGCCGGCCGGCCACGGACGCTCGCCGAGGCGCTCGGAGTGAGCGCGGTCGCCTGGACCGTGGCGATCCTCGCCTGGGCCGCCGTCGGGCAGTCAATTGGCGTCGAGCTGTCGATGGCCCAGGCGGCGCTCCTTGCGTCTGGCGTCGCACTCGCGAGCGCGGTCCCGGCCGGCCCGTCGAACCTCGGCACGTTCGAGCTGGCGGCCGTCCAGATCGGCAAGGCGATCGGCGTGCCGGCCGACTCGGCGTTCGCCCTCGGGCTGATCGTCCACGCCGCAATCCTGGTCACGACGTCGGTCGGGGGCGGGGTGGCCGTGGCCCGACTCGGCTGGGAGCGTCCCCCGGCGGACTAGAGGTGGAGGCCGCCCGCGAGCCCGAACGTGACGATCGCGAGGATCGTCACGG
>Ga0207646_10007106_pt1 | contig 11447 bp, 12 predicted proteins | sample KBSK5502metaG_FD_184343 | JGI IMG/M metagenome (GOLD analysis project Ga0207646, IMG submission 184343) | Corn, switchgrass and miscanthus rhizosphere microbial communities from Kellogg Biological Station, Michigan, USA - KBS K5-50-2 metaG... | ecosystem: Host-associated > Plants > Roots >...
GCTCAAAGCCGGTGATCACGATTGGCACGCGGAAGTGCGCCGCGAGGGCTTCATACTCGCGATAGCCCATGACCGTACAGACATGCCCCGGACCGAGGAAGCCCTGGACCCGATTGCCGGGGGATTGCAGGACGGCCGCAATCGCGGGAGGCACCAGGACGTGAGAGACGAGCATGGAGAAGTTCGTGACGCCGAGCGCCGCCGCCCGGGTCACCGCCAGCGCGTTCGCAGGAGCGGTCGTTTCAAAGCCGATCGCGAAGAACACGACCTCCCGATCCGGATGCTCCTGCGCGAGCCGGACCGCGTCCAGCGGCGCGTAGACGATCCGCACGTCGGCTCCCTCCGATTTCAGCCGGAGTAAATCCGTGTGCGACCCCGGGACCCGCAGCATGTCACCGAAGGAGGTGAACGTCACGTTGGTTCGGCGCGCGATGGCATGGGCCTTGTCGATCTGCTCCAGCGGCGTCACGCAGACCGGGCATCCGGGCCCGTGTACGAGCTCGATCCGCGATGGCAACATCCGGTCCACGCCGTGCTTGACGATGGAGTGGGTTTGGCCTCCGCATACCTCCATGAGGGTCCAGGGCCGCGTGGTCACGCGGCCGATCTCGGACAGGATCTTGGCCGCGACCCGCCCGTCTCGATACTCGTCCAGGTACTTCACGCCGGGGCCTCGGGCACGTTGATCTCGTCGAGCTGCCCCAGCTCTTCGAGGAAGCGGTAGGTCCGCTCGGCCTCTGCCGGATCTACTACACTGAGGGCGAATCCGACGTGAACGAGCACGTAGTCTCCGAGGCCCGCCTCGGGCAGCTGCTCGAGACAGGCTTTCTTCACGGTCCCCCCGAAGTCGACGCGCGCCATACGAAGCCCGCGGTCCTCGAAGACCTCGATGACCTTCCCCGGAATCGCAAGGCACATCAGACACGACTCCGATCTTCCCGGAGTCGAGCGGCGATCGCCGCCTGTCCCAGGGCCAGCCCGCCGTCATTGGGCGGAACCTGGTGATGAGAGTAGACGTGAAAGCCGGCGCGGCCGAGTCCGTCCACCGCCAGCCGCGAGAGCCGGACGTTCTGAAACACGCCGCCGCTGAGAGCGACCCGATCGAGCCCGGAGTGCTTCCGAAGGCGCCCGCATGTCTTCACGATCACATCGGCCAGCGTTGCGTGGAAGCGGCTTCCGATGCGGCCGACGCCTACCCCGGCAAGGATGTCCTCGACCACCCCCCGGACGATGTCCGGCGTCCGGACGATCGTGCGACCGTCTATCTCCTCCAGGTTCACCGCGTACACCCGGTCGGCTTCCGGCTCCGTCAGCGCCTCGAGCTCCATTGCCGCCTGAGCCTCGAAGTCCACGCGATCCCGAAGACCCAGAAGGCTGGCGACCGCATCGAACAGGCGGCCGGCGCTGGAGGTCGGCGGCGCATTGAGGCCTCGCTCCGCCGCGCGGCTCAAAACCCGCCACGCCGAGCGATCCAGTCGCCGTACGAAGGCCAGATCCTGCTCCTCCATCGCCTCGCCGTAGGCGGCCTGCAGGAAGACGGCGGCCATGCGCCACGGCTCTCGGACGGCGGCTTCCCCACCAGGCATCGGCACCTCCTGGAAGGAACCCACGCGCTCGAATCCCTCCAGATCCGCCAGCAGGAACTCACCGCCCCAGACGTGTCCGTCCGTGCCGTAGCCCGTGCCGTCCCACGCGACGCCGATCACCCGAGCGTCGACCCCGTTGTCCGCGAGACAGCTCGCGATGTGCGCGTGGTGGTGCTGGACCGGGACGTGACGCACGCCGTCGAGCATCCGGGCGTAGACCGTCGCGCGATAGCCGGGATGGAGATCATGCGCGACCACCCGGGGCGCGAGCTCGAGCAGGCGTTCGAGGTGAGCGATGGCGTCCGTCCAGGCCCGGTACGCGCGCTCGTCGCCGAGATCGCCCAGATGCTGGCTGAGGAACACTTCCCGGCCGCGGACGAGGGCGAACACACTCTTGAGCTCCCCGCCGCAGGCCAGGATCGGCTCGGCCGCCTCGTGGGTCAGGGAGATCGCGAGCGGCACATAGCCTCGCGCGCGGCGCAGGACGAATGGGGCGCCGTCGACGACTCGCGCCACCGAGTCGTCGCAGCGCACCTCGATCGGCCGGTCGTGAGCCAGGAAGAGATCAGCGACGCCACCCAGCCGGGCCAGAGCATCGCCGTCCTGGTAGGCGATGGGCTCGTCGCTACGGTTCCCGCTTGTCATGACCAGCGGACGACCGACCCGTTCAAGGAGCAGATGCTGCAGCGGCGTATACGGCAACATCAGGCCGAGATCACGCAGCCGCGGAGCCACTTCATCGGCCACCTCCTGGCCGGCCCGCGGTGAGCGCCGCTCCAGGAGCACGATGGGCCGCGCAGCAGACTGGAGGAGATCGGCCTCGGCGTCCGAGACGGCGCAGAGGCGCCGCGCCGCGTCGAGACTACCCACCATCACGGCCAGTGGCTTTGCATCGCGAGCCTTCCGACGCCTCAGCTCGCTCACCACCCCTGCGGCCGTCGCATCGCAGGCCAGATGGTAGCCGCCGAGTCCCTTGACCGCGACGATCTGACCGCCTCGGAGCGCGGCAACGACTCCCTGGAGTGCGTCGGCCACGTCCAGCACTCGGCCGCCGGAGTCCAGTAGCGCAAGTCTCGGGCCGCAGGCCGGACAGGCCGTTGGCTCCGCATGGAAGCGGCGATCCCGAGCGTTCTCGTACTCCTCACGGCAGGCAGGACACATCCTGAAAGGGGCCATCGATGTCCGCTCGCGGTCATACGGCAACGCCCGGATGATCGTGTAGCGCGGACCACACTGCGTGCAGTTCAGGAACGGATAAGCGTACCGTCGATTGCCGGAATCGCCCATCTCGGCGAGACATGCGGCACAGACCGCCAGGTCTGGGGCGGGAAACAGCGTCGGCTCGCCCTCACCCGCGCTCGTGTCGATCCTGAACGGCTCGGCATCATGATGCGGCGCGGCCCAGGTGACGGTGATGCACCGAAGGCGGGCGGAGGAAGGAGCCGTGGACTCCAATTCGTCCAGGAATCGATCGAGTGCATCTCGATCGCCCTCGGCATCGATCAGGACGCCGTGCTGCCCGTTCCGCACCGAGCCACCCAGCCGATGGGTTTCAGCGAGCCGGTAGACGAACGGACGAAACCCGACCCCCTGAACAACCCCTTCGATCAAGACGCGACAGCGCGCTCGACCTCCCGTCTGCGGGAGCACGGCTGAAGGGCCCATATCACCCCTCTGATCTCGGTCCAGCACGAATCGAACACGTCGATGCCGTGCACGGTACCAAGGGCCCTGGCCGAACGTCAATCAGAGAACGCGCAGTAAGTTCGATAAATCGAAGTATTAGCGGTCGGGAGACTGGACCGTCCGCTCACTCGTGAGAGTGCGCGGGGAGGCCGTCGTGAGTGTGCTCAACCAGCCGGTGGTGCTGCTCCCCTCCCTGCCCGTAGGGATCGACGTGAACCATCACCCGGCCGAGGTGCTGCAGGTGGTGGAGGAGCTGGTGGCGGACCTCCTTCGCGATCTCGTGACCGTCTCCCACCGACAACCCCCCGGGCACTGTGATGCTCACCTCCGCGTGGAGGCGATGCCCGATCCAGCGCGCTCGGAGATCGGTGACCTCTTCCACTCGGGGAACGTGACGCGCTGCGTGGCCAATTGTTTCGAACGTCTCCGGGTCGACCCCGTCGAGCATCCGGACCATGACCGCCCGAGCCGATTGCCAGACGATCACGAAGATGGCGGCCGAGATCAGCAGCCCGACGATCGGATCGGCCAGCGGGTAGCCCGCCGAGACTCCGATGGCGCCGAAGAGCACCGCCAGGCTCGTCCAGCCATCCACGCGCGCGTGGTAGCCGTCGGCGACCAGCGCGGCGCTGCCGATCTGCCGGCCGACCCGGGTGCGGAAGATGGCCACGGTTTCATTGCCGATGAAGCCGACGACGGAGGCGAGCATCACAGCCCAGAGGAAACCGACGGGTTGCGGGTGGAGAAACCGCTGGCCAGCTTGATAGAAGGCGAAAATCGCGCTCACCGCTATGGTGATCACGATGACGAGACCCGCCAGGTCTTCGACGCGCCCGAGACCGTAGGTGAACCGCCGCGTGGCTCCACGCCGGACCAGCAAGAAGGCGATACCGAGAGGGATCGCGGTGGCGGCATCGGCGAAGTTGTGGATCGTGTCGGCGAGCAGCGCCACGCTGTGGGACAGGAACACCACCACGACCTGCAAGAGCGCGGTGCTCATCAGGCCGATGAACGACCACTTCAGCGCCCACAGGCCACGAGCGGTCGAGGCGATCGACGGGTCGACCACACCGTGGGTATGCCCATGCCCGTGGTCGTGGCCGTGATGGTGCTCGGCGCCATGATCGTGCTCGTGGTGGTGGTGATGGTCAGGCATCGCTCCTCCTTTGCTTGAAGCGGCCCGCTCGACTTGGTCCTGTATGATAGCGCACCCCGCTATCACCAAAGCCGATCCAAGGCGAAGAGCAGATGCGGCCCGATAGGCCGTGTGGTTCTAATCTCCCAAGCCGACCTGTGGATCACTGCTCCACGGGTCACCAGATACCGACTACTTCCCTGTGTTTGGTCACAGTCACGTTTTCGCCAGCCGCCTCGGAGAGTTGCGCCAACCATGTCCAACCGCGACACTCTTACCCGCTGAAGTCTTGCCCACTACCCCCGCTCCCGAACGGGTATCTCAGTGCGGCGACATGCTTTCGCCAAGCCGACGCCGGAGATGCCGAGCCGAGAACCGAGCATGCTGGCAGGTTCGGACCAAATCAGATCGTAGAATCGCTGACGCGCGAATCGATGTGTCATGGTCCTCGATCTGAAGCAGCACACGCCCCAGCAATGGGCCCCGAAATCCACCCGTAGCAACATTACCCCATCGCCGGGTTGCCGACCCCGTGGCCAAGACACACACGCTTCGGGAATCTGCCTGTCCCTGCGACCACGGTATCTGCTCATCGGCTTGAAACAGGGCTCCGGTCGGCCTATGGTAGTCGACGGAATAGCTTTTGATCATGCCCCGACTATCCACGAACCCAAAGCCAAAAACGCGGGCGCGGAGGGCCCCGCGCACCGGCCGATCCCCCCGCGCCCCGCAAACCAGACAGCAGCCGGCTCTATCCTTTCGAATGCAACTCTTGGGCGCGATCGCCGAACTCCTGACCGATGAAGACATTCGCGATGCGGACACATCTGCCGCCGTCGTCGCGCTGACCGCCGAACTCGCTCACTACAGAGAGGAGGGCCTTCCACTCTCACCCGAGATCTACGTTTGTCTTGACGTGACGAGGATCGCGGCCGTCCTTCAGCGGGCACAAATCCACCGTCTCGGCCGCGGTCCGCGCATCCCCGAGACAGCGCTCAAAGCCCTAAAGGACTGCGCACCGTTGGCAACCGGCGGCTGGGCGATCTTTCTGCAGCGGATCCCCGACGGTTTCGCATATGGCGTCTTCCGCGCTGCGAATCTCCCCCTCGCAATCACGCTCGACGAAGCGCTTGTCGGGAGCGGCGACTCCGGAATGTCGGCGGTCGTTCTCCGGAGGATAGCTGAGCACTGCGTGGAGATCTGCGGGGCCAAGGGGAATAGGCGTTTGATCCACTTTTCCGCCGCCCGCGAAGACACGCCCTCGCCGACGCGTGCTCTCGAAACCTTCGCATTGACTGCGACCCAACACGTCCGCAGCGATCTCAAGTCGGCGACCTTCAGATTTCTCTACCGGAATCTTCTCGAAATCTGCCACCATCAGCATGGCATCTTGGCTGCGGTCGTGACGGGGGGCACCGTCCCGAAACGACTCCGCGACGCTACCCTCTTCGAAACACCCGTATCCTTGACCGCCCACGTCGCCGAATACCTCGACCATCACGATGACGAGGCCGTAGGTCACCTTCAAGGCGTCGCTCAGTTGCTGGCGGGCATGCTTCGAAGCGACGGGATCGTCCTCTTCCGCTCAAACGGCAGCATCCTTGCTTATCGATCCTTTGTTCATCTTGGCGGCGCAGCACCAAGAGGGGGCTCACGCCGCCGCGCATTCGAGGCACTCCGAACGATGGTTGGCCACGAAATCGTCGCGGCCCTATTCCGCTCTCACGACGGGGACATCGAGTATGCAGGGGCTAAGAATGACTAAAGACATTCTACCGTGGCAACCGAAGAAATCTGCCCTCGTTCCGGTGGCGCTCACCTCGCCGGAAGAGCTCGTTCCTTACGCGAAGCAATTGAGTCGGCGCGACATCGTGCAACTTTCTCACGCATTCGCCTCCCATCACTATGAGATGGCTAGCACGTTTATTTGGACGAAGGCCATGGCCGCGCTCAAGAATCAGCTCGAGACGTTGGGCATGGAATTCATCGGAGAGATGCTTCAGCGCCCAGACATTACAGCAAAGTCCGACATCGCCGCAACCGTCACGGACTCGGAAGCTCTTTCCTTAGCTGAGGCTCTTGGAATGGTCCGGGCGACCGAGGCGATGCGGCTCCGTCATGCCCACGACGTTGTGAGGCATTTCGCTGGCCTCGATACAGCCCACGACGCGGACGAACCGTCAATGAATCCCGAAGAAGCAGTTGTCTGCGTGCGAGCGTGCATCGAAAACATCCTCGGCCACCCAAGACTAGACGTCGCCACAGACTTCGCCCGCTTCCGCAGACAGCTGGAATCGAAGACGTTCTCACATGACGATCCGGAGATTCACTCTCTCGTCGGGTCGCCTTACTTCTATCGGAAGACCACTCTAAGTGTACTGCTCGCTCTTCTAAAGACTGCTTCGGGTGCCCAGCTGCAGCATGCGATCAGCAATGCGAATCTCGTGATCCTCTCGCTCTGGGACGATCTAAAGAAACCCGAACGATGGCAGACCGGGCAAACATATGCCGAACTGTATGCCGCTGGTCGGAAAGAAGCCTGGAATGGCTTAAAGGCAGCGCTCGTCCGAGCGTCGGGCTTTGACTACGTTCCCGAAACGCTCCGCTCGGATGAATTTACACGAGCGGCTAAAGACGTCCTCCAGGCACACGAAGGAATGAATAACTTCTACAACGAACCAGCGCCGATGCAGGTTCTGGCATCGCTCGGTACATCTATCCCCGAACCCGCATTCCCCGTTTGCATGACAGCTACGTTGTCGGTTTGGCTCGGAAACTTTTATGGGCACTCGTGGAATGCTCAAGATAGCGCGGCACGAGTTCTCCGTAGTCTGTCACCGGAACGGTGGACGTACTATCTCGATGAGTGCTTGCCAGCAGACCGTCAGGTTCTCTACAAGTTGACGGAGGGCAAGCCAGCCGCTCGCTGGCTTGAGGCGGTAGAGAAGTTCGGTTTGAAGCCTTCTCTTGTTCGAGATAGAGACGTAAGAGCCTTACTCAAGGCCAGCAACGATAAGCATAGGCGTGAACTCGAAGGGATTGCTCGGCGACTCTACACGAAGCAAATGCAAAAGGCAGTCTGATATTCGGGTGCTCGCGCAAGTCTGACTTGCGTACGGCCTGCCCACTGATCTGTGTGTCGGATCCGAGGGCGAGGCAACCATACGTCGGCTTTAGATTCGCCTTCGGGTTCCAGCGTCGCACACACCTCGGTAGGTGTTCTTCTATCCTTTCACGGCAACCCCACCCTCAGAAATACGTACACATTCATTTGTCTCCGGACATCATACCCGGCCCTAACTACGCCCTCGGTTCTCAGGGTTTTCGCGCTTCCCGATCGACAGATTCTCGAAAGCCGCGCCATAGCAACCGGCCCAGGCCCATGACCTTCGAGTGGAACATACAACGGTCGAGACATCAGTCCCGTTGTCCGCGCACGACACACTCCTGGATATGTGTCCCTTTCCGGGAAGCCGCTGCAGTGTCGTTGCGCGCGCACCGGGCCGCACCCGCGCCGAGTTTATTCTTGACCGATCGTTCAAGATCGGCTAGGGTCGCCCTCGATGGCGCGTCAGAAGGAGTTCGATCGGGACGCGGCCCTGGACCGCGGGATGGCCGCGTTCTGGTCCAGGGGCTACGCGGCCACGTCGATCGAATACCTGGTGGCCCACATGGGCATCCAGCGGGGCAGCCTGTACGCCACGTTCGGGGACAAGCGGTCGCTCTTCCTCAGCGCGCTCGAACGGTATGAGCGCGTCGTCGTCCGCGAGCTCTTCGAGGCGCTCGAGGCGCCCGGCTCCGGGCTCGAGGCGATCCGCCGCTTCTTTCGCCTCCGGGTGCACGGGGCGCTCGATCGGAGCCGGCCTCCCGGCTGCCTGGTAACGAACTCGGCGGTCGAGCTGTCGCGGCTCGATCGGGGCGCGGCGGCGCAGGTGGGCCGCGCGCTGGCCACGCTTGAGGCGGCCTTTCTCAGTGCGCTCGAGCGCGCACGCACGCAGGGGGAACTGGCCACCACGCGGGACCTGCGGGTCCTCGCCCGCTTCCTGACGAGCAGCGCCCAGGGCCTCTCGGTGATGGCCAAGGCCTTCCCGCAACGCGCCGTGCTCGAGGACGTGGTCGCGGTCGTCTTGGCCGCGCTCGAGGACGGGGGGCCGGGAACCCGTCGGGGGCGGGTGCGGAAGCGGTGACGAAATGAGGAAGGGGGCGCGATGAAGGCGGTGGCGTTCGACGCGTACGGCACGCTCTTCGACGTGTACTCGGTCACCGCCCTCGGCGACGCGCTCTTCCCGGGGAAGGGCGACGCCCTGGCCCAGCTCTGGCGGCTCAAGCAGCTGCAGTACAGCATGCTGCGCAGCCTGATGGGCCGGCACCGGGACTTCTGGCGCCTCACCGAGGATGCCCTCGTCTACGCGGCGAAGAGCCTCGGACTGGACCTCTCGCCCGACAAGCGCGCGCGCCTGCTGGAAGCCTACCTGACCCTCACCGCCTTCCCCGATGTGAAGCCGGGCCTCGAGGCGCTGAAGCGGAACGGCCTCCGCCTCGCCATCTTGTCCAACGGCGAGCCCAAGATGCTGGAGGCGGCGGCCCGGAACGCCGGGATCGTCGATCTCCTCGACGCCATCCTGAGCGTCGAGGAAGTGAAGATCTTCAAGCCGAGCCCGCGTGTCTACTACCTGGCCCCCGAACACTTGCAGGTCCGCCCGCGCGAGATGGGCTTCGTGTCCTCGAACGGCTGGGACGTGGCCGGAGCGGCCTCAGTCGGCCTCGAGACCTTCTGGATCCAGCGTCGCGCCGCCGAGCCGCCGGAAGAGCTCGGCTTCACCGCGGACCATACCGTCAGGACCATCACCGATTTGGCCGCGCTCCTGCGCGGGTAAGGAGACGCCATGTCACTCGAGGACAACCTCGCCGCGATCCGGGAGACAGCCAAGACCCGGCAGCCCGCGGAGGTGCGCGCGGTCATGCAGAAGGCGATCGAGGACCTGCGCGCCTCCGGGATTATGGACCGCGTGGCCAAGGCCGGCACGCTCGCGCCCGACTTCACCCTCCCGAACGTCGCCGGCCAGCCGGTGAGCCTGGCCGCCCTGCGGGCGCCCGGGCCGGTCGTGCTCTCCTTCTACCGCGGCCGCTGGTGACCCTACTGCAACGCAGAGCTGGACGCTCTGCAGCAGGCCCTGCCCGAGATCACCGCCGCGGGCGCCTCGCTCGTCGTGGTGTCGCCCCAGGTGGCGCGCACGCGGCGGGAGACGGAGGAGCCCAAGCCCATGACCTACGAGGTGCTGCACGATCTCGGCAATCGCGTGGCCGAGCAGGTAGGCCTGGTCTTCACGCTGCCCGAGGCGCTGCAGGCGATCTACTCGAAGTTCGGTATCGATCTGCCGACCGGCAACGGGGACGGCACCTGGCGGCTGCCGGTGCCGGCGCGCTTCGTGATCGACCGGGACGGGACCATCCGCGCCGTCGACGCCGATCCGGACTACACCCGGCGGCCCGAGCCCGCGCAGACGGTGGAGGTACTGCGCCGCCTGCGGTCCCGGTGAGGGGGGAAGCCGCGATGAGCACGCCCGAAGGGCTAGACTCTAAGGTCCAGACCCGCGAGATCGTGTTCGACGCCGACGTCACGGGCGTCACGCCGTTTCTGAAGCTGGCCACCGTCCACCGCAACGGGGCCGGGCACATGACCTTCGCCTGCGACGAGGGGCCGGGCCTCGGCGGCCTGGGCTCGGCGCCCACGCCCCTCATGTACTTTAGCGCTGCGCTCGCGTTCTGACTGATGACGCAGGTGTCCCGGTACGGGCACATGCTGAAGATCACGGTCAAGGGGATGCGTATGCGCGTGACGGCGCGCTACCGGGTAGACGGCTCGGTGCTGGACGACACCATCCAGGGCCGCATGCTGGGGGCCGAGACGACACTGGAGATCGACTCGCCCGACCCGCCCGAGCGCGTGGCGAAGGTCGTACGCAACGCTGAGCGGGGCTGCTTCGTCCTGCAGGCGCTCCAGCACCCGGTGCCAGTGACCGGCCACACGCTGCTGAACGGCGTTGCCCTGGCCGAGTGACGGGGCCCCGCGGAATGACCGCCGCGCTGTGGCGGCGGGGCTGACTCGGACGCTACCCGGACCGAATGATCCGACTCTATCGACCTTAAAGGGGATCCTCCACTTCAGGCCGCCGGACCGAAGGCGTCGATTTGCAACGGATAGTGACAAATCATGTGCCCGGAGGGGACGGCCCGGGCGGGTCTGAAAAACCGGAAGGCCAATTGCGCGGGAGAGAACTCCAAGCGGAACACCAAAGGCAGAGGCATTCGACGTTGACCGGCGGCCCATAGGCCCGGCTTCTCTAAGGGGCTAGGCCCTCCCTACCTAGGGATAGGGTCGGAAATAGGGTCCGGCATAGGGTCCGGATACCCTCCAGGTTCCACCCGAGGCGATCCTCTCATGGACCTCTGACAGATCCCCTCTTCCCCGGCAGATCACCCGCACCGCACGTTCTGAAAATGACTACTTCAATTAACGCGCTCGCTAAGTCTTTATACTTGGCATGAAGGAGCTCCCCAGCCCTCCCGCGTCAGATCGTGGCGTCCAGTCTGCTCGGGTACCCGACGACTTCGACTCGAACGCGCGGGGCGGACGCCCCGCAATCACGCCCGCCCGGGCGACCCCCCTCGACTCCGTCGGAGCCAACCAGACAATGGGATGGCTGACGATCGACGAAGCGGCGGCGCTGATCCGCGTCCCGAAAAGCTGGCTGTACGACCGAACTCGCACCAATACCATTCCGCACATCAAGCTGGGCAAGTACCTCCGGTTTGAACGGGACGAACTAGTAGCTTGGGCTCGGCAGTTCCGTCGCGACGGCCGTGGCCCTGGTCCGCAATCATACGGCCGCCGTGCCGCGCAGCGGAAAAACCAAGCACCCAGCCTTCGGTTGAAAGTCCACAGGTCATGACGCCCAACCCCGCGGGTTCTCTGAATTCCCCGCGGCTTGGGTTGCCAGATGCTCCCGTTTTGCTCCCGTCCACCGCCGCCGAGGCAT
>Ga0207646_10007107_pt1 | contig 11447 bp, 8 predicted proteins | sample KBSK5502metaG_FD_184343 | JGI IMG/M metagenome (GOLD analysis project Ga0207646, IMG submission 184343) | Corn, switchgrass and miscanthus rhizosphere microbial communities from Kellogg Biological Station, Michigan, USA - KBS K5-50-2 metaG... | ecosystem: Host-associated > Plants > Roots >...
ACCCCGCCGGACGAGGCGGCGCTGTACATCCGCACGGGGATACTGACCAGCCCAAACGAGATGGTGCCGGAGCCAATGGAATGGGGAGGCATCGGAACAGGTCCTCCTGGATTGAATTCATGGGGGGCCTAGCACGGGCCCCCCAAGCCCCCCGACGCTCGGGGCGCCGCGGCACAGCCCCGGCACCCCTCTCGATATCCCGATTCGTTCACGGTCGAGGTAATTTGAGACGATAGCACGGACGGCCGATGCTCCACGAATATCGCCGTAAACGGGATCCCGAGCGCACCCCCGAGCCCTTCGGTGGGCCGCGCGGCGCGAGCGGCCGACTGTTCGTCATCCAGAAGCACGCGGCCCGCCGGCTCCACTACGACTTGCGGCTCGAGATCGAGGGGACACTAAAGAGCTGGGCCGTGCCAAAAGGTCCCTCGCTGCGTGCCGAGGAAAAGCGCCTGGCCGTCCACGTCGAGGATCATCCCGTCGAGTACGCGGATTTCGAGGGCGTGATCCCGCCGGGCAACTACGGCGCCGGCGAGGTCATCGTGTGGGACCGCGGATGGTATCGGCCGCTCAAGGGCGACGATCTGCCGGGCCAGCTCGCGCGCGGGCGCCTCGACGTCGAGCTGTTCGGCGTCAAGCTGCGGGGCGCGTGGACGCTGGCCCGCATGTCGGGCACGGAGCGTGACTGGCTCCTCCTGAAGAAGGCCGACGCGTTCGCCGGCGACGCGGAGCCGACCGAGCGGTGGCCGGAGTCGATCCTGTCGGGGCTCACGGTGGAGGAGCTGCGTGAGGGTCCCCGGCGCATCGCGGACCTCCACGCGCGTCTCGGCCGACTCCGCTTGCCTCCGGCCGACGTGCGGCCCTCCGGGGACGCGGTCATGCTCGCGGGCAGCCGCGAGCACACCTTCTCGGATGCCGACTGGCTGTTCGAGATCAAGTACGACGGCGTGCGCGTGCTGGCGTGGCGCGACGAAGACGCCGTGGAGCTCTATGGACGCAAGGGGCAGTCGTTCACCGCGCGCTACCCCGAGATCGTGCGTGCCCTCCGCGCGCTGCCGCTCCGGCGCTTCCTCCTCGACGGCGAGGTCGTCGCGCTCGACGAGGACGCGCGCCCGAGCTTCCAGCGGCTGCAGCTGCGCATGCACCTCACGCACCCGATCGAGGTCGAGCGCGCGCGGGCGACCACGCCGGTGACCGGCGTCTTCTTCGACGCGCTCGCGCTCGACGGTCGCGATGTGCGGGATCTGCCGCTGCGCGAGCGCAAGGCGCTGCTCGACCTCGTGGTGCCGGCCCGGGGCGTCGTGCGCTACGCGGATCACGTGGTCGAGCGAGGCGAGGCGTTCTTCGACGCCTGCTCCGAGCAGCGGCTCGAGGGCATCATCGCCAAGCGGATGGCCAGCCGCTACGTGGCCGGACGCTCGCGTGACTGGCTCAAGATCAAGTGCGAGCGCCGCCAGGAGTTCGTCATCGGCGGCTACACGGTGCCGCAGGGCACCCGCGCCCACTTCGGCGCGCTGCACCTCGGCCTCTACGACGGTGGGCGCCTGGCGTACGTCTCCAAGGTGGGCACCGGCTTCGACGAGGCCGCCCTGGATCGACTGATGGGCCAGCTGCGCTCGCTGGGCCGCGCGACCTCTCCGTTCGATGCGGGCACGCCGCCCGGCCGCGGGCATCACTGGGTGGAGCCGACGCTCGTGTGCGAGGTGCGCTTCACGGACTGGACGTCCGACGGCGGCATCCGTCACCCCGTCTTCCTCGGCCTGCGTGACGACAAGCGACCGGAAGAATGCCGGCGAGAAACGCCGGCGCCGGGCGAGGCGCCGACGGACGCGCCGCCGCCGGGCGCCGCGCCGGTGCCGCGCGAGCCGCCGCGAGTGGCGATCAGCAATCCGCGGAAGATCTTCTGGCCGGCCAAGGGCTACACGAAGGCGGATCTGGTCGCCTACTACGAGGCCGTCTCGGGCTGGCTGCTTCCCTACCTCACCAACCGCCCGCTGGTGTTGACGCGCTATCCGGACGGCATCACGGGCAAGTCGTTCTATCAGAAGGACGCGCCCGACTTCGTGCCCTCCTGGGTGCGCACGGAGCGGGTGTGGGCGAGCGACGTGAAGCGGGACATCAACTACTTCGTGGTCGACGATCTGCAGACGCTGCGCTACGTCGTCAACCTCGGCGCGATCCCGCTCCATCTCTGGGGCTCGCGCGCGGGCTCGCTGGAGCGACCGGATTGGCTGATCCTCGACCTCGATCCCAAGGGCGCGCCGTTCACCGACGTCGTGCAGGTCGCGCGCGCGCTCCACGGCATCCTCGAGGCGCTCGCGCTGCCCTCGTACGTCAAGACCTCCGGAGCCACGGGCCTGCACATTCTGCTCCCCCTGGCCGCCCGCTACACGTACGAGGAGACGCGGACGTTCGCCCGGCTCCTGGCCACGCTCGGCGTGGAGGCCGAGCCCGAGATCTCCACGATCGTGCGCCCGGTGCGCGATCGCGGCGGCAAGGTGTACATCGACTATCTGCAGAACGGCCACGGCCAGACGATCGTCGCGCCCCTGTCCGCGCGCCCGCTCCCCGGCGCGCCCGTCTCCTGCCCGCTCCGCTGGTCCGAGGTCACGGCGCGGCTCGATCCCACGCGCTTCACGATCGCGACCATGCCCGCCCGGCTGGCGAAAGGCGGGGACCCGACCGCGCTCGTGTTGGGCGAGGCGATCGACATCGCCACCGCGCTGCCCCGGATCGCGTCCGTCGTGAGCCGCGGGCGCTCTTGACGGTCGAGTTGTCCGTGCGGTATACCAACAACAGTCGCGCATACCGCGTAGCGCCCTCCCCAACCCGTACCCCAGAGGGACCTCTTCATGGCGAGTACCCGTGTCGAGACCGACAGCCTCGGTCCGGTCAATGTCCCCAGCGATCGGCTCTGGGGGGCGCAGACCCAGCGGTCGCTCGAGCACTTCTCGATCGGTGATGACCTGATTCCGCGCGAGCTGATCCCTGCGTATGCCTTCATCAAGAAGGCGGCGGCGCTGGTGAATGCCAAGGCCGGCCGCCTGCCCGCCGAGCAGAGGGATCTCATCGTTCGCGTCTGCGACGAGATCCTCCAGGGTCAGCACGCCGATCATTTCCCGCTGCACGTGTGGATGACGGGCAGCGGCACGCAGTTCAACATGAACGTGAACGAGGTGATCGCCAACCGGTGCTCGCAGATCGCCGGTCAGCCGCTCGGCAGCAAGAAGCCGGTCCACCCCAACGACCACGTGAACATGTCGCAGTCGTCGAACGACTCGTTCCCGACGGCGATGAACGTGGCGGCGGCGCTCGGCGTCACGGGCAAGCTGCTGCCGGCCGTCAAGGCGCTGCACGACGCCCTCGATGCCAAGGCGCGCGCCTGGGACGACATCGTCAAGATCGGCCGGACCCATCTGCAGGACGCGACCCCGCTCACCCTCGGCCAGGAGTTCTCCGGCTATGTCGTCATGCTCGCCGACGACCTCGCGCGTCTGGAGGATGCGCGGCGCGGGGTCTACCGGCTGGCCCTCGGCGGCACGGCGGTGGGCACCGGCATCAACGCCCAGCCCGGCTTCGACGTCGCCGTCGCGGCGGAGATCGCACAGCTCACCGGCTTGCCGTTCGTCACCGCGCCGAACAAGTTCGCCGTGCAGGGCGCGCACGACGATCTGGTGCAGCTGAGCGGAACGCTCAAGACCCTGGGGGTGTCGCTGTACAAGATCGCCAACGACATCCGCCTGCTGTCGTGCGGCCCGCGGGCCGGCTTCGCGGAGCTCACTATTCCCGAGAACGAGCCGGGGTCGTCGATCATGCCCGGCAAGGTGAATCCGACCCAGTGCGAGGCGCTGGCCATGATCGCCGTCCAGGTGATGGCCAACGACGTGGCGGTGGCCTTCGGCGGCGCCGGCGGCTACCTGGAGATGAACGTCTACAAGCCGCTGATCATCTTCAACATCGCCAAGTCCATCCGGATCATGACCGACGGGTGCGAGAACTTCCGCAAGTACCTCGTCGAGGGCATGGAGCCGAACCGCGCGCGGATCAAGGCGTTCGTCGACCGTTCCCTGATGCTGGTCACGGCGCTCAGCCCGGTCATCGGCTACGACAAGGCGTCGCAGACGGCGCACTATGCGCTGGACCACGACCTCACCCTCAAGGACGCGGCCCTCGCGCTGCGCGTGGTCAGTGCCGAGGAGTTCGACCGGATCGTGGACCCGAGGAAGATGGTGAAGCCCTACGTGGCCGAGGAGAAACCGTCATGAATGGCCATCGAGCCGGCGCCGAGCCGGACATCGTCCTCGTCGGCGCCGGCATCATGAGCGCCACCCTCGCGGTGTTTCTCAAGGAGCTGGCCCCGGCGCTCTCCATCGAGCTCTACGAGACCCTCGGCGGCGCGGCCCAGGAGAGCTCCGACGCCTGGAACAATGCCGGGACCGGGCACGCGGCGATGTGCGAGCTGAACTACACGCCCCAGCGTAGCGACGGGAGCATCGACATCTCGAAGGCGCTCGACGTCAACGTGGAGTTCGATCTCTCCCGGCAGTTCTGGTCCTATCTGGTGAAGCAGGGCGCCCTCGTCCCGGAATCCTTCATCCATGCCGTTCCCCACATGAGCTTCGTGCGCGGCGCGGACCACGTCGCATTCCTCAAGAAGCGCTACCAGGCCCTGACCGCGCATCATTGCTATCGGGGGATGGAGTTCACCGAGGACCCCAAGACGCTGAGCGAGTGGGTGCCCCTCGTCATGGAGGGTCGCGCGGCGAACGACGTCGTGGCGGCGACCCGGATGGTCACCGGCGCGGACGTGGACTACGGAGCGCTCACCCGCGCCCTCATCGGTCATCTGCAGGCGCGCGATGGGTTCGCGGTCCACTACCGTCACGAGGTCACGAGCCTGCACCGTGAGCCCGGCGGGCGCTGGCGCCTGGACGTCAAGGACCTCGGCAGCGGCGCTCGGCTGTCGACGACCGCCAAGTTCGTCTTCCTCGGCGCCGGGGGCGGGGCCCTGCCGCTCCTGGAGAAATCCGGCATACCCGAAGGCAAGGGCTACGCGGGATTCCCGGTCAGCGGCATCTGGCTGCGCTGCGACGACCCGGAGGTGAGCAAACGCCATCAGGCCAAGGTCTACGGCATGGCGGCCCACGGCTCGCCGCCCATGTCGGTCCCCCACCTCGACACGCGTGTCATCGACGGCAAGCGCTCGATCCTGTTCGGACCCTACGCGGGGTTCTCCACCAAGTTCCTCAAGCATGGGTCGCTGCTCGATTTCTTCCGCTCCATCAGGCCCGGCAACATCGGACCCATGCTGGCGGTCGCGCGTGACGACCTCGGCCTGCTCAAGTACTTGATCGGCCAGGTGGTCCAGACGTCGCGTCATCGCTTCGCGGCCCTGCAGGAGTTCTATCCACGGGCGCGCCCGGCCGACTGGAAGCTCGAGGTGGCGGGACAGCGCGTCCAGATCATCAAGCGGGATCCTCGCCACGGCGGCATTCTCGAGTTCGGCACCGAGCTGGTGGCGGCGGCCGATCGGTCGCTCGTCGCGCTGCTCGGCGCCTCGCCCGGCGCCTCGACGTCGGTCTGGATCATGCTGCGGGTCATCGAGCAGTGCTTCGAGCAGCAGGTCAAGCAGGGCTGGTCGGCCAAGCTGAAGGAGATCATCCCGTCCTACGGGGAATCGCTGATCGACAACGCCGAGCTGTGCCGCCGGGTGCGAGCCGAGACCGCCGCGCTGCTGCATCTGCAGAACGTGTGAACGCGCCGGCCCCGGCCAGCCCCTGACCCGTCCGCCGTCGTGTCGATACGCTCGGGCGATCCGCCCGCCGACCTCCGCCACGCCCTGGATGTCCTGCTCCGTTTCGGCGCGATGATGCTGCGCGCCGGTGATACCGCGTTCCGCGTGCGGGAATGGATGGGAGTGATCGCGCGCGGCTTCGGGCTCGATGCCCTCGCCGTGCGCGTCAGCCTCGACGGCATGACCGCGACCGCGCGGCGGGGGAACGAGCAGATGACGCTGGTGGAGGAGATCGCCCCACCGGGGATCGACGCCTGGCGCCTCGGCGCGCTGGAGCGCCTCGCGCGCGCGGCGACGCCGGGCATCGCCGCGCGCGAGCTCGAGGCGAGGCTCGCGACCATCGCGGCCGCGCCGCCGCTCTGTTCCATCGGCCTCACCGCCGCCGCGGTCGGTGTGGCCTCGGGCGCCTTCTCGTATCTCAACGGCGGCGGCCCGCTCGAGGTCGTGGCGGCGGCCGTCGGCGGGGGCGTCGGGCAGTGGCTGCGATCGCTGCTGTTCCGCCGGCGGCTCAATCAGTTCGCGGTGACCGCCGTGTGCGCGGTGATCGCTTCCGGGCTCTACTGCCTGATCATGCTCGCGTTCGCCGGCGTCGGGCTCGCGGTGCCGCGCCATGCCGCCGGCTTCATCTCCTCCGCGCTGTTCCTGGTGCCCGGGTTTCCCTTGGTCGCGGGCCTGCTCGACCTGCTCCAGCACCAGACGGTGGCCGGGATCACGCGGCTGACCTACGGAACGACGGTGTTGCTGTCCGCGGCCTTCGGCCTGTCGCTGGTCGCCGCCGCCGCCGGCCTCAGCGCCGCCTCACTGCCGCCGCCGCACGTTGCCGAGCTGCCGACGCTGCTGCTCCGGGCGCTCGCCAGTGCCGCCGGCGGATGCGGGTTCGCGATTCTCTACAACAGCACGCCGGGCACCGTGCTCGCCGTCGGCGGCCTGGCCCTGGTGGGCAACGAGCTGCGCCTGGCGCTGCACGACGGCGGGATGGCCCTGGCGCCGGCGACGTTCGTCGGCGCCTTCGCCGTGGGGCTCCTGGCCACGATGGCGCGCCGCCGGCTGCCCGAGCCGCGCATCGCGCTCACGGTGCCCGGGATCATCATCATGGTCCCGGGGACCTATGCGTTCCAGACCGTCGTGCTCTTCGAGCAAGGCCAGATGCTTCCCGCCCTGCAGGCGGCGGCGCTGGGCGGGTTCGTGGTGGGGGCGATGGCGCTCGGCCTGGCGGCCGCGCGCTTCGTCAGCGAGCGTGGGTGGCTGGTCGAATCCTGAAGATCGCCGACGGTCAGCGCGAGGTGGGCACGAAGGCGTCGCGGGCGCCCGGCTTGAGCACGACATAGGCACGTCGCCACGGCTGATCGTCGACCATGCGCCACTCGTGACCGCTGCCGATGTCGTCGGTCGCGACCAGCACGTCGCCCGGTCGCAGCACGAACGTCTCGCCGTCCCGGGTCGTGAACTCGAGCGTGCCCGAGAGCGTGATGACGTACTGCGCCTCCGGCGCGGTGTGCCAATCGAACGACGCGTGCGGGGGCGATTCCTTGAAATGGATGGCGACGACGTCGCTGCTGCTACTCTCGTCGATGGCGCCCTCGATGACGTGCGACGCCTTGTCGGGCCCGGTATACAGCTTGAACGCATGCAGCATCGCTTCACCTCTTCAAGCGCTCGGCTCGAGACGTCCATTGATAACTTGAAGGCCGTCCTTCGGCAAGCCCGCGCGTGTGATATAGAAGCGTCAACGTGCCCTCCGCGCGGCGACTCCTGACGCTGGCCGTGGCTCCGACGCCGAGCATGTTCGCTCCGGTGTCGACGCCGGCGTTCGCCATCCGGGAGCTGTCGATCCTCGTGTTCGCCATCGTCATCGCGATCTTCGTCGTCGTGGCCGCGCTCACGGTCTACGCCATCGTTCGTTACCGGCGCCGGCCCGGCGACGACGGGCGCGAGCCGCCGCAGGTGTACGGGAGTGCCCAGATCGAGCTGGCCTGGACCGTGGTGCCGTTCCTCATCGTCATCGTCCTGTTCCTCACCACGGCCCGGTACATCTTCGCCATCGAGGGCCGCGCGCCGACTCCGGGTGCCCTGGAGGTGACCATCGTCGGCCACCAGTGGTGGTGGGAGATCCGGTACCCCGGCCTCGGAGTCGTGACGGCCAACGAGCTCCACGTGCCGGTCAGCGATCCCGCCCGGCCGACGCCGACGTTCCTCACGCTCCAGTCGGCCGACGTGATCCACAGCTTCTGGATCCCCCAGCTCGCGGGTAAGACGGACGTCATCCCGGGCAAGACCAACCGGTCGTGGATCGACCCGCGGACGCCGGGCGTCTACGTCGGGCAGTGCGCGGAGTTCTGCGGGCTGCAGCACGCCGGCATGCTCCTGAGGGCCATCGTCCACCCGAAAGAGGAGTTCGACCGCTGGGTGGCGGCCCAGCGGACCATGGCCGCCGACGTCCCCGCGGCCCACGCCGGGCGTGACGTGTTCACCTCGCTGGCGTGCATCAACTGCCACGCCGTCCGCGGGACGCCCGCGAACGGCGTGTTCGGACCCGACCTCACCCATCTCATGAGCCGCGACACGCTCGGCGCCGGGGTGGCGCCCAACACCCGCGAGAACCTTCGCGCCTGGGTGCGCGATCCCGCCGCGCTGAAGCCCGGCGCGCTCATGCCCGCGATGCAGGTTTCCGATGAGCAGCTGGACGGGCTCGTCGCCTACCTCGTGACGCTTCGCTGAGGCCACGACGGCGATGAGTGTGCGCGCCCCGACGATCGCGGCACCGGACGGCGCCACCGTGCGGACCGGCGTGCTCGCGCGCGCGCACGAGTGGGTCGTCACCGTCGATCACAAGCGTCTCGGGGTCATGTACGTGGTCGCCGGCCTCGCGTTCTTCCTGATCGCGGGGCTCGAGGCCGGCGTCATTCGCTGGCAGCTGGCGGTGGCCGGCAACACCGTCGTCTCGCCGCAGGTCTTCAACCGGCTCTTCACCGTGCACGGGACCACCATGATCTTCCTGGTGGGCATCCCGATCGTGTTCGGCTTCGCCAACTACCTGGTGCCCCTCATGATCGGCGCCCGCGATCTGGCCTTTCCGCGGCTGAACGCGTTCGGATTCTGGGCGTTCCTGTTCGGCGGATGTCTGCTCTACTTCAGCTTCCTGGCCGGCGATGGGCTCTACGGCGCGGGCTCCGCTCCCGACGTCGGCTGGTTCGCCTACGCGCCGCTCACGGGACGGGCCTTCTCGCCCGGCAACAGCACCGACTACTGGAACCTGTCCATCCTCGTGATGGGCTTCGGGACGGTCGCGACCTCCATCAACCTCATCACCACGACCCTGACGATGCGCTGCCGCGGCATGACGCTCGGTCGCATGCCGCTCTACGTCTGGATGATGCTCGTCGTCGCCGGCATGGCCGTGCTCGCCATGCCGCCGCTGTCGGCCGCGCAGATCATGCTGCTCCTGGACCGGTTCCTCGGCGCCCACTTCTTCGATACGCAGGCCGGGGGCTCGGCGGTGATGTGGCAGCACTTCTTCTGGTTCTTCGGCCACCCCGAGGTCTACATCCTGATGGTCCCGGGCTTCGCCATGGTCTCCGAGATCATCCCCGTGTTCTCGCGCAAGGTGATCTTCGGCTACCCCATGATCGTCGCGGCCTCGCTCGCCATCGGCTTCCTGGCGATGACCGTCTGGGCCCACCACATGTTCGCGGTCGGCATGGGCGCCCCGCTCAATTCCGCCTTCGCGGCGTCCACCATGCTGATCGCCATCCCCACCGGCATCAAGATCTTCAACTGGGTGGCCACGATGTACGGCGGCCGGATTCGCTTCGCGACGCCGATGCTCTTCGCCTGCGCGTTCCTCTTCCAGTTCCTGTGCGCGGGCCTCACCGGCATCATCCTCTCGGTGGTGCCCTTCAACTGGCAGCTCACCGACTCCTACTTCGTCGTGGCGCACTTCCACTTCGTGCTGGTCGGCGCCCTCATCTTCACGGTCTTTGGCGCGATCTACTACTGGTTCCCCAAGGCGACCGGCCGTCTCCTGAGCGAGCGGCTGGGCCGCTGGCACTTCTGGCTCTTCGCCGTGGGGTTCAACCTGACGTTTCTGCCCATGCACTGGCTCGGGATGCTCGGCATGCCCCGGCGCATCTACACCTATCCCGCCGAGCGCGGCTGGGACCTCTGGAACCTCGTGGCCACGCTCGGGGTGCCGCTCCAGGCCGCGGCGATCGCCGTCTTCCTCGTCAACATCGCGACCGCGTTGCGGCGCGGCAAGCCGGCGGGCGACGACCCGTGGGACGCGTGGACGCTCGAGTGGACCACGACATCGCCGCCGCCGCCCTACAACTTCGCCACCGCGCCCGTCGTCGAGAGCCGCCGCCCCCTCTGGGACCTCAAGCACCCCGACGACCCAGACGGGCCCCACGAATGAAGTCGCAAAGCGCGTCGTCGAGGGGCGCCACGGCTTCGCCGGGGCGCTCCGAGCGCGGGGGGGCTTGGGGGGCGCCCGGAGCCCCCCATGCCGGTAAAGTCGGCATGGGCTGCCTCATCGCCGCGGAGGCGTCGCTCTTCGCCGTCTTCGTCGTCGCCTACCTTTACGATATCGGCAAGAGTCTCGGCGGCCCCTCGCCGGGCCAGGTGCTGGACGTGCCCGTGCTCGGCACGATCTGCCTGCTCTCCAGCAGCGTGACCGTGGCGCTGGCGGTCCGCGCGCTCGGTCGCGGCGCCGTCGGCCGCGCCGGGGCCTGGCTGCTCGCGACCGTTCTCCTCGGCGTTGTCTTTCTGGCCGGCACCGCGGCCGAGTGGAGCCGGCTCATCACGCGCGCGGGCCTGACGATCGGCACGAACCTGTTCGGCACGACCTTCTATGCGCTGGTCGGGCTGCACGCCTCGCACGTGATCGTCGGGCTCATCATGCTCGCCCTGCTCGCCGTGTTCGCGTGGTCGCGCGCGCTGCGGCCCGCGCACGCCGAGCGCGTGGAGCTCGTCTCGTGGTACTGGCACTTCGTCGATGCGGTCTGGGTCGTCGTGCTCACCGTCGTCTACGTGATCGGGCGCTGAGATGAGCCACGTCCCCCGCTCACCGGCGATTCCGCCCCGGCCCGAGGGGCCGGATGCCGAGATCATCGAGCAGCCGGCGCCGACCGCGTGGCCGCTGGTCGTCGCCCTCGCCATCACGCTGGCCTTCGGCGGGCTCGTCACTCACGTCGCCGTGAGCGCGGTCGGCATCGCCCTCGCGCTGATCGGCGCCGTCGGCTGGTGGCGCGACGTCCTCCCCGAGCCGGAGGTGGAGCGCATCGCGCTGCCCGCGGCCGGGCCAGGCGCACGTCGGGTCGCGCCGGCGCCGGCCGCCGGCGAGACGCCCAGGATCGGCGTCGCCGGCCATCGGACTCGCGTGCCCGTCGAGGTCCAGCCGTACTCGGCCGGGATCACCGGTGGGCTCGTCGGCGGGGTCGCGATGGCGGTGCTGGCCCTGGCGTATGGCCTGCTCGTCGAGCGGAGTCTCTGGTATCCGATCAACCTGCTGTCGGCGGCCGCGATACCGCGCCTGACACAAGCGACGCTGGCCGATCTCCGTGCCTTCAACCTGCACGCCCTCGTCATCGGAACGATCGTCCACGGCCTGCTGTCGATGCTCGCCGGCGTGCTCTACGCCGTCATTCTCCCGATGCTT
>Ga0207646_10007108_pt1 | contig 11447 bp, 11 predicted proteins | sample KBSK5502metaG_FD_184343 | JGI IMG/M metagenome (GOLD analysis project Ga0207646, IMG submission 184343) | Corn, switchgrass and miscanthus rhizosphere microbial communities from Kellogg Biological Station, Michigan, USA - KBS K5-50-2 metaG... | ecosystem: Host-associated > Plants > Roots >...
CGGAGCGCGTCGACCGCAGTCTCGCCTTCGCCGTAGCGGCGTGTCAGCTGGGTCGCCTCGACAGCAGCGCTCGAAGGCACGGCAACGTTGTCGCCCCTCGACTCCTCCCTCACGGCCATGACGACGAGGCTAGACGAATTCTTCGTGACCGGCTAGGGCATTCACATCATCTTCACGCCTTCAGCGACCGCCGCCGAGCAGGAAGCCGATGACGGTTGCCGCGTAGGCCAGGAGGAGGAGCGTTCCTGCCCGCCGGGTCGAACGGCCGTTCCACACGAACACCGTGACCAGAACCGCCGAGCCTGCCATCGCGAAGAGCTCCGTCCAGGCAAACGCGAGCGCGAGGTGGTGCGAGAAGAGCAGGGAGAGCAGAGTCACCACCGGGACGACGAGCAACGCGACCTGGGCGCTCGAGGAGATCGCGATCTCGCTGGCGAGTCGCATCTTCCCGTTGCGCGCGATGACGACCGCTCCACCGTGCTCGGCCGCGTTGCCGACGACGGCGACCACCACGACGGCGATGAAAAAGTCGCTCAGGCCGACCGCCTTCGCGAACGCACCGAGCGAGTGGACGAGGATTTCGCATACCCACGCGGTCGCGACGGTCGCTACGGCGAGAGCGATCAGCGCGGTCGTGAGCGACCACGTGCCCTCTTCCGGCTCCTCGCGTTCCTCGCGCTCTTGCTCTCGCACCCGGTGGCGCTGAAGGTTGCGGCCGACGACGGCGAGATAGAGCAGCAGGAGCAGGATCGCCACCGGCACCGAGGCGACCACGACGGAATGTCGATCAGGTGGTGCTCCGGCGTAGCCGAGCGCCGTCGGGATCGCGAAGGCGACGACGGCGACCCCGACGAGGCCGAGCTGCACGAGCAGCGAGCGGCGGTCGATCCGCGCTCCGTCGGGCCCGACGACCTGCGTGACGCCGTACACGAGCAGGAGGTTCGAGATCACGCTCCCCGCAAGCGAGCCGCGCACGACGACCGGCAGATCGGCGCCGACGGCGACGAGCGCGACGATCAGCTCCGGCGCGTTCCCGAAGCTGGCGTTGAGGAAGCCGCCGATGCCGGGCCCGGTGTGCTCAGCCGCGTGCTCGGTCGACTCGCCGATCACCCACGCGAGCGGGATGAGGGCGATCGCGGCGAGCACGAAGAGCGTGACGTCGCCCGCTCCGGTGAGCTTGTCCACCGCGACCGTGATGGGAGCGAGGACGAGTGACGCCCAGAGGAGCCGACGGACCACCGCGCAAGCCTAAAGAGCGGCTACTCGGGCATGAGGAGGGCGTGGAGACGTCTTGCTCTCCGCCACCGCCTAGCGCCACCTTCGCGCTCTGTCAAGTCTTGCGCAGCCCTGCCTATGCACGAACAATGCGGTCATGACACCCGAGCAAGCGATCGCGACGCTTCCGCTCCACCCGCAGGACGAGGCGGAGTGCAGACGCTGCGCAGTCCATTGCGAGAAGGTCGTCTATCCGGCGGCGTGCATCGGCCGCTCCTGCCCCTTCGTCTACGCGTACGAGGAGCACGGGCATACGTACATGGGCTGCCTGCAGAACGTGTACGAGGCGGAGATCGACGTGGACCTGCTCACGGCCGCGGAACAGACCCGCGAGGGATTCGGGCCGGTGCGGGCGCTGCGCGGGCCGCTGCCGATGTGCGAGGCGGCGGTGCAGTCGACATTCTCGCAGCGCGAGAGCGAGCTCGGCTGCCTCAATCCGGAGTTCGGCGAGTTACCGGCAGGGTCGCCGACGTTCCGTGTGTTCGCGCGGGTCGCGGACCTCTAGAGCGCTCGCGCAACCGCTGCAGGATCACGACGCCGACGGCCGGACCGGCCGCGGCGAGAAAGAACGCTGCGCGCCAGCTGTGGGCGGCGACGGCCGCAACGACCGGCGGGGCGCCGGCGACGACGACCCCGAGCAGCGTCTGCTGGAACCCGAGCGCCGCGCCCGTGCGCGCCGGGCCGGCGGCCTCCGCCGCGGCGGCGTAGGCGAGGCCGTTCCACGACATGCTCAGCACGCCCGCGACGACGAACAGCGGCACCAGGAGCCCGAGCGGCGCGCCGACGGCGGCGGCTACGGACGCGGTGAAGAGCGCGAGCGCGATTCCGATCTTCCGTAGTGGCCCGAGCCGACTGCCGAGCCGGTCGGAGATCGTCCCCGAGCCGATGCGCGCGGCGACGGCGAGCACATAGATACCGGCGAGCACCGCACCGGCCGCCTCCTTCGAAAGACCACGTTCTTCGTGGAGGAATAGGACGACGAATCCCGTGATCCCGATCTGGGCGAGCAGGAAGAGGCCGGTGCCTGAACCGAGCAGCCACATGAAGCGGTCGTGCACGGGCTGTGTGACATCGCCGACCTCTGGCTCGCCGCCTGCACCGCCACGGATGAAGGTTGCAGCGACGACCGCTCCGGTCAGGCACGCGGCCCCAAGAAAGATGAACGCGACTCGCGTGCCGCCGGACGATCCGAGAACAGGGAGGACGGCGGCTCCGACCGCACCTCCGATCGGGATCGCCGTCTGGCGGATACCGAGCGCGAGCCCGAGCTCGGTCGACGGAAACCACGCCATGATCGCCCGGCCGCTTGCCGCATTGACGCTCGCTCCGAGCGCTCCGACGCCAATCAGCGTTCCCGTGACCGCCGCGAAGCTGTCGGTGGTCGAGGCGACGGCGAGCAGGACGGCGGCGCCGGTCAGTCCTGTCGCGATCACCCAGCGCTCGTCGACCCGGTCGGCCACGAGGCCCCAGGGCAGGAGCGTGAAGAGCATCCCGATTCCGACCGCTGCGAGTACGACTCCGGTCTGGGTCAGGCTCAGTCCGTACTCCGACTTCAGCGTCGGGCTGAGCGCGGGCAGCCCGACCGAAGTGGCCGAGAAGCTCGCCTGAGCAAGCGTCCCAGCCGTGAGCACGACCCAGCGGTAGCGGCCGCCCCTCAGCTCAGCCAGCGCTCCCGGAGCTCCTTGGTCTTGCGGATCTCGTTCGCGTCCGGGCCGCGGTTCTCCGGCCCCGCGGTCTCGAGCACGGCCGGCAGCTCCTGCAGACGCGGATTGGACAGGAACACACCGAGCCGCTCGCCGAGCTCGCCTTCGAGGATGTTCGCGTGCCGGTCGCGGTTCGAGCCGAGCGGCGCGGCGGCGTCGTTGACGTGCAAAGCCCGCAGCCGGTCGAAACCGATCGAGGACTGCACCTCGTCGAGGCAGGCGTCGAGCGCGGCCGGATCGGTCACGTCCACACCGGACACCCAGAGGTGGCAGGAGTCGAGGCAGATGCCCAGCCGCGGGTGACCTCCCAGCCGCTCGTAGATCGTGGCGAGCTCCTCGATCGAGCGGCCGATCGTGCCGCCGGCGCCGGCGGAGTTCTCCATCAGCAGCCAGGTCTCGTCTGAGGCGAGTTCGAGCACCTGCTCCAGGGCGGGCAAGACGCGTTCGAGGCCCGCTTCGAGACCGCTGCCGAGATGCGAGCCGACGTGGAACACGACGCCGTCGGCGCCGATTCCGCACGCCACCTCCATCGTGTTCTGCATCGCCGCGACCGACTTCTCGTACACGGTGTCGTCGGGCGCCGCGAGGTTGCAGAGGTAGAGCGCGTGGCAGACGACGCCGCCGATCCGGGCATCCGCCCGCTTCTCGCGGAAGCGCTCGAAGCTCTCCGGGTCGTGGTTCGTCGGCCGCCACGTGCGTGGACTCTGAGTGAAGACCTGCACCGAGTCGGCACCGAGGTCGACGGCACGGTCGATCGCCTTGTCGATTCCACCGGCGGAGGAGATGTGCGCGCCGATCAGCATCAGCGCAGCCAGGCCTCGAGTCGGGCCGCCTCGTCCTCCACCTCGCGGCGCCACACGCGCGGCAGCGGCGCAAAAGGCTCGATCCGGACACGTCCGCGCTCGGCGCGCCACAGCCCTGCGACGAAACCGTCGACGAGGAACGTCGCCTCGACCATCCCGCCGCCGTGGATCACCGTCCTGCGGTGCTCGTCCGAGACAACTCGCGTGCGGTCGGCGTGCGACAGGACGAGATTGTCGAAGCGCGGCAGGAAGCGGACCGGAACTCGCGAGTCACCGGGCGGCAGAGGAGCCCGCGGCAGATCGAGCAGCTCCCGTCCGCGCTCGTCGCGGAAGCGGCGCAGCGGCTCGAGCGCCGAGAGCACGGGCTCGAAGTCGCGCACGCGCAGGCCGCTCCACTCGGCGATGTCCGCCCGGGTCGCAGGTCCGAAAGCGCCGAGGTAGCGGCGGACGAGCTGCTCTCGCCCCGGAACCGGATCGACCTGCTCGTGGTCGATCAGGACGTACCGCGTCTCGGACGGCTGCTTCCAGGCTCCGGTTGCCGGCGCGTGCGTGAGCCTGCCGACGGTCCGCAACGCGTACCAGAATCCGGCCCCGCCATCGTGATCGATCGCGTGCGAATCGCGGAGCCAGGTCAGGACCTCGGCGCGCGTGCGCGGTTCCTTTCCGAACTCGAGCAGCGACTCGTGGACACTCGCAGCGAGCTGAGCCGACGCCGGGCTGATCCACGGCGCGAGGGCCACCGCCGATCCGAACACGCCGTAGTCGCGCCGCGAAACGAGATGGACTGTGCCGCGCATGAGCACGGCGCGCACCGCCTGCTCGCACAGCAGCGCCCGCTCGAGACTCTCCCGCCGGAACCCCTCGAGTCGGGTCCAGAGACCGACATACGGCGCCGGCGCCCACTGCGCCTGGAGTCCGGCGAGACGCTCGAGAGCCCGTACCACCGGCAGACGCCGGCGCTCGAGCAGCAGCTGTCGCGCGAGCGTCGCGCGATTCAGATCCGACAACGTCAGCGTCCGCACACGCACGCGGCCTACGCTACCGCCATGGCAGTCCGCGTCCGCATGGCTCCCAGTCCCACCGGCTTTCTCCATGTCGGCGGGGTGCGTACGTTCCTCTTCAACTGGCTCTTCGCCCGCCACCAGGGCGGCGAGAATCTGCTCCGGATCGAGAACACCGACACGAGCCGCGAGGTCGCGGAGGCCGTTGACCAGATCCAGGGCTCGCTGAGCTGGCTCGGGATCGACTGGGATGGGCCGATCACGTTCCAGCTCGACCGCATGGCCGACTGCCGCGGCATCGCCGAGCAGCTCGTGGCCGAGGGAAAGGCGTACGAGGACGAAGGCGCGATCCGGTTCCGCATGCCCGACGACGGCGTCACCGCGTGGGACGACGTCGTCCGCGGCCGCATCGAGTACCCGAACGAGAAGCTCGAGGATGTCGTAATCGTTCGTTCGGATGGCCGCGCAACCTACAACTTCGCTTCACCGCTGGAGGACGTGTGGGACGGGATCACCCACGTGATTCGCGGCGACGACCACATCTCGAACACCCCGAAGCAGATCAACATCATTCGCGCGATCGGCGCCGACCTACCGGCCTATGCGCACGCGCCCAACATCTTCGGCGAGGACGGGAAGAAGCTCTCGAAACGTCACGGGGCGACCGGCATCGACGAGTTCCGAGCCGCCGGCTACGTCCCCGAGGCGCTCATGAACTTCCTCGCGTTGCTCGGCTGGGCTCCCGACGGCGAGACGACGATCATGGGGCAGGACGAGCTGATCGAGCGCTTCACGCTCGAGCGCGTCAGCCCGAGCCCGGCCCAGTTCGACTACCAGAAGCTCGACTGGATGAATGGCGTCTACCTCCGCGAACTCTCGCCGCAGGAGTTCGCGCACAGGCTCGTCCTCTGGCTCGGCGAGAACGGCTACGCGTGGGATGCCGAGCTCGTCTCGCGCGCCGCACCGCTCGTGCAGGAGAAGATCGCGAAGTTTTCCGACTTCCCGGACTTTGCCGGTTTTCTGTTTCACGACGTGAGACCTGATGCTGCGGAGCTCTCCGGAGTCGGTCGGATGCGTGCGGTGCTGGAAACCCTCGCCACGCTCGATCCGTTTGAGGCGCCCGAGATCGAAGGGGCTCTGAGGTCCGCGGCAGACGAACTCGGTCTGAAGCCCCGCGAGGCGTTCCAGCCCATCCGCGTCGCGGTCACCGGGTCGAAGATCTCCCCGGGGCTCTTTGAGAGCATCGAGCTGCTCGGGCGCGAGACGACGCTCAAACGTCTCGAGGCGGCGGTGGCCGCTGCCGCTGAGTAGCGGGGAGCGGCCTAGGCGGCGCGAGCGGGTCGAGGGCGCGCTGGAACACGAGCCACGCCCGACGGCGGAAGCCCTGAGTCGGGTGGGGTAGACCGGCGGGCACGACGCTCTGGACGCCGCGCCGCCCGCCATGAACGGGCTGCGGAAAGTCCTCTGCCACTTCAAACTGATAAACGGATCCCCGCCGAGCGCGGATACGTGCGAACCGGGCGGCCGTTACACTCGCCCGGATGGTTCTCCGGGGTCATGCGGCGGCCCGGGTCCTCGTCGTCGACGACGATCCGTCGATCCGGCTGCTGTGCAAGATCAATCTCGAGCTCGAGGGGCACGAGGTGATCGAAGCGCACTCGCTCGAGACGGCGCGTGCGACCTTGGAGGACGAAGACGTCGATCTCGTGGTTCTGGACGTCCACCTGCATGGCGAGCGCAGCGATGCTCTCGTGGTCGAGTGTCACGAGCGCCGGCCGCCGATCCCGGTGGTGCTCGTCACCGGCTCGGTCGAGATCACGCACGCCGGGCTGAGCAAGCCCGACGCGGTCCTGCCGAAGCCGTTCGAGCTCGACCACTTGCTCTCGACGGTGCGTGATCTCGTTCAGGTCCACGCCCGGCGGTGAGCACAACCGCCGTTCGCACCCCGCAGGAGTACGAGGATTCGTACGAGGCGTACTACGCCGAGGCCGCGGAGGAGTACCGGGCCGTCCGGGTGGGGGAGAAGGAGACGTCGCAGCAGGCCGCGATCGTTGCCCGGCACGCCGATCTCTTCACCAGGGAGCAGCTCGACGCGCTTCGTGCGGCCGAGAACGAAGCGAACGACGCGGACGAACAGGAACGCCTCTACCGGCTGCGCAGGACGTGCGAGTCCGGCATCGTCGACCGCGAGCTGGCTGCGCGCCAGGACGAGCTCGAGAATGACCTTCTCGCGGCGAGACTGACCTTCGACGGCGAGGAGATGCCGCTGCGGGCGGCAGACGCGAAACTGGCCGTCCTTCCTGACTACGCCGTGCGTGAGGAGCTGGGAGAGGTTGCGCTCGCGCTCGGCGCGTCCTTCAACGAGGGACGCCGCGAGTTGCTCGTTGCGCGCGACGACCTCGAGGGTGAGCTCTCCGGCGAGCGCGACGCGGTCGCCCGCAACGAGAACGAGAAGCAGATCTCGCTGCGCGAGCTCGAAGGCGTTCTGCGCCGGGCGGCGGATGCCAGCGCCGCCGAGTTCGTGCGGCTGCGGGAGCACTGGTTCGAGCAGCTGCTCGGCCCGGATCGCACCGAACTCCCGGCGAGCGCGCACCTCCGCTGGCTACGGCGGCTGTCGCCGCTCGAATCGACGTATCCCAAGGATCGGTCGGTAGAGGTCTGCGTCGAGACCGTTCGCGCGCTCGGGTTCGACCTCGAAGCGATTCCGAACATCCGCCTCGACCTCGAGGACAGGCCACAGAAGAGCCCGCGCGCGTGCGTGATCCCCGCCGATCCTCCCGACGTCGTCCACCTGATCACGCGAGCCCAGGGCGGCCTCTCCGACTATGAGTCGTTCCTCCACGAAGCCGGCCACGCGCTCCACTACGCGGGCTGCGATCCGCGGCTGCAGTGGACGTTCCGTGCGCTCTCCCGCGACCACGCCCTGACGGAGATCTATTCCTACATCCTCGACTCGATCGCGGGAGAGCCCGGCTGGCACGCGATGCATTTCGGTCTCACCGACGAGCAGGCTGTCGTGAACGCGCAGGCGACGCAGTTCCTCGACTCGCTCCTCTACCGGCGTTACGCGGCCAAGCTTCGCTACGAGCTCGGCTTTTGGGGTGCGTTTGCCGAGGAGCAGGGGAGCTCGCCGCGCGACTACGCCACGCTCCTCACCGACGCGACCGGCCTCCGCTACGACGAGCGAGGCCACCTCTCGGACATGGACGCGGGCTTCTACTCCGCCGACTACCTCCGCGCCTGGATCCGTGCGGCTCAGCTGCGTGCGTACCTCCGGCGGGAGGTCGGGGACGACTGGTGGCGCAGCACAGCGACGGGCGAGATCTTGCGCGGGTTGTTCGCCGAGGGTACGCGGCCCTCCACCGAGGACGTCGCGGGCCGGCTCGGCTTCGACCCGCTCGACACCGGTCCGCTCGTCGCCGAGCTGACCGCGGCCTAGCCCCGGATCACACCAGCGACGAGCGGCAGAAGCTGCTGCCTGTTGCGCGGACGCTGCATGTCGGCGCGGACGAGCTCGTCGAGCTCCATCGCGACGAGCAGAATGATCGCGGCGACGTAGAAGTAGGTCGCGAGGAAGATGAAGACCTCGAGGCTCCCCACGGAGGTGCGGAAGTTGGCCACCGACCGGACGTAGGCGGCGAAGATCAGCGTCTGGCCGATCCAGCCGACGACCACGAGCGCCGAACCCAGGCTTGTCCAGCGCAGGCGTCGACTTTCGTCCGGCCCCCAGCGCACGATCAGCTCGAACGTGAACGCGACGAGGGCGACCGCCGCCGGCCAGCGCAGGATCAGGACCGGGAGGCTCCAGCCGCCGGAGACGTGGCCGGCCCAGATGATCGCGATCGCTCCGAGCATCGAGGCGAGAAAGAGAAGTGCGAGGCCGAACGAAAGAGGGAAGCGGATCCAGAACGGCCGCGTCTCTGGAGTCTCGTAAATCTCGTCGAGGGCGCCGATCGCCGCTCGAATGATCCCAGACACCTCCCAGACCGCGAGCACGGAGGCGACCGCGAGCAGGCCGGCGGTCGAGGACGAGAAGACGCGATTCACGGTCTGGTCGATCCCGTCAAAGACGTGGGGGAGCACCTTCGGCTCGATCTTGGGGCCGATCGTCTGCTTCCAGAGCTGCTGCTGATGGGAAGCGCCGAGGATGCCGAGCGCGAACAGCGTGCACGCGACGGAGGCGATGAACATACGCAGCGCAATCGCACTCGCGTACGTCAGGAGGCTGTGACGGTCGAACAGGTCGACCCAGAGCCGAACGATCTTCTTGAAGCTATGCCAACGGGCACGCACGGCCCGTGCACCGTTCCCGAGCCTGGCAACTCGAAACGACTCCGGAACTAGTGGAGGGCGCTGCCGAGCCCCTGCTGAGCGAGCTGCGTCGCGTCGAACACTTCGTCGCTCGGCGGAGCCGCGATGGTGAGGTGCGCGCCGTAGTCGGAGATGTCCATCGTCATTGCCATCCGCGGGACGCCGGCCACCCGTGGGCTGTACTGGACCGCGACCCGCCGGACAAGGCTGTCCTTGTCGATCCAGACGTTCTGGGAGACGGTCTTCATCTGCTTTGCGAGAGCCTTCAGCAGCGGGTCTGTGAGCCCTTTCGACTGGAGTGCCTTCGCCGTGTTGATCGTGACGCGGTAATGCGTCGTGGCGACGCCATCGACAGTCGCCGAGCCGACCTTCTTGACCTTGGCTCCGTCTGCCTCGAGCATCGAGAGTAGATCGGCCGGCTGGAGCTGGCTCCCCGACATCACCTTCGAGAGGTCGAGGCCGGCCGATTTGCCGAGCTTCGTGACGTCGAGCTTGATCCACTGCATCCCGCCGGGCAGCTGCGACGACAGGAAGCCGAGTCGCAGGTAGATGACGTAGTCGCCGTTCTCCTCGAGGGCGACCTCCTTCATCGAGCCGTGCGCGAGCTTTGCCTTGACCGCGCTCGGGATGCCGGCGAGGCCCAGAAGCGAACCCAGCCTGAAGCTCATCTCGGCGCTCGTGCCGTCGATCGCTCCGGTGCCGTGCAACCGGACCACCTTCCCCCGGCCTTTTATGACCATGCTGAGCCGGATGCGCGCGGCGCCTGCATTCTGCGTCTTCGTCGCGGCGGCCGACACCGGGTCCAGCTGAAGGGCGCTGCTCGTGCCGGTGCTGCCGCAGCCGGCCGTGACGGCCGCAGCCGCGGCGATAGCGATCGCCGCTGCGACGGCTGCCGTACGACCACGGAACATGAAGCTCAGTGTAGTCGGCCCCCGCCGCGCCGGAGGACGGATTTCGGTCGGAGGGTGGGGGCGACTGCTATGGCCGTGGCAGTCGCCCCCTGCGAGGAGCGGGACGGCCACGGGAGGACTGTTGGGCCGTCCCTGTCGGGTGGCACGGCCGGCTTCTCTGCCGCCGTGCTCTGTCGGTGCTTCCTCTACTACTCGCGGCGGCCGCGTTCGGTTCTCCGGCCTCTCGGCCTTCGTAAAGATCTCTTAAGTCGGCTCACGATCTAACGAACCGGTTGGCCGGGACGGGCGTCTAAGTTGTTCGAGGGGCGGGCCCCGGAGAAGGGGGCCGCGACCGAGGCCCGCCCCGGCCGAGGTTACGCCAGTGTGACCGATTACGGAAGGGCAACGCCTCGCCGCCTCGTTCGCTAGCGCCCGGCCTCGATTCGGTCGAGGCGCTCATGCACCCGGCGGAGCTCGGCGAGGATCTGATCCTGCTTGTCGGTCGCTTCGCGGTGCTTGTCCTCGGCGTCCTGATTGACGAAGTGGCCGGCGATCGATGCCGTGGCCAGTCCCAGGAATCCGATGCCGACGATCATGAGGAACGCGGCAACGAGGCGGCCGGCGACGGAGGTGGGAAACGTGTCGCCGTAGCCGACCGTGGTGACGGTGACGATCGCGAACCAGAGGCCCCGCCACGGGTTCGGGAAACGGTTCGGGTCGGTCTCGTGCATGGCGATGCCCGTGACCGTGACCAGAAGCAAGGTGAGCGCCGCGATGTAGGGGAGGTTGCGGCGGTTGGTGAGAAGGCCTTCGGCGCGGAAGATCCGAGCCGCGATCACCCACAGACGAGCGAGGCGCCAGCCGCGGAGCCAGCCCGGGCCGAGCGCCGCGAAGAACAGACCCCAGAGCGGAAAGATCGCGAAGACGACCACCGCGTCGGCCCAGTGCGCACGGAGCGCCGCGCGCCGGTCGTGCGCGTAGTGCAGCGTGAGCGCGAGCTCGACGGTGAAGGCGAGCCAGACGACCGTGCCGAGGACCCAGGAGAGGACGGTCCATGGCGAATGCAGGGAGGAGTCCTGAATCAGCACGGCGGGCAGCATCAGCAGCGCGCAGACGAGGACGATAGCTTCGAACGAGTGGCGGACCCTGCCGCTCTCCTCCTGGCACCAGTGCTCGGCCGCCCAGAAGGGCGCGTTCATCGTCGGTGGCGCGGCAGAGCAGGGAGGTCCGGCCAGCGGAACCACAGGTTGCCGCGCTCGCGGTTGAGGAACCAGAGGAGGACCGCGATGAAGGCGGCGAGGTCGAGCCCGAGGCCTAGCACCCAGAATGTCCAGGCGGGCACGATGATGGTGCCCGTAAGCAGGTTGAAGTTCTGGCCGAAGAAGCCGGTGAGGAACGAGAGCGGCAGGAAGAACGTCGCGACCCATCCGAGCTGCTTCATCGTGAGGTTCATCTTGAACTTCA
>Ga0207646_10007110_pt1 | contig 11446 bp, 14 predicted proteins | sample KBSK5502metaG_FD_184343 | JGI IMG/M metagenome (GOLD analysis project Ga0207646, IMG submission 184343) | Corn, switchgrass and miscanthus rhizosphere microbial communities from Kellogg Biological Station, Michigan, USA - KBS K5-50-2 metaG... | ecosystem: Host-associated > Plants > Roots >...
GCGGCGGTGTTATCGTTCCGGATGGCAGATCAATCACAAAAGCCGAGTGACCATAATCAGAAACTTCCGGCTGTTACACGGCAAGGTTATCGTTCCAGTCACGGCGATCTTATCCTTCAAGTCACACAAACTTCTGGGCCTTGCTGATGCGCTTGCCCTCTTCGGAGTTGAAACCGAAAGCGACGCGGACGGGCTCGCGGCCAAGGAAGGCGCGCTCGCATTTTTCAATGCGTTTGCTCTCCGTCGCGTTATAGCCGAAGGCGTGGCGATAAGGCTCACCACTCATCTCTCGCCGGAGCCAGGTTTCAATCACCCACGCCTTGAACTTCAAGCTGCAGCGGTGTTCGCCGGAGAATTGCGGGACGGTGCCGACGGCACGCAATTCCTGGCTCAGCTTGTAAGCGCCGTCGAGATAGACCTCATAGGGCTCGCGCGTGTCGCTTAAGACGACGATGCCGTCTTCTTCGAGATGACCGGCGCGTGCGACCTGGACGTAGCGGACGCGGTGTGCACGCATGCGCGGCAGGATGTGGCGCTCAAGGAGGAGTTTCGTATCCGGATATTCGTCGCCGGTCTGGGCGGTGATGACGATGAGGTCTTCGGTCAAATCGAAATCACGCGCCGCAGCCTCATCAGCCCAGCGGACGAAGAGAGCTGATGACTCCACTCCCATGCCAAAACTCAAGACGGTTTTGGGCCGGTTGGTGCGATCCATAGTTTTGCATTGAGAATTATTTTTCGTGAGGACCTGATGGAGATGATGGACCTTAAACTTACTACGAAGCAGCTTCCTGCTGTAGGTCGGCGCCTTGTTGCGGACGTGACTTGAGGTGGTCAATCAGCGCTGAGGCTGCTTTGCGCGACAGCTCTTCCAACTTGCACTGATAGAGCGTCTGGCACTCTTCCTCAGCCTTCACACCCTGGGCATGGGCGATGGCGCGGATGGCGACGAGTTGTTTCGGGGTAATAAGATCAGGGAGGCTCTTGGCCAGGGGATCTTTGGGTAATGTTGGGGCTGCGGCAGATTGATGCTCACCATCATCGTCTCTCTGATAGAGCTCGCGCGCCATGCCGAATTTGACGGCGGCGCGTTTGAGCGCATCGTGTTCAGCTTTCTTAATGCCGGTCTCACTCTCGGCCGGTCCGGTGCCGACGCCTTCGCGTGTCACGCCCTGGATCGTGATCGCCGCGGTGACGGCAACGATTCCGCCGATCTGTACAATCGCTCGCACCGAATGGGACCAGTCAGGAGCGATCTGGTCGAGCAAGTCGGCGACTGTATGCCACTCGATATAATCCACGAAGTGAGTTTCGCCATTGCGGTCGCGCCAGCCCTCCCGCTGCTTGATGAACTCTTCGGGGATAGGCGCGCTCAAGCGTTTTAAGAGGTCGCAGAATGAAGCCGAAGTCCTGGCCTCATCTGCTTCTGGTTTAACTTCCAAAGGGTGATTCAGATATTCGGTCGGCATCTTTCGCGTATTCTCTTTCGCGGGTGACTGCGGTCTCACAACGGAGAGTTGAGACTGGCCGTGATCACTTGAAGAGACCGATGGCTTCATCCTTTCCGAGATGTCGGTCACGGAATTTCCCTTGGCTGTTTTCGCCATTTCAGGCATTACTCGAGCGAGCGAGAGTTTGATGGCGATGATATGTTCGCACCGGAACTTGGGATCACTCTTGATCGCTTCGGCGAAATCTTCACACGTGCAGCGGACCTTTTTCTGCTCGTCGCGCCAGACCTCGTGCTGGCCTTGTTTCCCGCGCGATTGTTTGGCGCCGACGAGGAAACGATCGCCGCTGCGCTTCACCAGGTTCATGGCCACCAGGGACTCGGCGCGCTTGGCGCGTGCCTCCAATGATTTTTCTTTCGACATAACACAACAGTCCTTTCAAAACACCCGCGCGGGCATCGGCTATCCAGTAAGATCAGCGCAGGTGCGGTAGAGGTTGGTTATTGATGAGTGAGCTTCGTCAGATGCGCATCGGCATCAGCACGTAAGTGAAACTGAGGCCTTCAAGACCCAGGGGCCGCAGACAGAATTGTGAGTTGGCGTCCTTGATCTCAATGCGCACGCTCTCGCTCCCAACCACACTGAAGAAATCCTGGAGGTAGGTCGCATTACAGGCAGCGGTGATGGCTTCGCCCGTGTAGGCCGCAGCGAGTGTCTCGCCTGCTTCGCCCGCGTCCTTTCCTTGGGAGCTTAAGGTGAGTTGTCCTTGGCCGGTCTCGATCTTGACAGCGCGGGAACGGTCATCGGCCATTAAGGCTACACGCCTGAGCGCCGCTGCTGCTGCTGCCGTCTCTAGCTCCAGGTGATGCGGGTTGTCTTTCGGAATGACCAGCTCATAGTTCGGAAATGACCCCGCGAGGCGGCGGGCGGTGAGACATCGCTCTCCGGCCTGGAAGAAGAGATGATTGGCGTCTTCAGCAAAACTGATCTCGCCTTCGGTTTCCGCCGCGATCCGCGCAAGTTCACTGAGCGCTTTTCTGGGAATGATCGCGTCAACCGCGAGGTTTTCTCCAAAGCTCCCCTGGACTTCCACCATAGATAAGCGGTGGCCGTCAGTCCCGACCATGCGCAGGCGCTCGCTGGTGATCTCAAGTTTGACGCCGTTCAGGCTGTAGCGAGACTCTTCATCGCAAGTCGCAAAGAGCGTGCGCGAGATGAATTGTCGTAGTTGCTCTGCCGGAAGCAATGTCGCGCTGGCAGGCGCTGCGGGCAACTCAGGGAACTGGTCGCGCTCGATGCCGTGAAGCTTGAAGCGTGCCCTCTCACAAGTAATCGCAGTCGCTCCCTGTGCATCGCGCTTGAATCTGATTTCAGCCGAGGGCAGCGCCTTGACGATGTCATAGAGTTTCCTCGCCGGCAGGCAGACCGTGCCTGTGGCTCCAATCTCGGCTGGGCAAGTGGTCACAAGCGACAAGTCTAGATCGGTGGCTTGGAGGCGCAAGCGTCCGCTTTCGGCCTCAATCAGGAGATGGCCGAGGACAGGAATCGTGTTCCGTTTCTCGATCACGCCCTGGAGAAAGCCAAGCTCTTTAAGCAGCGCGGGTTGATTGATGATGAATTGCATAATCTTCCTCGGTGAATAAGTTGTGAGCTATCTTTGGTGCGGCGAGGACGGATTTCTGCCCGCCGCTCGATCCTTTATTGAGCGTCTGGCAGAGTGACGAGAGAGCAGGCTCAAGATTCATCTTCTTCAACGTGGCCCTCGGGCTTGAACTTGAGCTGCGAGGTGTTGCAATCAGCTTCATCAACGTCTGTCCTCAGCCCCAGATAGACGGGCTGATAAAGTGAACCGCCTGGCACTGGGTAAGCGTAGAGGTAGCGAATCTCGACCCTGTCGTCAGCTTTCGGGATCTCATGATTGACCGGGATGGTGACGTTGCCGACATTGATGATCGCGCCTTGGTGAAAGAGTCCCAGCCGGATGCTGCGCTGATCATTGATGCCCGTGACGATTGCGGTGCAGGTGGCGTAGAACTTCACCTTGACCTGTGTCGCTGTCGCGGGTGAATTCGAGCGCCCCGGCACGTGCGGCGCGCCTCTCTTTTTGAAGACAACACCTTCGCGCTTCTGCTCTTTGAGCAGATCGTAGAGCGTGCGTTTGGCTTCTTCGGTGCGCGCGGTCGGGACGATGCGAATGTATTCGTTGGTGTAACCTCGCAGGAGACTGCTGAGCGCCGCGAGACGGTTCTCGTAGGTCGTTGAGCGCAGGTTCGAGCTACCGCTTTCTAAAACATCGAAGGCGAAAAAGCAGTCCCCGACGAGTTCCCCGTCCAAGAGGAAATTTCCGGGGATCTGTTTGAGATACGCCTCGATGGTTCCGCCCAAAGTCACAACCTGGCCTTTGCGGTTATAGGCTTCAACACCTGCGGGCGACCTGCGAATCCCGCAGCGCTGGCCATCCTTTTTCTCTTGCATGAACCACCGGTCGCCTGAGAGATAGGTCTCTACTGCGGACTCTTCCACTGGGCAGAGAAGTTGCGGGAGGAATCTGGCCGACTGGGCGGTGGTTGCCGGAGGTACTGATGGGGAGTTGACGGTGACCGGGGCGATAGCGCTGGAGGCGCCGCGGTAGACGCCGTACCCCTTGCCCATCTTTTCGGCCACAAGGGCATCGTATTTTCTCTTGGCCGCAGAGTACGGGATCGGACTGGGCGTTTTGGTTGAGGCGTTGAGTGCCCGCCCGCGCCTTCCATAGGCAAAGTTGACGACCCAGCCGGATGGCTCTTGTTTGAGTTCGACCAGGTAGAGCTTGTCACTCGACCCCTCACGATAGTGGAGTTGGATACTTTCTTCTTGCATGGCAGTTTTCAGTTCAGATTGCGAGGCTCAAGGCATCTCGACGATGCTGGTCGTGTTGTGCCGCTGGCGCTTTTTCAGTTTGCCTTCGAGGAACATCCGATGGAGACGATTCCGCTCATCTTCGCGTCCTTTCCGGTAAGTGGAGGTGAGGGAGATGCAGAGGTTCCAGAGGAGTTCGGGCGTGAGGCGGGCGCAGATTTCACGCCAGGTCTTGTCGGCTTCCAGCTCGTCGAGAAGATACGGATAGATTCCGCTGCCATCTTGCTGGATGATGACCGTGTTGCGTCCGGAAAGATAAATCCCAAATTTATAGCTGTCGCCTGTCCACTGATGGCCGCCGCCGTCGCGCGGCTCGCCGAAGAGGCCAGCGCCGATGAATTCGAGCGTTGCGGTCTCGATCTCGCGGCTTTCTGGGAGACCGATTCCGGAGTGACCGATGATCGTTGCGTGTAACACGCAGGGTGGTTCCGGATGCCGGGTATTGCGGTAGAAATAGATGCTGGCGGTGTCGTCAGTTCTCCACCCGCAAATTTCTCCTGAAGGAACGTAAGGTATAAATCGCATAAGAAGAGGAAAGAAGACCGTTGGTTTCAGGCAGCGGAGGCACTGAGTGGTTATAGGTGAAGCACCCCGCCGAAGCAGTGAGCATCAATTTGCTTGACGCCTCGCGAATCCATGAACTCGCTCAAAAGATAGCTACCGCCATCTCCTGTGTTGGAATAGTAAGAGTCTTGTGCCCGCCACTCATCAAGCAGCGCGTGGATGCTGGCGATCAGCGGAGACACCACAAACTGACGCTAAGGGTGCTGGATATCTTCAACGGTCAAAAGGTCAGCCGTCAGTTCTCCTCCAGCCTTGAAATGTGCGAAATAACGATCGCGGTCAGTCTCAGTCAGCCCCCGACCCAAAAGCGCCTGCGCATAGAGATGGTGGGCGCGCACCCACCCGCGCGCATCCGTCTGACTCCAGATCCTGGCTTCGGGGAAATCGCGCGCGAGGGCGATGAGAATGGCGCGCACCACGGTATCGTATGGCCGGCCGTAGCAATTGCAGTAGTCATGGTATTGCCCCTCCTCATCGACTTCGACGTCGGAGGCGATCACGCGCTCGATGATAAAAGCCTCGCCGTGGTCTTCGTTCGCCTCATCGCCGTTGATCGCGAGGAGTTCTGAGGTCAAGACCGGCTCTCCCTCGCCGCCGTCATTGCGAATAGCGTAAGGCGACGCCTCACAAATGCGGCGGGCGTGATTGATGAATTCATTGAAGCGCGTCAGGTCAAGTTCGCGTGGGCGCGACCAGTAGTGCTCAGTGATAGTTTCAGTGCTCATAGTTAGCGAGGTTCGTAGGTTATTCTTGGGGCGGTCAAAAGTCTGGCGGCTCGCCTTCATCTTCCAATCCACAATCAACGATCAGGTTGAGAGAGCGCCGCGTAAGGCACCAGCGGCGAGAAAAAGCAGATCGAGCAGGGGCAGCGTCGCTCTCTCAGTTGGCATAGCTTCCTTTCCGCGCGCCGTTTGATTTTTGTTTGGCCAGCACGTAGCGCGCTCGCTGCCCGATGTCGCGCGCCATCTCTTCGGGCGTGATGTAGCGGGAGCGCGCCGATCCACTGGGAAGATTGAAATAGGTTGCGTAGCGCCGCAGGCCGCGGCCGAGCGCGAGCCGCGCTACGAAATCAGCCGCTTCCGCAGCCACTCGCTGATTGACCATGAGGAACTGCGAATTCAAGAGCGCGAGTTCGGCGCACGAGAGAAGATGGTCAGAGCGCTCTTCCGGCCTTGCTTCAAGCAACTCCGGATGCTGCAAGGCAGGTGATGGCAAGGCGCGGCAGAGGCCAGGTGTAATGAATGCGCCCTTGAGGTCTTCGTATGTTGCCGCCGAGCCAAGGAGCACCTGGCCAGCTTCCTCGAAGTTGCCCGCATCACACCACCAGATGCGCGGGGCTTCGTGGCGATAGTTGTGAGTGAGAGTTTGGGCCAACTCGCGCCGGGCCGCGGCATTATCAACTGCGCCGGCAATGATCGTCAGCGTCCTCCAATCGGGAGCGATCATCCGATGATCAAAGGGCACGGTGACAGCTTGAATTTCCAGACCCCAGGCGGCGCTGAAGCGGGCGGCGAGGGTGGCTGACTTGAAGTATCCCAGTTCGGCTTCAGCGAAGTTCTGGCGCCCGAGGTTCTTTTCCTCGACCCGGTCCGGATCAACAAAGGCCACGCTTGTTTTGCGACCGCTTTCGATGAGTACCCGCGCCAGGCGCGCGAGCGACCCTGAGAGAAAAGATCCCGTGCCGCCGCAGCCGACCAGGATGAGCCGAACTTCGTGATGCTTCGGTGTGATGATGGTAGCAGCGCGGGCGAAAGAGAGATCGAGTGGAGGCGAAGATGGCATCTTGCGGCGCGGCATCTTTAGATCTCCTCAATACAGTCGCGAATTTCGGCTGGCATTTCGCAGACCCAGCGGGCGGGGACTTCGATGAACTGACCGAAGACTCCCACCCGGAACCGGATCTCGGGTCGCTTCCAGATGCAGCCGATGACACCAAAGATCCGAAAGCCTCGCTCTTCCTGATCATCAATGTTTGAGAAATCAGCGGGCATCCGGTGGTGACTATGAATTTCAACGAGCGCTCGTGCGTAAGAGGACTCAGGGCCACTCTCAAGCGGCTCGACCGAGCCTTTAGTTTGGGCTTGCGGCGGGACTTCGAGTTGCCATCTGTCTTCAGCATAGCTCAGGTGAAAGAGCGCCTCACGCGGTTCTTCCGCCGCAGCCTGACGCGCGAGGCCGAGGATGCGTGAAAGAAGATGAGCGGGAATAGGCCCACATTCGAGTTCAAGCTTAGCTTCAAGCGGATGGAGGTTGCGCACCTCGCAGATCGCAATTGGAAGAGTGATCGCGAGGCCTGTGCGCACGGCGCGCAGAAACACGCCGTTGCCAGCCAGCACATACTCATATGAACTGGCTTGAATGGGGCCCAGGTCCGCGGTTTGAGCGATGCGGTAAGCAACAATCGGTGTCATGGCGTTTTGAAGAATGACTGGCGACGGAGTCTATCAGTTCGGGCGCGAGCGCCCGTGGACCTGCCGTATGACCGTCTCGGCTGTCAGTTCAAGTTTGATCAGGTCCTTCGGGGGATATTTGCGCGCGCGCGCTTGCGCCAGTTCCTGTAAGGTTAGGCGGACGTCATCGCGGTGTTTGCGGCTTTTGCCTTTGACCGAGTGATCGGTGAATGTGCTCGAAATGAAGAGCGTCCAGGCACGCTCAATCCCGCCCCCAGCGGCGCGCGGCGGATGATTCACCCCGAAGCAGATCTGTCCTGACTCGCTGACGTTTGGCAGTGGCGCGGCAGAGAGCAGAGCCGCCGGATTGAAATGATCTCCTGCCATCGCCCAAACGTAGTAGTCCTTCTCAATCCCCAAAAAGAAGAAGCCTGGGAGGGGAACTTTGAGTCGCCGGGCTTCTGTGCTTTTACCCTCAGTGATAAGTAGTGGATAGATGCTCGGCGGGCGGAAGCTGGCCAGATACTCTCCTCTCTGACACGCGCCCCAGCGGCAGACTTGAGCCCCGAGCCAGCCGCTATCGACCGGTTCGCCGGCAAAGGCCTGGCGGACGTCGGATGGCGCTAGAAACTTTGTGACCTCCCGCCCGTCTTCGCACTACTCGAGTAAGTATTGGCCGTCAAGAAAGAGCAGCGCTGCCTGCGCGCCACCCAGATCCTTGGGTGGCGCGAGAGACACCTTGGGAACGCTCAGCGCCGAATCTGCGCCATTTGGCAACTGATGGACTTTGGTCATGTCGATGCCCCGGTTTGTGTATTTGTGCCGAATGCAGTAGCTTCAACCCAAAGCGCGACGGCTTGGCGGAGATGATCCGGATCTTGTTTGAGCCACTCGTCGAGCGCAAAAACTTCGTCGAGTTTGGCTTGGGCGGCGGTAAAGGCTTCGGCCAGGTACTCCATGTTCTCGGCTGTCCACACGATTTCCGTGGCCGCGATTTCATAGCTCGCATCGAGCCACACATTATTGGTGCTGTGGTCGGTGATGAGGACGGCGAGCCAGAGCGCGCTGAGCGGTGCCGTTGCAGTGGCGCAAACCATTTCCAGCCGCTCCCAATCTATTTTAGGGCGATGATCTGAGGCTTCCCTGAAAGCTTCGGGGAAATAAGCATCGAGTTCTTCTCCGCTTGGAATTAAACCGGCGAGCGCCAGCGGGAGACGAAAGACGAGCGGCAAATCTTCCGGGTCCTCATTCCACCAGTCACCAAACAGAGGTTCGACAGGGATCGAGATGAGCCCTTCATCAAAGCTTTCATAATCATCGAGCAGATAGTCTGGAATCGGAAATAGCCTCTGGCCGACGAGGCGGAGGAAGGCGATCTCGGCGGCGATCAATTGATCTTCGGATCCCAGCGGTGAAAACTTCTGTGCCTGAAATTCATGGGGAAAGAACCGGGCAAAGAGCGCCAGCAGTTGCGTCGTCGAGCCGAGACGTTTAAGAACTGCGACAGCGCGACGAGCTCTTGTGCGTCGTGTTTTTAGATAAGCAAGAGCGGCGCGGGCAGAGAAGATGCCGGGCGTCATACCTGCTTAAAATCCGAGCGGAAGTGTGCGTCCTGGACGCGCCTGGCACGCGCGGAGAGCTTTGAGCGTCTGCTCGACCTCTTTGAGGTGTAACTCGCCGGCCGCCGCGGCACGGGCGATCTCAGCTTGCAGTAGCAAGAGATGCTCAACGCCAAGCTGGCCATTCTGCTCAAGGGTCATCAGGCGATGTTGCATGATGACGGCCGGATTGATCGTTTCGGGAGCGGATTTGAGCGCTGCCAGGGATCCAGAGCCTTTCGGGCCGGCGCGCCGGCTGACCTTGACGATCATCTGCCCGTTGACTGTTTCGCGTGCGACCTCGGCGTTAGCAAGGTCACTGTAAAAGGGAGCGAGCGCCTGCCGGAGCATCGCATCATCACGCGCGATCTCATCATCAAGAGGAAAAGTTTGCCCGTCGTGCAGCAAGATAACGGTAGCCATAGTGTGATTACCTTTTAGGATTTTGAGTTGGCGAAGCGTGGGCCGTGTGAACACGCTTTGGTAATTGCGATCGGAAACCGCGCCTAAAATAACGAGGGTTGACCATCGCCGATTTTGCCGCTGGAGGTTTCAGATTTAGACGGCTCGAATGTTATGGGCCTCTCAAGCGGGGTTTCAGATGTCGGCGCTGGTGGTTCGGGTTGAAGAGTGCTTGCAGACGGGGCGGCTTCGATCAAGGGCGTGGTTCTTGCCCGTTCAGTTATTGCCGCGTTTGGGGCAGGTGTGGTTTGAGGTTCTGCGTGATGAACAAGTGTCTTCAGTGAAGAGGCCGACCTGGTCTTGGTCTTGACCACAGTAGCCGCGCGTTTGGCCTGCGCGCGAACAGTTGCTTCACGACGCTTGGCTTCTTCGGCCTTCGTCTTTTCTTCCGCCAGCCGTTTACGTTCAGTTGCGGCGCGTTCGGGGAGTTGTGCTGCGAGTTGCGTGAGCAGTTCGGTGAGCGGAGCGGGTAAAGGCTCCAGATCGGAGAGTCGTTTGAGCGCGAGCAGCGGCGCATCCTCGTGTGTGCGCACGCCGAGGATGACCTTGCGGTCGCTTGACGAGGGACCGTCCTCTGGGAGGATCTGTAGGCTCACTTGAATAGTACACTGCGCCCAGATGTAGGGTTCATCGGAGAATTTCGCTGGATCTGTAGTGGTGTTTGCCGCCTCTGGCGCGCTTACAGTTCCCATCGCGGTCGGGGCATCGGAGATGGCTATGGCTTCAGTGGTGAGGGCGGCTTCAGTCGGTGCGAATTCCTCATTTGAAGTCATGCTTTGATCCGTCATGACGGCCTCGGTGTCGTTGCTGAGGTTGGAAGTTGCGCAAGGAGCATCTCCCGTAACAGTAGTCTGATCTTCGCTCATAGTTGAATCGTTACTCCTCATCTCCCGTGAAGCGCATCCCGCCAGGGGCAGATGCGTGACAAGGCTGGGAGCTTCTCGGTCCAGTGACTCAATGCCAGGGCGGTGATTGCAGGCCGCCTCGATTTTGTGCCGTGTAGCTGACGTGCTAATCACAGATGGCAGCACGACCGAATCAAGGAGTGGCGCTTCACCGCATTGACGATGGGCGACCGGCACCGCTCGATGCTGATTGCAACTGCGCATCTCTGGTTTGAGGATTTGATCGCCCGCGTGAGCGTTGTCGCCTGCTTTGGCCGAACGCTCTTGGCGCCCCTCTGATTCTGAAGTTTCAGCGCTCGCTGTGGCGCTCGATACTGAGCTTGCTAAGGACAGTATCTTCGTGAGTTCGCCGTGGTCATAACGGAAGACAAACTCGCGCCATTCGGGTGGATTGTTGACCCAGTGCTCGCGATAGGGGTCGCGCCGCACATCAGGCCAGGCGCGGAGCAGCGTTGCGACTTGCTCTTCGCTCGCGCAGGCGACACCGTCATAGTAGACGAGAGCGCCAGGGTAGCGGGCGCTCTCAAGGCCCAGCGCGAGGGCGCAGGCTCCTGGTTTTTTAATTCGCCGAGAGGCAAATTGGCGAGCGGTTGTTCAGCGATCTCCTGTCGATATTGATTGAGACGCGCCAGAGCCTGCTTGATGAGCGTCTCGGAATCGGAGTAACTCATACAAGTAAAGATTCAAGTGTGATCAATATAGATAAGGAAGCAGAAGATACCGAGCATGAGCTTGGTCCTCTAATCATCCGGTCTGGTGCCCGCCGCTTTGATTCGCTTACCGGAGCTTGGTGGGTGCAGAGAGATAGGGTGTAGAATCACATGCTAAGACCGATAAAAATGTAGCCTTAGCTGGGACACGGCAGTATACACAGACACGGAGGATCCGCGTATGACAAAATCCAACATGCCATTCGACGCGAACGAATTCGAGGGCAAGCGCACATTGGTCACAGGTGGGACCAAGGGCATCGGCGAAGCCATTGTCAACCGCCTCATTCGCGGAGGTGGAAAGGTGGTGAGGGTATAGAATCTTTTGTGTAAATGGCCATAATCAACCAACTGAAAGGGAAACCAAGAAAGGAGACTAGATTATGGCCATTCCGAATGAAGTGCTCGACTATTTATTGAAAGATTACCAGAAGCCCGAGGACCTGCTGGGGCAGCAGGGAGTGCTCC
>Ga0207646_10007112_pt1 | contig 11445 bp, 11 predicted proteins | sample KBSK5502metaG_FD_184343 | JGI IMG/M metagenome (GOLD analysis project Ga0207646, IMG submission 184343) | Corn, switchgrass and miscanthus rhizosphere microbial communities from Kellogg Biological Station, Michigan, USA - KBS K5-50-2 metaG... | ecosystem: Host-associated > Plants > Roots >...
GCGATCGAGACGGCGAAGCGCCACGGCTGCCGGATTGTGGCGACGACGCCGCGCGGCGGTGAATCGCCGTTCGACGTCGATTACACCGGACCCTCCGCCGTGTTGATCGGCAGCGAGGGGCCCGGGCTGCCGCCGGCGCTCGTCGACGCGGCCGACCGGCGCGTGACGATTCCGATGCAGACGCCCGTCGAGTCGCTGAACGCCGCCGTCACCTCGGCGCTGATCGTGTATGAAGCGCGACGACAACGAACCCGTCACTGACTCGCTGTTCGCGGAGGCGCCGCGCCGGAAGCCCGCGCCGGCGCCGCTCGCCGACCGGATGCGTCCGCACACGTTCGACGAGTTCGTCGGACAGGAGGAGCTGCTCGCGCCCGGGAAGCCGCTCCGCGAATCGATCGAGCGCGACCTGCTCCAATCGATCATCCTGTGGGGGCCGCCGGGCACCGGCAAGACGACGCTCGCGCGGATCGTCGCGGACACGACGCAGGCGCAGTTCGTGGCATTCAGCGCCGTGATGTCCGGCATCAAGGAAATCCGCGACGTGATGTCCGGCGCCGAGCGCCTGCGCAAGACGACCGGCCGCCGCACGATCGTGTTCATCGACGAGATTCACCGGTTCAACAAGGCCCAGCAGGACGCGTTCTTGCCGCGCGTGGAAGCGGGCGACATCGTGCTGATCGGCGCGACGACGGAGAACCCGTCGTTCGAGGTGAACGCCGCGCTGCTCTCGCGCTCGAAGGTCTTCGTGCTCCGCGCCCTGACGACCGGCGAGGTGACCACGATTCTCGAACGCGCGCTGGCCGATCCCGATCGCGGGCTCGGCAGCCAGCGCGCGTCGATTGACGCCGGCGCGCTCCACGCCATCGCGATGTACGCCAACGGCGACGCGAGAGTCGCGCTGAATCTTCTCGAGCTCAGCGTCGCCGCCGCGCCCATCGTCGACGACCGCCGGTCCGTGGACGTGTCGCGCGTCGAGCAGGCGATCCAGCGCCGTGCGCTCCTCTACGACAAATCGGGCGAGGAGCACTACAACCTCATCTCGGCGCTGCACAAGTCGATGCGCAACAGCGATCCCGACGCGTCGGTGTACTGGCTGGCGCGCATGCTCGAAGCGGGCGAGGATCCGCTGTACATCGCGCGCCGTCTCGTGCGCTTTGCCTCCGAGGACGTCGGCAACGCCGATCCGCAGGCGCTCACGGTCGCCGTCGCCGCGAAAGATGCCGTCCATTTCATCGGCATGCCCGAAGGCAATACGGCGCTGGCGCAGGCCGCCATCTATCTGGCGACCGCGCCGAAGAGCAATGCGATCTACGAGGCCTACAACCAGGCCGCCGAGGATGCACACAAGGACGTCGCGCAGCCCGTGCCGCTGCACCTTCGCAACGCGCCGACGAAGCTGATGAAGGATCTCGACTACGGCAAGGGCTACAAGTACGCGCACAACGAAGAGGACGCCGTGGCCGACATGTCGTGCCTGCCGCCGGCCCTCGAAGGGCGCAAGTACTACGACCCGAAAGAACGCGGCTTCGAAAAGGAAATCAAGCGGCGTCTGGACGGCTGGGCCGACATCAAGAAGCGCCGAAAGACCGAGTGAACAAATCTTCGATCGCGCGCTTGCCGTTCGCCTTGATCTTCCGCGTCCCGGTACCGGTGATGTGCGGATGTGTGATGAGCGGCGCGTTCGCCGAGCTGCGCTTCTCCCAGTCCTCGCCGCTCCAGGAGAACCACCCGTTCTTTTCCTGGTCGAACACGTGCAGCGGCTTGTTGCACAACTTCGCGAACTCGGCTCCCCACCCGGTCCCGCCGCGTACGGTGCCGTCCTCGAGGATCGCGCCGATGACGTAGATTTCCTGTCCGTTGTTCACCTGGTACCAGATCGTCTGCAGGATCTTCCGAATGGTCGGCGAGTCGGTGTATCGCCGATGCATCAGCTTCGAGACGTACGCGAGGCTGACGTCGCCATTCTGCAGCTCTTCGTGATTCAGGACGCGGACCCCGCGGTGCCGCTCGATCTTGTGCCCGTCGAACGTGAAGTTCACTTCTTCGATCCCGTGACGTTCGGCGCAGGCGCCGAACTCGGCCTCGGCGCCGGGCGCCCCGCCGCTGAACAAGATGGCATCGCCGGTGTTCATTTGTTTTCGCTCCGTGCGGTCTGCGATCATAGCATCCGCGATGAGCGCATCAGGGCCCGCCGGACGCCGGTATCAGGCCGGACAGTCGATCGAGGACTTCTGCCGCGCGTGCAAGACCGATCGCATGCACACGATCGTCGTCGTCGACGGCGAGGGCCAGCCCATCCGCGTGTCGTGCGGCTTCTGCCACAGCGAGCACAACTATCGCGGCGGACCCCGCCTTCGCCCTTCGGGCTTCGGCGGGCCAGCCCGCGTGCCTGCTTCGGGCGGCGGGCAAGCGTCGCCGACCCAGCCGCCGCGTCGCGCAGCTCCCGCCGTTTCGCGATCGTCGCGATCCGACCGCGAGCCCTTCCCCATCGTCAGCGACCGCGAAAGGACAGCGCCACCAATGACTGCCGACGGAGAAACCGATCTCGAGCTGCTGCTGCGCCGCGTGATTCGCGAAGAGGCCGGCATCACACCGGTCGCGCCCGCCGACAAATGGCGCGGCGGGACGTTCGTCCTCAAGCCGGGCACTCCGGGCCTGCAGGAGAAAAGCTGGCCGATCGAAACCTTCTTTCACAAGGTCGTGATGCTGCGCAACCGCCTGCGCACGCTCGAGCAGCAGATCAACGCCGCCGAGCTGCCCGACGATGTGAAGGTGAGGCTGCAGGGGTACATCAGCGGCTGCTACGGCACGCTGACCAGCTTCAATGTGCTGTTCGCGGAAGAAGAGGATCAGTTCAAAGGATCGGGCGGCGACTGATCGTCAGCGTCCGTTCGACCAGGCCTGAATCTTGTCGCGCAGGAACGTGATCGGCACGCCGCCGTCCTCGAGCACGCGATCGTGGAAGCCTTTGATGTCGAACTTCGGACCCATCGTTTGCTGCGCGCCGTCGCGCGCTTTCTGAATCTCGAGCTGCCCCAGCATGTACGCGGTCGCCTGACCGGGATAAATAATGTAGCGGTCCACTTCCGACACGCAGTCGTCCTTCGGCTCCGCGGTGTGCGTCAGCATGTAGTCAATCGCCTGCTGGCGCGTCCAGTTCATCGTGTGGAGGCCGGAATCGACGACGAGGCGTGCGGCGCGCAGTGACTGACTCGACAACATGCCGAGCCGATCGAGATCGCCCGAGTACAGCTTCATCTCGTCGGCGAGCCGCTCTGAATACAACGCCCATCCTTCCGCGTAGCCGGAGTTGGACACGTAGCGGCCGATCGGATGAATCTCCTTCCGCTCGAGCGCAATCGCGCCCTGCAGATGATGACCGGGAATGGTCTCGTGGAACGCCGTCGATTCGGCCGGCGCTCGGCTCTTCGTCTCCGCCATGTACGCGTTGATGAAGAACACCGCGGGACGGCTGCCGTCCTCGGCCGGCGGATTGTATTCATTCGGCCCGCTCTTCTCTCGAAACTTCGGGTACGGCTGAATGACGACGTCGGCCTTCGGCAGCAGTCCGAATCGATCGGGCATTGCCGCTTTCGCGCGCGCCAGCGCGGCCTGCGAGTACGCGATCAGATCGCTGCGGCTCCTGAACAGATACTTCTTGTCGGTCCGCAGTAGCTGCAGCAGCGCCGGCACGTCGCTCGTGTTGAACGACCGCCTCGCGATTTCGTTCATCTCGGCGGTGAGCGTGTCGACCTGCTGCAGTCCGGTCTCATGCACCTGCCGGGCCGCTACCGGCAGCGAGCTGTGATAGCGGATCGACGCGCCGTAGCAGGCCGCGCCGCTGGGATTCGCCGACACGCCGACCGACTCGCGCGCGGCCGGCAGGTACTCCGTCTGGAGAAAATCGCGGTAGCGCGTGAAGGCCGGCACGATCTGCTCCTTGACCAGCGTGTCGAAGGCGCGTCGGAACTCCGGCGTCTTCTCGCGCACCGACGGCGAATCGAAGGGTGAATCGGCCAGCGGCGATGCGATCAGCGTGTTCATCTGGTCGATCACGAGGCGGACGTTGCCTTTGGGCGCGGAGTAGCCCTGCTTCAGTCCGTCGCGCAGGTTCGCGATCTCGGTGTCGACGTACTTCGGCAGCTGGCTCCAGCGTGCGAGCGCTTCCTTGCGGGCCTGATCCGTCCCGACCGGTTGAATCGTGACCACGTAGCCGAAGTTCACCTGCCATGCGTTGACGAACTGACTGACCGTCCACAGCTCGTAGCGGCACACGCGTGCCCCGATTGAGCCCTCGAGTGCCTCGCGCGTGATGGCATAGGTCGCGCGCAGCGGCGCCGCCGTGATGGCGGCCGTCTCAATCTGCTTCGCTTCGGCGAGCCACGCGTCTTCGCGGTCGCGCCACGCCTTCAGCGCCTCGGGCGAGTTGTCCGGCAGTCGATCGTGATGCGCGCCCGGGACGCCATAGAGCGTTTTCGCATCGGGATTGCGCTCGAAAAACCCCGCCAGGTAGGCGTCGGCGAGCGCGCGTACGCGGGCATCCGCGGGCTGCGGCTGCGCTGCCGGCGCGGGCGTCTGTGCCCCGCGATTGCAGGCCGTGACAAGCGCCGCGAGGAGCGCGCAGAAAAAAGTCGTGCTGAGCCGGGACACCATGACCAAGTATACTGACCGCCCTTTCAAGCGCAGGGATTCGGGGTTCGGGATTCGGGGGGCCAACGCTATGCATATTTCTGAGCGCACGATTGGCGACGTGGTCGTGGTGGATGTCTCGGGCAAGATCACGCTCGGCGACGGCGGCGATACCATTTTGAAGGACAAGCTGCGGAGTCTCGTGCAACAGGGTCGGCGCAAGCTGATCCTCAACCTTGCCGACGTGACGTACGTCGACAGCGCCGGCCTCGGCGCGATCGTCCAGGGCTACACGACGGTGACGAACCAGCGTGGCGGGTTGAAGCTGCTGAACACGACGAAGAGAATCCAGGATCTGCTCGCGATCACCAAGCTGCTCACCGTCTTCGACACGTACGACAACGAAGCCGAAGCCGTCACGAGCTTCTCGACGGCCCAGGTCTGAACCCGGGTCGACCCGCACGGGCCGCAGAGCGCGCAACGGATTTGGGACGAGTGTTCTTTGCGGCCTTGCGGCCCTTGCGTTTTATGTGACGCGGCGGGCGATCCGGCCGACGATTCGAATCCAATCGACGGCGCCGCCAGGACCGCGAACGAACTCGACCGACTGTCCCTGATCGCTGCCCTCGGTGACGAACGGCGCGGTCAACGCCGTAGAAGACGACGCGCATCGTCGTCGGCGGCGCGTTGCCGCTCGTCGGTTCCTGGCGAATCGACAGTCTCCCGCCATCATCGCCGACCGTCACTCTGACCATCGGACGCACGTACTGCCCGAAGTAAGCCGCGAGGGCCGGCTGCGCGGCGAGCGGCTCGACGCGCGGGAGGGTCTCGACGAGGCCGCGATGCGCGATCGCCTGGTTCTCGCGGAACTCCACGCCGAGATACGACTGCAAGGCTGCACGCTCGACGTCCTGTACGAGCCGCCACCCGTTGCTCGCGTTGGTCAGGATCGCGATCGCGAACCGGCGCTCGGGCACGAGCTCGAGCAGCAGGACGTGGCCGTTCAACGTGCCGCCGTGCGCGGCCGTGCGAAGACCGCCGACAGTCCGAAGGTGCCAGCCGATGCCCATCTCGTCGTCAGTGCTCTGTTTGGTGAGCTGCGGCGTGCGCATCGCGTCGAGCGTCGCGGGCGACAGCAGCGGCGCTTCGCTTCCACCGCTCCCGAGATGGAACCGCGCGTACGTGAGCAGGTCGCCGACGCTCGTGGAGATGCCGCCGGCGGTGACGCTGGTCGAGTACGCGAACGGCCGGACGATCGACGGCGCCGACGCGCCGGCGCCGCTGTGTCCCAGCGCAAACGGATACGTCATCATTTCGCGCGGGCTCGTCACCGTGCGCGCGAGCCGCAGCGGCTTGAAGACGAGATCGCCGAGTGCCGCGCCGATGGTCTTGCCGGTGACGACCTCGAGGAGCCGTCCCGCGACGCTGAAGCCGGCATTGTTGTAGCTCCACGCGGCGCCGGGAGGCGCGAGCTGCATGTCGGTGGGCATCATCCCGTCGACGAAGCGCGCGAGCGTGTCGTCGCCGCGATCCGCCGGCGCAATCTGTCCTTCCCAGCCGCTGGTGTGCGTGAGCAGATGCCACACCGTGACGTCACGGCTCACGGCCTCGTCTGCGGCGCGAAAATCGGGCAGGTACTTCCGCACCGGCGCGCGGAGATCGACCTTCTGCTGTTCCACGAGCCGCATGATCGCGGTCGATGCGAACGTCTTCGAGATGGATGCGATCGGGAACACCGTGCCTGCCGTGACTGGATGCGGATCCTCGACGCTCGTCACGCCGAATCCGCGCGTCGCCGTCCGCCCCTCGTAGACCACGCCCACAGCCACGCCGGGCACGTGGTATTGCTCCATCGCCTGCGTGACGCGCGCGGCGAGCTGCTCGTAGCGTGCATCGGTTCCCGCAGGCGTCTGCGCGGGCAGACGTATGCCCGCTCCGATCACGAGCAACGCGGCGGCAGCGGCGATCGCCGTTTTCACAATGCGCTGGTGCAGAATTTACATCTGGCCGCGTCGGCCGGAACCGTCTCGCGGCAGAACGTGCACACTTTGGTCGGCGCTTCGGGAGCCGGCTTGAGGAATTGACGCACGAGCAGAAAGACGACGAACGCGACGATCGCGAAGTCGACGATCGTACCGATGAAGGTGCCGTAGTTGATCGCGTTGATGACCTCTTTGCCGTCGGGTCCGACCGACTGCGAGAGGATGATCTTGGACGCGCGCCAGTCGCCGCCCGGCATGGCGAGGCTGATCACCGGCATCAGCATGTCGGCGACGAGCGAGGTCACCACCTTGCCGATGGCCGCGCCGATGATGACGCCGACCGCCAGCGCCAGTGCGTTCTGTTTGAGCAGGAATTCGCGGAACTCGCGGTACATCACGCCTCCCTTTTTGACCGATCACGGGAGGCGATTATAGGGCGGCGGCGCTCGTCGCGCAGGTCTTCCGCCTTCGCGTAAAGCTTCGGCGCCTGCCAACGCCGCTGAGGCAGCCCTGAAGGGCTGCGCTACTGTTCAGCGACGACGGACGCGGCGACGACCGCCGGCTCGTAGGATGGCAGCTTGCGCAGCATCTCTGCGCGCATCGGCAGAATGAACGAGAAGCGGTAGTCACCCTGCATCCGGCCGATCGGAATACCGATCAGATCGCCGCGCTGATTCAGCACGCCGCCGCCCGAGACGCCGGGATGACCGTCGGTGAGCGAGGTGACGAGGCCGTTGGCCGTTTTCTGGCCGACGTAGCCCGTCGAGAGAATGATGCCCTTCGAGTAGTCGTTGCCGAGGCGGAAGAGCGGCTCGGCGAAGTCGTACGGAAACGACGTGTCGACGTGCAGCGCGGGCAGGTCGAGCTCGCGCGTCCTGATGATCGCCCAGTCTCCGGTGTGGACTTCGACGTCCGCGTCGCCCGTGTCGATGACCTTCGCCGAAATTTCCTTGCCGCGATACACGACGCGGACCGACGTGATCTGGCGCGTGTTCTGGCGATCGTCGTCGTCCTTCAGCGCGACCACCGCGTGCTTCACCGTCACGAAGTAGCCGCGGCCCAGATAGCCGGCCGTGCCGTAATTGGTCTTGCCGAAGTTGTCGGTGGAATACAGCTCGACGAAGCTCGAACGGCGATCGCGCAACAGATTCAGCGGCAGCAGGCCCATCTCGCTCTGCAGCTCCTGCTTGATCTCGCGGACCATGCGTTCGCGCGCCGACGCGCTCGGCTGGGTGGTGTGCGGCAATTCGCCGCTCGTTCCGGCCGGCACGACCGCTTCGCCGCGACGGCCGCGGCCGAGCTCGGTCCGCATTTCCGTGCGGATGGCGTCGATCTTCGCGTCGTATTCGCGCGCGTCGCCCCGGCGCGCGTGCATGATTCCAAGCGTGAAACAGGAGAGGGCCGTGGCGACGATCGAGCTGAAGAAGACCAGGCGGCGCGACATCATTCGGGACTCCAAGTTCGGCAGCTAAATCGCCCATCCACCGAAAGCGCGACCATGCGCCAAAGGCGGAAGGCTTACAGCTTTGCTCTCCCTGATCCGTTTTCAGTGCGGATGCGGGACGGGCCCTTTCGCTTGGAAAGCGCTGAGCTACTTACAGTTGTTCGGGTTGCGAGCGGCCCCAACTCTAGCAGGCGACATGCAAACTGTCAAGCTCAAGGGCGTTTGACCACGCGAGACATCGCCCAACCGGCGACGAACACCGCAATCCCAAGCGCGAACAGCCGAGGACTCGGGCCCAACGGGCCCGCAGTGAAGAGATCCACGAGCAATAGCCACATGCCGAGGAGCTGGGCGAAGCGGCCGAGATAGAACATCGCCGTATTAAATCCGATCAAAATTCTTTTCAATCTCTCGGCGGGTCAGCCGCAACATCACCGGCCGGCCGTGTGGACATACGGTTGAGTACGCGGTGGCGCGCAGCTCGTCCAGGATATGCGTCATCTTCTCGTACGTCAGCGGGTAATTCGCCTTGACGGCTGCGTGACACGCGGTGGTGGCGGCCATCCTCTGCAGTGCGGCGTTGGTTCCCAATTGAATCGCCGCTCCGCGATCGAGCCCTTCCAGATCCTCCGCGAGCGCGAGCAGCACAGTCGAGCTGTCCTCGGTCTTCAGGAGCGCCGGGATTGCGGTGACCTTGATCGTCGCTCCTCCGAAACTCTCGACCTCGAATCCGAGGCGCTCGAGCTCGGCCGCGCGCGCGACGAGCGCCTGGTGCGCCGATGGTGCGACGTCGAGCACGATCGGTACGAGCAGGCGCTGCGACTCGAGCCGGCCCGAGGTGAGCTTTTCCATCACGCGCTCGAACAAGACGCGTTCGTGCGCGACGTGCTGATCGATGATCGCCACTCCCTCGTCGTCGATCGCGATGATGAACGTGTCGCGGAATTGTCCGAGCGGGATCATCGGTTTGATGTCCGGCGTCTCGCGCGCGCGAACAGCGCCTTCGATCCCCGAATCCACTCCACCGCCCGGCTCGGTACGGACGGCAGATGAGGTCGGCGAGACCGGGCCCGGCAGCCATCGATTCGGGTATACGCCGCCCGCGAGCACGCCCGGAAGCGTGGACGCCATCGGCGCCGGCGTCGCGTGCCCGGGGCGCAGCTGGAGCTGCGGGACCGCGGGTTGCCCGAGCGCATCGATCAGCGCGCGTCTCACGACCTCGTGCACCAGCGACTGATCGCGGAACCGCACTTCGGCCTTCGTCGGATGCACATTCACGTCGACGGCGTCCGGCGCCATCTCGATGAAGAGATGCACCTCGGGGCTCCGCTCCTTGATCGACGCCGTGCTGTAGGCGTCGATAATCGCATGCGCGATCGTCCGGTCCTTGACGATGCGGCGATTGATGAAGAGGTTCTGCGGCCCGCGCGTCGGTCCCTGTGACAGGTGGTCCGCGAGTGCTGCGATGAAGCCCGTGAGTCGCAGCCCGCCGCCCTCCCTGCGGACGTCGATGAGATCGCTGCGATCGCCGTACACCTGATACAGCCGATCGCGCAGCGAGGCGACCGGCGGACACTGCAGCACCGTCCGCCCCGCGCTCGTCAGCCTGAACCCGACTTCGGGATACGCCAGCGCGAGTTGCGTGACCACGCGTGAGACCTGCGCCGATTCGGCCGCGTCCGACTTCAGGAACTTCCGCCGCGCCGGCAGGTTGTAGAACAGGTCGTTGACCTCGACCATCGTGCCTTCGGCCGCGCCGATTTCCGTGACCGCCGCAATCGCGCCGCCGTTGACGCGGACTTCGGTTCCGCTCTGGTCCCCGCGCGCGCGCGTGCGCAGCACGAAGTGCGACACCGAGGCGATCGACGGCAGCGCCTCGCCGCGGAACCCGAGCGTGCGAATCGCCCCGAGGTCGTCGGCGCGCTTGATCTTGCTCGTCGCATGCCGCTCGAGAGCGAGCCGCGCGTCCTCCGGCTCCATTCCTTCTCCATCGTCCTCGACGCGCACCTGCTTCTTGCCGCCGAGCTCGACGTGGATGGCGAGCCGCCGCGCGCCGGCGTCGATCGCGTTCTCGACCAGCTCCTTGACGACGGAGGCGGGACGCTCGACGACTTCGCCGGCGGCGATCTGATTGGCGAGGTCGGCTGGCAGCCGGGTGATTTTCCCCATATTCGCTCGACGCGCGGCGCAGGAGCCGCGCCGGCCCTTCAGGCCCGCGACCCGGCGGGGCTGAAGCCCCGCCCTACGAACGGCGTGCCGCGCCTTTGCAGCGGGATCATATCCAGCGCCGCCGGCGGAACGCCGCCAGCATGCCGCCGACCACGACGAGCATGATGCCGAACAACCACCAGAACTGGGCCGCGTCGCCGCCTGGAAAGTGCGGCAGCGGCACGTTCATGCCGAACATCCCCGAGAGGAGCGTCGGCGGCATGAAGATCGTCGCGACGACGGTGAGCACCTTCATCACCTCGTTGAGCCGGTTGCTCACGTTTGCGAGGTGCGCGTCGAGCATGCCGGTGATCCGGTCCTGAAACAGCAGCGCATCGTCGGCGATGCGGACGAGATGATCGTAGATGTCGCGGAAGCGGAACGACATCTCCGTGCTGATGTCGACGAAGTCGCGCCGCGCGAGGCGCGCGATGACGTCGCGCTGCGGCGTGATGATGCGGCGCAGCGACGCCACCTCGCGCTTCGCGTCGAGAATGCGCCGCATCAGTTCCGGCTTCGGGTCCTCGAAGATCGCTTCTTCGAGCGAGTCGAGGCGCTCCTCGAGCTTTTCCACTTCCGGACGGTAGTGATCGACCATCCGGTCGACGATGCGATGGAACAGCGCGACGGGGCCTTCCCCGAGGATCTTCGGATTGCGGGTGGCGTGATCGCGCAGGTCGGCAAGGGAGCGCGAGTCGCCGTCGTGGACGGTCACCAGATACGTCGGACCGAGAAAAAAATCGACGTCGTGCGTGGCGAAGCAGTGTTCCGAGATCTTGTTCTCGATGCCGTGCAGCACGATGTAGAGGTAGCCGTCGTACGCCTCGATCTTGGGGTATTGCAGTGACGACATCGCATCTTCCACCGACAACGGATGGAAGTGGAACGTGTCGCTCAGGATCAGCGATTCGGGAATCGACGGCGCCGCGAGGTCCACCCAGACAAAGACGCCACCGGCCGGATTGAGCCAGGCGCGATCGATGCTCGTCGCCTGCTCGGTCACGCCGTTGCGGTGGACGAAGATTGTGATCACGTTGGCTTTGGGCTTCAGGCTTCCGGCTTCGGGCCTGGCCTAAAGCCTGGAGCCCGGAGCCTGGAGTCTAGTCTCCAACCTTCACGGCGAGCGCAGCTTGTGCTGCAGCGAGCCGAGCAACAGGCACTCTATACGGTGACGCGCTGACG
>Ga0207646_10007114_pt1 | contig 11444 bp, 12 predicted proteins | sample KBSK5502metaG_FD_184343 | JGI IMG/M metagenome (GOLD analysis project Ga0207646, IMG submission 184343) | Corn, switchgrass and miscanthus rhizosphere microbial communities from Kellogg Biological Station, Michigan, USA - KBS K5-50-2 metaG... | ecosystem: Host-associated > Plants > Roots >...
TGCCAATCAGCGCGTTGGTGACCAGCACGATGCCGAAGAGGGCGTCCTGCGGATGCCCCACCGCCAGGATCACGACCAGCAGGGCGCCGAGGAGGAAGTTGAAGCGGGTCAGGAGGTTGGCCCGCAGGATCTCGCCGAAGCTGCGGCTGGTGTGCTGGCCGCTGGCATTGGTGCGGCCCTGGGCCACGCGCTCGGCGACTTCCTTGCTGCTCAGGCCTGCCAGGGGCTCCATCAGCGTGTCCCTGCCGGTGCGCCTGGGGTCGGGTCCGGGAATGGCCATGGTTACAGCCTCCCGGAGGCAGCCGCGCACTCCTGCCAGAGCGTGCCGTGGCGGGCGTCGCGGTCGACCATCGCCCGGCTCGACCAATGGCCCTGGCGCATGATCGCGCGAGGAGGGGCGCCACCGGAAGCTGGGCTCGCGAGAGACGCACCGATGGACTCGGGCGTCGTGGGCATGGGCTCGCAGCCGTGCAGGATGCACCACACGACGAAGTCGTCCCAGTCGACGCTGGACGCCTGCTTGGTGTGCTTCGCTTGAGCGGAGCGGCTGGCACGGATGGACGGGAGCCGCTCTGCTAATCGAATCAGAACCGTCACTGGCTCGGTCATGAGTCCCTCCTCAGGGGGAGCGATGGCACGGAATAACCACGATGTCCCAGGTAACCTGACGCCTGATACGTGAACAGTATAGGCGTCAGGTTACCATAAAATGATGGTGATTGCTAGGGAGCATTGCTCCTTCCCCACCCCTCGCCGATCCCCCGCTTTTCTGCAAGCGGGCAGCGCAGGAGGGGCAGTCCATCCTGTGATCAGGCGCATTTTTCTTGACTTTCCGCCTTAGGGTATGCTCATATCCGAACATCTCAGTAAGATAGTAGCATACCCTAATAGTCGTGAGGGGATGAGTGAGCGAGAACAAACAACAGGTCCTCACGCTGTTGCTCCTCTCATCGAATGCGGGGAACGACGAAAGAAAGGAAGTCGCGATGCCGACAGGAATCATTCTCCTGCTGGGGGTGTTTGCTGGACTGATGATTTTTCTGGGATTACCCCTGGTCTTCCTCAAGCACCTCCCGCCATCGCTCAAAGTCTTGTTGAATATGCTCGCCACTGGGATTCTCATGTTTTTACTCTTTGACGTGCTGAGCAAGGCCAGCGATCCTATCAATGCCTCCCTGGATGAGGTACGGACACATCAGACGGGAACAGGCGTGTTCGCGCTGAATGCGTGCTTGCTCGTCCTCGGCATCGGACTGGGCTCGGTGGGACTGGTCTACGTCAATCGTTTGCTGTTCAGACGGGTACATCTGCGCACTGCTCCTCCTGCCGTGGTCCCGGCTTCAGTCGATTCCGCTTCTCCAACGCGCTCCACCAGCGTGGCTGCGCTGGCCGAGAAAGCAGAACACGCCCCCCGCACACTGGCTCTCCTCATCGCTACCGGGATCGGTCTCCACAACTTCTCCGAAGGGCTGGCGATCGGACAATCTGCCGCGACGGGAGCGCTCCAGCTGGCGGTGGTGTTGATCATTGGTTTTGGTCTGCATAATAGGACGGAGGGGTTCGGCATCGTCGGTCCTCTCAGCGGCCAGCCCGTTTCCTGGAAGTTCATGGTACTCTTAGGGCTGATTGGGGGCGGCCCGACCTTCCTTGGAACGATAGGAGGCATCGTATTTCATTCGCCACAAGTGTTTATTCTCTTTCTTGCCTTGGCAGCGGGCGCGATTGTCTACGTCCTCGCCGAATTGCTTGGCCAGGCGAAACGGTTCCGGGCTCCCGAAATCGTGATGTGGGGCATATCACTAGGCTTTCTTCTGGGATACGCCACCGATCTGATTGTCACCTACGCAGGGGCCTAACGCTTCTCTTCAGCTTTTGTCGCGGGCTTCCACGCGGCATCGACCGAAGCGAGCATATTCGGAGTCTTGCCAAGCGAAGCGCACTCGTGGCATAATCGTCGTTATCCCGTGAGTCGCACCGGGACACTGCTCCGAGGCAAGCACGAAAAAAGGCTGGAGCTCTTCCCGATTCTCCGAATCAGCGAGAAATTCTCACGGCATAACTTTTTGAGGAAAGAGAAGGATGGAAGCAATCCCCGCAAACATGCTCCCGTTCGCAAGCTCGACAGCGAATCTGGAAGCAGATGCCTGGATCATTGCCTACACGCAGGATGTGCTGGCGGCCAAGGACGGGGCGACTATCGAGGCCTACACACGTATTCTGAAGCGATTTACGGAGTGGCTAAGTACGCGCCCCGGCAATCACGACCGGTTTCACCCCCAGGCGATCACGCGTACCGCGATTGAGTTTTTTCTCGATACCCTGCCCAGTTCCAGCTACAAAAAGCAGGCCCGTGCCGCTCTGTCCGGGTTCTGCCGCTGGCTGCAGGAAGATCATCAGCTCCTGGGTCGCAATCCCGTGCGGGGCGTCTCCATTCCGGCACAGGCGCTTCTTGCCCCGCGCGAGCTATCAGGGGATCAGCGGTACGTGATCCGCGACCTGGTGGAGCGAGAGGCCGATCTACGCGGTAAAGCCGTCTTCGCACTTGGCTACTGGGCCGGGTGCCGTGTAAGCGATGTCTCCTGGCTGCTGCTCGATGCTCTCCATGTGAGCCCCAAGGCTGGATGGATGACCATTGGGCATAAGGGTGGCAAGGAACGAACCATCGACCTGGTGAATGAGGCGCGGAGCCCGCTGTATGGCTACTTGCAGCAGGGTGAGCGCAAAACGAGCGCCTACGTCTTCACCAGAAAGCCGCGCGAAAAAGCGCGTGAGCACAGAAGAAATCGACGGATGGCGGTGGACGGAGGACGGCATCCACCAATGGTGGCAACAACTCAAAGCAAGGGCGCGCCTAGCAGAAGCCAGCTTCATCAACGACATCGATTTCCACGATCTCCGTCACGATTTTGCCCATCGGGCGCGGGCAGCAAGCTGGAGCCTGGAAGAGGTGGCCTATTATCTGGGGCATCCCACCTTTGGTGATATGCCGGCGATTCAAACCACGATCCGGTACACGCAGGGGAGCCGTGAGCACGTGAAAGAGAAGTTGAAGCTGCTTTGGGGATAGCATCGAATGCTCCAGAGAAGACACCTATCTGTCGAAAAATTGGGCAATCGTCCGACGAGGTTTGAGGTATGAGAACAACCATCATCAGACTCCTGAGCATGCTCGGTAGTGTGTTGGCGCTTTTCACAGCACTCATTGCCTTTCTCCGTTTCTATCCTTACAACTCTAATTTCTCCTCCTATCCAAAGATAACCCATACAAAATCTGGAGCAGAGGGAGACACTCTCAATCTCATCTTTGTTGGGAGCAAAGATCAAATCATGCAAAGCTTTCAACAAGCAGAGTGGTTGATTCCTGATCCCATTACCCTGCAAACCTCCGAGAAAATTGCCGTTGCTAGTCTCACTCACAAAAGTTACCCCACTGCTCCGGTCAGTAATCTCTACGTCTTTGGGCGAGTCCAAGATCTCGCTTTTGAAAAGCCCACCAACGATGTCGCAAACCGCGGACATATTCGCCTCTGGAAGACGGGAACGCTTATCGGTGGACAACCTGTGTGGATTGGACAAACATCCTATGATAGCGGGATTGAGTTGAGCGGAACCAACCATCTTCCCACCCATCACATTGCTCCGACCGTGGACCTGGAACGAAATGCCGTCGGCGCTGACCTGGAAAAAACTGGTCTGGTCAAAGAGGACGCGGACGCAGCATTTACTCCTCCCATTGTGTATGCTCGCAATGGGGGTGGGGATTATTATGCAAGCGATGGCGATGTGCTGGTGATCAACTATACGCAGGCTCCCATCCCGCTCAATCCACCGGTGTGGGTCATAGACGGACTGAAAAACGGCGTCTTCCTCGTCTACGATGCGCTTTTCACCATTGTTGGTGCGCTGATTGCCTTCCTGGTGCTGGTTGCCGTGCTCATCGCGGGACTCATGCTCTGGCGACTCACGGAAAGGAACCGGACCTTGGAGCGGAAATAGACCTATGAGGCCGCCAGGGCATGGGATAGGCTTCAGGCAGAGAAACCAAGGTGGAAATGCGCGCATGTGGGCAGTCGTAGGAGAGGAAAGAGGACGAACAAGTGGGCAGAGGCTTTCCTCTCCCCCCTTTCCTTTCACGCATCTCGAATAGCTGAAATGATTACTGATTCTGCGTTGCGTTCTTCTGCTGAGCGGCTGCAATCGCAGAGCGCGTCACCTCCTGAAAGGCTCCTTCATCTCCAGTTGGCGAGATCTCAACCCGCGTGCCTGCGCCTTCAGCGGGCGTAAACTGGACCGCATCGCCAAAGGTTGCGCAGGCCCATCGTTCACACCGTCACCCACAAAGGCGACACTCTTCCCCTGAGCCTGGAGTTGCTTGACGATTTCCACTTTCTGCGCCGGAAGCACTTCGGCATGCACCTCGCTGATGCCCAGTTCTCCAGCAATACGCTCAGCCGTCACGGTATTGTCGCCAGTGACGAGGACCGTGCGGATGCCGAGTTTCTTCAGTCGCGTGATCACCTGGCTAGCTTGAGGCCGCAAGGTATCTTCCAGCACAAGGAGGCCCTCGATCTGGCTGTTGTGTGCGACCAGGATGACGGTGCGTCCCACGGCTGCCAGATTCCGCGCGCGGGCCTGCACATGGGGATCGCCGGTGATGCCCCGCTCGGAGAGCAGTCGTGGTCGGCCAATGATCACCTCAGCTCCTTCGATGCGTGCCCGTACACCCAATCCTGGCAGCGCCGTAAATTCCTCTGGGTCAGGAACTGCCACCTCACGCGCGATGGCAGCTTGCACCACAGCCCGTCCCAACGGATGCTCACTCAGCTTCTCCGCAATGGCGGCCAGGCGGAGCAACTCGGTCTCGGTCATCTGCCCAAGGGGGTCAAGCGTGGTGAGCTTGGGCTGCCCAAAGGTGAGTGTTCCAGTCTTGTCAAACGCCACGGCGGTGACTTTCGCCATCGCCTCAATGGTTGCACCTTTCTTGACCAGGCTGCCTCGCAGCGCGGCATTGCCGATCGAGGCCACCAGGGCTGTTGGTGTGGCCAGTACCATGACACACGGGCAGAACACAATCAGGATGGTAATGGCGCGCAGGATATCGCCACTCCACCACCAGACCAACGCCCCCAGGATGAGCGCGGCGGGCGTGTAGAATTTGGCATAACGGTTGAGAATACGCTCAATCGGGGCTTTCTGGGCCTTCGCTTCCTCAACCATCCGGCGAATTTGGCCAAGTGTGGTTTCCTCTCCCACTTTGGTCGTCCGCACTTCGAGTGCTCCCAGTTCATTGAGTGTTCCCGCGAAGACGGGATCGCCTGGCTGTTTCTCAACCGCCAGGCTTTCACCGGTGATGGCGGCTTGATTGATCGAAGCGGTTCCCAGGGCAACCGCGCCATCAACCGGGATGCGGTCCCCAGAGCGGATGAGGACCAGATCACCGTTTTGCACCTCCTCCAGGGGAACCACGCGATCCTCCCCGTCACGCCGGACGGTCACCCGGTCAGGGAGCAGCTTTGAAAGTTCGTCCAGGGCATTGCCGGCGCGAGCGGAGACGAACTCTTCGAGCATCCCACCCAGGAGCAAGAGCACGGCAACGACCGCAGCGGCAGAATATTGACCGATGATGAGTGCCGCTGCGGTCGCAAACGAGACCGGAATATCAGCCGTAAAGTCGCGCTCGCGGATACCCTGGATGGCTGACCACCAGATATAGAGAGAGCCAGCCAGAGCCGCTGCTAGATAGAGCCAGTCACTGCATATATGATCAAGTAGTCACATTATTACTGAAAAAAGAGGTGTGCAACCCTGCTGGATCGAGGGCAGCACACACAACGCAGGTGAGAAGCTAGACGCGATAGGGATGATCAGGGAGTCCTTGTCGCACATGATCGACATGGTGATCATCCACAGTGTAGTAGATAATATTCCCATCGCGCCGTGGTTTGACCAGGCGGCGATCCCGTAAAAAGTGGAGCTGGTGCGAGACCGCCGACGTGGACACGCCCACGAGAATGGCGAGATCGCGGACGCACAGAGGACGCTTCGTCAATGCATAGAGGATGCGAGCCCGCGTCGGATCTGCCAGCGCCTGAAACGTCTCAACAAGCAATAAGAGGTGTGCTTCAGGAAGAGCCGCAGCACGCGCTGCCTCCACTGCCTCCGCATCGATGGCGACGAGCACCTCTTCCTTTGCCATAGCAGCTTCTCCTTTACTATATGAATATGTGCTCACACACTACCATAGAAGCGGGCAGAAGTCAACACAGCGCAGTCCGATCTGCGAAAGGAAGGGTCCTGTCGTCGATCAGAGAAAAAGCACACATGAAGTATCTCACAGACAAGAAAACAAAACAGATGGTGTCTCGACAGGTTTTGTGGCAGGCGAAATCATTGCGTGAACTGAAAAATTGCGACGATAATCTTGGCCAACGCGAATCGATTTACGTCAAAGCGCATCAATGCAGATTCTCTGGTCCAAATCCTTAGCGTTGTTTTTCGTTCCGTTCATACTCAAGGGCCTCGTACAGGCGAGAGTGGATTCTCGTCCTATTAAGACCAGTATAGAGTGCATAAGGGTAAAATTAGTAGTGACTCTGTGAGGGAGTGAGGGCATTTCCTAACCCAGAAACTCTCCTACATATGAGCTAAAAACTGCGCAGGAGGGTTTTTGAGTGAGGAAGCGCAATGTCCGTGGCGGACAGAGATGCGGATGAAAATGAGCCGCGCCTGGATCTTTACCTCAGTAGTAGCAATGTATTTTCAAGCGAAATGCCTTCGCCCAGGGGCCTCAAGAGAGAAGATTGCTCACACAAACACACTGATGAAATGATCGATTTGCTACCCTGTAGGCTTTGACAGGCGGTTAAGGCCCTTGATTCCTCAACTCCTTGCGAAGTTCCCATTTGAGCATGTGGCCCTCTGGTTCGAGGCGACTCATCCCCACTTTTTCGAGCACTCGGATGGAGCCAAGGTTCTCATCGAGACACTCAGCGGTAATCATCCTGATTCCTTGCAGGTGAAAGGCCCAGTCGATGAAGCGACGTGTCATCTCGGTCGCATATCCTCTACTCTGATACTCAGGAATGATATTGTAACCAATCTCCACCACCCCTGCCTCGTCCGGTTCTCCGTGGAAACCGATGCCACCGATAGCTACCTGATCTTCTTTATGAATGATAATCCCATCCCAGACGCGGCTGACCGGGTCTTTCTCCAGCATCTCTACAAAGAAAGGTAACGCTTCTGTCAGATCAGGCCCTGGCCAGGAGTCAGGAACCTGTATGCCAAGTATCGAAGCCACCCTAGCCCTCTCCGTTATGGTCGCCTTCTTAAGTTCCAGTGAGAAAGGAATGAGTTTGAGATGTTCTGTTTCCAATGGTTGCACAACTACCTCTTTCAGTTGTTCTCTTTCTTCCCTATGCAGAGGACTGCGTTTTTCTGAGACCTCCATCACAAGGAGACAAGCCTCGTTTGGGATCAGCTTATCCTACTCTGTCAAGTTTGGAAATGCCCTCAGGGAGTGATAAAATGGCTTATACGCATGATTGCTGATTTGTTCCTAGCCTTTTCCTAGTCGGAGGCAGACCATGAGGAATGAGGAGCAGCTCCTTGGCTTCGATATTCGTGAGATGTGGTCGCAGATGGATGCCACCTGGCCTGAGTCGAGAAAAGCTCTCTATCTGGTGCGCGCCGATGTCACAAAGGTCCTGTCAGTCGATTCACTCGTGTGGCCAAGGGTGGTGCTTGGTGTGGAGAAAAACATGAGAGCCCCTACTCAGTGGAGAGATGTGGGGTTGTGGGAAAACCTACACCACTTTCGGGAGTACCTCCAGCAAAACGCGGGGGCGATTGGGCGTCCCTATCAGGTGATTGGGATCACGCTGCTGCGAAATGTACTGCCCATGCACGAGCAAGAGATGTGGGCTGCGTTGGCTCCCAGTGTTCCTGCGTCGCTTACGAAGGAGTGGATGTTCCTGGGCTACGACGTAGCAGATGAAGGCTTCATCAGCGGCCTGTCAGATTGTGCATACGAAGCTGATGAACTGCACTTGAGGAAGGGCTGGGAGCTGTATCTGAACGAGTGGCATCTCTTCACACAGAGAAGGCAGGCGATCAAGTTTCAGAGGATGACCGATCAGCGGGTGGATGAACACGCCCCTTTCTGCATCTACGGCCTTTACTCGCTTCTCCAGAGCGGAGGTGACGCATGAACAAGCGAGAGAGGCAGGGGCAGAGCAGTCTGCCGCCCTGTCCCCATCCCGACTGCCGGCAGTCCCACGTGGTGCGCAATGGGAGCCATCGCGGCAGACAACGCTCTCACTGCCGTCCCTGCAAGACGTACTTTGGAGAAACGCAAGGAACACCGATGGACGGGCTGAAAACTCCTGCCGCGGAGGTAGCGCAAGCCTTGTTTCGCGCGGTGCTCTCCCAAGTGCTTGCGCCAGCCGATGGCAGGGGCAGGCGCAAGATCTCTGTGGTGGTCGATACCTCTCGCATGCATTTCGCCAAACCTGTTCTTGCGAAGTTTTCTGCTCATCCAGAGCAGATCGAACTGGTTACGAGGCCCTCCTCTTCGCCTCAGCTCAATCCCGCCCGGCGGTTCTGGAAGCATGTGCGACGCAAAGTCACTCACACTACCTTTTCCAGAGCATTGATCGACTGCTTGATGCGGTCACTGGATTTCTTCGTGACATGGCGGCTTGTCCACAGACCGTGCGCTCGGTCGCCGGATGAGCCGCGTACGTCTCACCAGTTGCTTGAGATCGAGAGAACAAGATGATGCGCATCCCACAGGAGAAGGAGGTTGTTGACAAGCTGGTGGCGTGGGGGACGGCCCATCCGTTGATCCGCGCCATGATCCTGACCAGCTCGCGTACCAGGCCGGATGGGCCAGTGGATCGGCTCTCCGATTATGATCTTATTCTGGCGGTGAGCGATGTGGGGGCGTTCGCCTTTGATGATGCCTGGATCTCCGAGTATGGCAGGCCGATGGTGCGTTGGGGCGATCAGGGCGAGATGCACGCTCTGGCCACGTATTTTCGGGGTGTGGTCTATCAGAATGCTGTCAAGATCGATTACAGCATCTGGCCTGTGGAACTGCTGGAGCGCATCGAAGCCTCGGCCCTCCTGCCGGACCAACTGGACGTGGGCTACCGGGTGCTGCTCGACAAGGATCAGCGAACGGCTGGATGGAAGCAGCCATCCTACCAGGCGCATATTCCCGCCAGACCGACGGAAGCCGAGTACCAGGCGCTCGTCGAGGAGTTCTGGTGGGGCACGACCTACGTCGCCAAGAGCCTCTGGCGCGATGAGCTGGTCTTTGCCACATGGGTCCTGGACCAGGGTCTCAAGCTCGAAACGCTGCGGCGCATGCTCGAATGGCGCATCGAGATCGATCATAACTGGTCGGTTTCGCCGGGGGTGTATGGGCGCGGCCTCAAGCAACTGCTCCCACCCAACATCTGGTCGGAGTTTGCCAGTACGTATGTCTCGCTGGATGTCGAGGAGACCTGGGCGGCGCTCGATCGCGCGATAGCGCTCTTCCGCCAAGTCGCGCTGAACGTGGGCAACGCGCTCGGCTATCCCTATCCGCAACAGGTGGACGATCAGGTGAGCGCCTATCTGGAGGCGATTCGCGAGATGCCGTCGTCTCAATGTCACGGCGACGGCATCTAAATCACCTGAAATGTTTCCCCCAATAGAGAAATGAACAACCCCACCGGGTACAAAGGGCATCTCCTGTGAAGCTGGACAGCGGATGCTCTGTTTTTCCCAGTCCAGGGCAAAGCTTGCTTGGAAAAGTGTTTGCTGTCGCGAACGGGCCAGGCTTTGCAGTACACCTCCAGATCATCGCCCCGTTCCCGTAGCAGATGGCTTGGGTGACACTGGCTTCTGCAACGTTGGCTGGCGTGATCCCTACCGCACGGATGAGGCTCGTGTCTAAATCGTGCAGCACATGGCGTTTGTATCCATCAACCCGCACACTTCGGCTTTTGCGTCCATGCCGCATCTGCCCATCTTCCACGCTGATACGCCGATCTTTCGCCACACCTTTGACCAGGCTTGCTTTCCCTTGCTCATTGACCTGGACATCTTGTTCCTGGATCTGCTCAGCAATCTTCACCCCCTGTTGCGCAACGGCTTTTTCCTCTGGATTGCCAGGGTTTCAACCCAGGCTTGCACCATGGACAACACCTGCAAGACCAGTTCCAGGGCTTCGACTTTCTGCCGTTGTTGGTCCCAGTCACGATCCAATGCGGCCTTCAGACTCGGGCCACACACCAGTGGCACCGACGGTGCGTGAAGTCCTAGCAAGCTTTGATCCACGAGAAGTGCATGCCTATGCTGTCCGTCTCGATCTGCCAGAACACTTGACCGTGTGGGCCGATCAGCACGCTCTGCGCTGGGTGCTGCGCAATGTGGTCGGGAACGCTTTCAAATATGCTCCCAAACAGACCCCAATCAGCATCAGTGCAGCGCTCTCCAGGCATCTTTCAGGGAGCGCTGCCGCTGCCGCGCATGTGTGCATCCGTGTACAAGATAGAGGTCCCGGCATCTCCCCTGCTGAATTACCGCTGCTCTTTCAGCAATTTGGGCGTCTCCCGCGTGACCTGGCGGGAAAGGTGCGAGGGAGCGGGTTGGGACTCTACATCAGTAGGCAGTTGGTAGAAGCGATGCATGGACAGATATGGGTTGAGAGTTCGGGCAAACCAGGAGAAGGCAGTTGCTTTTGTTTCACCCTGCCCTCAGCTGCTCAGCCCGCGAGTGAGGAGAGACCCAGACCCAACACAGATGGTTTACCGACTCAAGATGAGCCCTGACGATCACCCGACGGAGGCAACCGCATGGAGCCACATGCATTCTAACCAACAACACGCTTCTCATCGGGAGCGAGCAGCTGCCGTGCTGGCTCCTCTGCTTGTGTAGGTGGAATGGCTTGCCTTCACTTCTATAATGCTGGGAACTGCCTCCGATGGTCTGCTTCACTACCACAGTGGCTGATTGGAATAGCTAAGTATCCAGCACACGTGCTGATGGTGGCTTTGCCCATCAGCGACCAGACATTTCCCGCACAACTGACGCTCGAACGGGTCACTCCTACCCACGGGCAACACAAAGGCAACGCCGGCCACCTTGCGACCTGCGTTCAAAGGTCAATGCTCTGAGTTCGATTATGTTGTCGGGATCAGCATAACAGAAGCGTGATCTCTGTGCCAAGGTAGTGTTTGAGTTCTAGCAGAACCCCGGCAGCAACATGCCACCGAGCTCCTGGCCTACCTGCTAACGCAACTCTAGGGAGCTAAGCGTCTGGTCGAGATTGAGGGCGGCGCTGATCAAGGAAAGGTGCGTAAAAGCCTGGGGGAAATTCCCCAGCGCCTCGCCGCTGGACCCGATCTCCTCGGCATAGAGCCCCAGGTGGTTCGTGTAGCCCAGCATCTGCTCAA
>Ga0207646_10007117_pt1 | contig 11442 bp, 9 predicted proteins | sample KBSK5502metaG_FD_184343 | JGI IMG/M metagenome (GOLD analysis project Ga0207646, IMG submission 184343) | Corn, switchgrass and miscanthus rhizosphere microbial communities from Kellogg Biological Station, Michigan, USA - KBS K5-50-2 metaG... | ecosystem: Host-associated > Plants > Roots >...
GCCCCCCGCAGGACTGCGGTGGCGCCGCCCTGGTCCACCCACGCGGCGACGCGATCGAGCGCCAGCGTCGCCGGTTCCGTCGGGCGCCGCAGGCACGCGCGCCTCGCACGGACGGAGATCGTGGCGCGGGCCGACACGCCACGCGGCTCGCCCAGCCCCTGGGGGATCCACCGCTTCGCCAGGGGATAGAGGGAGCGCTCCAGCGCGAGCTGGATGGCTCCGTCCGCCACGAGGTCGAGCGTGATTCGGGATGTCACCGCAGGACGATCATCGAGCCGGCGGACGGCGCCGTCTCGGCATCTCCCCGCACCACCCAGGCGTGCGCGCCGATGGCCGTCGTGTCGCCGGGCCGGGTGACGCCCAGCTCGACGCGGCACGGGATGCCGTAACGACGCAAGACGAGGCATTCGGCGAGCGCGCGGTACAGGCAGGTGTTTCGCCACCACGGCAGGCGCGTGAGTGCCAGCACGCGCAACGTACGGTGCGCGGCTCGGAGCGCATCCGTCGGATCTCCGCCCCGCTTCCCGAGCGGCCCGGTTGCTCTGATCAGATCCGCCAGTCTCGGGGTCCCCCCCCGGAGCCAGAGCGGCACCGACAGCGCGGCCGCCACACCGATCGCGTAGGCCGCCGGCCGCCGAACGGTCACGTCACGAGCCCGCGGGCGCGCAGGTCTTCGAGCGCCCGATCCATCTCCGCCTGAGCCGTGGCGGCGTCCACGGCAAACTCGTCGACCAGTGCGTCCACGATCTGCAGCGGCTCGAGCGCCTGCTCGAGTCCCTTCCAGATGCGCGCGGCGGTGGCGTTGAGTCGGTAGTAGCGCTTCGTCTGAAGGTCGAGCAGCACAGCCTCGCCCTCGAGGTGTGCCGCGAGGACGTCATCCCGGATCTTGGTTGTTGGCTGTCCTAGCATACGCCCCTCCGTGTTTACAGTGGGAAGCGCTCATCTAACGGTGCCAACGCAGAACTGCGACGTCGGCAGTCCGACAACCAGGGACAGCACGATCTGCGCGTCGACCGCGGCGGTGCGCCCGTCGCAATTCGCATCCCCGTTGGGATAGAACACCGACTCCGCCGGAAGCGGGAGGCCGACGATCCCCATCAGGATACCCTGCGCGTCGATTGCGGTCACCCGCCCGTCGAGGCTGACATCGCCTCGCAGAATCGCAGGACCGAGATTGTAAGCGAAGACGCCGCGCCCGTGCGTGGCGGCATAGAGGGTCTGCGTGGTGCGATTGAAAGCGAAATCGATAACGGCGACATTGGGTAGGCCCGCGGCCGACGGCCCCCATGTCTGGCCGTCGTCGGTGGAGAGGAAGACTCCGAGGTCAGTGCCGATGTACAGCGCGCCCGTACCGGGGTGCAGGAAAATCGCGTTGACCGGCACGTCGAGTAGGTTCGAACTAATGTCCTGCCACGTGGCGCCGCGGTTGACCGTCTCGAAGACATGCCCCGCGCCAAAGCCGGAAACGGTAACATAGGCGTGCTGGTGGTTCGAAGGGTCGATCTCGACTCCGGTAACCCAACGGTTGGGGAGCCCGGCGGTGACGTTTGTCCAGGACGCGCCGCCGTCCGACGTTACCTGCACCGCTCCATCGCTCGTTCCGACATAAATCGTCTGCGTACCGCTGGGGGCCACCGAGATGGCCGAGATAGAAGCGGTCAACTGCACGACCGCAGTCCACGACTCAGCGTTGTCGCTCGTGCGGTATAACGTGTTGGTGCCGAAGTAAAGGACCTGTGGATCCACCGGATCCATGACGAGGGGGGGGATGAAGAGCATGGGGTCGCCAAGATTTATGCCGACCGACTTCGACACAAACCCGCCACCAGGGCCCCCATCGCGTCGATATGGCCCATAGGGCCGCTGGAATTCCGCGAACACCGTGGTAGGGGTCTGGGAATTCACTGCCGTAAACCCACCGTCACCGCCCAAGACCTGTGGCCAGGCTGGCGATCCGTCGTACTCGAGGGTTCCGTTGTCTTGGGTGCCCCCCAACAGCTGGTAACCGACCCCGGGGAAGGCGGAGATTCCCGGGGAGAACTGGGTGATCGAAAGGCCACTATTCAGGTCGGTCCACGTGGACCCGTAATCCGTCGACTTGTAGACGCCACCATCATTCCCCGCGTAGAGGATGGACGGATTCTGCTGGTCGATGACCAGCGCATGCTGATCTACGTGGATCGAGTAGCCGACGTTCGTGAAGTTGGCGCCGCCATCCGTTGATCGATACACGGAGAGGCCGCCGAAATACACCAGATCGGGGTCGGTGGGATCGACGGCGATGACGAGATTGTACCAGCATTGGTTTGAGCAAGATACGCCCCCGGCAGAAAGTGCAGTCCACGTCGCACCAGCATCAGTCGACTTGAACACGCCGAGCAGGCCGCCTCCACTCGTGCTCGCCATCGCGGCATAGAGGACGGCGGGCTGCGAGGCAGCGATGGCGAGCTGAATGCGCCCGCCATTTCCGCCGGAGAGCACGATCTGCCAATGGGCGCCCCCGTCGGTCGACTTGTATATGCCGTTATTCGATGAGTACGCTACGGCCGCGTACAGGGTCGAGGCAGTTGACGGATCTTGCACGACGTCTGTCACGCACCCGGTGAGCACCGGCGCCCATGTCGCGCCGCTGTTGCTGGACCTGAGCAGGCCGAGGCAATTTGCTGCGAAGTTCCAGGTCGTGGCGGCGAACACCGTCGAAGCGGTCGGCGAACCGGCGGTCGCGGCGTCGACGAGAATCTTCGATATCGACACGTTGCCAAAAACCTGCCTGCCGAGCTGGGTCCAGGTCATCCCGCCGTCCGCTGACCGGAGGACGCCACAGCCAAAGTAGGAATCGTAGGAGGCGGCCGCTTCCCCAGTGCCGGCGTATACGATGCTGGGAGCGACCGGATCGAGGGCAACCGATCCCATGTCAAGAGAGCACTCGGCGTCGGTGAGGGGTGTCCAGTTCGCACCCCCGTCGACGCTCCTCCACACGCCACCATCCGCGGCACCAGCATAGATCGTCCCGGAGGTGCTCAGACCCACCGCAATTGACGTGACGCGGCCGGCGTACCGCGCGCCACCGCTCAGAATCGGGCTGGGGCCGAACCCTGCCCAAGCGCCAAGACTCGATGCCGACTGGAGTCGCTGGGCTCTGACCGCCGCCGGCCATCTTGCACCATAAGCGGCGCGCGCCGCCTGCAGTGCGCCAGGCGGGACTCTCTGCAAGGGATACGCGCGCTGACGGTAGAAGTACTCCATACGAGCGGAGGGATCATCCCGATTCCGCTCTTGCTGCGCAACCGCGCGCCCCGGACCGGCCGCGCTCAGACCCACGACGAGGATGGTCAGCGCTTCCCGGGAGCGTCTCGACGCTGTGGCCATGGGTCCACCCTCACATCTGGCGCGGCGGTGCGGTGAGCCGAACCGACCGCTCGTGGACCGGCGGCAACTGATTCGCGAAATCCGTTCCGTTCAGCTCCTCAACGCTGAGCTCGATCGATCCCAGCGCCGCCGGCCGCTCCACTTTGAACGTGACCGCAAACAGGCGACGGTCCTGAAAGCCATCGGCCGCCGCGCCCGCCGCGATGATATGACCTGGCCCCGGGTTGAGCGCTCGCATACCGGTGGGCAGCTTGCTTTGTTGCAGGAACGTGAGCCCAGTCGGATCGTAGGTGAGATGGGCCTTGAAGCTGCCGACCGCCGTCAAGCCCGCACGCGGAGCCACCATCGCCGTGACCGTGATCGTCGAGCCCGCTGCCGGGGTCGGATCCGAGACGGTGACGTACAGGATGGTGTCGCTCCGCTGCGGAGCACCTGGCGCCGCGACGGGTCTCCGCGGCTCCACGCACGCCAAGGCGAGAACCGCGACGGGGAGCAACGCGAGACCGCTCGGCCCTCTCAGGTGCAGCATGCTAAGAGACTCCTTCCGCCCCTAACGCCCGGCAGCACGCGCACTCGCCGCCAGGGCGGTCACAACGGCCAACGGATACGAAGCCGCCACGGTGTTGGGCAGCAGGTCGGTGAACGTGCCCGCCCCCGCGAGCTCCGTTGGCGTCAATGCCAGGGCGCCAGCGGTCGGGAACGAGGTAGTCGTGAAAGTGAGTTTGACAACCTCCACCCGCCCCGCGAAGCCGTTCGGATCCGCCATCGACACGGTCAGCAGCCCGTTGCCGGCGCTCGAAGAGTTGACCGTCGGCGACACGCCACTGCCGGCGATCGAGTAGGACTGAAACGTCAGTAGCCACGGAGCCCATGCCAGGGAGACGGTGGTAGAGCCGAGCAGCTCGCCCGAGTCTCGCATGTCGACGACTAACGTGACCGTAAAGGTCGTTTCGACTCCGTAGCTGAACTGCGTGATGTCGGTGATGACTACCGGCCCGCCGGGGACGGCCACGACCGCGAGCAGCGAGTCCGCCGGCGAACCCCCTCCCGATGCCGTCGCCACGATCGTCGACTGGCCACGGGCGACCCCGTTCAGGACGCCGCCCGGCGAGAACGACGCCACCAAGGGATTCCTGCTGGAGAACGTCACCGTCGGATTCGGGATGACGTTGCCGTCGGCATCCTTGACTACGACATCGATGTTCGGGTGGGCCCCAACCTCGATGATCAACGGCTTTGGTCCGATGACTAACGTGGCAGGGCCGGTGGCGCTGAGAAACGTTGCGCCGACCCTGCGAACACTCGACATCAGGACCATGCAACCGCCCGTCCCCGTGCAGTCCCGGCTCCACCCACCGAACACCCAGCCGGACGCGGGCGTAGGCGTCAATGTCACCGTCGTACCGAACAGAAACGGCGTGCCACACGCCCCGCTATTCCCGCTGGTACAGCTGATGCCCGCCGGAGACGAGGTGATCGTGCCGCTTCCGGCGATCGATACGGTAAGCTCGGGTGCGAATGCCACCGTGCAGTTTCGATTTTGGGTCATCAGGAGCGTGGCAGCGCCACCACTCCCAGCGCAATCGCCGCCCCAACCGGCTATCGAGAAAGCCCATCCCGGTGCGGTGTTGGGCGAGAGCGTGACGGATGCCCCGCTCAAGAACCGGGCCGCGCACAGCCCGCCATTCCCGGCGCTGCAGCTGATCCCCACGGGGGCTGAGGTTACCGTACCCCCGCCCAGGACGGAGACCGTGAGCACGAAGAAATCCTGCACCGCCGCATCCACCAGCACCTGGAACGTGAAAAATGCCACGGTGCTCGGCACGCTCCACTGCCACGTCTTCCTGGAGGACACCTGCCCCGTCGGCAGAATCTCGTTGTAAAGGAAGTACGGTTGATTCGTCCCCGTGAACGTTCCGGTGCCGTCGGCGTTCGCCACGGTCACCGTCCCGGTGCCGGAGGTCACCGTGGGCCCGAAGTGGAAGAACACTTTCACCCCCGTCACGGTGCTACCGTCTGGTGTTCCCAGGTTCAGCGCCGTGAGATTCTGCACCGTCACATCCGCCCGGAAGATCTGAGTGCTCGCGTCGTAGCTCACGTTGCTGGAGCGCAGTTGGACGTACATCCCCTGGCCGCCGAGGATCAGGTTAGCCGTGGCGCTCGGATCGCCACAGCTCAGCGTCTGGGCCCGCGTATCCACCTGGCAGGTGAGCACGGGACCCGACGGCGCGGGGGGGAGTCCTGGCCCGCTCGGGCTGCGGTCGCTGCACGCTGACCCCAACGCGGCCAGGGCGAGCACGGCTCGACACGCGACCTTGGCCGCGCCCATTCGCATCAGAAGACCGCCGCCGAATGCTGGGCGTCGCCCGTTCCCAGATCGATGGTCACCGACGAACCGGACACGGTCGTATCGCGCCACCGCAGTCGTGGCGTCCCACCACTCCACGACGTGTACACGAGCCGCCCATCCGCCAGCCAGGCGGGCTGACCGGCGGTTGTCGCGTCGGTCGTGAACTGCCGGATCTGGAGCGTCGCCACGTCCAGGGTGAAGATGTTGGTGACGCCGGCGCGGTCCGAGGCAAACGCCACGAGGCGTCCGTCCGGACTCCACGAGGGCTCGACCGCGGTGTGGTTGGAGTCGGCCACGAGCGGTGTGGGGGTCCCTCCCCCGCCGAGGGTGAGGATGAAGAGCCCGGCGCGCCCGTTCGCCGTCGAGACGAACACGATTCGATCGCCCGATGGCGCCCAGCTCGGGCTCGCTTCGATCGAGCCCGCGAACCCGAACCCTGCGGTGAGGGGTTGGGGATTGGTCCCGTCCGCGCCGGACATCCACAGTTTGGGAACGCCGCTTTCGTCGCTCAGATAGGCGATGTGCCGCCCGTCGGGGGAGAGCGTCGGCTGGGTCTCGTTCGCGGTGGTGGTCGTGAGACGCTGCTCGGGGCCCCCCCCTCCCCTCGAGGGAACCACATACAGCTCACCGTTCCCGTCCCGGTAGCTCGTAAAGACCACGACGCCCGCGCGCTCCGTCGGGTGCTGATCATCGCCGGAGTTGGACGTGAGCCGTACCGTGTCCTTCCCGTCGAGCCCCGCCCGGTAGATGTCCCGGTTTCCGTTGCGCATCCAGTCGAACACAATCACCGGCGGCGGGGCCAGCTGCGGTGCTTCACTCGCCGTACAGCCCACGAGCAGGGCCACGCAGAGGACCCCGCAGAGGACCCCGGGCCATGGGCCCGGGGTTGGTCTACCCGGGCTGGCCACTAGAACAGTCCGTTCACCGTCGCGCTCTTGAGCGTGGCGCCCTCCGTGCACGCCGAGGCGGGGAAGACACTCGACCCCGACACGGTCCACTGGCCCGTGCTCGACGTGGCCGGCGGCCAGTTGTTGTCCCACCCAGACAGGGCGGAGTAGTCGGCGAGCGCGAGCGTCGTGGACGTCCCGCCGAGGTAGCCGAACGTCGCGCTGATGGAGACGGACTTGTTGGCTCCGTCGTTATACCCGAACGACGTCGAACCCTCATAGTCTATCGGGAGGGTGTATGCCGCCTGCAGCCGCTTGTAGGCGGGGGGCGTCGCCAGGGTAGTGATTGTCGGCGTCGGAATGACCCCACCGAGCGTCAACGTGCGCGCGGTCAGGTCGTGGTTGTACTGGGTGATGAAGCGGGAATCGTTCCCCAGCGACGCGAACACGGTCAAGGCGTGGAAGTCCGTCCCCACCTGCTGAATGCTCGGGATGCCGGACGCCGTGAACGTCGCCCCGCCCGTGGCGCCGAAATACAGCCCGGCGGTAGTGCAGTTTGCGCCTACCTGATAGGACATGTTTTGGTTCACCTGCTCACCCCCGAGCAGGCCGCCGAGCGTGATCGTGGCGGTGGCCGGCGCGAACGCCTCGACGCCGTTAAAATCGAGCGTTGCGATCGTGCCGTTGTCCGCGATGTTCTGCGCCCGGCGGATGATCGCGCTCTCCGGGCCGTTCGCCAGGCTTTGGCGATACGCCACCAAGTCCTGGTTGCCGTCGGGAACGTCGGTCAGCTGGAACGTGGACGAGAGGAACGTAAAAACCGTCGCTTCGCTCCCGCCGAGCGAGATCGTCGGGCGGTCCGTAAAGCCTGCACCTGCCACGTCGCCGTTGATCGTCTTGCCGGTGGCCGGTGGTGGACACTGTACCAGGGTGCCCGCCGTGAACTCCGCCTTCGTCCTGTACTGCACCGTTATCGACGCCGCGTCGCTCGCCCCCACGACCACGTACGCCAGGCCACCACCACTGCTTCCGATCGTGAAGTTGTAGACGTCGGCCGTGCCCGTGATGCGAGTCCACGGATTCGCGCCGTCTTGAGCGGCCACCCACACCGCCCGCTCGGCCACAGGACAGCTCGAGAAATCCACCGTGACGTTGCCCGAGCCCGCCGTGGCCACGGTGAGGGTGAGCTTCGTGGAGCGCGGGCCGGCGGTGCTCGTGCCGTCGATCGTCAGTGGGTAGGTGCCGGGCGCCACCGCGAGGCCCACGTTCACCGTCAAGGTAGAGCTATTGCCCGTCGGGGCCGCCGGACTGAATGAGCCGGTGACGCCGCTGGGCGCGCCGCCCAGGCTCAGCGTGACCGCGCCGGTGAAGTGAGTGCGGGTGAGGGTGACGCTCGTGGTGCCGCTCCCCCCCGGGGAGATCGTAAGCGCCGACGGCGAGCGCGACAGCCCGAGGGCGACGATCGGGGACACCTCATCGGGGAGCCTGGTCGTCACGAAAACCTGGAACGTGAACTGCGTCACCGTGCCCGGCACGGTGAACTGCCAGAGCTTCGAGGAGCTGGTCGAGCCCGACGCCAGCAGCGCGCCGGTATTGTATTCGAAATACGGCTGGTTCACCCCGGTGAAAGTCCCCGTGCCGGTTGCGTTCGCCACGCTGACCGTCCCCGTCCCTCCCGTGACTGTCGGGCCGGAGCTGAAGAACACCTTGATGCCGCCGGCGTCCGGCGTGGTCCCATCGGCCGTGTTCATCGGTTGCCCGATGAGGTTCTCGACGGTGACGTTGGTCGAGAAGATCCCGGCGCTGTAGGCGGTCCCGCTCGACGCGAGCCGCACCAGGGCGCCTTGTCCGCCCAGGACCAGATTGAAGTTCATCCCAGCGCTGGCTTGCGCCTGCGACTCGCCACACGTGAGCGTCCCCCCTCCGCTCATCGAGGCCTGGCAGGTGATCATCTCGCTGCGGAACAGATTCTTGGGGGCGGTGGGAGCGTTGGACTCGGCGCACGCCGCGACCAACAATACGACGGCGGACAAAACCCCTGTGTCGATCAGCCGGAAAGTGCGAAGCATCGTCCACCTCGAGCAGTGATTGATTCCCATCGCTAAATGACGGCGAGCTCCCGAGTGGACGGCACGGCCGCCCCCGACCAGGCGCTCGACGGATAGTTCGTGAGCCACTCGAGCTTCCCCGAGGCCCGCGCGCAGCGGATGCAGGGAAGCGTATCGAAAACGTCGGCAGCGCCCGTACGTGGGGCCTGCGCCGCGCGCAGCTCGCGCAGACGGGCGACGTACCGGCGATTGGCGACAGCCAACGATTCCTGATGCAGGTCGGCTACGACCTCGGTCTCATTGGCGCCGTACTGCGACAGCTGGCAGCAGGTGCATACCCGGCCCCGCGTGTCCACGTAAATGCGCCGCAGCGCGAACGTGTCGCACGGCGTTTCGGGTCCATCGAACGGCGCGCCGTAGTCCAGCGCGACGACCGTGCGACGTTCCGGCTCCCGCGCGATCGCTTCGACCTCGCGACGTACCGCCAGCCATGCTTCCGGCGGCAAATCGCTGTCGCGCGCCAGGCTGCCCGGGACAGGCTGGGGCAGGATGACATGGAGCCGCACGCACCCCAACCCTTCCGCGAGATCGGCTGCTTCGCGCAGCTGATGCCGGTCGCGCCGGTCCATCACAATGGAAAGGGTCGTCGGAATGCGGCGGCTAGTGAACAGCGCCACCGCGAGCAGCACGCGGCGGAAGCTGCCGCGCCCGCGCTCTGCGTCATGCACGTCTACCGTGGCGCCGGAGAGGCTCAACCGCACCGCTTCGGGCGGATGACGATCGAACAGCGGCATCAGGCGCCGGACGTGCCAGCCGTTGCTGACAAAGCGATAGGGGACGCGGCGAGCCGCGCACCCGGCGACGATGCGAGCGATGCCGGGGTGGAGCAGCGGCTCGCCCCCGGTGAAGCTCGCGGTGACGGAGCCGTACAGATCGAGCGCCTGATCCAGGACGGATTCGACCAGCGCGGCGTCGAGCGACCGCACGGTCGTGACGTCGTCCCGGATGCAATGCGGGCACCGCAGGTTGCAGTGCTCGGTCAGCGCGAAGCCGAGGAGCATGGCAGCGGGCTCCTCTAGAACAGTGCTGCCGCTTCCTGGGTCTCCTCCGCCTCCGATCGGCCCTCCCGTCTGGAGCGTCAGGTCGGTGAGGCGGGGCAGTTCAGTCAGCTCGGGGCTGACCCACTTCTGTTTCCTCTTGGAGTCGGGCGGTGCGGGCTGCGGCGGCTCGCCGCTGTCAGGAAGATGCTGCGGGTCCATGGGCGCTGTCTCCCGTCGTGAAGCCGTACGGCGCGTACCGATAAGGCCGCCCCCGGTGACACGCACGACACCAGGGGCGAGAAGACACATCCCCCGCAAGAAACCGTCCGACGTCCCGAAGCGCGACACGCGGCGCCACGCGCGAGTTTTGTCGCGATCTTGCCACAAGGTTGCATCGCTGTTCGTTTACCGCTGCCACCCACTCAGACGGCCGATGAAAGTCAGCGCCCGTGCCAGCGTTCGTGATGCTCTGCGCCTCCGTGCCGCGGCGCTCGACCTGCTCGGCGGCCGGCAGCCCGACTGGAGCGGCCTCGACGCCTCTTCCGCCGGCACGTGGGACGTATTTCTCCGCACGGAGCGCTGCGCGCTGGCGCTCAAGGCTCGTATCGCGGCCGCGGAGCGCGCGGTACCCGACCACGTCGAGACGGCCTCTACGAGAGAGCTGCAGCGTATCCTCTCCGCGCGCGGGCAACTGCTGCGCATCGGCCAACTTGCTGCAGCGCACGGCATTCCGGCGATCGTGCTCAAGGGTGGTGTGGCGGCGCTGATCAGTCCCGCGCCGGTGGACGTGCAGGACGTAGACGTGCTGGCACGGCCGCTCCAGGCGGAGCGGCTGGCCGGGTTATTGGACGAGGAGGGGTTCCTGGGAACGGGACCGGTGGGAACCGCTCACGTGGCGCAGCGCATCAGCCCGAACGCCGTCCAAATCGAGGTCCATTTCGCCCTCAACGATATCGAGGTGACCGACGGAATGTGGAATCACGCCCGGCCCCTGGACGGGGCGGCGGGACTCTCGCGGCTCGGCGCTGCCGATCATCTGTGGCATCTGCTGGTGCACACCGTGGTGACGCACCCCCACCGGCGCGGCGCATTGCGGGACGTGTTGCTCGCGGGGGAGGCGCTGCGCGATTGCTCTCCCGTCGAGCTGAAGGACGTCGAGGGCCGCATCGCGATCCATCCACTCTCGCAAACGTTGGATGAGCTCCTGGACATGGCGCGCGACCTCCGCGACGGTCTGCCGGTACGGGATCGGTTCCGTCGGGATGCGGCCGCGAACTACCTGTTGCGCGGGCCGCTCGGGTGGCTGGGGTTCTCGCGCTTCTGGACCCCGGCCTTCGTGACCGCGCTATTCGCTCAGCTCGGCGGACCCGTCGGGCGGCGTGCCGAATGGGCGTTAGCGTGCCATCGCCCGCAGTGGTCTTCGCCGTGGGGATTCGCGGCCCGGCTCGAGCTTCGGTCGCCGCGTATTGGGAGGTGGAGTCGGACCGCGGTGAGGATCACCCGGTTGATCGTCGTGCGGATGGCGGCGTGGCCGGTCGCGATGGCGGCGCGTCGCCTCGCGTCGTGATCATTGCAACCCTACGCTCTCGGTCGCGAGGAACGCCTTCACGGTCGAGAGACGTCCTCTGATTGTCGGGAGCCGTCCGCTCTCGGTCGCGAGGAACGCCCTCACGGTCGAGAGACGTCCTCTGATTGTCGGGAGCCGTCCGCTCTCGGTCGCGAGGAACGCCCTCACGGTCGAGAGACGT
>Ga0207646_10007118_pt1 | contig 11441 bp, 15 predicted proteins | sample KBSK5502metaG_FD_184343 | JGI IMG/M metagenome (GOLD analysis project Ga0207646, IMG submission 184343) | Corn, switchgrass and miscanthus rhizosphere microbial communities from Kellogg Biological Station, Michigan, USA - KBS K5-50-2 metaG... | ecosystem: Host-associated > Plants > Roots >...
CTCGACGTGCTGGATGATGGCGAGTCGCCGAGCTGCTCCCCTGGATAGTTCTCGTTCCGTCAACTGGGCTTCCTCCTCTTGTGAATTGGAATGCCCCAGTGTTAGGGATCTCCGTCAGTTCTAGACCGGAGCCAGCTTTGAATTCAAATCATGCCCGCGTGTCGCCGGGCCGGCTCATTAGTGCAGCAACAGTGCAGCAACAGTGCAGCAACCGACACGTTTCGGTCTCTTTGGTCGCATAACAAACCCGCTTCATGCTCCAGCTCATTCCGGAGTGTCTTGCTCTGGCGCACGATGCGTGCTTGCCTGAAGCCTTCGACTTCGTTGTAGATCCGGACGAGCGTGCCGGTGCCTCTCATGCATCTACTCCGGCCGCGGTGTCACCGTGCTCGACGGGATCGCGGCTTAGACGGTCGTAGTGAAACTGGACCAGGTGCTCTTGTTTTGACAGTCGCGAGCTGACTCGCGGCATCGACGCCCTCAGTCTGTGGAAAGTAGCTCTCTGCGAGCACGTAGCCGTGATGATGCTGCGCCGATCGCCTCCTTAAGCTCCTGCTGTCCATCGACCTCAAGTTGCGGATCCGCATCGCGGGCGGCGCCCAGATCAGCGAGCACGCGACACTTCGGCAGCTCGTCCGCTGGGAGCGCCTCAAGGTAAGCGCTGAGAAGGGACCTGGCGTTCATCAGCTGCGTGTGCGGCAGCGGGCCACGCTCCAAATAGTTGGGGTCCCTGTTCGTTGTTCGCTTCCGCCACGCGATTACTTCTTCAACCTGGTTGGCGACGCGCTGTAGCTGATCGAACTCGCGGGTTACCTGGGCTTCAACGAGGATGCGGTCGAGCACGCGGCTGGTGGCTTGCACCTTGTCGGCTACCCCATTCGTCGCCACTACCGTCTTGGCCTGGAGCTCGGTCGTGGAGTGTGCCTCGTGAAGGGTCTTGCGGGCGACAATCACGGCCGCGATGCCGGCGCCTGCTGCGACCGCGGCAAAAACGTCGACGCTAGCGTGGCCGCTGGGCCGAGCCAGTCAGGCATGCGACCCATTCTGCGACGAACTCCGTACAGCTTTTCGCCAGCTCGGGAAGCGGGGCGTGGGAGCAAGATCGCGCGAGTGATGTGTGGGGTTTAGCGCCCGCGTCCCGACCGAGTGCTGACCCCGTGTTTTAGGCGGCTGACTTGAGCGCCCTCAGACCGCGGCCGACGTAATGGATCCCTCGCACGGGATCGCGTGGTGGAGCTGTGTTGGCCACCTGGTGGATTCCAGCTAGCCGAGAAACCGATTTTGGAAGGGGTCGGTGCTTTACTCTCACACGGGAAGCGCAGCACCTTGGGTCAAGGTGCCTGAACTCATGTTGCGGAGGCCCGACCGTGGAAAAGCACCCGCTGCGCTTCGGTCCTTCGGGCCCGCGCTAGTCCTAGCGCATGAATCAGGAAAGGCCATACGACGTCGAGGTCCCAGAGCGCCGCTGGGACTACGACCTTCTTGGCGCCGCGTATCGCGTTGCCGCCTCCGACGCCTCGCCCCTTCGCGTTGTGGCGGGGCCCGGGACCGGGAAGACGTTCGCGCTCATGCGTCGTATTGCACGTCGGCTCCAGGAAGGGGCTGACCCGGCACGAATCCTTGCTGTTACGTTCACTCGCACCGCAGCCCGTGACCTTGCAAAGGAGTTAGGCCTCCTCAGAGCAGTCGGGGCCGATCAAGTCAAGGCCGGAACGCTCCACTCGCGTTGCTTCTCGATTCTCTCCAGCGCAGACGTGTTACCGCTCACGGGACGCACTCCCCGGCCGCTGCTTGCCTTCGAGGAGCGCTTTTTGCTCTTTGACCTTAAAGATCAGTTTGGTGGCCTTCGAAACTGTCGCAGGTTCCTGGAGGCGTTCAATGCAGCCTGGGCGCGTCTTCAATCGGAGGAGCCAGGCTGGCCCCACGAGGACGAGGACCGCCGATTCCACCAAGCGTTACTTGGTTGGCTGCAATTCCACGGCGCAATGCTGGTTGGCGAACTGGTGCCTGAGACTCTCCGATTCCTACGTGACAACCCTGAGGCGCCGTACCGGCACGCATTCGACCACGTCTTAACGGACGAATACCAGGATCTAAACCGCGCAGAACAGGAACTCATCAACCTGCTTGCTGAGGATGCCGAACTCACCATCGCGGGTGACGAGGACCAGTCAATCTACTCGTTTAAGTTCGCGCACCCAGATGGAATCCGAGAGTTCGTCGCCGCTGCAGACGAACCTCTCGATGAGTGCCGGCGCTGCCCGGTCATCGTCATCGATATGGCCAACGCACTTATCGCCAACAACCCTGACCGCGCTAACCGCCAACTCAGGCCAGCCGCTGGCCAACCGCAAGGGGACGTGCAAATCGTCCAGTGGACGTCGATGGCAGCTGAGGCGGCCGGGGTTGCTGATTTCATCAAGCAGCGAATCGATGCTCGCCGGGTAGAGGCTGGCGAGGTCCTAGTGCTATGTCCGCGCCGCCAGCTCGGGTACGCAATCCGCGATGCGCTTCGCGAGCGCGAGGTTGCCGCGCACAGCTTCTTCCAGGAGGAGGCGCTTGAAGGCGACCCCGCTGAGCTCGATGAATGCCAAGCCCAGCGCGCTTTCACCCTGCTGTGTTTAGCAGCGAATCCCCGGGATCGAGTGGCGCTTCGTAGCTGGTGTGGGTTCGGCAGTCCGAGCCTCAGGACGGGCGCTTGGCAACGCCTTCGAGACCATTGTCAAGCTGCCGGCCAGGAGCCCTGGGATGCCTTGGCGGCCCTCGATGAAGGGGCCTTGAATTTGCCGCACGCCACATCCCTGGTAGCACCATTCCGAGATTTGCGCGTTCTTCTTGGCGAGCTAGAAGGTGTCGGTGGTCAGGCCCTCCTCGATACTGTGTTTCCGCCAGATCAGGCGTGGGCCGACGACATCAGGCGATTAGCTGAGAAGCTCGGTGTGGAGGGCCTCAATGCGCTCGGACAACGGGATGTGCTTCGCAATGCCCTCACGCAGCCCGAGCTGCCGACCGACGTTGAGTACGTTCGCGTCATGAGCCTCCACAAGGCGAAAGGGCTCACAGCCGATCTCGTCGTGGTAACCGGTTGCGTCGAAGGTTTGATCCCGACAATCGATTACGACCTACCCGAGGATGACCGAGAGTTGTTACTGCGCGAACAGCGGCGTCTTTTCTATGTCGCCCTGACCCGCACTCGCCTCTCGCTGATCCTTAGCAGCGTGGCGCGCCTGCCTGTGGAGACTGCACACCGAATGGGAGCGCGAATTCGGCCGTGGGGCGGCACTCTCGCCTCGCGCTTCATCCGCCAGCTTGGGCCGAATGCTCCTCAGGCGGTCCCAGGTCGTGACCTTCGGGCATAGGTCTCGCCGCTGCTGTTACCTGTCGGGGGCATTGCGGTCCAGATTGCCTCCCAACGCTCACAGCGGCGACTGTGATCTGGACACGGCCTGACCTCTGACCGATCCGTGGCGGCGCTGTAGCTGTCACCGCAGTATGGGCAGCAAGCCCACCCGCCATGGATCCTCAGCCCAACATTGCACAGCGGGCAATCAGCCTCGACTACCGACGCGATCGCTCGCATGGTGTCGTCTTTCAAGCGGTTGCCCATCGTTTGGGGAAACTGTGGCACCGCCGCTCCGGGCCCCGATCATCTGCTCCCGATAGGCTGAAGAAGCGATGGACCTAGCGGCCGCTACGCTCCTGGGCTTCCTCGTTGGTGGCCTGATGACATGGCTCGTATCGCTCTTCCAGCGTCGAAGCGATCGTGAAGCTCGCGCCGTCGAGCGGAAGTACGAGCGCTTGCACGCGGCATCACGGCTCATTCGGCTTTCCGCGTGGCAAGCGGTGCAACTCAACTTCTCGCGGACGCTCGTTGGCCAGCTGCTGGACGCAATGTCGTGGGGCCAATGGACCCCCCGATGGCAACCCTTCGCATACACGATCGCCGAGGTGGGCGCTGCTCTGGCGCTAGTGCTCGATGACGTGGCCGGCAAGACGCTCGACGAATACGAGGCATCGGTCCAGGCGATCCTCGAGACGAAGCGGAGCGACCAACCGATCCTTACGAGGTACGTGAATGCGGCACTCGCGCTCCGTCGTGAGCTCGAGGCGAAGGCACGCTCCCTGCGGTAGCCGTAGGTCTCCCAACGCTCGCAGCGCTGGCGAGGCTCAAGACGACTCGGCTTCTCGAATGAGCCTGGCAACCTTCTCGAGGGCCTCAGCCAGCGCCTGGTCCGTGGACAACATGTCCTCGTTTATGTCGTTCCTGTTTGAGTCCGACAATTGGTTTGCCGTGCCTGCGACCTTGCCGGCGAGCTCGCGAAGCTCTTCATCTCCCACGATTCGCCTGAGGGATCTATTTCGGTGTATGAGCTGGGTCAGGCGCATTGCTCGAGGGTCGCTGCGTGGCATCAGCTGATCCGTTCTCGTCCGCTCCCAGGCGACCTCCTTGGCCGCGGTCACCATCTCGGTCAGGTTGTCAGCCAGCTCGCGAAGGTCTGCGGTGCGCTGAGTGAGCAACGCCAGCCGCCGCACCTCGCGCCGCTCGGCGCTTCGCTCCTCCAAGTTCCAGCGATGGCTCGCCCAGTTAGCCAGGAGTCCGGTGGCGGCGGCGATCAGAGCGCCAAGGACCAGGGCGCCAGCGGCGATAAGAGCGCCCTTGACTGTGTCTGACATAACGCTCGAACTATGGCAGCGGTGCTCGCACTTCGGCCCGCTCGTGGGGGACGATCGGATCCGTGGACTCGTTCGCGGTCGCGACTCTCGGTATCGCCGTATTCGGCCTCGTCCTCTCGATTTTGTCGTTGATCTGACAGGCCGCGACCTTCGTGTTATCGAGCAGCCGGGTTCGTGCCGAGCTTTGCGGTCCTGTTCGACTCACTTCTCCCGCGCGCGCATGCTCGTAGACGGCCTCCCTGGTAGACCACCAGCCCGTCTTTGGCCATGTCTGATGTGATCAGCGCTCGGGTGTCGGCGGCTCAATTAGCACACCCTGGATCTTGGCCGCAGCGTCGCGTCTCATCTCCGGGATCACGTGCATGTAGGTATTCATCGTTGTTGTGATCTGCGAGTGCCCGAGAATCTCCATCACGACTCTGGCCGATACCCCCTGAGCAAGCAGAAGCGTCGCGCACGAGTGGCGCAGGTCATGCAAGCGGCGCTGAGGGAGTCGTGCTGCGTCCAAAAGGCGGTGCACGAGTTTCGATATCCCAGTTGGATCAAGTGGTTTGCCATCAGGACGTACAAACACTAGATCGAGGTTGTTCCAGTTCCCGCCTCGACTCCCACGCTCGGTGAGTTGTCTTGCGCGATGTTCTCGGAGGCGGTCGATGATGATTGGAGGCAAAACGATTGTGCGTCGACTTGCCCTTGATTTTGGGTCCCGTAGCTCGTAGGTCCCTTTCGATCGCTTCAGCTGCTTGGCGACTCGGAGGTAGCCCATGTCAAGGTCGACGTCTTGCCAGCGAAGCCCGAGAGCCTCACATCGGCGCAGCCCAATTGCTAATGCAACTGAATAGAGGGCCTCTAGTCTGTGTCCGCGAAGACTAGTGAGGAACTGACGAGCCTCGGGGGGTGTTAGGGGCTGAATCTCGTATCGCTCGACTCGCGGTCCGTCGACGAGTGCCGCCGCATTGCGATGGATGAAGCCCCATCGGATCGCTTGGTTCAACGCGGCTCGAAATGTCGCCCTAAGGTTGCGGACGCTCTTGGGTGATAGGCCGCCCGCGAGTTTCTGATTCAGGAAGGCTTGGACGTGGGAGGGCTCCAAACGCTCCAGTGGCATTCGCGCGAACCTTGGCTTGATGTGAACCCGAACGTGGACCTCGTAGCCACGGTACGTCCAATCGCTTACAGCCGGCTTGATCGCCTCAAGCCATTCATCCAGGTATTCGCCCAGTGAACGCCCGCGCGCGTCTGCTAACTCGCCCTTTTCTCGACCAGCAAGCGCGAGGGCAAGTTTCCGGCGAACTTCTTCGCGTGTTCCGCCGTACATGTATTTGCGACGTCCATCGGGCAGCGAGACAACGCCTGTCCAAACTCCTCGCGTGTTGGCGTAGATCGAGCCTTCGCCGTTGCCGCGCTTAGATGCCTTCAGGGGACGAATGCATCCGAATCGCGACTCGACGTGCGGTCTGCTATCCATGCCTCGAGAGCTACTCGTGGCACTCGAACGCAGCGACCCAGGCGAATCGTCGGCAACTCGCCACTGGCCATCAACTGGAACGTCTTTGTCCGCCCGAGCCCGATCAACCGACTCACCTCGCGGCTGTCGATGAGTAGAGGACGCTCAACGTTAGGTGCGACGGGCGGGGGAACCGGATGCGCCGCCGGTTCCCCCGCGCCCCCTCCGCGGCGCCCAGGGAAAGCAACCTTTGGGCCGATTGGGCGACGAGTTTTAGTCATAGGCGAGACCGAAGACGACTGATACGCGATCCGAGCTGCAGTCGACTCCGAGCAGACCGCACCATTGGCCTAGCCAGCGTCGCCGCGCGACCGATGAGTCGGCTGGCCGGGGCAAGCGACAAGGCTGAGCCGGTGAGACTCCTGGCGACGCTGCCGGCTTGGGCGTGAGTGAAGCGGAGCGCGGTGAATATCACGACTGGAGAGAAGGCAGCGATGAGCAGTACCGCGACGCCTGACGCCATCCAGTTCTCCGTGGTGTCGGTGTCGATGGGGGAGACCAGGGCATTGACGACTAGGCGGAACCCGACGTAAACCGCGGTCGCAACCACGAATTTCGAGAGCAGCAGACCAATCAAGAACTCGGCGAGCGTGGTTGCGGCTTTGCCAAGCCGCGGCCAGATCGACATGACACTGACCAGCGGAACGAACACGGTGATCGTCAGAACCAGGGCGGAGCGCACAACGAGTTCCAGGTGGACGAGGACCGTTAGGCAGCTAAGGGTGATGGCGGTGACGATCAGACCGAAGGTGCTCACATGGACGCCCGTGGCTGCTGATCGGGCGGCATCACTTATGGCCACGCTGTTCATCAGGGTCTCCGTCAACCTCGCGAAGTCGGGCGACCACGTCGTCGCGAGCAGCGCCGAATAGCCGGCGACGTACTTGACTAGGCCAAGCCCGGAGTAGGCGGCGAAAGTGCCAGCGATGACGCGCGGAACCAGCCCAAGACTCGTGCCCAGCGATCCCCAAGCGACGCGCTCGATCAGCGCCAGGGCGACGGTCGCCCCAATCACAAGCAGCGCGATCGCCAACATGCGGTCGTAGACCGGAGTGATCGTGTTGAGGTCGGGCTCGGTTGACTGGCCGAGCGTTGCCAGCAGCCATTGGATGCTTGCGGCAGCCATGGCGGTTGACCAGTTGGCGACGGCCGTGGCGACCTGGTTGACCAGCTGGTCGGCCTGCGAGCTGTATCCGTCCATCAGCTGAAGAGGTGGCCGGCGTAGTTCGCCGCCGCCACTCCGATGTAGAGCAGGGCTACCGAGAAGACAGCGACCGCGGCTCCGCCTTTGGCCCGCTCGCCGAGCTCGCGATTACCGGTGAAGGAGGCCAGCACGAGGCCGATCAGGGACACGACCAGGCCGAGTCCGGCGACCAGCATGAGAACCGCTGCCGCGTTGTTGGTCAGATGAACGAGGCCGTGGTAGACGCTCGGAGGAAGTCCGTTGAAATCGGGCGTGACGCCGATGTCATTGACGATGTGAGTCACCAATCTCTCCTTTGCCGGCAACCCGGCCCTGACGAGCGGACGAGACAAGGCGCCGCCACTCCGGCACTTGGTCCCAGCGCCGAAGCTCGAGCTGGGCCGGCGGCGCATTTGCGTATAGGAGGACCGCGTCGGACTGGCGTCGGAGTTCATCCACGGTCGCGAGCGGTCTGCCGACGCGCTGCTCGCTGGAGCTCGAGCGCCAGCGATCTGTGTGCTGGGCGTGGAAGATGCGCGTCTCGTCGCCAATGCCGCGGCTGAACAGTTCCAGCGTCTTGAGGTCGCCCTGACCGGGTAGCAGGAGTCGAGCCCGACAGTTGTTCCAGATCGTCCGCGCGTGCTCGGGGCCGTACGAAGCCTCGACCTGGGCAAGGTCGTGGAAGCAGAGCAAGAACTGGATGCCCTGCCCAGGTCCGCTTGAGGCATAGCCGGCGAGTCGCGGAATGCGGGCGAAATTCGCCGCTTCGTCCAGCGCCAGCAGCAATCGCGGGGCCAGGACGCCGCCGAGACCGCGGGCCCGCGCGGTGGCTCGCCTGAGCAGCGACAGAAGGAGAGCCGAGAAGAGCGGCCGGCAGCGCTCGGCCTCCTCTGCGGGCGCGACCAGGTAGAGAGTGCCGGAGTTGCTGAGTAACTGATCTAGGTCGAGCGACCGACCGGAGGTCACAGTCGCCGCGGCGACCCGTTCGTCATTCCAAAGCGAGAGCGACGACCGAGCTGTAGACGCAATGGATCCCGCTTCCCGGTCCGGAGTCAGCGCGAAGGCGACGAGGAGGTCGGATGCACCCGCATCCTCGACGACCTTAGCCAGGCCCGCGTATTCGACCTGGGCTGTTCGATTCAGCCGAGCAAGTACCGCGTGCATATCCCCGCCGCGCTCGTGCTCACACACCGCCAGCCCGGCGATGAGGCTTGAAGCCGCGAGATACCAGTGCGCGGATTGGCCGTGCTTCCCGGTGGCTGTGAAATGGTCCGCCAGCTCCGCGGCGGAACCGCAGGAGTCGACCGCGTCGATTGGATTCCAGGTCGCAGGCTCGAGCTCGAGGCGACGAATCCATTCGTGGTCGCGGTCGAGAGGTGCAAAGACGAACACCGGGCCAACCGAAGCCCTGTGGTGAGCCGTCAGAGCGACAAGTTCTTCTTTCGTTGAGGTCGCAACAGCTGATCCGCGCCAGGCGAGGAGAGTGGGCACGACCACCGTCGATGTCTTGCCGGCGCGCTGGACACCAAAGAGGAGGACGTTATCCTCGGTGGGCGATTGGACGAGCCGCTCGCGATGCCAGCCGACAACAATCCCGTCTCCGAGCATCGTCCCCGCGCTCGCGATGCGACCAAGGCGATGTCGATCCCGCGGTTTCGCCCAGCGACTGGCTCCGTGGCTGTCAGGTGCCTGGACGCCAAGCAACCAGTGGGGGAGTAGCTGGTGAGCCAATGCGCAGGCCAGCGCCGTGGTGAAGCGCGCGAAGGTGAGCAGAAAGCGCTTCATAGCGAGTTCTCCCATCCGCGCCGATGAGCCTCCGCCTCTTCGTCGTGGGCCATTCGCCAGGCGTAAGCACGAGCGACTGCCTGGAGTCGGAGCAGCGAGCTCGTTGAGCCGAGTCGAGGTCTTCTCCTGGCCGAAGGCCGGATCCGTAGGCGACCCTGGCGAGCGACCATCGTCCTGCTGTGGAAGTCGAGACGACCGACGGGCACAGGCGACGATCTCTGGCTGGGAGCTGCTTCGACCTCCTCAGCCGGCGCGGCGGTCTTTACCGGGCCCGGCGCACGATCTCCGCGTTGTCGTTCGATTTCTTTCGCCAGCGCTTCTTTCATGGCGGCGAGCCGTCGCTTCGGTATCTCGACTCGGTGGTAGATGCCAGCGGCATCCTGGTAGAGACCGGCGAGAACGAGGTGAACATGGTGGTGCGCGGTGTTGCGGTGAATGGCTGCGATCCAGCGCAGGCCGGTGACGCTCGTCTCCGCCTCTAGGCCTCCGACGGCGACGCGGACCAGTTGCTGAAGGTCCAGACCATCGGCGCGCTCTGGCGAGATCAGAAAGCGAGACACGGCCCTGCGGCGGTCAATCAGCCGGCCATCGCGGGCCCGAAAGAGCTGCGGTCGCGACCCCTCAATGGATCGCGTGACGAACGCGGCGAACTCCTTTCGCTGCAGAGTGCCGGCTGGCCCGTGGGGCCCGAACATCTCAGCACGCCTGCTCGCGCCATCCCTGTAAGCCGCGTATTTGAGCAAGCCCGCCACCCGCGTTGCGGCTGGACGTGCCACGGAGTCTGGATGCAGGTCCCGGTGCTGGATGTAGCGCAGGAATCCGCCGACTGCCTTGCGAGCGCCCGCTGCCGTGACGGGATCCCACCTGACGCGGACAAAACAGCGCTCGCTCAAGGCAGCGTCTCGCCGGCCTGATCGGCCTGGTCGAGCAGAGCCAGGCGTTGCTCGGCGGCCGCAGCCGCTTCAGTCGCAAGCCCGGCAATGAGGCTTCGACCTTGGGGCAGGATCGAGGCCACCACCAGCAGGCTGTGCTCGGCCGCGATGAGGCTGGCGACTGCAGCTCGGCAGTCGCGACACACGGCAGCGTCCTGACCGGTCGCGAGCCTTTGCCGGACCAAGACACGCACCGCCGTGCCGAGCCGAAGGCCGTTGGCGACTGCGAATGTCTCGACCTCAGCCGCCAAGCCGACCGGGAGCCGGACCTGGCAGCGGCGTGATTTGTTCACGCCATCCCTACTGTTCATCGAGGGGGTCGAAAAAACGTCGTCCAGGCGTCCTTTCTTGAAGAAAGGACAGTCAGACGACGATCGACATCCCTCTGGCGGGCGCCCGAACTCACGGACGGCGGTGCCGGACGACGCCAGACGACGGTCAGACGACGGCTAGACGACGCCTCGTTGGGAGGCTGTCGACACCAACCAAGGAGGTGTCGAATGCCGACCAGCCTTCCCGTCGACCTGCGAGACGCCTATCGAGACGCCGCCAGACAGCTGACCGAGGCGGATCGCGTCGCTCTCGCTCACGCGCGCGTCTTATCTAGTGCAGGGCCGCCTGGCCGGGCCGCCGCCCTCTTCGCGGTCGTGGCGGCTTATCGCACCGGCCCGAAGAGGGTGTGGGCGCCAGTGTTGCTCGACCTGGTCGCGCCGGCCATCCTCGCCCGGCTTCGACGCCTCAAGCCCGAATTGCCAGTAGCCGATCTGGAGGACCTCCGCCAGCAGTTTCTGATGGAAGTGCTCCTTGCCGCGGCTCGAATGCCTTTGCCGGCGAATCCCCTCCACCTGCGGAGCCGGCTGATGGCCCGTGCCAACCAGGGCGTTCGCCGCTGGCTGGCCCAGGAACGCCGCCGTCAGAGCAGTCAATGGCTGCTCAAGGAGGCAGACAAGCGGTGGCCCTGAGCTTCTCGCACCGGAAAGCAACGATCCCAGGTCATGGGATTTCGGGATTTACAAGCGCTGATGAAAAGCCTAGAGATGATGCGGCGATCGAGATGGGTTCCTTGGGGGAGGCGAAGGCCGGCTCGGCTGGGCGACAGATCCGGCTGCTCAGCGCTCTGGACGTGCCCCGCAATGTCCGGGGCGCGGTGCTTTTCTGCGGCTACCTGGTCGCTGCAGCCTTCGGGCTGAGCGCGCTGCTTACGCCGCCTGGCGATCCGATCGGCTGGGCCTACATTGCTCTCGCCGCAGCTGGGGTGGTCTTTCTTCAGGCACGCGGCCTGACCACGTTCTTGTGGCTTTTAGTTGCGTCGGGAGGGATCGCCGTCGCTGTCGCTGGCGTCGCCTCCGGCTGGATCGAA
>Ga0207646_10007120_pt1 | contig 11440 bp, 10 predicted proteins | sample KBSK5502metaG_FD_184343 | JGI IMG/M metagenome (GOLD analysis project Ga0207646, IMG submission 184343) | Corn, switchgrass and miscanthus rhizosphere microbial communities from Kellogg Biological Station, Michigan, USA - KBS K5-50-2 metaG... | ecosystem: Host-associated > Plants > Roots >...
TTGTGTCGATAGATCGGCGAAGCCCAGTAAATGGAGATTGGCCGGATCCGTTACTGCTTGGTGTTAGGAGACACCGCTGGGGCGATCACAAGGATCTTGTTCGTGGTAAGCGTTCCGTCCGGCAGCTTTTCAGTCGCTACATAGACAGTATCGCCCTCGACAAATGGCACCTTTCCTGGTGCGACTTCCACGACGGCGACACTTGGGGGCACGGAGATCGTCTTAGAGCCGTCCTGATACTGGACCACCAGGGTGGTGCCGCTGCCTTTCTGTACCGTGCCGTTCGTCATGCGTGAGTGCGATACGGGAGGGCGAGAGACAGAGCCATTGGTCATTCTGCTGTGAGTAGTTGCACCCGGCGGGTCTGTCAGAACACTTCCTTCCGCAGCTCCACTCAGTTCCGCTGGAAATATGATGATCTGTTTCGCTACTTCTTTTCCGTCCGCCTGTTCAGTCGATGCAACGCCGACATAAGACGCGGACGTGACATGACTCAAATCCGACGCTATCTGCTTATAGGTTGTGAGTGGTTGCTTGACATCGATGTGGACCACGCCTGAAGGGGTCTGAACGTTGAGTGAGCTGCCTGTAAACAACTGGACTTTTCCAATAACTCCGGAGATTGGCGGGGCCACTTGCGTGGTGCCATTAACGGCTTGCCGCGCCTTGGGAGCCTTGCCTGCACTCGCAGAGCCGGTCGCACCGATGACGAGCGTGCACGCGAGAACGGTTAAGCCAAGACGTTGCATCAGCCTTGGAAGCGCTGACTTGGGCTCTTGGGGCGCGGAAGCAGATCCGTGCGTTTGTGAGGTTTTCATTTCTTTCTCCTTTTTCTTTCTCCTCGGTTGTCATCGCTTGTAACCAGCAACCACATTTCTTCCTGCTTACAATCAGTCAGTCGCTCACCCTTTTAAGGGTGTGTTTGCAAGGACCTCTACTTTTTCCACTTGGGGAGGAACCGCAAATAATTCGCTGGCCCGCGCCGTCAACGCCTTCGCGATCTCGCCAGTCAAGTGGGCATTGCGGCCTGCCTCGTTTGCGAAGGTATCGAAGATGCCGAACTTTCCCGGCCCTAGCTTGATCGCATACCATTTCAAAGTCGCTTTTTCATCCAGCGCGAGTGGCTGAGCTGACTTAAGAAATGCCTCGGCATCAGCCTCCTTGCCTGGGCGTGCTTCGAGTTTCACTAACAATCCAATCGATTCCATTGACTTACCCTCCTGTTGGTTCGCCGTAGCGCGCTCACAACTGTGAGTAAACTGCACATCGCATACAGAGTTGTGCGGGTTTCTGCTCGGATGGTCGGAATCTTGCTGAATTCATGCTCACAGAAGCAGAGCTGTAACGACTTACACCATAGTCTGCGGTTTCTCTTTAGTGAGCGGCGACGGCGAGAGTTGGAATCATCTGCGCAAGGCTACTCAGAGTTGTTGATTGACGCGATAGGGCTGAAGTGGATGAAAGGAGCGATGAGCTAAGCCCGGACAGGGCTGGACGTTAATAATGAATTAAAGGGTAACTAGTGAAAGTGACGTATCCTCGGAGCTGGTTTCCGAAGCGCAAATCACTTCGGGGTCCAGAAAATCCTGGCGATACTCTGTCGGGCTAACTCTACAAACGTCGCGAAAGACCTGCGCAAAGTGCTGCTGGGTCTTAAAGCCACAGGCCACGGCCACGTCCAATACTCGGGCATCAGGAGCACGCAACATGGCTTTAGCACGCTCGACCCTTTGACGCAGAACAAATTGATGCGGGGTCTCGCCCGTTGACTTGCGAAACATCCGGGCGAAATGAGCTGTGCTCAAGCCTACCGATTGCGCCATTTCGTCGAGACTCAAGTCGTCTTCCATCTTCGCATGGACGAACTCTTTAATCCTTCGCAAGCGCGCTGAGCCTAGTCCACCTTTGTACATCTGCACAGGACGGTGCCTTACTGCATGACCATTGACAAGTGCTACGGCCATCGCCTGTTCAATAGAATCCAGAAACAGTCGCCCGCTCGAAAACCCAGCAACCATCTCCGCATGAGCCACCGCAACCAGCGCACCCAGGCGGGGGTCCGCGAACTTGCGATGTGGGTGCAGTTCTACCTCGCCATAAGCTCCGTCCGAGGCGGCCATCAGTGGCGCATCGGAAATACCGAGCTGCAGATGCGGTGTGGCCATGAGTCCAACCCACTCTCCCACATGACGGTCGCACAGTGCTAAATCGCCCTTTGCGTAGTCGAACTTTTCCATCGCAGAACGCCGCGAGCCCCATTCAATGGAGCCGGCCCCCAACATCATTGCGAAGGCTTGATCATGCCGTACCCAATGACGAGGCTCCGTGACAGATTCGGGTGGAACGAGTTCAACTCTCATTGTTTTGCATGCCGCCGTGTTGTGGATATGGCCGAGGGCTCTCCAGGTACTGTTCAAAGTCGTCTGATTTGATGTATCCCTGCGGCAAGGCGATACATTTATCTCGACGTGAAGGTAAGGCTTTCAAACAAGTTCTGGGCACGCCACTTGGTGGATACCGTCGCAATATGGTTGAAGTGCAACAGCACACCACCTTTCCAAATGGATAGTTGGCAAACAGGAAGTTGTCACGCCCTACTTGTGAGAGGAATTAACGTTGCCGTCGCAAAGCAGCGTTCAACCGCACCTTCGAAGCCGCCAATCTGCGCTGATTGATTACTCTAGCGAGCATATCCCTCTGTTTCAGTCGTACAGAAAGGGGACAACCATATGCAGGATGGAAGTGTGACAGTTGAGCGGCGCAAGAAAGGGCCGGACGCTTGGTGCTTCAGGTGGCGAGAGGGCGGACCGGACGGCCGAAAGATACACCGCCGCATCGTTCTTGGAACTGCCGACGACCTGAAAACCATCGCCTCAGACCGCAAGGCGGTTGTCGGACTGAGACGTGAAATCAATTTGAATGATGTTCGGATCAGAAGGGAATCGATCACTCTTGCCGATCTATCCAGACATTTTCAGCAACGAGAGCTTGTGCGAGGCAATACCCGAATTGCCTATTCGACGAGGAGAGCCTACGAGGGTTATCTCAAGAAGTGGATCGAGCCTCGGTGGGGTGAATATCGGCTGTTGGACATTCGGGCTGTGGAAGTCGAATCATGGCTGAAATCGTTAGACCGGGCACCAGGAACACGCTGCAAAATACGGAATGTAATGAACCTGTTGTTCAATCATGGTCGCCGTCATGACCTTTGCGACCGCAACCCTATTCAGTGAGTCCGGCAAAGCGCAAAGAGACGCGCTGCGCCAGACATTTTGACAGGCAGGGAAGTCCAGAGCTTACTTGCAAATCTGCGCCGTCGAGACAGCGGATTGGCATCAGTGTCAAATACTCGCCATGCGGATTTAAGAGAAGAAAAAGTCTCCCAATCCTGTCCTTTACTTTCAGTTATCTAGGACCTGAACGCTGTGGGCTCTCCCGTGCTTTGAATGCAGCGAGTGCTGATGAGAGGAGCTAACGACATGGCATATCTCTCTAAGGAGTACGACACCAAAGGAGCCCAAAGCTTGTTCTTGGCGGTTGTCAATCAGGCTGTCTCTGATCTCCTGGAAAACAGGGAACAGGCCAAAGAAGCGGAACAGTGGCTGTTGAGCAAAGAGTTTGACGAACTGGTCGCGCTCCTGGGCCGTGACGCCGAAGGAGTTCGTCAGCGCGAGCGACTTTCGGTGGCATGAATTCAGAGTTGACGGGCGCTTTGGCGTCGGCCAGAATTTCCGGCGTACACGAAAATGGTAGTTACTACGGAATACGTGGACATTGCTCTGCCGGGTTCGCCGATGCGAACCTTCGTCGCCGTGCCCAAGGCCGAAGGTCAATATCCGGGAGTCTGGTGTTACTCCGACATATTTCAACTGACGCCGCCGCTGCTGCGCTTTTGCGTTCGGCTGGCCGGGTATGGATTTGTTGCCGCAGCGCCAGAAATTTATCGCCGAATCGAACCTCCGGGCGCGGTGATCCCGTTTGATGATGCCGGGCGCATGCGCGGCCAGCAGGACGCTGCGAAAACTCCGGTAGCGCATTTCGATACTGATTGCCGCGCAGGGCTGGACTGGCTTTCCAAATATCCTAAAGTGGCACCAGGAAAAATCGGAGTCGTAGGTTTCTGCATTGGCGGCCACCTCGCATTTCGCGCCGCGTTCCAGCAGGATGTTCGAGCAACCGTTTGCTACTACGGAACCGGGATCCACGACGGCAAGCTTGGCCAGGATGCGGATGCCGGATCGTTGGCGCGTGCGAAGGAAATCAGCGGAGAACTTCTGATGATCTTCGGGACCAAGGATCCACACGTGCCGGACGGGGGACGCGAGACGATTGATCAGGCGCTGAAAAACTCCGGTATCCATTACAACACGCTGCTGTATCCAGCCGAGCACGCGTTCACGCGCGATGAAGGGCCGCGTTTCGATCCGGAAGCGACGGACCTGGCATTCGCTGAGACGATTCGTTTATTCCGCAAGGTTTTCCAAAATTGAAAAGATTCGTTTCGGCGGAGTCGGATAGCGGGAATTGAATCATGAAATACCCCTTCAGGTTTCCGCAAAGGAGCCTCCATTGGGGTTTGTTCAGAGTACCCAACGACGGTATCATCAGCGCTAACAGTTTAGGGTCTGACGTGCTCGCAAGGAGGTACGCCCGAGGCACCGGAGGGCGCGCGGTAAGCTTTTTGCCGAAGAGGCTCGCACGGACCGCTCATCCTTAATTTTAGGCACTTTGGGTCTCAACTTTGCGGGTCAGGGATGCCATTCCCAGAAGAGCACCGATAGTCCCGTTGGAGTAAACCAAGATTCCGCCCGCGGCGCAGGGTGGGCGAGAGAGAATCGATACGATCGCGGGGCGCGTCAGAAACGCTCGACCAGAGCAGCAGATTGTTATTTATGCGCACGGTGGGCAATGGTGGGTGCAGCCCTGGCCGCCTTACCTCGGATCGTAACGGAGATCGATCATGTCGCGCCCGTACATAATCGCACGTACCGCAACATTGTCAGTGTTGTTGGTGTACTTTGTGCTGACCGGATGCCACTCTTCATCAAAAAGTTCAGCTCCGACGATTGCTTTCAGCAAGGTGCCCGCCGCATATCAGGAGAGTCCCTACAAGACAGACATAACCGAACGTGACTACAAGCCAGGTATCGCCGAAGGTCGTGCCACAGGGGCTCGACAAGGGCAGCGAATCGTGTTGTACGCAAAGACAGATGGCCGGTGGGGTTCGTGCCCGCAATCAGGTCAGCCGTTTACCAATATCGAAAATGACGGGCGGTGGAAAGCTTCAGTCCACTTGGGAATACAATATGCCGCTCTGTTGGTTGATCCAACCTACAATCCGCCTGAACAAACTGAATCGTTACCGATCGTCGGCAACGGCGTGGTGGCGCTGGCAGTCGTTAACGGGGAAGGCCCCGCACCGGTACTCCCGTCGCCGAAGGTACTGAACTTTAGCGGTTACGAGTGGACAACGAGCGCCGGGCCAATTTTTCACGCTGGGTCAAGAAACTTCTTCGATCCTGCGAACGTTTGGACAGACGAAAGAGGTGCGCTGCATCTTCGCATATCGGGAAGACCGGGAGAGTGGGCTGGCGCGGCGCTGAAGCTCAGGCGCAGCCTGGGATACGGGACATACAGGTTCCAGCTGCGCGATGTCTCTCATCTCGAACCTTCTGCTCTTCTAACACTAATCACCTGGGACGGCGTTGGCACAGAGAGCACCCGGCGCGAGTTGGACGTTGAGCTTGGTCGTTGGGGCGATCCTGATAATACCAACGTGAATTACGTCGTCCAGCCTTACTACGTTCCAGCTAACATTGTTGCCTTTCGGGTGCCGCCCGGCACCTACACACATTCCTTCCGTTGGGAACCAGGGCAAGTAACATTTTCGACTATTACCGGATCGGGCAATACAGGCGCGGGCCGTATCGTTAACCGGCATGTGTTTACCTCCGGTGTGCCTTCACCGGGGGGAGAATCGGTACGCATCGCCTTGTATGTATTTCATCAAGGCCAGATTCCCTTGAAAAACGAAAATGAGGTCATAATCGACAAATTCGAGTACCTCCCGTGATTTGCTGGCTGAAGCAAACTCGATGGACTCTTATTGGAATCGCGCTAGCGGGCCTTGTCATCGATGCACTTGCACTCGACCCCAATCGTCTGCCTTCACAGTACGTCCGGGAACAATGGACCACCGAAACCAGATTTCCCGGCGGCGCTGTGAACGGCATCTCGCAAACAGCAGATGGATACCTGTGGATTGGAACCGACAGAGGCCTGATGCGTTTCGACGGCTTTAATTTCAGGCCTGTCTCTTTTACTTCCATCGCCGGGGCTTCGAACGTTCCCATATTGCAACTGCTTACGGATGCTGGTGGAAAACTGTGGATCCGTACACAGGGCGCCTATCTCGTACGCCAAAAAGATGGCAAGTTTGAGAGCGTCGGTCGCGGTTTACCCGCAATCATCGCCGCCTCGAAAGATAACAACGGCGGAGTACTGGTTTCGGACATCGAGCAGGGCGCATTCCGTTTCATGGGAGACGACGTTCAGAAACTGGCGCCCGATGTATTGCCTGGGTTACCGCCAGTAATCTCTATGGCCCAAACAGCCGACGGCAAGATTTGGATGGGCACACTCGGCGCTGGCCTTTTTTTTCTTTCGGGCGTGCGAGCTACCAAGGTCAGCGCAGGATTGCCCGACCGAAAGATCAATTCTCTGCTGCCGATCGGCGAAGAGTTGTGGGTTGGCACCGACACAGGCTTGTATCGCGGAAACGGCAAAGACTTTCGTCGGATTGAGTTGCCGTCGTTCCTCGGTAATGTCCAGGTTTTGAGCCTCCTGCGCGATCGTGACTCGAATATCTGGGCGGGTACGACGCGCGGGCTACTGCGCATCAACGCGGAAGGCATTTCGTTCTCCGAAGAAAATGAGCTTCGCGGAGACGGCGGAATTAACGCACTATTCGAGGACCGCGAAGGAAATCTCTGGATCGGAGGTGCGCGAGGGTTAGGCCGCATTCGGGACAGTGCGTTCGTGACCTATTCATCTGTTAGCGATCGTCGTTTCGGACACAATGGCCCTGTATATATCGACCCGGAGGGCCGCACTTGGTTCGCTCCCACTCAAGGTGGGCTGTATGTTCTCCAGAATGGACGCGTTCAAGCCGTTACATCGATACCACCAAATGAGGTCGTGTATTCCATCAGTGGACGGGCAGATGTGGTGTGGGCCGGACGTCAACGCGGAGGACTGACTCGTCTACAATTTCGCAACGGTGCAATAGCGAGCCAGAGCTATACAAAGGCAAACGGACTGGCCCAAAACAGTGCCTATGCTGTTTATGAGAGCCGCGATGGCTCTGCGTGGGCAGGCACGCTGAACGGCGGCGTGAGCAAATTCAAAGATGGGCACTTCACTACTTACATAACGACCAACGGCCTCGCTTCGAATACCGTCTCGTCCATCCTCGAAACCCGCGATGGTGCAATGTGGTTTGCCACACCTAGCGGGCTGAGTTCTTTTTCAAACGGCCAATGGAGGACCTATACAATGGTAGAGGGTTTGCCTTCGTCAGAGGTGAACTGCCTTTTCGAGGATTCATCCGGAACTCTCTGGAGTGGAACGTCCGCTGGTCTTGCCTTTTTTGCATCTAACCGCTTTCAAATTCCTCATGCATCGCCCGGCATTTTGCGCGAACAAATAGTCGGAATGGCGGAGGACAAAAGCGGAAGGTTTTGGATCGCGACCTCAGATCATGTTTTGCGCGTTCCGCGCGACAAACTGGTAAGCGGTGTTGTGAAAGCAGTCGATGTTCGGGAATATGACCAGGCCGACGGTCTAGAGAGCACTGAAGGAGTGAAGCGGAGCCAATCGGTGGTCTCGGATTCAGCTGGCAGGATCTGGTTTTCACTCAGGAGCGGCTTGTCGGTTGTTGATCCATCCCAAATCACGGACTATTCACTTCCGGCGCTGCCTCACATCGAGGCGATCACCGCCGATAACAACACCGCAAACCTCGCCGCCTCCGTTCGAATTCCTCCATCTCCCAGGCGAATCACGTTTGAGTACACGGGGCTGAGCCTCGCGGAGCCCGAGCGGATTCGCTTTCGATATCTTCTGGAAAATTTCGACAGTAGCTGGAGCCAGCCGGTTGCAGCGCGAGAAGCCGTTTACACGAACCTTGGGCCCGGCTCCTATCGATTCCGGCTTGTCGCCAGCAACAGCGAGGGGCTGTGGAACGGGCCAGAAACTGCGATCGCTTTGAACGTCGGCCCGGCCTACTATCAAACTTACTGGTTCCGTTTGTCGTGCATCGCCGCTTTCCTCGGAATGCTCGCGGCTGCCTATCAACTGCGGCTTAGGCAGGTGGCGCAACAGTTCAACATGCGGCTGGAAGAGCGCGTCAGCGAGCGGACGCGCATCGCACGGGAATTGCACGATACGCTGCTGCAAAGTTTTCACGGGTTGTTGCTGCGATTTCAGGCGGCGACAAATTTGCTACCTGGGCGTCCCGAGGAAGCGCGGAAGACACTGGAGAGCGCGATCGATCAGGCCGCGCGGGCGATTACCGAGGGGCGGGATGCCGTACAGGGGTTGCGCTCATCGACGGCGGTGATCAACGACCTTGCGTTGGCAATCAGCGCTCTGAGTGAAGAACTTGGGTGCGGTGAAATGAACCCAAATTGTGCCGAGCTCAATGTGGACGTGGAAGGAACGCCGCGGAATCTCCATCCGATCCTGCGGGACGAAGTCTACCGGATTGCAGGCGAGGCGGTACGCAATGCCTTCAAGCACGCCGATGCACAACAGATCGAAGTGGAAATCCGGTACGACGAACAGCAGCTTCGCTTGCGGATTCGCGACGATGGCAAGGGCATTGACGCGAAACGTCTGAATGACGAAGGCCGTCCGAGGCACTTTGGTTTGCGAGGCATGCGGGAACGCGCAAAGCTTTTGGGCGGCACGCTTACGGTTTGGAGTGATGTCGGTTCTGGCACCGAGGTTGAGCTGGGAATTCCTGCTTCCCGCGCGTATCAGGATTCTGGAGGTCGGCGGCGTTCCTGGCTGGCCGAGAAGTTCTATCGACATGATACTGAGATGAAGCCATGAGCGCCGGCTCCAACCCTATTCGAATCCTGGTGGTCGACGATCATCCGGTGCTCCGGCAAGGGCTAGCGGCGCTGGTGGGTGGACAAGCGGATTTGCGCATCGTCGGTGAGGCGTCGAATGGGCGCGAAGCGATCCAGCAATTCCGCGCGCACCATCCGGATGTCACGCTGATGGACTTGCAGATGCCGGAAATGAATGGACTCGATGCGATGATCGCGATTCGCGGGGAATTTCCGGAGGCGCGAATCATCGTGCTGACGACGTACGCCGGAGATGTTCAGGTGTTGCGGGCGCTGAAAGCCGGAGCGCGGGGCTACCTCCTAAAAAATAGTTTGCATAAGGAACTGCTGGACACCATTCGTGGCGTTCACGCCGGGAAAAAGGCGCTTTCTCAGGAGGCCTCGCTGCAAATTGCCGAGCATGCCGCGGATGATGACCTGACCCCGGCTGAGATCCGGGTGCTGCGTTTAATTGCTCAAGGAAATGCCAACAAAGAGGTTGCCGCGCAGCTTTCTGTCAGCGAAGAGACCGTCAAAGGCCAAGTCCGAAGCATCCTCTCGAAGTTGGGCGCGAACGACCGGACACACGCGGCGGTGATCGGTTTAAAGCGCGGAATCATTGAAATTTAGCTCACTCAAAAGAGTGGCATGAGAAGCCCTTTTTAGGGTTTAAGGCCGAATTAAGAGTTTCGTAACCTAGGCGTCAAATGAGACGGCTCTTTTCGACCTTTGCCCGTGGACTGCCTGGTGCCGGCCTGTTAATGCTGAGGGTGGTTGCCGGTATCGCGTTGGCTATACACGGGGTTACGACGCTAAAGGGCGGACCAACCATCGGAGTGACCGTGCTTCAGGTGCTGGCGATCGGGGGAGGGATACTTCTGTTCGCGGGATTATGGACACCCATTGCAGGAGCGCTGGTAGCAGTCGTTGCGCTGTTGCATGCGCTATGGCAACCCGGGGATCCTTGGGTTCATATTCTACTGGGAACATTGGGCGCCGCCTTGGCGCTGATCGGACCTGGGGCTTGGTCGATTGATGGTCGCCTTTTTGGCTGGAAACGCATCGACGCTGCAAAGTGAGTGAGTTAGGTCTTACCCTCTTTTGGGTTGGTCATCTCCTACCGTAAAGGGTCAACTACAACAGCCCGAAATGGGTGCCCCGAGTGACTCGAAGTGCGGTTGCCTGTGAACGAGCCCGGCTCCACAATGCGCGCAATGGACAAGAGGTTTAACTAGGGTGCAAGGTTCGGAGTCTAGGAGGTCGGTTATGGCAACCGATGGTGTATTGATAACGGATACAGAGCAGTCTCGATGGTTGATTGAGAACGAGGTGATTGCTTTGAACGAAGAATCTGACACGGCGTCGATGACCGGTGAGATCGTCGGAACGTCTCCGGCATTGCGAGAGATAATGTCGCTGGTGTCGAAGGTCGCTCGCACAGATGCCACGGTTTTGGTCACGGGTGAGACTGGGACGGGCAAAGAGCTGATAGCCCGCGCCATTCACAAACAGTCTCATCGTTCCTCACGCCCATTTGTGAGTGTCAATTGCGCCGCCACCCCACGCGATTTGATCGCGTCGGAATTGTTTGGACACGAGAAAGGCTCGTTCACCGGAGCGGTACAGCGGCGCCTGGGACGGTTCGAGATGGCGGAAGGAGGAACGTTGTTCCTGGACGAAGTCGGAGAGCTTCCGATCGAAACTCAGATCTCGTTATTGCGTGTCTTGCAGGAACGCGAATTTGAACGTGTCGGCGGAAATCGATCCATCCGTACAAACGTTCGTGTGGTAGCTGCCACCAATCGTAACTTTCAGGCGGCGATCGCTGCGGGCACTTTTCGAAGCGATCTGTTTTACCGCCTCAACGTTTTTCCAATTGAAGTCCCTCCTCTGCGGGAACGACGCGCAGACATTCCCGCGTTGGTCGAATATTTCATCGGCCGTTGCGCGAGGAATGTCGGCAAGAGCATTACGGGGATAAACAAGAAGAGCTTGGACGTGCTGCAAGCATATCATTGGCCGGGAAACATTCGCGAGTTGCAGAACCTGATTGAACGATCGGTGATCATGTGTGAAACCGAGAATTTCACCGTGGATGACAGCTGGATTCCGCAACAGGCAGTTGTGAACGAGCCGTCATGCAAGTTTAGTTTCTCGGAAAAGCTTGCTGTCCAGGAAAAAGAGATGATCGAGTCTGCACTGAGAGAAAGCGGAGGGCAGGTGTACGGCCCATCTGGCGCAGCTACGATTCTCGGCGTGCCGAGATCTACGGTGGAGTCGAAGATCCGGTCACTGAGGATCAACAAGAATCGATTCAAAGTATCATT
>Ga0207646_10007122_pt1 | contig 11437 bp, 10 predicted proteins | sample KBSK5502metaG_FD_184343 | JGI IMG/M metagenome (GOLD analysis project Ga0207646, IMG submission 184343) | Corn, switchgrass and miscanthus rhizosphere microbial communities from Kellogg Biological Station, Michigan, USA - KBS K5-50-2 metaG... | ecosystem: Host-associated > Plants > Roots >...
GCATGACGTTCTGTGTTCAGAGTTCAAGCTTTAGCTTGCAGCCTGAAGGCTGAACTCTAAACGGTTACGATAACGGCGCCAGTTCCGCTTCCATGGGCTTTGGCTCCAGCTTTAAACTCTCCTTCAAAGCATCGATCGCAACTTCCAACTGCAAATCGTCAGGTTCTTTCGTCGTTACGTTCTGCAGCCAGACGCCTGGTCGCGTAATCATCTTAAAGAAAGCGCCGCTTTCTTTCCGTGCCGACAGGCGAATGATTTCATACGAAACTCCCGCCACGACCGGAATCAAAGCGAGGCGCACTAAAAAATTGAAAACCAGCGAATCGAATTTGATTACTGAGAACAAAATAATCGACACCAGCATCACGACCATTAGAAAGCTTGTGCCGCAACGCGGATGCTGCCGCGGCTGAGGGCGCGCGTTGGCGACCGTCAGATCGAGCCCTTTCTCCCACGTGAATACGGTCTTGTGTTCCGCGCCGTGATATTCAAAGACGCGCCGAATGTCCTTCAGCAAAGAAAAACTGACGATCATGATCAGAAAAAAAGACATGCGAATCAGGCCGTCGATCAAATTAAATCCAACCGATGGCCGCACCGGATGAAGGTAACCGCGCACCGAGTTCCAGGAGCGCGTGTACCACGGCTGTTCAGTGGCAGGCGCATCTTCCGCCTGATTCACGGGCGAGACGCCCGTGCCACTTCCGGTGCTGGCCGCGACAACCGCCGCCGGCGTTGCCCATCCCGCGGCGATGAACAGCGCGTTCGTCAACAATAGCGGCGCAGCGATGAAAAGCAGCACGTTGAAAATCAGAGCGAAAACAATCGAGCTGGCTGCCGCCGCTGTGCCGCCTTTCTTCAGCTCGTCTTTGGAACGTTTCTTTGTCGGTAGCGGAAACAAACCCGGCACGGCCCCGGTCAGTCCGGCAAAGTCGCCTTCGCCTTCAATCACCGCCGGCGTCAGTGCGACCTCCATCCCCTGAGCTTCCTCAACTTCCGAGAAGGCTTCGCTGGCGGAATAGTTCAGGGCCTTAATGCCCAGGCCCATCGACTGCAAAAGGACGGCGCCGCCTCGCAATATTGGCAGCTTCAATATGGGAGCTTTGTCGCTCCACTTCGGCAGCCGCGCCGCAGTGTTGACGATGGTGCCGTCGGCTTTGCGCACCGCGATCGCATAGGCATTCGGAGTGCGCATCATCACGCCTTCGATCACCGCCTGGCCGCCAACTATTAAATCTCTTTCGTTAGTGCTCACTCTTGATTTCCTTGCTGAGCCCTCCCTTGACAGTCGGGCCTCTGACACTGCTTACAACAATGCCGGCGACTTGGTGCCGGCCGCCTTGCTTTGATGCAAATGTAGCGGCCAGCGTCGAACGCCGGCATCCTACTTTCGGTTAATGGCTAATGTCGCAGGCGCATTTAACTGAAATCTCGCCGAATGTCACATCAGGCCGCTTCGGTTTCGGCCGGCGCCTTCTTGCCATAGCGCCGGTTGAATCGATCGACGCGGCCGGCGGTATCGACCAGCTTCTGCTTGCCCGTAAAGAACGGATGGCAGGCCGAACAGATTTCCACGTGCAACTCGCCTTTACGCGTCGAACGCGTCTTAAAAGTCTCGCCGCAGGCGCAGGTCACTGTTATTTCGTTATACTCAGGATGAATTCCGGGTTTCATTTCTTTCTCACCTTATACAGTTGTCATTTAGTCGCCTTAATCAAACAACCAATGATACGGTCGTAAATCTGCGCCGTCAAGCCAACAGTTTCCATGGGTGCTGGTGCAGTTTGATGTGGCACGCGCATCCTGCGCGTGTATTCACGGGCGGGACGCCCGTGCCACTTTCTCAAACTGCACCAGTACCGTTTCCATGGACAGTGTCCTTATTTGAAACCTCTGAAAAGCTGAAGAGGCGAAGCCTTAGCCCTGCCGCCTTTAGTCGGTGCCCCTCGCTTGGAGGGACCATTCAGTTGTGGGATTTCAGTGTCGCTACTTAAAAATTTCAATGTTCTGGTAATCCAGCCAGAGAAAGACTGCCGCGACTAAAACTACTGCGACAAGGATGTAGGTAAAAATACGTCGCCAACTAAGCTGTCGCCTGCGACAGAACGTACAGCGACTAGCCGAATGGCTGATGCGCTCGCCACAATAAGAACAGTACCTTTTGGGCCTTTCCTTCACTGTCGAGGGTTTATATCACCGATCTAAAAGGGCAGACAAATAGAACGTGCGACAATCACTGTGCCAGAGTTTGTGTAGTACGATTTCAAATCAGGACATCTGCCGTTCCCGTGAAAATGGAGCCGGGTGATTTCGGAGATCGTCCGATGATTCGTGCGGGCAACGTCGCAATAAGAGTGAATTGACAATGGCTTAAATCGCATGCTACAAGTCACTTGTCCGACCTGTTCTACAATTAGCATTACACGTGAGCGTGGCGTTTGAATTATCGCGCGCCCGTGGCAAGAGCCAGAGCGTCCTAACTCAGGGTGTATTAGCTGAGCGTTATGGCCGAGGAAAGTAAACCGCCCGAACCGGGTTCACAGCCTAACACTTTGTCAGAACAACGCGAGCAGGATCAAGCGCGCGTTGCAAACCCTTCGTCACTCAGCGCCGACGCGGAAAAAGACGCGCAAGTTGAAGCCGCCAAAGCGCGTGTTGCAGCGGCAAAGGAGCAAGCGCAGAAGACCGCCGCTCCTGCTCCCGGCGCGCCCAAAGCTCCCGTAAAAAAGAAAGAAGAAGGCCCGAAACCCGTCGACGCATCCGGACATCCGCTGGTCAGGAGGTTACGCGACAAGGTCGACGGGGCCGTTATCGAAGCGACAGAGTTTCTCGGCCAGCTCTCAATTCGCATCGCGCGTTTGCATATTGTCAAAGTCTGCGACGCTTTGAAGCGCGATGAAGACATACCTTTCAACTATTTGTCCGACCTGACCTGTGTGCATTATCCGGACCAGCGAGAAGCGCCGTTCGAAGTCATTTACAATTTGTATTCGATTCCAAAAAATGAACGCGTGCGTCTGAAGGTTTCGGTCAACGGTGAGGGCGTTGACAGTGTGACCAGCGTATGGCCTTCGGCTGATTGGCTGGAACGCGAAGTTTACGATCTGTTTGGGGTGGTGTTTCGCAACCATCCCGACTTGCGCAGAATCCTTCTGCCGCCGGATTGGGAAGGCCATCCGTTACGCAAAGATTATCCGCTGGAGTTTGTCGAGAATAGATGGACGGAGGCGCACCTGCCGGAATTCACCGACGTGCAGAAGGAACAGTTGGAGCAACGCCGCGCCTACGGCCTGGAGATTTTGTCCGTGCCGCAGGAGCGCGAAGTGCGTGAGCTGTTCAAGAGTGGCAAAGAAGTAATGCCTAAAGATAAATAAGCACTGAATGGCAAGGTGCCGGGCAGATCTTTGAGCTTTGAACTTTGTGCTTATAGATCGCCCCTGGCGCAAGAAGTCCAAAAGACAAAGAACTAAGTACAAAGATCAATGTCACCAAAAGAAATCGCGGCCCATTACGAAGCAAAGGTTTTTGACTCGCCTGAGGCGGCGACGACTGCCGGCTTTGCTTTGACGGAAACACACTCGCCGCGAAATGTCTGGAACAAAGCGAGTGCGGCTCAATCACTTCTCTTGAAACTGCGCGACAAGAAGGAAAAAGGCGAAGCGAAAGAAATCGGACTCGTGATCGAACCATGGAGCGTGACCGGTTGTTATGTTCCGAGCGAAACAGCAACCAACGGTTAGCTTCTGACACTCCCTCTCCCTTTGGGAGAGGGCCGGGGAGAGGGATTGAGACGGCGCACTAAGACCCTCACCCTAACCGTCTCCCAAAGGGAGAGGGCACAAAAGCGGTAAAGAAGATGCATCAAGTAGAAATCGCCACAACTCAGAGAACGCTGCTCGACAGCCCTGAAATGACGCTCAACATGGGGCCGCAGCATCCGTCCACGCACGGCGTGCTGCGTGTGATTCTGAAGCTGGACGGCGAGACGGTGATCGATCTTGATTGCGATATCGGGTATTTGCATCGCGGCATGGAGAAGATTGCCGAAAACCGCATGTACGCGATGATCGCGCCTTACTGGGATCGCCTGGATTACATCGCGGCAGTTTCGAATGGTTTGGTTTGGGTCGAGACCGTCGAACAGATGATGGGCCTCGATGTGCCGCGACGGGCGCACTACATACGCACAATTCTGACTGAATTGAATCGGATTGCCTCGCACCTGCTCTGGTTGGGCACGCATGCTCTGGATATCGGAGCGGTTACGGTGCTGCTGTGGGCATTTCGCGAACGCGAAGAGATCCTGAAGATTTTCGAGCGCCAGTTTGGCGCGCGCCTGACCTGTCACGCGTGGCGCATTGGCGGCATGCCCAATGATGCTTACGATGATTTCGAAGCGGACGTGCGCCGGTTCATCGGTAATATTTCCGGACGCCTCGACGAGTATGAGACTGTACTCTCCGAAAACCGAATCTGGTTGAGCCGGACTGTTGGCATCGGCGTAATCTCAGGTGAAGAGGCGATCGCGATTGGATTATCGGGTCCGTCGCTGCGTGGTTCGGGTGTGGCTTGGGACGTTCGCAAGTCCCGACCCTACGCCGCCTACGCCGACATGGATTTTGAGGTGCCGCTGGGAGAGAACGGTGACACGTACGATCGCTACCTGGTGCGCATGGAAGAGATGCGACAGTCGCGTCGCATTATCCAGCAGGCTATCGACAACTTGCCTGACGGCCCCGTGAATGCGAAAGTCCCGAAACTGATCAAGCCGCCAGTCGGCGATTATTATCATTCCATCGAAGGACCAAAAGGCGAGATTGGTTGCTACCTGGTTTCCGACGGCAGCCAGCAGCCCTGGCGCGTCCGCGTGCGCCCGCCGTGCTTTATCAATCTACAGGCGCTGAAGCGTCTGAGTATCGGACATCTCGTTGCGGACGTCGTGGCGATCATTGGGACGCTGGATATTGTTTTGGGAGAGATTGATCGATGAGTTATGAACCACAGATGAACACAGATTGACACAGATAAGACGAAGAATTTCGTCTGTGTCTATCGGCGTTTATCTGTGGTTATTTGGAAGCGCATGATTGGATTATTAGCACCACTCAACTTCGTCGACAGCTTGCTGCTCAAGTTTTTCAGCGAGCAGACGGTGAATTATGTCATCTGGCCATTCATACAAGTCGGCGCTGTGGTGACCATCACGGCGCTGTGGGTTGCTTATGCGACTTACTTGGAAAGAAAGATCTCGGCATTCATTCAAGCACGTTTGGGCCCGATGCGCGTCGGTCCATGGGGACTGCTACAACCGATTGCTGATGGTTTGAAGTTGCTCGTCAAAGAAGATTTCATTCCCGAGAACGCCGACCGCTGGGTCTTTTTCGTTGCGCCTTACATTGCCGTGGTCGCGGCGTTCGTCGTAATGGCCGTCGTTCCGTTCGGACCGGACTGGGCCGTCATAACCGACGTGAACATCGGAGTGCTGTTCGTGCTCGCCGTCTCCAGCGTGGGCGTACTCGCGACAATTCTCGCCGGCTGGTCGTCGAATTCGAAGTATGCTTTGCTGGGCGCGCTCCGCTCCAGCGCGCAGATGGTTTCCTACGAGGTCTCGATGGGGTTGGCGATTATCGGTGCGCTGATGTTTGCGCGTACGCTTTCGCTCTCAGGAATTGTCGCGGCCCAGGCGTCTGATTCAATCTGGTTCCTGCTGTACCAGCCGATCGGGTTCGTGATCTTTTTGATCAGCGGGATCGCCGAAAACAATCGCGCCCCATTTGACTTGCCGGAAGCAGAATCCGAACTCGTTGCCGGCTTTCACACTGAATATTCAGGATTTCGCTGGTCGCTCTTCTTCATGGCCGAGTACGCCGCGATGGTGGTGGTCACGGCCGTGGCCACGACGCTCTATCTCGGCGGCTGGTATTTCCCGTTCGTGTATCGCCTGACAGAGGCAAACGGCTATCACAACGCTTATGTGGTCGTCAGCTTGATCGTCTTTCTGGCGAAAGCCGGCCTCTTGCTTTACCTGTATTTCTGGTTGCGCTGGACGCTGCCGCGCTTTCGCTATGATCAGTTGATGGATCTTGGTTGGAAGTGGATGCTGCCGGCGGCGCTGGTCAACATCGTCGTCTCCGCCGTCGCGGTTTTCATTTTACAGGCGCTCGACGGCTGGCATGGAATACACACTATCGAGTCGCTATCACAAGGGTTGAATCTGACGGCGGCCGGAAAGGGAATCGCCATTGCTATCGGCGTAGCAAACTTGTTTTTGACGGCGGCAATTCTGTCCATGATTAACTGGCGCTCGCGCGATTTCAATTTGAAAAAGCAGCGCAGCAAGATTCGTCTGGTGGATTTGCCGAAAGGAAAGCCGGCCGTGGCGCCGGTGAATCCAGTAGACGTTGTGTCAGAAGCCCGACCGTGAGGGAGGGCAACCTGGCCCTTGCTTACGCGCGGGCTTCTGACACGGAGAATTGCAAAACTGAAGTTTGAAACCTAAGATCTCGATATGCCATTAGTTCCAGTTCCCAAACCGACGTTCGCGCAGAAGCTGAAACGCTTCTTCATGGTCGATCTATTAAAAGGACTCGGCCTGACGTTGAAATTCAACGTGGGCGCCCTGACCGACAGGGATTCGGTCGCCGGGAAGGGCATTTACACCGAACAATATCCGAAGGTTCGTCCCGATGTAGCGCCTCGCTTTCATGGCGCGCCTCGTCTGAATATGGATCCTGAGACCCACGATACGCTTTGCATCGCCTGTAACCTTTGCGCGCTGGCCTGTCCGGAAGACTGCATCGACGTTATTCCCATGGACGTTGAGGTGGTGGTGGCCGGCAAGCCGCGGCGCAAGAAAGTACTGGACGAATTCATTTTCGATACTTCGCGTTGTATGTTCTGCGCGCTCTGTCAGGAGGCCTGTCCGACTTACTGTCTCGAGCTGACGCAGGATTTCGAGTTAGCCACTTACTCGCGTGCCGGCTTTGTCTGGAACCGCGAGATGCTCGAGCAGGGACGCGAGACCGTTAAATACGAAAGCTAACAGATTACCTACTTGGATGTTTTATGAGAGTGTACGTGCTCCTAACCTCCATGCTCTCGTTAAGTCTCTCGATGGGTTGCGGTGCCAATCATGGAGCCGGCACGAGTAATGGCGAACTGATCCAGGAATACGAGATCAGAGGAGCGAGAACTTTTACGACGGTGAAAGCAACTATTTTCTTTCGGGAAGAGAATGGGAGTGTCTCGTATCCTCGGAGAGTCGAATTCAATGACGCCGCGATGAACAACGACTATCTGGACCAATCACACATGCCGCACATTGGATGTCCGATCGAAGCAAAAAAGAATGTTGTGACTATGATCGGTCGGGACACACCGCGGCCAAGAAATGTTGGATCTGCCTTTTCTATTTTGGCCAGTGGCTTTAAGGCGGAGAATAAGGTCGCGATTACGGCCGCAGATGGCACCAGACAAGTATTCTCAATTGATTTCGAGCCAGTGGAATTCGAATCACCGGAGTTTATTGTCTTAAGTCGTTCGAAGGATACTATTGTAAAGCTCAAAGGGCAGGGAAGTGGAAGGGAGACTTCGCGCGATTTCATCATCAATCAGCAGGGTACGACGGCCGACAAGACCTTGCTTGTATACGACCGCGAGAAGAACTTGCTGACAGTTCCTGCGACGGCAGTGATAGGGTTGAAAAAGGGGACGGCCAACCTTGAACTGGTTAGCGGAAAGAGTGACACAATCGGTGTTCGCTCCAGCCCTCATTCGTCTGGGCGCCTCAGCGTGAATGATTTTCTCGCTCGAGCCAGGGAAAACACCTATTTAATTACCTACATAAGTTTTAGTTGCGTTCAAATCGTCGATTGATTTCTTTGAGTGAACTAAGTCGGATACGCGCACCGCACGCGGGCGCGAAATAAATCGGCAAATCGGCAATGATTCTTTCCGGTTGGGAATCAGTATTTTTTTGGCTCTTTTCGATCGCTGCGATTCTGGCGGGGCTTTTGACCGTCATGGCGCGCAACGCGGTGCACTCTGCGTTGTTTCTCATCTCTTCTCTGGTTTCCGTCGCCGCGCTTTTCATTCTGCTGGGCGCTGAATTCATCGCCGGCGTGCAGATTCTGGTGTACGTCGGGGGCGTGATGGTTTTGTTCCTGTTCGTCATCATGCTGGTCAACGTGGGCGCCGAAGAAGAAGGTCGCTCGGCTATTTTCAATCGGCCGCCCCAGGTTACTGCCGCGATGGTGTTCCTGGGATTACTGGCCCTGGTGCTGGTCCTTTACGTGATACCCAAAGGGGCGGAAAAGCTCAAGAATCCGGAGAGGCAAATGCAGGCTGCCATAGCAAGAGAAGCAAGAGAGCAGGGCCTGCAAACCGGCGCCACCGGCGTGAGCAGAATTACCAAAGAGACGGAACGTGTGGGCATGAGTCTGTACACCTACGCTTCGCTGCCTTTTGAAATCGCCAGCCTGCTGTTGCTCGTAGCAATTATCGGTTCGGTAATGCTGGCGCGCACTTTGAGGCAGGAGATGACCGCCGACGATGTCGATCCTGAAGTTTCACAGGCGTCTGACCCGAACATAACCGGGCTAGCCGAATAGCGCGCCAGATTTGGAGTGCGCCGGCAGAGCGAAGCGTCGACGGAGCTTTGGTGTTCGATTGAGCTTGAAACAACTTGAACGAAAGCGGTGTCGCGCTGCGCTTGCCACCGCACTGCTCCAAAATAGACATTTCGCCGCTACGCGGCTGGACCGGAAACGATGATTCATCTGTCACCACTGCTTGCAGTGCTTTTTCAGGAGACTTCGAGCGGACGTCTGTCCACCGCTCTGGAAGGCGTCAAGCATCCCGATCTCTCGAAGTTTCTGGTGATCGCCGCCATCCTCTTCATTATCGGCGTCGCCGGCGTGCTGACGCGACGCAACATCATCGTGATTTTCATGTCGATTGAATTGATTCTGAACGCGGCGAATTTGAACTTCATCGCATTTTCGCGTTACCTGCAGGACAGCGGAGGTGGAAACGCGCTGGCCGGCCAGGTCTTCACAGTTTTCATAATCGTCGTGGCCGCGGCCGAGGCGGCCATTGGTCTCGGCATCGTGATCGCGCTCTATCGCAATCGCGAAACGATCTGGATCGATGAGATTGATTTGATGAAATGGTGAAATTCGGTCTTCGGTCTTGGGCCTTTGGTCTTTGGTAGTTTCGCGCAACGGATTAGGTTCCGCTTGAAATTGTAGCCAACAAAAACCAAAGATCAAAGACCAAAGACCAAAGATCTATGTATAAATTCATCTGGCTAGTCCCATTGCTGCCGCTCGCCGGCGCTGCGATAAACGGCATCTTCGGTCGGTGGTTTCGCTTTCCTGAAAAATTGGTGGGCGGAATTGCCGTGGCTTCGGTGGCGCTGTCCTTTTTGATTAGCGTCGCGGCGATCTACTCGTACGGTTTTAGCGGCCACGCCCTTTGGCCCAATCCTTACGTTTCGACTCAGACAGCTTTTACCTGGATTCCCGGCGGGGCGGTCAGGACCACGATGGGAGAGTCGACCCAGAGGCCGGAAACGACGATCTCGATTGCGAATCAACAGGTCATCGTCGGATCAAATCGCAGTTCGCTGCTTAACATTGAATGGAGCTACCAACTCGATCCGCTCTCGGCAATTTTCATGCTCATCGTCACCGGCGTGGGCCTGTGCATCTTTGTCTTCGCCACCGGTTACATGCATGGCGACCCCGGCTTCTATCGGTTCTTCGCTTACATGGGCCTGTTCATGTTTTCCATGCTGGTGCTGGTGATGGGCTCGAACTTTGTGATGATGTTTGTCGGGTGGGAAGGCGTCGGCCTCTGCTCTTACCTGCTCATCGGATATTACTTCAACCGTGAGGAAGCGGCGAATGCCTCGCGCAAGGCTTTCATTACGAATCGCATCGGCGATTTTGGTTTCATCCTGGCCGTCTTTGCCGTGATCGCGACGTTTGGTTCGGCGCAATACACCAGCGTCATCCAAAAGGCGGCCGGCTATCCGGTCGAAGCGCTTGGCAATTGGGGACTGATGTCGTGGATTGCGCTGGGTCTGATGATTGGCGCCTGCGGAAAGTCTGCGCAGTTTCCCCTGCACGTCTGGCTGCCCGACGCGATGGCCGGGCCCACGCCCGTGTCGGCGCTGATTCATGCAGCGACGATGGTCACGGCCGGTCTGTACATGCTGACGCGCACGAATGTCATCTTTCAGCATTCGCAGACGATGATGCTTGTCGTAGCCGTGGTCGGCGCGTTTACCGCGATCTTTGCCGCCACGATTGGCATCACACAAAACGACATCAAGAAAGTTCTTGCTTACTCAACTGTGTCACAGTTGGGTTTCATGTTTCTGGCTTGCGGCGTGGGCGCGTTTGTCATCGGCATCTTTCACGTGATGACGCACGCGTTCTTCAAAGCCCTGATGTTCCTCGGCGCGGGCAGCGTGATCCACGGCATGCATCACGAGCAGGACATGCGACGCCTGGGCGGGCTCAAGAAGTACATGCCGTACACGTACCTGACGTTCCTCGCCGGTTGGCTGGCGATCTGCGGCATCATTCCATTCAGTGGTTTCTGGTCGAAAGATGAAATTCTCTGGCGGACGGCTTCGACGACGCAGATTCCCATCGGTTGGTTGTTGTGGATAGTCGCCGCGATTGCCGCAACCTGCACAGCATTTTATATGACGCGGCTGATGGCGATGACCTTCTGGGGCAAAGAGAATTTTCGCAAAGCGCACGCGCACACACCCGAACACGAAGTTCACGACAAGGATCACGCAACGCCTCTGGGCCACGTGCACGAGCCGCACGAATCGCCCAAATCAATGTGGGTGCCCTTGGTCGTGCTCGCGATTCTGGCGACGATCGGTGGATTTGTCGGGGTGAGCACCGCCTTCACCGGCGGCAAACACGTCGGCGGGCGTATGAATATCGTTAATTGGATGGATCCGATTATCTGGAATCGAATGACGCGCGGTTTCGGCGAGCCCGCTGAGGGACACAAGCCCGCAAATTCTACTTCTGCCAATGAAGACCCTTTTGCTTCTCAAGCCACGGACGGCGAACAGAACCAGGTCGAAGGCGCTTCACCTGGCCACACCGGATTCAATCTGGCCCATGCAATTGAAGGGAAGCTGGGCAGTGAAACCGCAACCGAGTGGGTGTTCATTGTCATTTCGCTCATCGTCGCCGGCATCGGGATGGGCCTGGGCTTCCTCTTCTATATAAAGGACACGCGGCTGCCTGCCATCTGGGCGGCGCGCCTCGGGCCGCTGTATCGCGCCAGCTACAACAAATACTGGATTGATGAATTTTATGGCTGGGCTTTTACGCGTCCCACAATGGATTTGGCGCGGGTTGTCTTTGGCTTTGACTCGAAAGTTGTGGAGGCGCCGTCAACGGTT
>Ga0207646_10007123_pt1 | contig 11436 bp, 8 predicted proteins | sample KBSK5502metaG_FD_184343 | JGI IMG/M metagenome (GOLD analysis project Ga0207646, IMG submission 184343) | Corn, switchgrass and miscanthus rhizosphere microbial communities from Kellogg Biological Station, Michigan, USA - KBS K5-50-2 metaG... | ecosystem: Host-associated > Plants > Roots >...
AACGGTTTAGCAAACCGCCGCACTAGGCCACTATGCGACCTCTCCGCGGAGCGGCGCCGATGATAGCATGGGGTCACGCGCCGGCCGTGCCAGCCGCCCGGCGGAAACCGTGCCCAAAGCACCACGAAACGGACCACCCGAACCCGACATGCCTGAGCAGCGCCTACCCATCATCGGCACCGGAAGGCAGACCACTCCGACCGAGGCGGTCCTGCGTGCCGGGCTCGAGGCGGCGGGTCTCGACGTCATCGTCGAACAGTGGCAACCACGTCCCCATCTGCTGGGCGAATCGATCGCGAAGCTTCGCGCGCGCGAGTACCTGGGCGCGTTGGTCATCGCGCCGCACAAGGAAAAGGCGGCCTCACTGGTGGGCAGCCTCTCCGATGACGCGCGGCTGAGCGGCGCCGTCAACGTCATCGTCCGCGACGGTGCCAGGCTGCGCGGCCACAACACCGACGTGGACGGGATCCGGGCGGGACTGGCCGCCATCCTCCCGCGGGTACAAGGCCGATGGCCGCGCGTCGCGGTGGTGCTCGGCGCCGGCGGCGGCGCCAGGGCGGCGGTGGCGGTTCTCATCGGCTCAGGCTTCCAGCACGTGGCGGTCTTTAACCGGCATCTCCACAAGGCCGAGGCACTGGTCTCCCACTTCGCTCGCAACGCTCGGCACATGGAGGTGCGCGCTCGCCCCTGGCACGAGACGATCCTGGAGGCCGAGGTGAGCAGGGCGGGACTGGTCATCGACGCCAGCGGCCTGGGGGCAGACGAAGCCGCAAGCTCGATCTCGCGGGAGGCCTTGCCCGATGGTCTCTTCGTCCTCGACCTGGCGCTGCACCAGGCCGCCACGCCGTTGATGCGGGAGGCGCGGACTCGTGGCGGAACCGTGGCAAACGGCCAGGTCAGCTTCCTCGCCGCGCAAGCTGCTGCGTTCCATCTCTGGGCCGGCAAGGAGCCACCCCTGGAGGTGCTGCGCCATGCGCTCTCGTCGGCGCTCGGTGCGAATGACCTCGAAGTCGCGGTCGCGGGCGACTAGACGGCTCGATGTTCTACACGTCCGGCTGGGTGCACGTCATCTGCGGTTGCATGTTCTGCGGCAAGACCGACGAGATGCTCCGCCTGCTGCGCCGCTTCGCGATCGCCGGTCGACAGGTCGTCCTGATCAAGCCGAGCCTCGACACGCGGACCGAGGACATCAACGTCGTCTCCCGCTCCGGGGCTCGGCACCCAGCCATGGCTGTCGACCACTCGCGCGAGATCGAAGGGCTGGTTTGGGAAGCGGACATCGTCGCGATCGAGGAGGGTCAGTTCTTCGACGAGGGCCTCCCGGAGGTCGTTGAGGCCCTGGCTGACGCGGGCAAGCAGGTCCTGGTGACTGGGCTGGACCGCGACTTCCGTGGCATCCCCTTTGGCCCGATGCCGCGGCTGATGGCGCTCGCCGACCAGGTCACCAAGCTGACCGCCATCTGCGTCGTGTGCGGTGAGCAGGCAACCCGAACGCAGCGGTTGATCGACGGGCATCCGGCCAGCGCCGACTCGCCGTTGATCGTCATCGGTGGCATGGGGGACGAGACGTATGAGGCTCGTTGCCGCCTGCACCACGAAGTTCCGCCGCCCGTCGGCCTGGCCTGAGCCCGCCGGCGCCGAGGCTGGCTGGGGGACCCGTGTTCGCACGCGCCATCGGTCCGCTAGAAGGCTGGAAGCGAGCCCGATGGCTCCTTACTGCGGTCGGCCTGCTTCTGCTTGGGCTGGTGGTCTTTGGAGTGCTCCCCTACGACCTCCATCCGAATGACTCGCACGCCTATTGGTCCGTGAACCCCGCCGACCCCTACAGGGATGCGCGGTTGGGTGGAGTTGACGCGTTCCTGTACGCACCGGCGGTTGCGCAGCTCCTCGCGCCATTCACTCAGCTGCCCTTCGAGGCCTTCCGACTGCTGCTAGGTGCGGTGTCGCTGGGAGCGTTGGCCGCGGCGAGCGCCACCTACACCCTGGTGGTGCCTGGCGTCATCGAGGACCTCGTGCGAGGCAACATCCACGTGCTGCTGGCAGTGGCGATCCTGGCGGGGTTCCGGTTCCCAGGCACCTGGGCGGCGATGCTCCTGACCAAGGTCACGCCCGGGATCGGGCTCCTCTGGTTTGCAATCCGTCGCGAGTGGCTGGCGCTCGCACAGGTGGCGGCCGTCACCACCTTGATCGTTGGTGGCTCGATCCTCCTGTTCGGGATCGGCGCGTGGCAGGAGTGGATTCGCCTGCTCGCCACCAGCGCCGATTCGCCGCGGACCTACACCTATCTTGGGGTCGCTCCACCCCCGCTGCTGGTGCGCATTCCGATGGCAGTCGCCCTGGTCGTCTGGGGAGGACTGACCAACCGACGGTGGACAGTGCCGGTGGCTGCTTTCCTGGCGTTGCCTGTTATCTGGCCGTCGGGGTTCGCCCTGCTTGCGGCCGTACCCCCGCTGGTGCTGGATGACCGACGGCGGGCTTCGCGGCAGAGCGAAGGCGCACGAGCGCGAGGCGCGGAGGTCGTCTGAAGCCGGCTCGCCTCGAGACCCACCTCGCCAGTCTAGGACCGCGGCTATGCACTGACGCGGAAGGGAGCGTGCCGGCGAATGAGGAACCGCCCGCGGCGTGGCCGGGAGGCCGAACAGTGGGATGATGTGAGGCATGGATCCACTGCCCGCCGTGACCTGGTCGATCGAAGCCCGCAGGGAGTTGCCGATCGATGCCCACCACCGGCGTCTGATGCTCGACTACTTCGCAGCGCGCTGCTGTGGCCGCAACCTCTCCGTGGGTGATTTTCATATTCGCTGGACGGCATCGGACGAACCAGTCGCCAATGACTTCCTGCCACTTCGAGCACCAGCAGGCCTTGAGGCCTACGTCCAACGAGATCTCGTCCCTGTCCTCCAGGCCGCATTGGGGCGGATCGTCATGCGTGGCTGGGGATGGTTCCGACGGCCTGTTGTGGAGCTCGAGGACGGTTCTATCTGGCTCGACTTCGTCGGCGCCTGCCGCTCACGCAGTCCCTTACGCCACTAGGCCGTCTCGTCATGATGCTGGCGGAGGGGGTGGGATTCGAACCCACGAACCCTTTCGGGTCAGCGGTTTGCAAGTTCGCCCGCGCCGAGCGCACCCGGATCACAAGGAGCACGTCGCCAGTCCGCAACGGTACGGGGTCGGCCGGCAAGATGCGCACGTCAGGCTGCAAATGTGGCTGCAAACGTCAGGCGGCCCCAGGTCTCAATTTCCCGCTGGGAGGGGCTCGGCGGATGCCTCCCCTGGAAGGGCGGAGCGATCAAGAGCGCGGCTAAGCACCAGACAGCACCACGCACGAAGGCCGCGGTGAAGCCCACCACCTGGCCATCAACTTCGGCAACGAGACAGCGATCGGCGTCGTGCGCTAGGAGGTGGCGGTAGATCGGCACAAACCATTCAAAGAGTGGATCGGTCCATGGGTATCCGGGAGCATGGGTGACGCCACCCCCTTTGCTCTGCAGAAGATGGCGTGCTCCGCCTCGAGGTCGGCCGGATTCGCCAAGCGATAGGTCGCTTCCCCGCCATCATGGGCGAACCATCCTGTCAATGAGAGCCTGCGTGAAGCCGGGAAATGCGACCGCCACGCGCGGGCTGCCTGGCGCGGGGGCTCGACGCCTGTGGTGATTGGCGTGTAGCCCGATTTCGTGCAGCCTCCGATGGCGCGGCCCCGCCAAACCATTGACAAGTCATGTGATGGACCGATGCTCCACGCGTGTCAGGTTTGGGGCGACGCGGGATGGTCATGACCGCCGGTCTGGTCACCATCGTCGCTGCCGTCGCTTTCGGTCTGGCGGTCGTGGTTCCCGCGCTCTTTTCGGAGGGTGGCCCAGCCCTGCCGCGGCTCAGCAGGCCCTCGGCCGGGGGCGCCTCCGCCGAGTACCTCCAGGACGGGACGCCTGTCTGGGTCATCACGCACAAGGACGGACGGACATCCTGTCCGGCTTTGATACCCACACGCCACTGGGAATTGGGAAGCTACTCTGGTGGTGCCCGTTTTCACGCTCGCTGGTGAATCCGCACCATGGCTCTGAGTACGACGAGTACGGGGTCAAATACGGAGGGCCAGCTCCGGCAAGCCTGGCCGGATGGGATGCGCTCGTCAATGGCGACCGGGTCTTGGTGGGCAGCGCGCGCACGGTGCCGCCGATCCCCGCGCACGTTGGCCAGATAGAGCCGCCCAGGTGGCAATGCCTCGACGGCGATCCGGTCACGTTCCATACCTTCTCTGGCTGGCGGGTATGGTCGCCGCGTGAAGTCGTCGGCGCATCCCCGCACCAGTGGGTGGTTATCGCGGGCCAGCTCCAGCGTGTGGGCGACGGCGTCCTGCTCTGCTCACTGAGCGGCTGCAATGACTCTGCACGAGTAGAGGGCGTGACGTGGCCGCCACCAACATTGCCACCCGGGATGCAGCAGGATTGGTCCGACCCCGTATGGCTTGCCCGCGTCCGGGACGGCGAAATCATCGATCTGACCCGGATCATTCGACCAGCCAACCTGTTACCCAAGACAGGGAATGGTGCCTAGGTGCCCCGGAGAACTGGGATCGCGGCCAGCGCCTTCGGAATCCTCATGCTGATTGCGCTGGCGCTGCTTACGCCACCGTTTGCGTCAGGCCCACCTGAGGCGATGCAGCCGTCGAACCACGAGGCACGCCTGGCCCTCGTGGCTGGCCTATCGCCCCTGTCCATGGCCTTGCTTCGCGCGGGCTTCGCGCTGGAGATCATTGCCGCGGTGTTGCTGGCCCACGCCGTACTCGGTCTGTATGTCCTGCTCCGGGTTTCGGAACCTCAGCGCGCGACGATCGCCGCCGGACTGGGAGTCATCGCGACGGTCTGGTTCTTCGGCGAGCACCTACCGAGGTTCGTGCTCCTGCAGCTCGCCAGCGAGTATGGCGGAGCCAATCAGGCGGCGCGCACCGCGCTCGGCGCGGGAAATGCCGTCGCTGAGACGTTTAGCGCGGCCGCCGGGACGGCGTTCTCGCTTGCGATCGGCGCCTGCCTGATCCCTTTTGGACTCGCCATCCGCACATCGGGACTTCTCTCGGGCTGGCTCGCGACCACTGCTCAGATCGTCGGGATCGTCTCGGTCCTGGCCGGCCTGGCGTCGCTCACGACGTACGAGCTTGGGTTCTTCCAGCTGCCGGCTCTGTTGCTCGTCATTCTGTGGTTTACCGCCGCAGGACTCTTTCTGGTTCGGAGGACGGCACAGCCCTAACGCGCCTCGCCGGCGAGACCGTCGACCGCCCCTATCCACCGCTGTTGCTACCAGTTTGGCTACCAGACATTAGATGATTCATCAGCCCTCGATCACCGTTGCACTCTCGATTCACAGGGCTAGCTTTCGGGTGCGAGACTGATGCACGTGCCCGACCTGCCCACCGGCACGGTGACCTTCCTGTTCACCGACATTGAAGGCTCGACCGCCCTGTTGCAGCGCCTCGGCCCGCGCTACGCCGATGTGCTCGAGCGACACCAGCACCTCATCCGCGATGCACTCGCATCCCACGGAGGGATCGAGGTCAACACCGAGGGCGACGCGTTCTTCGCGGTCTTCCCGTCCGCCATCGACGCCGTAGCGGCGGCGACCACGATTCAGCGGCGACTGGCCGCCGAGGCGTGGCCCGCCGACGGCGAGGTGCGCGTGCGAATGGGTCTCCACACCGGCGAAGGGCGCGTCGCGGGCGGCGACTACGCGGCGATCGACGTGAACCGGGCGGCGCGAATCGCGGCCCGCGCCAATGGCGGCCAGGTGTTGCTCTCCGCGGCGACGACGGCCTTGGTGGCGCACACCCTCGCCACCGACGTAGCGCTCCGCGACCTAGGCCGCCTCCCGCTCAAAGACTTCGCGGAGCCGGAGCAGGTGCACCAGCTCGTCATCGATGGTCTGCGGTCGGACTTCCCGCCACTGCCGAAGGCGGAGACCCCCACCAACCTGCCCAGCCCGTTAACGAGCTTCGTGGCTCGCGAGCTCGAGCTCTATGAAGTACCCGAACTGCTGCACACCGCGCGACTAGTAACCCTGACCGGCCCCGGGGGGACCGGCAAGACCCGCTTGGCGATCGAGCTTGGCCGGCGGGTCCTGGCCGAGTTTCCAGATGGTGTGTTCTTCGTCCGCCTAGAGACGGCCACCGACCGGTCCGACGTGGCGGCCGCCATCGGCTCAGCGCTCGGTCTTCGACCGGCCAAGGCTGCCGGCGACCTTGAGCGCCGGCTATCGGACGACCTGCGGGAGCGCCATCGGCTGCTGATCCTAGACAACTTCGAGCAGGCGCTGGAGGCGGCACCTTTAATCGCGGAGCTGCTCGATGCGGCGCCGCAGGTTCGCGTGCTGGTGACCAGCCGCGCCGCGCTCCGCCTGTACGGCGAACAGGAGTACGAGGTACCGCCGCTGGGGATCCCGGCGGGAGAAGGCGTTGCCGTGGCGGCCTCCCCCGCGGTGGCGCTCTTCACCGAGCGGGCGCGCGCCGTCCAGCCCTCATTTGTCCTAACCGATGCGAATTCCGTCACGGTCGCCGCGATATGCGCACAGCTCGACGGGCTGCCCTTGGCGATCGAGCTCGCAGCTGCCCGCATCCGGATCCTGCCGCCCGCTGCGATCCTGACGCGTCTCACTGATCGCCTGGGGATGGCGGCGGGCGGCGGCGATAACCTGCCCCCACGGCAGCGCAGTCTCCGTGCCGCCATCGGATGGAGCCACGACCTCCTTGATGAGTCGGAGAGGCGGCTGTTCCGCAGACTCTCGGTGCTCCGCGGCGGCTTCGGGCTCGATGCGGGCCGTGTCGCCGATTTCGGCGGGGACCTGGGAGCGAGCGTGCTCGATGGGGTCACATCCCTGGTCGGCAAGAGCCTGTTGCGTGGGCTCCACATCGGCGACGGCGAGCCGCGGTTCGCCATGCTGATGACCATTCGCGACTACGCGGCTGAACGGCTTGCCGAGGTCGGCGAGGTCGATCCAGCCAACGAGCAGCTGGTGAGCTACCTGCTCGACCTGCTCGCCGCCGCCGAGCCGCAGCTGCTCGGCGCGCAGCAGGAGACGTGGATGGCCAGCATCGAGTCGATGCACGACAACCTGCGGGCCGCTCTGAGATGGGCGATCGATAGCCAACGCCCCGAGCCGGCGCAGCGCATGGTGGCGGCCGCCTGGCGCTTCTGGCAGCTCAGCGGACACCTGGCGGAGGGTAGAGATTGGGCGAGTAAGGCATTGGCAGCCGGCGGATCAGGAGCGTTGGTCAGAGCCGGAGCGCTCTTGGCCGTCGCTGGGCTGGCGTATTGGCAGGGGGACATCGACGGCACCGAGGCGCCAACTCGCGAGGCGCTCGCCTTATTCGAGACCGCCGGCCAGCGAACGGGCGTAGCCGAGGCGTTGTACAACCTGGGCTTCGTGGCGGCCGCCCGCCGCAAGCCGCGCGAGGCTCGACAACGCTTCAGCGAGGCACTGGAGCTCTACCGGGCGCACGGCGACATCCATGGACAGGCCAGTGCGCTCGGCGCGCTCGGCTACGGCGAGTTCATGACGGGCGAGGCCGACGCGGCGATCGGTCACCTGCAGGAGGCGGGACGCCTCCAGAGTGAACTAGGCAATCGCTTCCGGTACGCCGACAGCCGCTTCGGGCTGGGACAGATCCACCGACAGCTGGGCCGATACGAGCTAGCAGAGGCCTACTACCGCGAGGCCCTGGGTATGACACGTCCGCGCGACCCGCGCCGAGCGACCCACCTCATGGTGCTGGCCGCCATCGACCTGGCCCAGGGCGACCTATCACGAGCCGCTCGCCTGGCGGCTGCCGCCGAGCGAATGAGGCACGAGGTCGGCGGCGGGATGCCCACCGGCATGCTCGAGATACCCGATGTGCTTGCCGAGGCACGCGCCGTGCTCGCGCCCGACGCGTTCGCCGGAGCGATGACCGCCGGCGCGGCCATGACCGACGACGAGGCGATCGACTATGCACTGGGCGCGGTGCCTCAGCCGCTAGGTGGGGGCCTCTGAGGAAGGACCGCGTCTCTTCTCGGTTGCCAGCGCCTCGGGCGGCGTCCGCCCTGGACACCGGCCGTCCGGACGGCGCTAACTAAGGGGCAAAGCGCGCCGCGGAACTAGTCGTCGGGCTCGGGCGGCTCCGGTTCGGGCTCCGGTTCAGGGGTCGGTGGCTCCCAGATGTGGTATCGCATGTGCGCCTCCCTTACGGCAGGACCGCGGACCCTAGCATCCGGCTGGTCCGGCCGCTCGCCGAGCCCGCAGCGGTCGGAGCGGTTTCGCCAGCTTAGCGCCTGACCGCAATATCGGCTCTCAGCCAGGTGTTTCTCCCCCGTGAGGTCCGACGACCGCTAGGGCTGGTATTCGCACCCTCTTGGGAGGAACACGGGCTCTACGCCATCGATGTACGCACCGAGCGGCTGCGGTGGCAGTTGTCGACAGGTGGCCAGAACGGCAACCTCGCGGGGATCGTCGGATCGGCGCTGTACCTCCCCGGCGGCGACAAGACGGTCTACTCTCTGAACGCAGGCACGGGGCACTCATCTGGAAACAGGCGGTCAACGGAGTGCCAACTACCCCGGCCGTGGTCGATGGCCGCGTCATCATGGGTACTGACGTTGGACGGCTTGTCTCGATCGTTGGAACAGGGAAGGCGAGCTGACGGCCAGTGTGGGGCACGGCCTATGCCGATCGGTCTTAAGAAGGGGTCAGGACCGTCACGTGAGGGCGAACCCACTTCGGCGTTGACGAGCAACCCGGGCCATCGGCAGACTGGTGGCCATGTCCGGCCTCGAGATCAAGCGCTTCACCGAGCCCGATGAGACGGTCACCTTCGAGTTGGGCCATACCGATCTGGTCACGATCGGTCCCCTGACGGTCGGGCGCGAAGTCGAGGAGCCCGGTTGGCGCTGGTCGACTCACGTGCGCCCGATTGCAGGGACCGAACGCTGCGAGTTCCACCACGTTGGGATCCAGGTGAGTGGTCGGTTGATGGTGGAGACTCGTGATGGCGACGTTGGGGAGATCGGCCCCGGCGACCTCTACGACACCGCACCGGGCCACGATTCGTGGGTGATTGGTGGTGAACCGTCGGTAAGGATCGTCTTCCAGGGGATTCTTGGATGGGCCAAGGCCCCCGACCCTGGCGAGCGCGTGCTGACCACGATGCTGTTCACCGACATCGTCGGCTCGACCGCGACCGTCGAGCACCATGGCGATCGCGCCTGGAAGAGGCTGCTCGAGACGCACCACGAGGACGTGCGAGGCCTGCTGGAGGCGCATCGAGGGCGGGAGGTGAAGATGACCGGCGACGGCTTCCTGGCCATCTTTGACTCTCCCGCACGTGCCATTGGTTGCGCCCTCCGCATCGCGCTCGCCGCCCATCTGCTGGGGATCGAGATCCGCGCCGGTATCCATACCGGCGAGGTGGAGCTAGCCGGACATGACCTGCGGGGGGTGGCCGTGCACCTGGCGGCTCGGATCATGGATGCTGCCGGCGCGGGCGAAGTGCTGGTGTCGGCGACCGCCCGCGAACTGGCGGGCGGTGGCGAGGTGGTGTTCATCGATCGCGGCAGTCGCCAGCTCAAAGGCATCAGTGGGCCGCGCCAGGTCTACGAAGCGAGGGTGCGTGCCGGCTCGTCGGGGAGCTAAGCCACTCGTTACCCCGAGCAGGCCGGCCCGCGCCCGCCTTGGACACCGGCCCTCGACGAGCCGTTCCACCTCAGACCCGTCCGAATGCATCACGTAGGTGTCGTAGTCGTCGGGCGGAAGGCCGCGCGACGACGCGAACGAGCGACAGTCGGGTGACCAGTCAACCTGCCAGCCCTCCCCGACGCTGGAGAGCTCCACCACCTGGGAACCGTCGACGTCGACGTTGGGAGACACGGTCAGCCCGTCTCTCTGCTGCGTCATCTTTTCGAAGATGACGCGATAGCTGCCGGGGTCATTAGAGCGCGCCCTATCGGGCGGGTTGCCGACGGCTTGGATAATCGGACGGGAGTTGCTCGATGACGGGTACCTATATATGAATTCCGCGGCGGTCGGTTCGCTCGAGCTCGGCAGGGACGCCGTCAAACGCCACGCCTGGACGGAGGCGCTGGACGCATTCGCTGCGGCCGAACGCGAAGGAGGCCTGGCGCCCGACGACCTCGAGCTGATGGGGGAGGCCGCCTGGTGGGCGGGCAAGCCCGATGAGGCTACTGATCCGCTCGAGCGGGCGTTCGCCGCATACGTGGAGGCCGGTCGATCGACCGAGGCCGCTGGCGTGGCCTTTCATCTCAGCTACATGGCCTTCCGACGTCAGGCGCCCTCGGTTGGCGCGGGATGGTTGGGACGCGCCGCAGGACTACTCGAGGGCCTACCTGAGTCGGGCATGCACGCGTGGCTGCACCTGTTCGCCGCCATCAGTGCGGTGATGGACCACAGGCTGATGGACGGCCTCGCGCTCGCGGATCGCGCGATCGCAACGGCGCAGGAGCACGGGAACGCCGACGCGCAGTTCATGGCGATGAGCTTCAAAGGCTACGGCGAACTGCACCAGGGCAACCTGCAGGAGGGACTGGCGCTCCTCGATGAATCGGCGGCAGCGGCTACGTCCGGCCAGCTCGATCTTCGGATCGCGAGCGACATCCTGTGCAACACGATCGCAGCATGTCGGAACATCGGCGATCTCAAGCGCGCGGGTCAGTGGGCCGATGAGGGGGAGCGCTGGATGCGCCGCCAGACCGTGGGCGGCTATCCCGGCATCTGCCGCGTCCATCGAGCGGAATTGAAGATGCTCCGCGGACAATGGCCTGAGGCCGAGTTGGAGGCACGCCAGGCCTGCGAGGAGCTCCAGCGGTTCGGCCTGAATGATGGCGTCGGATTTGCCCACCACGAGATCGGCGAGATCCGGCTCCGAATGGGCGACCTGCAGGGGGCGGCCGATGCCTTCGAGCGCGCGTACGAGCTTGGCGATGACGGGCAGCCCGGCCTCGCTCTTCTCCATCTGGCGCGCGGCGAGCCCGAGGACGCCTGGCGTTCGATCGAGCGGGCGCTGGCCGCGACCAAGCCTGGCGACGGTCCGGTCGACCAGGCCACCCGCGCGCGTCTGCTGCCAGCCGCAATTGACATCGCTCTTGCGCGCGGCGAAATGGAGACAGCGCGGAAAGCCGTCGAAGACCTCGAGTCAATCGCGGCCGGTTACAAACGACCGCTGTTCGAGGCGGGCGCGCTGACGGCGAAGGGCGAGTTGCTGCTGGGGGAGGATCGGCCTTCGGAGGCGTCCCCGATCCTCGGTCGATCGTGGCGGCTGTGGATGGAGAACGACTTGCCCTACGAGAGCGCGCGAGCTCGGCTTCGGTACGCGGAGGCGATCGCCGCCGAGGGCGACAAGACGACGGCAGAGAGGGACCTCCGGGCGTCTCGGGCCGTATTCCAGCGCCTGGGCGCGACGCT
>Ga0207646_10007125_pt1 | contig 11435 bp, 9 predicted proteins | sample KBSK5502metaG_FD_184343 | JGI IMG/M metagenome (GOLD analysis project Ga0207646, IMG submission 184343) | Corn, switchgrass and miscanthus rhizosphere microbial communities from Kellogg Biological Station, Michigan, USA - KBS K5-50-2 metaG... | ecosystem: Host-associated > Plants > Roots >...
CTCGTCTTATTTGATAGCTTATGGACCTTTGTGCATTCGAATTTATCTAGGATTTTACCGAAACCTTTTTTCAAACCCCTAGCCACAACAACAAAGTTCCTCTGTGCTGTTCTCCCAGGCCATGTGTTGAACCAGTTTATCAACTTAACTTTGTTACATGTATATCCAGTTTCCTAAAGTAATTCTCTCCTACCTGCATCGGTTTCCAGTTCGTTTTCAGTAATAAATCCGCCAGGCAACTCTAGAAGATTTGTGCCCGCTCCGTGCCGATAATTCTCGACCGTTAATAGCGATTTATCCTGGAGGATTGGTACTACAATAACGGCATCGAGCACCTCTATTCTGTTAAACATTCCAATCGTAGCACTATCCTCTTCGCTTACCCAATCCTCGTAAACCGTCATCCATTCACTTTTGTACTTAATACTCGAACGAGTACCGTGATATGTAGGACGCATATAGCTACATAATCCCAAGGAGAAACTGACTTAAAAGCAATGTATTTGGCTCTTATCTAATTAGGAGTCGGAATAGAGAATTTGGCGACTATTTTTCCTGGAATGCCAGTGTCTATAGTCGCGATTTTCATTGGATTTGCAACGGGAACATACGCAATAACCTTCAACCAACCCCGGCTCGATATGCAAGCAAGTCGGAATAGCGGGAGCAGGTGTGGTGATAAACATAATCACAATCAGTATAGTCATAGATTTTGCCATCGAAATAATAATTTAATATTATTTACGCAGAGAACTAGTTAAAGTATTTCGGTAATGCAACGCCAAGGCGTTTACCGGATTAATCAACAGTCTTTTGTAGGCCCATATAAGGACGAATCGCGTTTAATTCTGTTTTGTTGAGAGCAACAATATAAGGTGAGTCAGCATTCTGGTTAAAGTTAAATGCATTTAGGAGATCATTCGCGTGAAGATCTCGGTTAGTTAATGCTGGAATATTAAAGCGCCATTCTATGAATTTTAATACTGATTCGAACTGATATTGCGTGTGGTCAACGTATCCCTGTTTTGCGTACGGTGATATTATCAAAGCGGGCATTCTAAATCCTAGACCATATCTGTCTATTTGGGGAGGTGGAACATGATCATAGAATCCTCCATAATCATCCCATGTTAATATTATCGCAGTACTACCCCAATACGCACTGACCATTATTGCATCTATAACATGTTTTACCCAGTTCATTCCAACTGTTATACTGGCAGGAGGATGTTCACTTATAGGCGCACTTGGAATTACCCAAGAAACCTGTGGGAATGAACTACTCTTCAAATCACTAAATATTTCTGTTCTGTTTACAAAGTGAGGTGCATATGATTTTGTATATGATGTACCTTTTGCGGAGAAAGGATTCCAATATTCAAAAGCCTGGCCAGTGGATATAGCCCTTTGATAGGCGCCTATCTGAATCGGGTGATCGTAGTATTTCCAGGTAATTTTATTCGAGTTATCCATTAATAGATCTACAACTGTATTCGTCGTGTTAGATTCTCGAAGGTATTCCTGATCAATAAAAGATCTCGAAACAGTTCCTCCGGGGTTAGTCAGTATTCTTGTGCCTGGAAGAACCAAGCCACTTTTGAGATGTGGCCGTAACCCAATTTGTGGAGGATCTGTGGGCAGTGTGTTGCTCGAATTAATCAACTTACTATGAGCAATTAACAACCTATGACCTGTATTGAGTCCGTAGAGTACGGAAATGGCTGGGGCTTGCCCAGCAACCGCATACCAATGATTTGGCAAACTATAACTGAGTACTGAAGAGTAAAAATTATCAGCCAAAACATAATGTTTTGCTAAATCCCAGTAGTATGGTATTGTCTTATTATCGTAATATGACATAGTTTTAGGATCTTCATTTTCGGCCAGCATAAATCTATCCATCTTGCCATTATCATAAGCAATCGTTGATGGTTGATATCCATGAGGCATATCTTCTGAAATAGGATTAGTAGAAAGAAAGGGTTTTACACAACGACCATTATTAGGATGATCTGGATCCAGAGGCATACATATATTTTTGGGAATTCCATTGGCACCTGGGTAAGTACCAAAGTAATTGTCAAAGCTACGATTCTCTTGCATGATTACTACAATATGTTTAATAGGACTTGTTACAGGGTTAGCGCTGCTAACCTGTTGTGCGTATGCTAATGGAAGAATCATACTGGTCGAAACTAATACCGATACCAAGAATAAAGACACAATGACTCCCAACGCGAAGTGAAATCGCCGGTAAACAAATTCTGCATGTACCTTTGTAATAAAGAAGTAGTTCATAGTAGTCTCCTTTAAAATCAGATATGTTCACACATAGAGGCTGTAACCAAGATTTAAGCTTTGCCGGATGAGGCTCGGTATCTTTAAAGTCGGATTAAGTTTTATTAACAACTGTATCATTTCGTCGCCAAATTCAGAAAATGAGGCACTACTATACTAAGAATGAGACATAAAAACATGCTGCTCGATTCCAGTTCTGGAATCCAGAGCTGGAATCCGCACTTGGAATTCGTCTCCTTCTTTATAATGATAAGCAGGTTACAGGGACCTAACGAAAAAAATTGAATAACAAGCAAAAAAGAAAAACAATAAGGAAACCTTCAACAATCATAACGGCGGCAACTATTATGGCGGTCGTTGCATCCGTTTCTATGATTCTTGGAACACAAACCGAAATGTTGCAGAAAGTACTGGCAAAAGCAAACGGGACAACAACAGCAGCAGCGAACACTACTGTAACACTTAATCCAAGCCAATCCACAAAAAAGGAATTCTGGGTAAATACAGTACACCTAGACGGAATAACAAGTTTACATGCTGCCGTAGCAAATCCCAATAGCGCCCAGAATACTCCACTGCATCCAGCAGAGACCCCACCTGTAAATTCGACAATACCAACGGGAGGAGGATTCAGGATAGTACTACCTAATCAAGTAGGCGCCTGGGACTTCAGATCATTTACGTTCGCTCCAGATCAAATAGTGGTTAATCAAGGTGACAAAGTGACTCTCCATTTCATAGGAGTACAAGGCGTTCATCATCTCATAACTGTCGATGGAGTAGGAACCTTTGCTCTTCATAGAGGAGAAATCCACACGGTATCTTTCATAGCAAACAATCCGGGAACCATAAACTTCTTCTGTAAGCTACATCTGCCAAACATGGTTGGCCAAATATTGGTACTACCAAAGTCAGTATGAATATGACAACAGCAACAACAACTGATATTCGTTATGAATACGCGTATAAAATAGGACATAACGAATGTCTTCCCTCAATTTTTTGCAAAGACATTTTCATTTACCATACTTTCGTTATTACCCATATTAGCAATATTTTTTGTCTGGGAGAGAAAATATACATGAATAGATTGTATGAGGTATCAGCAATACAAATAAGAAAAAAAATCGTAGTTGTAGATGAGGAAGCAGATATAGCAACAACATTTCGGAAAGGTAGTTTTTAGAAATGATCCATTCTAAAAAAATTATAGTTTACGTAATCATTACAACCACAATAATAGTAATAGTAGGGGGAACATACACCACAATGTTTAGATCTCCTAGCAATAACAAGCCAACTATGCAGTCTACTGTCCAACCTGTTGCAAATTCGAACGCCTCTTCCATTGGGCAATTTAAAAAATCAATTTTGCGGGCTCACTTCAATCCCAAATTCTAATAACTACATAACTGAATACAAGCTTCCACATACGTGTGAAATGCCATTGGGAATAGCAGTAGACAGTCTGGCTGGAAAAGTATGGTACGTGTCTACAAAGCAAGGAACACTTGGCAGCTATAATCTAATTACAAAAAAATTTGATAAAGAGATAGCTATCCCTATTTGGAAAGTGCGCCAAAATCCCATAGATTTCTCGGATGTATGGTCTGGAAAGGTTTCTGGTAAAGGCGATAGTATTTGGTTTACAGACGACAAACAGAATGCAATTTGGAGGTATAGTAAAGCTTTTGGTTTTGAAATTTATAAAATTCCTGAAAAGTCACAAGCGTTCGGAACAATTTCTCCTGTATCTTTAGATTTTGATTCAAAAGGAAACTTGTATTTTGTGGGCATACATTCACCTGTGCTCTGGTTCGGAAACACTACTCAGATGAAGAATGGTACTTCAAATGGCATAACTAAGATTCCGATGCCTACAAACGGGTTCAAAGGTGTAGACTCTAGACAGATTAGTACTGGTTCTATCGCAGTCGATAATAAAAGGAACGTAATATGGATCTCTATGTTAGCTATCTTTAAAGGAGAGATATTACGTTATAATACAACTTTAAGATCTTTTGATACCCTTGTTTTGCCCGAACAATTAAGCTTTCCTGTAGGACTTGCAATAGACAACAATGGTAATTTGTGGGCAACTGACCACGGAACAAGCATATTCTACATGTTAAACACCATAAACCAGAAAGTAACAATGTTTGCGACATCTAAGGCTTCCCCAAAGATATATGGTTTAAATGACTCAAGTAGTCTCCCAGAAGGATCTAATACTCTCCCATACTGGATACAAAAAGGAGCAGACGACGGATCGTTATGGTTCAACGAGCATCAGGGCAACAAGATAGCAAGATTTGATCCTGTAAGTAATACCTTGTACGAATATTGGATTCCAACACAGGATAGGTATTGGGGTGATTGTCCACCTAACAGTAAGACATGTGGGATAGCAAATGTTTTGCAGTTCTCAAGAGGAGAGAATGGCCAGACATGGTTCGCTGAATGGTCAGAAAACAAAATAGGGAGGGTAGCACCAATAACAAATAACAATACTCTTCAGTTACCCTTTTCTGTTTCAGCTTCACATCAAGATCTAACACTTAAAAGAGGTCAGAGTGCGGAAATTAAGGTTAATATTTCTGCAAATAGACTATCATCTTCCCCACCCACTCCACTAAACACGAATATTAATATGGTCGCCTCAGGGACATTTACTCCCGCAGGGGATCTCGGTAATTCTACAGGAACCTTTAGCGAACAATCCTTTTCACTACAACTAACGCAGGCAAAGGAGGTTTCATTCATCTTCACTCCAGCATCAAATTTGGGTACAGGAGAATATACGTTAATGCTTGGTGCACAAAATGATGCGATAACGATAATGAAGGCAATTAAAGTACATATTCTTGATTAATGGCATATTGGTTGATATTATTGGCGCATAGGTACTATCTACCATCTTTGCGAAGATAGAGGCTGAAAAAGATAGTAGTAGAAATGAGAAACAACTCCAAATAGGTGCTTGTGATGGCACAATGAAACGAAAGTTACCTCTAAAATGTGCTTTGTTTGGAAAGAAAGTGATCAGTAAAGAACAAGATGCACTAGTGGAAATGATTGATGGTACAAGTCATACCTTCGATAGTAACGATTGTGTGTTAATGTTCAAAAAGTTTAGTGTATATGGACCTGATTTATTCAATACTTGATTATATGCAACTCTTCTTTACTGATAATAAGTCGCAATTCCTGGTTCGCAATAGATAGTGGATATCAGGTTTAATTATACAACTAATAGCATCTAACACTTAAGAATATAACTTGCTTTTATATGATCTTCGAAAGATGAAGTCTAAGACAGAATACCTTACCTTCAATACCAACACCAGACGTGCGTACATCAATATAACTCCAGATGTTAGAAAGATAGTTGAAGGAAGCAAAATTAAGGAAGGTCTATGCTTGGTAAATGCTATGCATATTACAGCTAGCATTTTTATAAACGATAATGAGAGCGGCTTGCATGAAGATTTTGATATATGGCTTGAAAGAGCAGCACCACATGCTCCTACCGATCGATACAAACACAATGAGACAGGTGAAGATAATGCGGATGCACACCTGAAGCGCCAGATTATGGGGAGAGAGGTTGTTGTTGCCATCACAAAGGGAAAACTAGACTTTGGTCCATGGGAGCAGATATTTTACGGGGAATTTGATGGCAGAAGGGATAAGAGAGTATTAGTGAAAGTGATTGGCGAATAGGACAGGAGCATGTTTTTCTTGCAAATCATTTGCAGGGGCGAAGTCGAAAGATACTAAAGATTCAAGATTTTTTGTCCGCCAAGTCCTAATGATTATTTGAGGTCAATAAACGTTCCACTGGAAATGTTCTCAGCTCGGTATGATTGATCAAAGATTATCATCATTCTAGCCATTATAGACAAGTATGACACTACGTTTCCAAAGATGTGCGAAGGTTAATTTTATCTGGGTCATGTGTTATCGGTATTCTGACGGCATGTTCGATGCGGAACTCTACAACACAGAACTCTTTCTCTAGTAGCGATATTTTGGAGTACTAAATATGTGAGTTAACCTTGTAAGTTAACAAAGTTAATCAAATTCTTAATATCCTATGAGCTAATGTACCACAACGAACCTAAAGAAGAGTTAAGAAAATATGACAAGAATTGAAGCAATCCAATATATTGATAGTGTTCTAAGAATCTTACATCTTGACCCAAATAAGGTTATTGAGGTTTCAGTTGAATTAAACGAGATCGAACGAAAAATTTCAGTTCGTGACATGAAAGGCAACTGCTATAGATACATTTTTTCCTTCTCAGCGGGCCATTCCTTGTAATTAAAAGGCTGAACGAAAAAGGCATTTTCTGTTGCTCTGGCAATTAAGACGTTTGTATGTAAACGTCTGAATGCGGCAACAATTTGCATAGCATAAAAATCCTACACTGCTTGATGTAATCGGAATCTCAGTAAGCTTTTGATAAGATGTCATTCTAATTCTATCGTTGTTATACTTATTTCATATGTTTGTCATGAATTTCCTCGTCACATTATTGTGAATTGTTCTAGACCATGTCTCTACAGCCATTGCGACTCATAGGACTCATGGGAGAATGTTACGGTAGAAGCTTAGCCCCCGCAGAGTAGCTTAGTCAGACACCAGGTAATGATATGCCAAATAGGTACTACACAATACGCCTCAAACTTTTTTCTCGATTACTAATCAGTATCTATCTCTTTTTGGGAGCGAGAATCAAGAATACGGGGCAGGTCACGAACTCGAGGCGCGGTTCACACAAAGTATTCAATTTTCTTCAGAAGGTTGAATATGCTCAAATTTCAAAAAACTAAGCTGTTATCGAAAAAATAGTCTGTATATTTCTCACATCTATCTAATGACGATTGTTTTTCTAGAAAATCCGATGTACGGCCAGAGGCTTTTTGCACTAAAATTAGTTACACCCCATAATTACTATTTTAAGTCGTACCACCAGCCTTCATGATATGATATAGATGAACATAGTCAGACAAACAAGACCAGAAGTTCAATTCATAATAATAAAGTCTATTTATCAGAGAAATGAATAGGTAAGATTGCCATGGGATTAAAGCTGAACAAAGTCCAAAAGACTATTCTTCTTTTTATAATTTTAACTTCAGCAGCGTCATGGTTCTTGCTTAGTAGACAATCTGATGCAGATAATAATGTGATGATGAGGGCAATGATGCTATACGATCCGATATCAATTTCTTTATTCACTGCAACCTGGACAGTTGGAATGGCTGCGATGATGTTTCCTGCTATAACACCAATGGTCTTTCTATATAATCGACTCATTAGAGGAGGCGATAATGCTACGCAAAAACAAAAACATGCAGATGAAAATTTGATGGTAGAAGAAAAACACGAACATAATAATAAACCGATTTCACTTAGACTCACTCTGTTTGTAACCTGCTACCTTGTAGTATGGGCACTGACAGGAATTGCACTTCTTCTAGGATGGTCGATTCCTATGAATTCGCTCTTGGTTGTAAATGGAAAAGAACGACTGGTTGATACAATTTTTGGAGTTGTATTAATTTTATCAGGCTTTTATCAATTCAGTCCTTTAAAGACAAAATGTCTTGGATATTGTGAATCTCCAATGAGTTTCTTTATGAGAAGGTGGCGAGACGGAGTATGGGGAGCGGTTAGGATGGGTACGTATCATGGCCTTTACTGCCTTGGGTGCTGTTGGCCATATTTTCTCTTGATGGTTGCTCTAGGATGGATGAACTTGCTATGGATGGGCTTATTTGCTGCAATAATTTTTGGAGAGAAAATTTGGGCACGGTATGGTATTTGGATTGCAAGAATAACAGGTACGGGATTTGTGATTATCGGATTATTTACGATGGTAGGAATAATCACTCTACAGAATAATTTCATCGTTAATAACATGCATACTAGTGGTAGTACCAGTGGTGGTGGCATTAGTAGTGAGAATATGAAACACAGTAAATCCAATGATAATAAGATGAGCAATATGAAGGGAATGGGCTTTATCACAATTAGTACCGATAGTAACAAAAGCCATTTGACGATTTAATCGTAAGGACAGATATGAGCCTCAGCGAGGGTACGAACAAATCTCGATAGTAGAAATCTCATTTCAATAATTGACGAAATATATAACTTTTATGCCCTCCTACGATCTGGCTCAAATGATAATCAAAATTTTGATTTAGACTTGGAACCTGTCTTTGAGGAGCCCAGAAGAGGCGATATCGTAAACAGTCTAGGTGACATAAGCAGACTGAAAACGATCTTGGCCTTCAGGCGAAATAGAGGCTTATTTGAAACAGATGTTTAAACAGTCTGGTTAATGCAACTTAATTATCAGTTCTATTGTGAAACGGGAGATTCCTTAGATGCTAGCTGCTTTATAAAGATATGCAGCTACCTTACTTTTTCAGACACCAAATTTGAATTAATTGTATCTAAAATCCCTTCTAGACATAACTAGCAACACAGTAACAGCAAGAACAACAACTGGAATCATACTCCCAGGAATGGTCGTACTGCCTTTGTAATTTGTGTTATCATTAGTGTTGGCTTCGTCGTTCTATTAGGCATTTTGGGTTAAGTAGTTTGGGTACTGACTACGGGTCTTTATCTTGGAAATCGTACGTTTTAAGCGACGAAACTTTGGAGATTGAATTGCCCTGACATCAATTAGGAACCTCCATCGGTTTCTGCCAAGACAAAAACTTACGTACTTAAATACTCCGTCAGACCGGTAAAGTATTTTTCTATATTCAGGATTTAGGTCAATCTGCGGAGATCTAGGAAAGCATTAACGAAACAAACAACTTTTCAGTTAATCCATAATTGACTTTATTTGCTGTATCAACGATTCATTTTCAATTGGTTTCCGAATGAAGTACTTTTCATCAATATTAACACATGCTTGTTTTCCAAAAGTTTCATAATTGAAATCGGTAGCGGCTGTCAAGAAACATATTTTCACCTTATAGTCAAGTTTCCGAATTAGCTGATATAATCCAAATCCATTCAATACTGGCATTTTAACGTCTAATATAGTCAAGTCGTACATAGCAGACCTAAAATTCTGTAACGCTGTCAAAGGATTATTAAATACATCAACTTCAAAACCACTGTCCTCTAAAACTAGCTTGAGTACTAAACTAATGTCGTATGAATCATCAACAACCAGAATCCTTTTTGTTCCTTTGTTATTCTTAACCAGTTGCCGTTTTGATTGTGGCTCTGTTTATGCCATAAGCTTTACTAGTTTTTATCATAGTGATGGTTTCATCGTAGTTCTTACAGAATAGAAAAGAGTCGATACCCTCAGCCAAATAATCCTCGCCTTGACTTGAGGTTGGACTTGTGTATCCTTCTTTGGGGCACATGAATTAAATAAATAACGCCTAGATTTACTACTTTTATAAAAATGGTTTATGATTTTTCAGCAAAGCAATTTATTTTTCCATACTTACTTCTATTAGTTCATAGTCGAATTGTTAGGTGACCGAAGAACAATTTCAAAAAGTATAATAAATTAAACGAAGCAGATTTGCTTAAAGCCAAAGGAAAATAAATCGTCATACCTATGCTTGAAGGAAAAGGATATGATATTGACGACCATAGCAATTAATTAGTCACACTACCATCATTCCATATTAGACGGCAATGTCAAAATCCATAGGCGAATATACTACCGTATTTAGGCCACTTTTAGCCGCAGGAATAATAGTTGTAGTGTTTGGTATCATCTGTATCTGGGTGTGGGCCAGTGTCGTTTCACCTGGAGAAGGTGAAGGCTTCAAGATCATTGGGATAAGATTTCTAATTGGTGGATTATTTTCGATTACTCTTGGGTTCATAGCGAAATATTTTCTGCTTATTAAATATCTTTTAAAGCGGATCAGTTACAAAGGAAAACTAAGAGAAGACAAGTTTTCTGACTGGCATAAGCCCTGACAACTGTGTACTAATCTACTTGTTAAATTGTCACCTGTACTTCTTGGACGAGTCAACATGATATCGCAGTTACTAAGCAAAATGATATCATATGGGAAGGAACATGGAGGAGCATCTGCGATTGTGCCAATGACTTAGTCATTTGAGTCACTCGTGGTTGCACGTAAAATTGAATTGGTGTAACCTATTATTAATGTTGGTAATCATCGCCAAAATATGATGTATCCATCGCCATCATCGCCATAATGCTTGCCTAAGACAACAAATGGTTACCGATCAGGTGTTCACTACTATGCTGCCTGGGAAGCCTAAGAAGGTACTTCTCTAAGCACAAGTATATACGATAAAAGATCTTAGGAATAGTGTATGCCTGACCAGCAGACTTAGATTCGAATCCCAATCCTTAACTTGTGTTAATTATTACTACTAGTTGTCGAGTCAAATTGTCAGATCACATACACGGTCACTTGTTTGGGGCCTGTCTGTCTGTCACTTGTTTTTCATCTTCTCCTTGACGATGGTTAAGCCGAACCATGAGCTGTTCGGTGTTGTCCAACGGTTGCAACTACTACCTTGCTGCCGACATCGATATTGGTGCAAACATCAGAATGACTTAATTTAGCGCTATTTCAGTTACCATAAAATTGGACGTTTCAGAGATAGTAGACCTTTCAAAAAGCGGATAGCAAAAGCAGATACCAAAAAAAGATAGGTTTTTCCAGGCTTTGTTGCTATAGCAATTAGTTACAAAAGATAATGGAGGTTAGGTTAGTTAGTTAGTTATGGTCCTGTTACTTGTGATTAGCTATTGTCGTTACTGTTGTTGTTATTCGTCATTGCTCTTCCTCAAGGGCTCGCCTCTTTCAGCTTACTCAAAGGTATACTAAATGTAAAGGTAGCACCTTTCTTTCCATCATAATCAGTATTATTCTGAGCCCATATCTTGCCCCCATGAGCTTCCACAATGCTTTTAGAAATGAACAAGCCCAAGCCCATACCTGTTTCAGATTTAGCAGCAAATTTCGAAAACAGCCTTGGAGATATTTCAGGATCTATGCCTCGACCCGTGTCCATTACTGTAACCAAAGCCATGCTGTCCTTCACTTCTTCTGTAACTCTTATGGTACCTTCCTTGGTAAACTTAATGGCATTACTCAATAAG
>Ga0207646_10007126_pt1 | contig 11433 bp, 8 predicted proteins | sample KBSK5502metaG_FD_184343 | JGI IMG/M metagenome (GOLD analysis project Ga0207646, IMG submission 184343) | Corn, switchgrass and miscanthus rhizosphere microbial communities from Kellogg Biological Station, Michigan, USA - KBS K5-50-2 metaG... | ecosystem: Host-associated > Plants > Roots >...
GCGGTGGGCAACCTCCGGACCGAGGAGCGTCACGTGCGCCGGGCGTGGGAGCTCATCCGGGGGGCGGCCGCGCGGCGATAGACCTTATACTTCCGAAATGCGCGTGGTGGTCGCCATGTCGGGCGGAGTGGACTCCTCTCTCGCCGCGGCGCTGCTCAAGGAGCAGGGCCACGACGTGCTCGGCGTGTCCATGCAGCTCCACGACCAGACCGAGGGCGCCGGGCCCTCCTTCGGCCGCTGCTGCGCGCTCGACGACCTGCACGACGCGCGTTCGGTGGCCGGCCGCCTCGGAATCCCCCACTACGTCCTGAACCTCGAACGCTCCTTCCACGACGGCGTCGTCTCCCCCTTCGTCCGCGACTACCTCGAGGGGCGCACGCCCATCCCCTGCGCACGCTGCAACACCGAGGTGAAGTTCGCGAGCCTCGTGGACAGGACCCGCGCCCTCGGCGTGGAGCACGTCGCCACCGGCCACTACGCGCGAAAGCAGGTCGATCCCGCGACGGGCGGCTGGCGTCTCCTCAAGGGCCGGGACGGCCGCAAGGACCAGTCGTACTTCCTCTTCGGCCTGTCGCAGGCCCAGCTCGCCATGGCCCTCTTCCCGGTCGGGGACCTCGAGAAGTCCGACGTGCGGCGGATGGCGGCCGAGCGCGGCCTGCCCACCGCGAACAAGGCGGAGAGCCAGGAGATCTGCTTCGTGCCCGACGGCGACTACGCCGCCTTCGTCGAGCGGCAGTCCCCACCCGAAGACCGCTCCGGCCCGGTGGTCGACGCCTCCGGCCGCGTCCTGGGCGCCCACGGCGGTGTCCACCGCTTCACCGTGGGGCAGCGCCGGGGCCTGGGCCTGTCGACGCCGCGTCCTCTTTATGTACTGGCGGTGCGGCCGGAGTCCCGGACGGTGGTCGCGGGCGGAGCCGAAGAGCTGGAGGCCGCGGGCTTCACCGGCCGGGAGGTCAACTGGATCTCCGGAGCGCCCACCGCCGAGACCCTCCGGGCGCGGGTGAAGATCCGCTACCGCCACCCCGAAGCCGACGCGACCCTCCGCTGCCGGCCCGGCGGGCGGGTCGACGTTGTGTTCGATTCCCCCCAGCGCGCGGTAACCCCCGGCCAGGCCGCCGTGTTCTACGATGGCGAGGTCTGCCTGGGGGGCGCTTGGATAGACTAGACCGGCCCGCCTCGACGCCGCCCGCGCCGCGGCCGCACCCGTGGTCGGTGGCGTTCTACCGCGTCCTGCTGGAGCTGAACTACCGCCGGAAGCGGAGTCACTTCTGGGCGCGCTTCCTCAAGAAGCTGATTCCCACCCTCATCCTCGTCTACCTCATCGACGTCAACGCCCGGCATTTCCGCGACATGGTCGGCGGGCTCAACGCCTGGTGGGGCATCGCGCGGACGCGGATGGAGATGGGAGAGATCGCCGCCGCGCTGGACGCGGATTACGCCTCGACCGACCGGTATCCCGAACCCGAGGCCTTTCGCGACTTCGTGCGGCACTGGGTGCGGCCGAAGTCACCCCACGACCCGTTCTATGACCGCTGGCACCAGCCCTACCGCTACCGCGTCGAAGGGTCCTACTACGAGATCCTCTCCTGCGGGCCGGACCGCGCGTGCGGAACCACCGACGACGTCCGGCGGCAGGGCGGCTTCGCCACCGTCCAGACGCCCGCGCCGTGACTCAGCCGAGGGCGACGTCGTCGGCCACGCGCACGCCGGCGAGGAGCGTCTTGTGCACGGGGCACCGGCGCGCGATCTCCGCGAGCCGGGCGACCTGGACGGCGTCGAGCGGGCCGCGCACGCGGATGCGCCGCCGGATCCGGTCGATGCGGCCCGCCTCGCCCTCGCACTCGGCGCAGTCCTGCGCGTGCACCTTGGCGTGCTCCAGCTCCACCGTCACCTCTTCCAGCGGCCATCCCTTGCGCCGGGCGTAGAGCCGAAGCGTCATCGACGTGCACGCGCCGAGGGCGGCCAGCAGCAGCGCGTAGGGGTCGAGGCCCGCGTCGGCGCCTCCCGACTCGACCGGCTCGTCGGCGATCAGCCGATGCCGTCCCTCCGCAATCTCCTGCCGCAGTCCTTCCTGTGAACGCACGACCACTTTGGCCATGTGCCCCCTTCAGCCCGCGAGCCGGGCCAGCGCGTTGCGGGCGGCCTCCTGCTGGGCCTGTTTCTTCGAGAACCCCTCGCCCTCGGCCAGCGCCTCTCCCCGCACCATGCAGCGCACGCGGAAGCGGCGGCGGTGATCCGGACCCTCCTCGGCGACCAGCTCGTACTCCGGCACCGGCTCCCCCCGCGCCTGCAGCATCTCCTGCAGGAGGCTCTTGTGATCCTCGGTGGGAAGCCCGGGCCGCTCGAGGTCCGTCGCGAACTCCGCGCTCACGAAGCGGTGGGCGGCCTCGAGGCCCCCGTCCAGGTACAGCGCGGCGATGACCGCCTCGTAGGCATCGGCCCACAGAGCCGTCTTCTTCCGGCCCCCGGACTTCTCCTCCCCGCGGCCGAGCTGAAGCAGCTCGGGCAGCCCCAGCTCCGCGGCCCGCCGCGCGAGGCTTCGCGCCGAGACGAGCTGGGCGCGCATCTTGCTCTTTCCTCCCTCGCGTCCCTCGGGATCGCGGCGGTGGAGCAGGTCCGCCATCACGAAGCCGATCACCGAGTCGCCGAGGAACTCGAGCGGCTCGTTGTGCCGTCCGCCGCCGGAGGCATCCTCGTTGGCGAGGCTGCTGTGGGTGAGCGCGCGGTCGAGCAGCGAGAGGTCCGCGAAGCGGTGGCCGAGCCGCTCCTCGAGCGCGTGGAGCGGGGCGGCCCGCGCGGCGTTCACGCCCCCTCGCGCAAGAAGAGGTTCATGCGACCTTCAGTATGACCAGGGTCAGGTCGTCCTGGGGGGCGGCGCCGCCGACGAAGCGCCGGATCTCGGCCAGGATGCGCTCCTTCAGCTCCGCCACCGGCATCGCGTCGCGCGCCCCCCCGACGCTTTCCATCAGCTCGCGCAGGCGCGACTCCCCGAACAGCTCGGACTGCTCGTTCATCGCCTCGGTCAGGCCGTCGGTGAAGAAGAGGAACACGTCTCCGACGCGCAGCGGCAGCACGGCCTCCTCCAGGATCTCCTCGAAACGGGCGCCGGGGTCCAGGCCGAGGCCGAGCCCGGCGGGCGCGAGCATGCGCGTCCGGCCGGTCGCCCCTTCCAGGTGGAGGATCGGGTTGTGCCCCGCGCGCGCGTAGCGCATGGTGCGCTCGGCGGTGTCCACGACGGCGTAGGTCATGGTGACGAACGAGCGCCGGTCCATGTTCGCGGCCAGGATCCGGTTGGCCTCGACGAGCAGCCGGGCGGGCGAGTCGTAGATGCGCGAGAGCGACAGCACGAGCCCCTTCAGCTCCGCCATGTAGAGGGCGGCCGAGGTCCCCTTGCCGGAGACGTCGGCGACCAGGACCCCGAGGCGGCTCTCGGAGAGCGGCAGCAGGTCGTAGTAGTCGCCCCCCACCTCGGTGGCGGGCAGGCACAATGCCGCGATGCGTAGTCCGGGATGGCTGACCGCCCCCTGGGGAAGCAGGCTCATCTGGATCTGGCGGGCGATGCGCAGCTCCTCCTCGAGCCTCTGCTTGTCCGCCTGCTCGCGCAGCAGGTCCTCGATCCCGCGGGCCATCATGTTGAAGGACTCGGCCAGCTCGCCGAGCTGGTCGCGGGTCCGGACGGGGATGGTGGTGCTGAAGTCTCCCTGCCGCAGCCGCTCGGTTCCCACCGAGAGCGCGTGGATGTTGCGGGTGATGGAGCGCGCCAGCAGCACGCCCACGAGCAGGGCGCCGCCGTAGACGATCAGGAAGAGCCCGCCGACGATGGCCATGCCCTTCACGAAGACGTCGCTCATGTCCAGCGAGCCGGGCGAGAGACGGCGGAAGAGCTCGGCCGGCTTGTAGCGGATGGCGAGGCCCATCACGTCCTTCTTGCCGGTGTCCCAGTCCGTGCGGTCGACCACCGAGAAGAACAGCACGCCGCCCGAGCCGCTCAGCTTCGCCTCCAGCTTGCGCTCGTCCTCCGGAGAGATCTCGACGTCCCCGTCCCCGCGCCGTCGCGCCCTCGCCTCCTTCACTTCCTTGTCCGAGGCGATCACGGCGATGCCGGTGCTCGCCTCGAGGCGCGCGAAGAACGCTTCGTCCGTCGGCACGTCGAGGGCCAGGAAGGACGGGCCCTGCACCCAGAGCCCGCGGAGGGCCTCTCGCTTTCCCTCCTTCACGACGCCGGCAAAGGACGGCGCCGGCAGCCATCCGGGCAGCGCGGCGGGCGCCGCGCCCTGCCTGGCCAGCGGCTTGCCGTCGCGGACGAGGGTCCATTCCAGGTTGGGATGGAGGCTGCGGGCGGGAGAGAGCCGGTCCTCCAGCGTCTGTCGGAGCCGCGAGTCCTCGGGATCAAGGCCCGTCATGGTGGCCTGAGCCAGGTTGCGCAGGTCCTGGGCCGCGCGCTCCATCTGGGAAGAGACCATGTACGAGGCGGTCAGCGACAACCCGAGGAAGCCGACGAGCAGGAAGAAGATCGTGAGCAGGACGAGGGGCACGACCGCGATGAAGAGGTACGACACGAGCATCTTCGTCCGGATCCGCCACATCAGCCGGCGCACCGCCCATCGGGAAAGCCGGGGAAGACCCACGAGGCCGAAGAGGACGAGCACGAGGACCGAGAGCCCGATCAGCGGCTCGGGCATCGGCACGCCGGCCTTGTCCACGGCGAGGACGACGACGGCGGCGAGGAGGATGCGGCCGCGCCACGTGTGGAGGAGAAACCGGCGGACGCGCGCCGCGGGGCTCGCCCCGGCGGCCGAGGGCGGCAGTGCTGGAGGGCGAGGGAAGTGCACGGAGCTCGGGACCGGGCGCGACTATAGCACGCGGGCTCTCGCGGGCGCGGAATGAATCCGCGCGCGGGTTTCATTGACACGGGGCGGCCGTGGGCATAGCGTGAGTCGACGATGGGACCGCTGCTGCTGCTCGCTGTGCTCTCCGGGCCGCCCGCCGACCTCGAGGCGGTGGGCCTCATCGTCAGCCGCCGCCCCGAGGCCTGCGTCGCCATCCTGCGCTCGGGCGGGCGCGAGCGGGTCGCCGGCGTCGGGGAGACGGCCTTCGGCGGCCGCGTGATCGCGGTCGTCCCCGGACGCGTGTCGCTCGACTTCGGCGGCGAGCGCGTGGACGTGCGCCTCGCCGGCGTGGCCGCGGCGCCCCCTCCCTCCGCGCCCTCCGCGGCCGCCTCGGGCCCGCCGGAGGATCCCACGACGCCGGCGCGATCGATGGATCGCCGCGAGATGGAGCGCCGGCTCGGGCAGGAGGTGCCGCGCATCCTCGCGGAGACGACGCTCGTCCCCGTGACGGAAGGAGGACAGGTCGCCGGCTTCACGCTCACGCGGCTCCCGGAGGGGACGCTGCTGAGCGACGCCGGCCTGCGGGCCGGCGACGTCATCACCAGCGTCAACGGCGTTCCCATCGACAGCCTCGCTACGCTCATCGGCCTCTGGCCGCGGCTGCAGTCCGAGAGCGACCTCCGGGCCGTGGTGCTGCGTAACGGCCAGCCCGTCGCCCTCACCGTCCACCTGCGTTAGCGCGTGCCTTCCGGGTCCATTCCCGGCGCGCGCCGCGCGCCCCGCGCGCTGGCGTCGGTCGCGGCGGCGCTGCTGCTCGTCCTCGCCCCTCCGCGGCCCGCCGGCGCCTGGGGCTTCACCGCCCACCGGATGGTCACCGCGAAGGCGATCCCCCTCCTGCCGGCGGCGCTGCGGCCGCTGTTCGAAGGCAACGCGTCCTACGTGGTCGAGCACGCCATCGATCCCGACCTCTGGCGGGCCGCGGGCAAGCCCGGCGAAGGCCCGAATCACTTCCTCGACATGGACGCTTTCGGCGCGTTCCCCTTTCCCGACATCCCGCGCAACGAAACCGAGCACCGGGCGCGCCACGGCGCCGAGGCGGTCGAGAAGGGACGCTTGCCGTGGCGCGTGAGCGAGGCGTACCGGGACCTCGTGGCGGCGTTCCGGGCCGGCGATCCCGCGCGGATCCTGGGCGCGGCCGCGGTCGTCAGCCATTACGAGGGCGACGCGCACGTGCCTCTCCACGCGGTCGTGAACTACGACGGCCAGCTCACCGGCCAGACCGGCTTCCACAACCGCTGGGAGAACGAGATGGTGGAGCGGTACGAGCGCCAGCTCGAGTCGGACGTGCGGCCCGCTCCCGCGCACCGGGTCGCCGATCCGGTGGCCTTCACCTTCGACGTGCTCCTGGATTCCTTCTCGGGCGCCGAGAGCGCGTTCACCGCCGACCGCGAGTCCGCGGGCCCCCAGGACCTGGCGGAGACGCCCTTCGACGATCGCTACGACGACCTCTATTATTCGAAGCTGTACGCGCGCCAGGGACGGAGCCTGCGCGCGCGGCTCGCCGCCTCCGCCACCGACATCGGCTCCCTGTGGCTCTCGGCATGGGACGAAGCGGGCCGGCCGGCCGTCGACACGTCCTTCCGATTCGCCTACGTCCGCCGGCAATCGCGGGCCATCCTCGTCAGCCTCGACGGCTCCGCCGCCGACGTCCTCGACGACGCGGTGACGCGCGGGATCATGCCGAGCCTGGCCCGCCTGCGCCGGCGCGGGGCCACGGCGACTTCATCCCTCAGCACCTTGCCCGCGAAGACCGCCGCCGGCCACGCGGCCCTGTTCACCGGCGCGTGGAGCGACCACAACGGGATTGCCGGCAACGACGTCGCCCGGCCGGGCGCGTCGGTCCTGGAAAGCGACGATGGCTACACGTCGACGCATCTCCTCGCCGAGCCCCTGTGGGTGACCGCCGCCCGCCAGGGCCTCGACGCCAGCGTGGTGTCCGCCACGCAGACCTTTCCCTTCAGCCCCTTCCTCGAGGCGCGGCGGTTCGGCGGCAACTACGGCCGCGGGCTGACCCTGATGAACGCCTACCAGGGCGTTCAGCTCCCCGACCGCGTCTACGGCCCGGCCGACCTGCCCCTGCGCGATGCCGGCGAGTGGCGGGGCGAGCTTCCCACGCACGATGGGGCGGCGAAGGAAATCGAGATCGCCCTGGCCGGCGCGCGCATCGACGGCCTCCTGTACGACGATCCCGGCGATCCCACCCACGGCTTCGACACGCTCTACCTCGGTCTCGATCGCGATCCGAAGGGAGGCATCGTCCTCAAGCCGTCGCCACCGCGCGGCGCCGACCCGTCGGCCTTCGGCAGCCTGACCGTGCCGATCGGCGGGGGCCGGGCCGCCGCTTTCTTCCGGCTGTTCGACCTCTCGGCGGACGGCTCCCGCATCCTTCTTTATCGCGCCGGCGTGCACCTGCTCCGCGCGAGCAAGCCGCGGGTCGAGGCGGCGGCCTACGAAGCTTCCGGAGGGTTCGTGGGCAACGGCGGCAGCCGGGCCTATGAGCGCGGCGAGCTGGGGCCGCCGCTGGGGAAGGGCGGAGACGGTGCGGCGGAGCGCCGCTACCTCGAGACGGTCGCCCTGGTGGCCCGGCAGTTCACGCGGCTGGCCGACTTCGCCCTCGACCACACCGCGCGGGACCTGCTCGTCACCTACCTCCCGTATCCGGACGAAGCGCTCCACGTCTGGCGCGGGTATCTCGACCCGTCCCTGCCCGGCCACGATCCCGCGCTGGCCACGCGCCTCCGCGTCTTCATGGACGAGGTATTGAAGGTGGCGGACGCGTACGTGGGACACCTGGCCGGGCGCGCCGACGCGCACACGATCCTGGCCGTGGCCGGCGATCACGGCATGACGGGAGCGTCGCGCCTCTTGCGGCCCAACGTGGCGCTCGTCCAGGCGGGGCTCGTCGCCGTGGACGCGCGGGGCGCCATCGATCTCACGCGGACGAAGGCCGTCTATTTCCCGGGCAACGAGGGATTCTTCCTCATCAATCGCAAGTCGCGGCCGGGAGGCATCGTGGCCCCGGACGAGGAAGACGGCGTGCGCGCGGCCGTCACCGCCGCGCTGCGCGGCGTGCGCGACCCGGCGAGCGGACGGCCGGTGGTGCTCGATCTGCTCGATCCGCGCGCACCCGGGCACGAGCCCTCGTTCGGCGGACCGAATGGAGGCGACCTCTACCTGTCCCTGTCGCCCGGCTATGACGTGTCCGCTTCCCTCAAGGGCCCGGTCGTCGAAGAGATCGCCCCGCGTGGCGTGCACGGCTTGAACCCGGAGCGCCGCGAGATGCAGGCGGGGTTCGTCATCGTCGGTCCCGGCGTGGCCGTGGGCGTCAACCTCGGGCCGATTCGCCAGATCGACGTCGCCCCGACGCTCGCGGCTCTTCTCGGACTCGATCCGCCCGCCCAGGCCACGGGGGTGGTTCTCACGAGGGCCCTCGCGCGCCAGCGTCCCTCACTCCGACCGTAGGGCCATGGTAGCGTCGACCCGGGCGGCACGGCGCGCGGGCAACAAACAAGCGATCGCGGCGACGAGGCCGATCAGCACGACTCCCCCCAGATGGCTCCACGGGTCCCGCTCGTCCAGCCCGTAGAGCAGCGCCGAGAGAGATCGCGCCAGCACCAGCGAGAGCGCGCTGCCGAGCGCGACGCCGAGCGCCGTCACGCCGAGCCCCTGGGACAGGACGAAGCGCCGCACCCGCCCTGGGTCGGCGCCCAGGGCCATTCGGATGGCGATCTCGCGAGTCCGCCCCGAGACGAAGTGATGGAGCACCGCGAACAGGCCGGACGCGGTCAGGAGCAGGGCCACGAACGCGAAGCCGCCGAGCAGCGCGCTCGCGAACCGCCACGGCGTCAGCGCGCGGTCGACGAGGCGCTGCATCGTCGTGAGCTCTCCCACGCCCGCGTCGGCGTCGAGCGCCCGCACCTGCTCGCGCACGGCGCCGGCCAGCGCCAGCGGGTCGCCGCGCGTGCGCACGACGAGATGGCGCAGCCCGTCCGTCACCTGGCTGTAGGGAAGGTATACGTCGAGCCGCGGGTTCTGGATCCCGCGGTAGCGCGCGTCCTCGACGACCCCCACGACGGTCTGCCATTCCACGTTGACGAAGACCCCGTCCTTCAGCTCCGATTTCGCGGGATAGGTGTGGAGCCTCTTGCCGACGGGGCTCTGGCCCGGCCAGCCGCGGCGCGCCAGGCTCCGGCTCACGATCACGACCTTCGGGGCATCCGGCGAGTCGCGCTCGGTGAAGGTGCGGCCCTCCACGAGCGGCGTCCCGACGGCGCGGAAATAATCGGGCGTCGCCGCCTCCCAGTTGACGCTGAGCGAGTTCTTCGACACGGAGTCCCAGTCCAGCGGCTGGCCCTCGACGCCGACCCAGTTGTCCGATCCGATCGGGCCGTATTCGAGCGGCCGGTTGTGCACGGCGCCCGCCGCCTCGACGCCCGGCAACGCCGCGAGCCTCTCCAGCAGCGTGCGATAGACCGCGCGGTTCTGCGCCGTCGTGGGATATTTCTCGTCGGGGAACCCGACCGAGAACGTGAGCGCGTGCCCGGGCACGAAGCCCAGATCGATCTTCAGCAGGTTCTGAAGGCTGCGGACCATCAAGCCGCAACCCACCAGCAGCACGATGGACAGCGCGACCTCGGTGGTCACGAGCAGCCGCGTGAGCTGGAAGCCGCGCCGGTCGAGTCCTCCGCCGGCACCCCCGGATCTCAGCGTGGGCGCGATCGCGAGCCGGGCGGCGATCCCGGCCGGCGCCAGTGCGACGATGACCGAGGCGACGGCCGTGATCAGCAGCGCGAAGGCCAGCGCGTGGGCGTCGACGCTGACGTCGGTGAGGCCGGGCACCCCCGCCGGTCCGAACGCGGCCGCCGCGCGCACGGCCCCCATCGCGATCAGCGTCCCCGCGGCGCCGCCGGCGAGCGCGAGCAGTGCGCTGTCGAGCAGCTGATGCAGGACGACGTGCGCGGCGCTGGCCCCGAGCGCCCGCCGAACGGCCAGATCCGTCCGGCGCCGGATCGCCTGCACCAGCAGCAGGACCGCCACGTTCGCGCAGGCGAGGAGCAGGACGAAGGCGCTGGCCGCGGCCAGCGCCTGCAGGGCCTGCCGCGTGCTGGTGCCCAGGTAGTGGTCGACGAGCGGCACGACCCGAGCGCCCCAGCCTCCGGTCGTCGAGAACCTGTCGGCGACCGAGAGCCGCTGCGAGATGGAGGCCAGCTCCGCCCGCGCCGCTTCCGGCGTCACCCCCTCCTTCAACCGCCCGACGACGTACAGCACGCCGAGGCTCCGAAAGAAGGCGGGAGTCCAGTTGTTGCGTCGGCGATCGGCATCGAGCGCCGGCCCGACCGGCGTCCACAGCTCGGCGCCTTGGGGAAAGTCGAACTCCCGCGGCATGACGCCGACGATCGTGAACACCTCGTCGCCCCCCGTGACCTTCGAGCCGACCACTCTGGGATCGCCCGCGAAGCGGCGCCGCCACAGGCCGTGGCTCAGCACGAGCACGCGTCCCGACGCCGGCTCGTCTTCGTGCGGGAGGAACGTCCGGCCGAGGAGCGGCCGCGCGCGCAGCGTGTCGAAAAAGGAAGCGGACACGAAGGCGGCCGGCACCGTCTCGCGCGCGGGCGGCCCCTTGAACTCGTGGGCCCAGTTCACCGAGCCGTACGCGGCCATGTCCTCGAACGACCGGCTCTGCGCCCGCCAGTCCCGGAAGTACGGGAAGGAAACCTCGATCAGCGAGCCTTCGCGTGAGGGGTCGATCTCCCAGGCCACGACCAGCCGGTTCAGCTCCGCCACCGGGATCGGGCGCAGGAGCACCCGCCCGACGACGCTGAACACCGCCGTCGAGACGCCGATCCCCAGAGCGAGGATCGAGACGATCGCCGCCGTCAGGCCAGGCCGGCGGATCAGGTGTCGAAGCGCGTGCCGAAGGCCGCTCAAGGGCGCCCCAGGTCGAGGATGCTCACGAAGAAGCTGGACAGGATCGTCTGGAAGCCCAGCGTCGTGAGGGTCACGCCCGGGATGACGAAGCGCATCGTGCGCGCGTAGTCGAGGTTGCCGAAGCCGACCTCGCGCCAGATCTCCACGGCGGCCAGGATCAGCAGCACGCCGACCACGCAGCCCAGGATGCCGGCCACGATGCCCTTCTCGAGGGTGGCCAGGGAGAGGAGCCGGGCGAAGCGGGGGTCCCGGGGCAGGAATCCGGCGCTGATGGCGAAGCTCTTGGTGAAGATGCCGAACAGGATCGACTGGTACCCGAGGATGAGGGCCAGGCTGGCCACGAGCAGCGTGTGGGCGTCGAGGGTCACGCCCAGGGCGTGGAAGCCAGGCAGGGCCACCGTGTAGCCGGCGAGGCCGAAGGCCATGAGCAGGGCCCCGGGCAGGAAGTAGAGCCAGCGGGGGCTGAACATCATGAAGAAGCGGAGGGTGCGCCAGCCATCGCGGAAGGTGCGCAGGTGGGGGGCATGGGCCTTCCGGCCGTGGGGGTGGAGGGTGATCGGCACCTCGGCGATGCGGGCGCCCCACAGGCTCGCCTTGATCACCATCTCGGTGGCGA
>Ga0207646_10007127_pt1 | contig 11432 bp, 16 predicted proteins | sample KBSK5502metaG_FD_184343 | JGI IMG/M metagenome (GOLD analysis project Ga0207646, IMG submission 184343) | Corn, switchgrass and miscanthus rhizosphere microbial communities from Kellogg Biological Station, Michigan, USA - KBS K5-50-2 metaG... | ecosystem: Host-associated > Plants > Roots >...
GGCGGCGTTGTAGAGGTCGCCATCCTCGTCGACGAAACCGACGACGGCCGAGATTCCCTTTGTAGCGCGAGCCACGACGCGGAGCTGCTTGAGGTTGTCGCGCACGAATCCGGGCTTCAGCACCAGGTCTTCGGGCGGGTAGCCGGTGAGAGCGAGCTCGGGAAAAGCGACGATGTCGGCCCCCTCATCGCGGGCGCGTCCGATCCACTCGGAGATGAGGTGTGTGTTTCCCTCCAGGTCGCCGACCGTGGTGTTGACCTGGGCCAGCGCGATCCGGATCAGCCGCTCCACAAGTTCATGCTAGCTACGATTTGGGTTGCCCATGAGCTTCTTCGAACGCCTGCGCGCGCTCGCAAAAGAGCGCGACACGATGTTGTGCGTGGGGCTCGACCCCGACCCGGAGCGCATAGCGGGCGGGGCGGCGGGCGCGCTGCGGCACTGTCAGGAGATCGTGCGCCAGACGCAGGAGCAAGTCTGCTGCTACAAGCCGAACAGCGCGTTCTGGGAGCAGTACGGTCCAGATGGCTGGAAGGCCCTACTCGAGCTGCGCACGCTCGCGCCAGAGACGCCGTTTCTCTTCGATGGCAAGCGAGGCGACATGGGCAACACGATGCGCGCGTACGCGATCACGGTTTTCCGCACCCTGGACATGGACGCCGCCACGGTGAATCCATACCTGGGAGCGGACTCGCTGGAGGAGTTCACGCGCTATGAGGATCGCGGAGTGTACGTGCTGTGCCGCTCCTCGAATCCGGGCGCGACGGACCTTCAGCACCTGGACGCCTCCGGACGGCCGCTTTACGCGCGTGTTGCGGAGCTGGCCGGCCGGCTGAACACGCATAGCAACGTCGGCCTCGTGGTCGGCGCCACCGCGCCTAACGAAATCGCTGATGTGCGCCGGGCGTCGCCGCTGCCGTTCCTCATCCCCGGCATCGGCGCGCAGGGTGGCGACCTCGAGGGCTCGGTGCGTGCGGCCTGGAACGGTGATCCGGCTTCATGCCTCGTTTCGGCAAGCCGCAGCGTCCTGTTCACAGAGAAGCCGTCGCGGGAGGCGGCCAGGCTCAAGGACGCGATCAACGCCGTGGTCGGCGCGCTGCGATGAACGCTCAGCGGCACACCGCCCGCCTCGTCCTGAAGGGTCACATCATCGATTCGATGATGCTGCCCCAGGTGATGGACCTCGTCATGGACCACGGCGGCAACTTCACGATCGAAGAGCTGAAGGTCGGCCAGCACAAGACGGACACGTCGCTGTGCCGCATGGAGGTGGTTGCTTCGTCGGCTGAGGCGCTCGATCGCATCGTGCGCCAGGCTCGCTCGCTGGGCGCCGTCGCCGAGTCGGAGCAGCCCGCCGAGCTGGAGAAGGTCGTCAAGGATGGCGTCTTCCCCGAGGGCTTCTACTCGACCAGCAACCTGCCGACCGAAGTTCTGATCGACGGCGCGTGGGTGCCGGTCGAGAACATCGAGATGGACTGCGCGATCACGGTCGACGCCAAGGCCGGGCGCGCACGATGCATCGTCTTCCAGGGCGCTCGCCCGGGCATGGAGGTGGTCGTCGGGCACCAGGGCGTCCGTGTCACCCCGCTCGAGCGGTCCCGGCAGACGGAGATCTTCACGTTCATGGCCAGCGAGGTCTCGGCGGAGAAGCCGAAAAAGGTGTTGATCGGCGCGATCGCCGAAGAGATGAAGCAGATCCGGACCTCAGGTGGGCGCATCGTGGTCGTCGCCGGTCCCGCGGTGGTCCACACCGGCGCGGGGCGCTACCTGTCGCGACTGATCGAGCTTGGATATGTGCAAGTCTTGTTTGCGGGCAACGCTCTGGCGGTTCATGACGTGGAGTCGGCGCTCTTCGGAACGGCGCTCGGCGTCAATGTCGAGAGCGGCCTCGCGATCGAGCATGGGCACGAGCACCACATGCGCGCGATCAATCGCGTCCGCGCCGCAGGCGGCTTGCGGCAGATGGTCGAGAGCGGTCAGCTGACCTCCGGGGTGATGAAGTCAGCCATCGATCATGGCGTCGAGTACGTGCTCGCCGGGTCGGTGCGCGACGACGGGCCGCTGCCAGACGTGATCACCGACATGGTCGAGGCGCAGCAGCGCATGCGCGCGTCGCTGACCGGGGTGCGCATGGCGATCATGCTCTCGACCATGCTGCACTCGATCGCCACCGGCAACATGCTGCCGGCGGGGGTGCGCACGGTTTGCGTCGACATCAACCCCGCGGTCGTCACCAAGCTGGCCGACCGGGGCAGCTGGCAGTCGATCGGGCTTGTCACCGATGTCGAATCCTTCTTGCGCGAACTGGCCCTGGTCATAGAAACTGGCAGTCATGGCTAAAGGACGCAACAAACAGGGTCGCGAGGTCAAAAAGAAGAAGAAGGCCAAGGGTGCGGGCGCTCAAGCGGTTGGCGATGTCTCATTTCGCCACCACTCGGTGGTGACCAGCCCGCCCGAAACGCCGACCAAGGCGGCCGAATAACAAAACCCGAGCGCCGCCCGGTCTTTGCGACGATCGGGTTCCTGGGCGGGTTCTTGGGCGGTCTGCTCGGAGTCGGCGGCGGCTTCGTGATGATCCCTTTGCAGACGATGTGGGCGGGCGTCGGGCAGAAACACGCCAATGCCAACTCGCTGGTCGCGATCATCCCGATCTCGGTCGCTGCGTTGCCCGTGTATTACTTCCTGCAGGGCCGGCCTGAGGTCGACTTTCACTTCGCGCTGCTTCTCATCATCGGCAGCGTGGTCGGCGCCTACATCGGCGCGCGGATGCTGAGCCGGATCCCCGAGCGCGAGCTGACCCTCATCGTCGCCGCGGTGCTGCTCCTCGTCGGGCTCAAAGAGGTCGTCGCGCCGTGACCTGGGGCGACGCGCTGGCCATCCTGGGCGGCCTGGCGGCAGGCATCTTGAGCGGGTTCATCGGCATCGGCGGGGGCACCGCGTTCGTGCCGATCATGACGGTGGGATTTCGATTCAACCAGGCGCTGGCGCAGGGCACGTCGCTGGCGGCGATCATCCCGACCGCGATCGTCGGCGGGATCACGCATCTTCGTGAGGGCAACGTCCTGATCGGGCCGGCGCTCTGGATGGGTGGGGGAGGGGCGGCCGGCGCGATCCTGGGGGCGCTGCTGGCGGTACACGTGCCGGGGCTGATTCTGGCGCGGGTATGGGGCGTGTTCCTGGTCTTCATGGCTTTCCGCCTCGGTCAGGGCGTGTGGAAGAAGGAGAAAGTGGTCAAAGCCGTCCCGCCCGCCTGAAAGCCCCAGCTAATCCCATTGACACGATGACGCGCCGCGGCGTAGCGTTCGTCTTGACCAAAACCGGTACGTACCAGTACCGAAACGTTGTAAAGACAATCGATGCCGGCAGCGCGTTCTACGAACGGGAGAGACATGGTTTCCTTCGAGCTGAGCGACGAGCAGCGTGAGATTCGGGACTGGGTCCACAGCTTCGCGGAGAAAGAGATCCGGCCGGTGGCGGCGCAGTACGACGAATCCGAGGAGTTCCCCTGGCCGGTGGTCAAGAAAGCGGCCGAGGTGGGGCTGTACGGAGTCGAGTTCCTCCAGCAGACCTTCGCCGACTCGACCGGCATCATGCCCGCGCTGGTCGCCGAGGAGCTGACCTGGGGCTGCGCCGGCATCGCGCTCGCCATCCAGGGAACCGGCCTGCCGATCGCAGCTATCTTCTCTCAAGGCACCCCGGAGCAGATCGCGACCTGGATCCCGGCGTGCTTCGGCACTGTCGACAAGCCGGCCCTCGGTGCCTTCGCCGTGACCGAGCCTGAGGCCGGGTCTGATGTGTCGTCGATGAAGACGCGCGCCGTGCGATCGAACGGCGACTGGGTGATCAACGGCCAGAAGATTTTCATAACCAATGGCGGCATCGCGGACGTCCATGTCGTGGTCGCCTCGGTCGAGCCGGAGCTGGGAACGCGCGGTCAGGCGAGCTTCGTCATCCCGCCTGGGACCAAGGGCATCCGCCAGGGCAAGAAGGAAAGGAAGATGGGCATCCGCGCCTCGCACACCGCGGAGGTGCTGCTCGAGGACTGCCGGATCCCGCTCGAGAACGTGCTGGGCGGAATGGAGAAGCTCGAGGCGAAGCTGGCGCGCGCGCGGGCGGGGACGCATTCGCGCTCGTCGGTCGCATTGAGAACGTTCGAGCTGTCGCGACCCATCGTCGGTGCGCAGGCGCTAGGCATCGCTCGTGCGGCGTTCGAGTTTGCGCTGCAGTATGCGAAGGAACGCAAGCAGTTCGGGCGGACGCTGATCGAGAACGAGGCGATCGCGTTCATGCTCGCGGACATGGCGACAGAGATCGAGGCCACGCGGGCTTTGATCTGGCGGGCACTGTGGGAGGGTCGCAACGGCGGCGAGTTCAAGAAGGCCGAGGGCTCGATGGCGAAGCTGAAGGCGGGCGAGGTCGCGGTCAAGGTCACCGAGCAGGCGATCCAGATCTGCGGCGGCTACGGCTACATAAGGGACTTCCCGGTCGAGAAGTGGCACCGCGACGCCAAGATCTACACGCTGTTCGAAGGCACGAGTGAGATCCAGCGGCTCGTCATCTCGAGGGCGATTGCCCACGACTAGGCCGCATTCGGCTGACTTGGTCGAGTCGGGCGCGATCGAACCGCGCGAAGTTCGGCGACTGCAGCGGCGCGCCCGCTTGACGCAGGCGGCGCTCGGCATGTTCGCGGCGCGTGGATACCACGACACGTCGGTCGACGACATCGTGGGCCGCGCGCGGATGTCGAAGTCCGCCTTCTATGAGCAGTTCGAGTCGAAGGAACACTGCTTTCGCGAGGTGCTGGCGCAGGAGGGCGGCGAGCTGATCCACGCGGTGATCGCCGCGGCGGCCGGCGGTACGGACCATCGCGACCGGATGCGCCGCGGGATTCGAGCGTTCGTGATCGCGTGCTACAAGCGATCGACCGTGGCGCGGCTGATGATGGTCGAGTCGGTGGGCTTGAGCGCGAGCGTGGAGGAAGTACGCCACCAGCTGCAGGAGCGGTTTGCGCACATGGTCGCGGAGGAAGTGCGGCTGGCCCTGCTCGACGACGAGTTCTATGCGGATCAGGACCCGCAGGTGTTCGGGCGCGCGGTCGTGGGGGCGGTCAACGACGCGGTCGGGTATTTCCTGACCCACCCGGGCGCCGACGCCGATTCGTTAGCCGACAGCCTCTGCCGGATCTTCGCTCCCTAGGCGTGCTTCCAGTAGTACAGATCGCGTAGATAGCCGATCGCCCCGCCATGGAAGGCGTCGTGGTCGGCCATCGTCGTAAAGATCCTCCAGGCGGGCCACATATCGCCCCAATTCGTCCGGCGCGGCTCGTCCAGACTCGCTTCGGGCGTGCCGCGGAGATCATCGGCGAGCAAGCTTTGGCCCTTTTCCAGAAGCAGCAATGCGCCCGACGCATTTGACGGGATTTCGATTTGAGGAAATGTGAGGCGAGCCTCGCCGTACGCCCACTCGTGGTACATGACCTTGGTCGTACAGAGGTGGACGAGCTGCCACCCGATAGTGGTGAGAGGAGCCGGGTTGGGATCCGGGATCGCGTAGTGATACGTCCTGTGGCCCGGGCGGTCCTGGTAGATCGTCCAGCTGTCAGGAACCGGCTGCCAGAAGAACTCGTCGTCGGTGAGCCCTTCGAGGCGCGCTCGCAGCCGGGCGTAGCTCCGCGCCATGATGCTCATGAGCATGTCCACTCTGTTCATGTCGGATAGGGTGGCTCGGAGACGGTCGCGGTCGCGATTTGGTACTCGGCGCTCTGATCACCGAAAAGATGCTCGACTCGATCGTCTTGAACAACGCTGAGTCTTCCAGCTGGAATGCTTTCGGTTGGAATTAGCAAAAGAGCAAAAGAGAGCGTTGCGTTGGCGCCTGGAGCGCCAGGCCCATGAATCCAGGGTGCGCGGCTTGGTAGCAGTGGATGATCACCGTTCGCTTTGAATCTAAGTACTCGACGTTGAAGCCTAAATAAGCAGTCGCCACGGGGTCATTCGAGTATTGACCGCACGGCGACCAAGTCATGTAAAGGGTCTTAGGGCTCTGCGTTATGTGAGGCCAATAGAGTTGGGCGGCACTCGCATCCGCTGGGCAAGGATCGCCTTTATACGTGCGCCAGACTTGACAGCGAATCTCGGCCAGGGACTGGCTTGGCTTATAGCTGCGAGCGAAGCCACCAGTATCCGAGGGTGCGATCTGAATCCTGATGGAGACCCCACCCGACGAATGGATGTCGTGAGCCGAAGGCGCAAGGAACGCATCCGTCAACAGGAAGGTAATGAGAACCGATGCGGCTCCGGTCGCCACCCATCCAGCGGTCTTGCGTGCCACTTCAGGAAATGGTCACGGTCGCGAGCTGAGACTGGTCGCTCTGATCTCCGACGAGGTGCTCGAGGTCGTCTTCCTCAATGATCGTGATCATTCCCGGGCCCCCAATGTCGGCAGTGGAGACCACTGCCAGTGTGTACCGCGGTACGGCGGCAACCCCGTACTCGTACTGGTGCACGTACAGCCAACCCTGCGCGCGATAGCAGTGGATGACGAGTTTGCGCGTTGACGGGATGTACTCGATGTTGAAGCCCTGCCAGGACTTGATCTCGCCTCCGCCCGACCAGTCGATGCAACCAGTCCAGACCAGGAAAAGGGGTTGAGGGCTCTGGGAAAGGCTGGGATGGGAGCTTGCCCAGGTCGTGACGTCGCATGGGGTTCCCTTGCCCGGCGAGTAGCAGCTCAGGCTTGCCAGTGATTGGCTTGGCGCAGTGGGCTTCCACGCAACGGTCTCATTGGACTCGAACAGCGTGACCTTCACAGAGACTCCACCCGGTGAATGCACGTCATGTGCTGGAGGCGGCATGAAAGCGTCGGCCAGCACGAATATCACGAGCGCGGCGCCGACACCCAGGGCGGCACGTCTGCGTTTCATCAGGTGATGGTCACGGTGCCGAGCTCGGTCTCGGTGGTCTGATCGCCGATCAAATGCTCGATCCGATCGTCTTGAACAACACGAATTTCGCCGGGTGTGATTGCGTCGGTCGCCGCCTCAACAAGGGTCGTTCCTCGGATGGCTGCAACCCCGTGAGCGCCCGTAGGAATCGAGATCCAGGGCCACGCAACGTGACAATGGATCGTCAAGCGTCTGTCGCGAGCGAAGTACTCGATGTTGAAGTACCCAGGGCACGACGGTAGAAGCCCAACATAGAGGGTCTTCGGTCTCTGCTTGACACGTGGCCACATGCTCGGCGCGAGCATCGAGTCATCTGGGCAGGTGCCGCTTGTGCGCTGCCGCCACACCTGACAACGGACGTCAGCGATGGACTGGCTTGGCCGCAACGGTCCCGTTGGCTGTAAAAGTCCGTAATAGGACGGCACCGATTCAATTGGATTCGCGATCGCGGCCTTTATCGCGATCCCGGTGGGCGAGTGGACGTCGTGGTCCGCCGGCGCGATGCAAGCGTCGGCCAGCACCAAGGCGAAAGCGGCGCTGGTGCCGAGCGATGCGATCCACTTCAGCGCCTGCTTGTTTGGCAAACCGCTCCTCCGGTTACCCAACGCTGCCGCCGCCGTTACGTAACTCGGGCAGTATCCTCCCGAAATGCGCGGTCCAACCCTACCGTTGCTTGTCTCTTTCGGTGGCGCCGCTGCGGCGCTGCTTGGCCTGGCATGGGACGTTTCGATCCACAGCGCTTACCCGAGTCTCGCCCAGCACGAGACCCCGCTTGATCCGCTGAGCCCCGCTCACGACCTGATCGTGGCCGGCATCCTGGTCGCGGCGGTCGGAGCGGCATGGGCGATCGGTCGTGACATGAGCCGGCGGCTGGGCCTCCTGGCCCTGGCGCCTGTCCTTGCCTCGCTTGGGTGGATCGCGTTTGTCGCCGTCGACCCACCTGTGCTTCCGTCTGGGACTTCCGACCAGCAGGCAGCGGCCAACCAGTTGTGGAGCGCAACTTCGACGGCGACCCTGCGCTACAGATCGCTCGCCGCTGCTCGAGCAGATGGCTACTTCGCTTTCAATCCTTTCACTGATCCGTTGGTCCATTACGTCAATCCGGGCTACATGCAGGACGGCCGGATCCTGGATCCCGCCCATGTGGAATCGCTGGTGTATGAGAACACGCTCCGCGGTCCGGTGCTGGTGGCCGCCATGTACTCGCTGGAGGATCCCAACGCCGCACCTCCCGATGTCGCAGGCCAGCTGACGCCCTGGCACCGGCATGACGACCTCTGCTTCACGCCGGGCGGCGAGGTTGTCGGGGCGGCGCCGTCATGTCCGGCGGGTTCGGCGACCTACTTCACGCCGTGGATGCTGCACGTGTGGCTGGTGCCCAACCGATACGGTCGCTTCGCGGCCGACCTGGACCCGTGGAATCAGCTCTGGATCGAGCTGTTCGGATGAGCGATCGCCTCAAGAAGGTGCTTCGGATCTACGACCAGGATCCCGAGGCCTACCACCGCGCGATGTCGTCTCGATTCATGGAGTGGACGCTGCTTGAGCGCCGGCGGAAGGTGGGGGAGACCGTGCGTGGATTGGTGCTCGACATTGGCTTCGGGACCGGGCTCAGCATCCCCCACTACCCGCCCGACGCGCGGGTGGTCGGCATCGACGTGAGCTCGAAGATGCTCGCGGTTGGTCGCAGGTTCGCCCGCGATCGCAACCGCCAGGCTGACGTTGTGGCCATGGACGCCGAGCACCTGGCGCTGCCCGACCACGTCTTCGATTCGGTGGCTTTCAACCTGTGCCTGTGCACGATCCCGGATCCCATGGCAGCGGTGCGCGAGGGCGTTCGTGTCGCCAAGCCCGGCGCGCCAATGGTGTTCCTGGAGCATGTGCGCAGCCACCTGCTGCCGGTCGCACTCGTCGAAGAGGTCATGAATCCGCTGATGGTCGCCCTCCAGGCCGATCACATGAACCGGAGGACGGTTGATATCGCAATGCGGAGTGGGGTGGAGGTCCTGTCGGTGGACAAGTGGTTCGCGGGCGTCTTCAACCTGATCATCGGCCGCGCGCCCGGCGGTTAAGCTACACTTGCACGCCGAACGCCTGTTCGTGTAAGATTATCGAGAACATGCGTACGCTGCAGACCCAGGTCAAGCTGCGACGGCTGGTCCGATCGACATCGGAGGCTTTCTCGCGCCTGCGCTGGGAGCCGGCCGAGCGGCGCATGGCGGGTGCGATCGTGGACCGGCTTCTGGCGCTGGCGGCCGAGGTCCGGGAGTCCTGGGCCGAGGATGCACTGGCCGGACGTCCTGGAGAGGCTCTGAGCGCCTTCGTAGCCGAATCTCTACGGTCGGCCGAGCTGGCGATCACGGGCGCCGCCCAGGAAGGCTCCGACCTTGAGCTGCTGCGCCAGGACTTCGAGCGGGCGGCGCTGCCGCTGGAGGTCTTCCTGCGCGGCCTGGACGCCGAGCCGGCCCTGCAGCGCTCCGCTTAAGCCGCCGACTCGCCGAATTCCGCACGTTTGGCACCAAGCGCGCCATTCCCAGGGCCGAATTCCGCACGTTTGGCGCCAAACGATCGGAAAGCCTCGAGGGTATGCGCACAGAAAGGTGCATTATCAACACCATAAGCTCGCGATATTAAGGGTGCAGTGGTCCCCTTCCCGACCGCTTTAGAGCTTCCTGAAGCGAGCCTATGCTGATCCTGCCCTCGGCAATGACCGCACCATCAATCAGGACAACCGGGACTCGGAAGTCGTAGAGACGATGCAACTCGGCGTCGGCGTCGACATCGGCGATCTCGGTGTGGAGGCCGAGGTCCCGGAGGAGGCTCAGGGCTTCGTCGCAGAGGTGGCAGCCTTGCCGGGTGACCAGAACGACCTTCATGAGCCTGAGCCTAGCTTCCTAGGCCGGCAAGCGCAGAGTCTCCCCCACACTGATCGCCGGGCTCGAAAGGTTGTTCAACTGCTCGATCTCGTCGACGCGCATCCGTGTGTCGTCGGCTGGATAACGAGCAACTGCGATCGTCCACAGCGTGTCGCCCGGCTGCACCACCATCGTCGCCGCCGCCTCACCGCCGTGGGCGATCCGGCTCAGGGCCAGCATCACCGCCAGCGCCGCCACCAAGACCAGGGCCCAGCGGTAGACGTGCCGCAGGGCCTTGTCGGAACGGAGTGGGGTACGTGGTTTGGTGGCGTAGCCGGCGGCGTACATGTGTTCGAGAGAATAACGAACGGGCGTTCGACTGTCAAGGGATCGAACAAAGGTTTGCAAGCACGCGCATCAAGTGCTAGCATCAGATCCAGCGTCCTCCCCACGCCCTGAAAAACGACTCTCTGGAGAATGAAATTGACCGAACAGCTCACCGAACGGCAGAACAAGATCCTCGACTACATCCGCTACGTCACCAAGACCCGGAACTACCCGCCCAGCGTCCGCGAGATCGGCGAGGCAGTGGGCCTCAGCTCGAGCTCGACCGTCCACAACCACCTCAACCAGCTCGAGCGCCGGGGCCTGATCAAGCGCGACCCCAGCAAGTCCCGCACCGTCCAGCTCGTCCAGGACGTCGAGGTCGACAAGCAGCGGCGCAACGCCGTTTCGGTCCCCGTCATCGGCAACGTCGCCGCAGGGGCCCCGATCCTCGCCGAGCAGAACATCGAAGACCACTTCCTGCTTTCGCCCGAGATGGCCCAGGAGGGCAATTTCCTGCTCCGGGTCCGAGGCGAAAGCATGATCAACGCCGGCATCCTGGACGGCGACATGGTCCTCGTTAGGCCCCAGCAGGAGGCGCCCAACGGCTCGATCGTCGTCGCCCTGGTCGACGGAGACGCCACCGTCAAGCGCTTCGAGCGCGGCAACGGCCACGTCAAGCTGATCGCCGAAAACCCCGCCTACGAGCCGATCGTGACCAGCAACGTGAGCCTGGTCGGCGTCGTCCGCGGCGTAATCAGACTCTTCCGGTGATCTCGGCGTAGGACTCGAAGCGTCGCGCCGCGTGCCGGGGCACCCAGCCCCAAGCGCGCGTGCCCCCTTCAACGTACTCGGTGCGGTCGACCCCGCCGATCCTCCGCAGCTCCGCCAGCACGCCCTCACGCCCATACGGGACGAGGAGCTCGACCTTCACGACCTCGCCTCGGCTGGCCTGGTCGATCGCCTCGAGCAACGCCGGGAAGCCAGACCGGTTCACCGCTGAGATGGCCACCGCCCCCGGGTAGCGCGCGCTGATCGCCCCCACGGCGCGTCGCCGCGCGGCCGGGCCGAGCAGGTCGACCTTGTTCAGGGCGACTACTCGCGGCTTGGCGGCGGCGTCCAGGTCCTGGAGCACCTCCTCGACCGTCTCCGCCTGCTCAGCCGCCGTCGGCGAGCTCGCGTCGACAACATGGATGATCAGGTCGGCTTCCGTCACCTCCTCCAGCGTGGCCCGGAAGGCGGCGACGAGGTCCGTCGGCAGCTTCTGGATGAAGCCCACGGTGTCGGTGAGGAGCAGCCCGCGACCAGTCGGG
>Ga0207646_10007129_pt1 | contig 11431 bp, 7 predicted proteins | sample KBSK5502metaG_FD_184343 | JGI IMG/M metagenome (GOLD analysis project Ga0207646, IMG submission 184343) | Corn, switchgrass and miscanthus rhizosphere microbial communities from Kellogg Biological Station, Michigan, USA - KBS K5-50-2 metaG... | ecosystem: Host-associated > Plants > Roots >...
TCGCGGACCCGTGGGCGTCTGCGCGATCGTCTCCTTGACGGCCGACACCTCGTTCTTAGCCTGCTCCATTTCGTTCTCGATCGTCCTCTTTAAGTCATCCGAGGCCCGCTTGAACTCGCCCAGCCCTTTGCCGATCGATTTTCCGATCTCCGGCAGCTTCTTGGGCCCGAATACCAGCAGCGCCACGATGAAAATCAAGATCAATTCGGGCATGCCGATGGAGCCGAACATGTTTCCTCCAGAGTCAGCTGGATTCTACGCCCGATGTGCCGCGCGGCGGACGAATCCCTCTACGACTTTCGGCGCGGCCGTGTCAAAATGCAGCTTCCCCTGGAGAGGAGGATCTCTTGACCCAGCCCCGCTCCCGATTTCTGATCGCCCTCGCGCTGCTGGCCGCCGCGACTCTCGTGGGAGGGGCAGTGGGCGGCAAGCTTCTGGCCTCCCCGGAGCGCGAGACTCCGTCCTTAGACGAGTACGCCGACATCCTGACGACGCTGGCGGAATGGGCGCCCGAAACGATGGGTCCAGAGAAGTTCGTCTACGCCTCAATCCACGGCATGCTGGCCCGGCTCGACCCCCATACAGCGTTCCTCGAACCGGACGATTATGCGGCGATGAGAGAGAAGCAGGCGGGGTCCTTCTTCGGGCTCGGCATCCAGATCCAGAAGCGGATGGGCCGCATCACCGTCATTGCCCCGATGGAGGGCACTCCCGCCTACAAGATGGGGGTGCGGGCCGGCGACATCATTACCGCGATCGAAGACCAGGAGATCAAGGAAGACGCCTCGACCGACGAGGTGGTCAAGAAGCTGCGCGGGCCGAAGGGGACGCAGGTCACGATCACGATCCGGCGGCCTGGCCTCGACGAGCCGATCCGAATGACGATCACTCGCGCGGAGATTCCGACTCTCTCGGTTCCCTATGCCTTCCTCATCGGGCCGGAGACGGGCTACATCTTGCTGCGCGACTTCACGCACACGTCCAGCCGCGAGTTGGTTGCGGCCATCGACAAGCTCGAGAAGCAGGGGATGAAGCGGCTGATGCTCGATCTGCGCGGCAATCCGGGAGGAGTGCTCGATCAGGCCGTGGACGTGGCGGACATCTTTTTGACAAAGGGCTCCAAGGTCGTCTACACCCGCGGGCGCACGACCTCTTCCGCTCAGGACTTCTATGCGCCGGGCGAAGGCATGCATCTCGACCGGCCGCTCGTCGTGCTGATCAATCGCGGCTCGGCCTCGGCCTCCGAGATCGTCGCGGGGGCGATTCAGGACCACGACCGCGGGCTTCTGGTCGGGCAGCGCAGCTGGGGTAAGGGACTGGTTCAGAGTGTCTACACGCTTCCGTACGGCGCCGGTCTCGCGCTGACTACCGCACGGTACTACACGCCGTCCGGACGCTGGATTCAGCGCGATTTTTCCGACCTGCTCGCGTACGTGAACCCGACCGATCCGGACGCTCCGGACGCGGCGAAGAATGGCGAGGAATCGCGCAAGACGGGTCAACCCTTCTACACCGACGCCGGACGGGTCGTCTACGCCGCCGGCGGGATCACGCCGGATGTCTTGGTCAAGAACAACTTTGGCGACTCGAAGCTCTTAAGCCAGCTCCTGGGACGCAACATTCTCTTCAATTTCGCCGTCGACTGGCTGAGCCATCACCCGCAGATCCCGCAAGAAATCACAGTGACCCCCGCTCTGCGGGACGAGCTCTTCCGGTTCGCCCAGAAGGCCGGGTATTCGACCGCCGAGGAGCTGCAGCGCCAGTACAACGAGGACCCCAACCGCAACCTGGTCGACCTCGCCCTGCGCGTGGAGGTCGCCAACTCGAAGTTCGGGCTGGAAGCCGGCCGGCGCGTTCAGGTCAGCGGCGACCAGCAGGTCCAGAAGGGACTGGCGATGTTCGACGAGGCGGCGCGGATCGCGGCGTTGCCAAAGAAGCAAAGCCCTTCTCGCGCGTCGAAGTCCGGGGTCTAGCCGTCGCTACCGATTGCTCGGGACCTGCGCCTGACGGCGCACCGGCCCGCGGCGCGGCCGGATGCGGCCTCGACCGCGCGCCTGGTCCCTCGCGCGCTCTCGCTCCCGAGTTTTCGCATCGCGAGGAGTCTCCCGAGCGGAGCGAGGGAGGAGCCTCGCGATGCGGGAGCCCGCAGCGATCGCGCACCAGCGCGAAGCGCGAAGGGCGACGTGGGATGCGGGAGCCCGCAGCGATCGCGCACCAGCGCGACGCGCGAGGGCGACGTGTGCGGGAACGTTAGACTTGACCTCATGAGGGATTCCCACGGCTGGGCCGAGATCGACGAGGCGCGTAAGAGAGAGATCCTCGAGGCGATCCGCTCGGGGAAAGCCACCCGCGGGCCCGCCCACGCCGAGATCGACATTACCGACCGCTGCAACGTGGCTTGCTACTTCTGCAACCAGCAGGACGTCCGCACCAAACAACAGATCTCCTACGAGCACCTGGTCCGGCTGATCGACGAGCTCGCCGAGAACGGATTGAAGTCGGTCCGTCTCTCCGGCGGCGGCGATCCCCTCGCGCACCGCGACTTCGGGCGTGTGCTCGATCATCTCCATGAGCGCGGAATCGTGGTCGACAACCTCACGACCAACGCGGCCCTGCTCACTCCTGAGATCGCCCGGCGCCTGACGGAATACCGGGCGCGGGAGGTCGTCGTCTCCTTGAATGCTGTCGAACCGGCCGATTACGCGCGGATGATGCAGGTTGTCCCCGCCGTCTTCGATCGCGTGCTCGCGAACATCCGCGGTCTGGTGGCGGCGCGGGGGGCTTCTCCTTTTCCCGCGGTGGTCGTCCAGTTCCTGCTCGACCGTCAGAACTTCCGGCAGCTCGTTCGCATGTACGAGCTCGGCCGGTCGCTTTCCCCCGATCGGATCGCGGTCAACCTCGTCCTGAACATCCCGGGGCAACGGTTCGATCCGTCCCTCCTTCTCCGGCTCGAAGACGGGGATCAGCTCCGACCCCTCTTCGAAGACATCCTGCGCCGGGACCGCGAGGCCGCGCTTCTCCAGATGTACTTCCCGATCCACGAATGGAACGCGATGATTGCGGCGATCAAATCGGACCAGGACCATCCGGCCGAGTCTCCGCTCTTCCCTACCGCCTCGAGCTTTCAGGAGAAGAACGGCCAGTGCTTCTTCGGCTGGTACACCGCCACGATCCGGGGAAACGGCGACCTCTATCCCTGCTGCCTGCTGATGCTTCCCGACTACGCTCCTCTCGGAAACGCCTTGAACGGCCGGTTCGTGGATCACTGGAACGGACCCGCCTTCGGCCGGCTGCGGGAGGAGCAGCGGGAGGCGCTCATCGCCGGCGACGGCGCCGGCTTCGACCCCGAGCGGCACCGGGTGATCCGGCGCCAGTGCGTCGAGCCGGGGGCCTGCTGGTTGAAGAACATCTACTTCCGCGGGGACGAGAAGTTCTACGGCGAGCTCGGCCGAACACTGGAAGATCTCCGACGTCACCCCGGGCTCAAGACACGGGCGTGGAACTGGAAGGAGCGCGCCGGCCTCTCCTTAAAGAGGAACGCTCGGCGATCCTTGCCCGCAGGAACTCTTCTCGGGGATCTCGCACGCCGGCTACAGCGGGGGCTGAGAGTGAAGGCCTGAGGTCTAAGGTTTGACGCGACGCCAAGAAAAAGCCCGCCGTGCGGCGGGCTTTACTTTAGACCTTCGCCTTTGGACTTCTATTGCCGGATCGTCACGTTGTTCTGAACGACGAATTTTTTCCGGCCAATCTCGGTCCGGATGTGCCCTGCAACACCGTCCCAGACATAGACGACCACCTCGTGCTCGCCGTCGGTCAATTTCGTCGTGTCGTAGAAGAAAAGGAAGCCGACGAATGCCGTGTTGACGCGCGGATCGGTTGCCGGCACGTCCGGGCGGAACAGGCTGTTGTTCGTCCGGGCGACGACCTGGCCGTCAATGTCGATCTCGATGCCGTCGACAACGCCCCCGGTCGTCCGGATGCCGTCGAAGTCGAAGGCCCATCCGAAGATCGGCAGGATTCCGTTCACGAACTGATAGACGCCCGGGATGTCGATGAAGCCGATCGCGGGACGATCGTTGGTGGAGATGTCGCAGACGACATCGACCGACATCGCACCGATCTGGACCACGGTCGCCGCGTCGTCGCCGACTCGGATGGCGAGCGTGTGTTTGCCGCCCACCACCTCGCCGACGATGACCGATCCCGTGACGCTAGGGATCACGACGGCAAAGAGGCCGTTGCTCGGGTCGCGCACGAGCGAGAAGATGAAGTTGAAGCCCGCGTTGTCAGCATTGACGTATCCAGGGAAGAGCCGCGCGACATCGGGGCGATTGATCCCATAGCAATTCGTCGGCGTTCCCCCCACGAGCACGCAGTCGCGCCGGGTGTTGGCGATGATCGCCCCGTCGATCAGCAGCTCGACGTACGCGACCTGGCCCTTGTCGAGGCGCGCACCGGTATCGAGCGCCCAGCCGTTGACGATATTCGGGATGAGACCGGGGAATCCGGGCGTTGGAGGACCGGGCGTGCAGGGGGACGGGCAGGGCCCGGGACCCGGAGGAGGCGCCTGAACGAAGGTCCCGGAGCACAGGAGCGAGGCCTTATCCAGAGGGAAGTCTATGCGCCCAAACGGAGCGAGATTCGAGCCGTTGTTCTCGATCTGCACTGTCCGCGTCCCAATGAGCGCGGAGAGCCCGCGGTTATCCGTCGCCCGGACGGAAAAAATGTGGATGCCGTTCAAGAAACGGGTCGTGTCGACGTTCGCGATGAATCCGGAATAGAGGGACCGCGGCGCCGGGCCCGGGAAGTCGGGAAAGGCTGCGTAGACGTCGGGCCGCGGAGACCCGAAGACCGCCGTCCCGGGCCTGCCCCGTCCGACCGCTCCGGCCACGATCTGGCCGTCAACGAGGAAGTCGAGATGATCGATGTCCTCGTCGTCGAGCGCCCATCCCGCGATCGGGAAAGAGCCGCTGGCCCCCTCCACGACACTTCCGCTCGGGATGTCGATGAAGCCGAAGGGAGCCTGATTGATCGTATTGTCTACGTTGACTGTCACCGGACCGAGGAAGGTGACGGCGCCTGAGGATTCGGTCACGCGGACCGTGACGGAGTGGAGTCCGCTGGCGTAGTTCCGAGCGAGAAAGGCGGAGAGGAAGCCGGGCCGGCTCGTCGGGCTGCCGATATAGGTCGGGAAGACTTCCAGCACATCGGCCCGCGGGATGTTCAGATCGGCGCGGTTGACCACCACACCGTCGACGAGGATCTCGATCTTGTCGATCGGGTTGAAGTCCAGAACGAAGCCGGAGACGCGTACGACGCCGGACACCCTCTGATTTACCGTGGGCGTATCGATCGCCCCGATGACGTCGGCATTTGCCGATGCAGCGAACAGCCACCCCAGGCCAAGGAGAAGGGCCAGAGACGAGGGCGCCTTCCTGGACATGCGATCCTCCCCGAAAATTTAAGAAAAGAATGTGGAAATTGCGATGGAAAGTCAAGCGGCGTCTCACCTTAGCCTCATTTTTTTAGGCAAAACATCACGGAGGTGCTAAAAAGGGCTGGAAAATCCCGAAAAGCCATGAAATTGAAGTCCCACGCCGGCAAGATCGCGATTTCTCTTGGGTTGACGGCTGTCTTGCTGTTCTTCTTCTTCAAGGGGATCGACGCGGGCGAACTGAAAGTTCACATTCTTTCCGCCTCCCCGCAGTGGCTGGGGATAAGCCTGATCCTGGGTGTCGGGACCTTCCTTTTGCGCGCCATCCGCTGGACCTGGTTCTTACGCCCGATCGCGCGCGTTCCCATCTTCCCGGCATTTCGAGCAACGGCCATCGGCTTCGCCGCCAATAACCTGCCGGGAAAAGTGGGAGAGGTCCTGCGCCCCGCGATACTGGCTCGATCGGAAAAGCTTCCTTTCTCGCCGCTGCTCGCCTCGGTCGCGCTCGAGCGCGTCTTCGACGGAGCGTCGGTGATCTTCTTCCTCCTCCTCGCCCTCTGGCTCGAGCCGGCCCGCCGGGGCTCGCTCGGCTTGATCGGCATTCTTCCGGCGGCGGCGCTGGTGGGACTGATCCTGGTGATGCTGTTCGCAGTCTTTCGACGCGCAGCCACCGAACGATTCTTCGAGAAGATCTGGCGGCGGCTTCCCGCGAGAATCCAGCCCAGAGTCGAGACGTTCGCCGTCACGTTCATCGATGGGCTGGCGTCGTTGAAGAGCCCTCCCCTGCTCGCGGCCATCACGGCGGGTTCCCTGGCAATGTGGTTGGTGATCAACCTGCAGATCTACAGCGTGCTGCGCGCCTTCCGGCTCGATCTTCCCCTTTCGGCGGCTTACGTCGTGACGGCGGCAGCGGTGCTGGGCCTGGCCGTGCCGACTCCAGGTGGTTTGGGCTCTTATCAGGCCGCGGTCGCCGAAACGCTCAAGAGAGTCTTCGCGGTCGGCGAATACGCCGCAAAAGGCGTGGCCATCGTTGCGTGGCTCACGTCGTTCGTGTTGATCACCGGAATCGGTGTGGGCCTTCTCCTCTTCTCCGGGAAAGAGAGGGCGCTCGCGCGCGCCGCCGAAAAACTCGCCGAAAGCCGGGAAACGTAAAACGGAAAACGGAAAACAACGGGGGGAGAGAAGCCTCGTGCGCGCGGAAGTCGGTAGACGGAAGGCGAAAGACAGGCGAAGATATGGAAGATATGGTCGTGTCACTCGTTTCCCGTTTCCCCTTTCCCGTTTCGCGTCGCGTATGAAGTGTCCCTTCTGCGGCGCTGGGGACGACCGTGTCGTCGATTCGCGCGAGAGCCGCGAGGGAGAGGTGATACGCCGTCGGCGAGAGTGCGTCGCCTGCGGGCGGCGCTTTACTTCCTACGAGACCATCGAGGAGATCCCCTACATGGCGGTCAAGAAGGACGGCCGGCGGGAAAACTTCGACCGCAAGAAGCTCTATGCGGGATTGGCGAAAGCCTGCGAGAAGAGGCCGGTGCCCACGGCCCGGCTCGACGCGATCGTGGACGAGATCGAGGGGAGACTCCATGACAGCGAGGAGCGGGAGATACCTACGACTCAGATCGGCGCCCTCGTGATGGACCGCCTGCGGGAGCTCGACAAGGTCGCCTATGTTCGTTTCGCCTCGGTGTACCGGAAGTTCGAGGATGTGGACGAGTTTCTGTTGGAGCTGAAGAACTTAATCGGACGCGCGGAGACGAAGGTATGACCAGGAACGGTAGACGGGAGACGAGAGACGGGAGACGGGAACGCGAGATGAGCAATCGTCTTCCGTCTTCCGTCTGCCGTCTCCCGAGGTTCTTCCAGTGAAACGCACCGCTAAACTGTACGGACCGATGGTCGAGCTCTCGAGGCTGCAGAGCGAGCTGAACCGCCTCTTCGCCACCTTCGTCGAAGCCAATCGAGGTGTGGGCGCGACGGCCTCCGCTTGGGACCCGAGCGTGGACGTCCTGGATGATGGCGAGATGATTCGCGTCTTGATCGAGCTGCCCGGCGTCGAGGCCTCGGATGTGCGTGTGACCATCCGCGGGCGCGTGCTGACCGTCAAGGGGCAGAAGAAAGGGCGTATCCGGACGCGCGAGGGCCTTCGCTTCTTTTGCATGGAGCGATACTTCGGTGGTTTCGTGAAATCCGTTCCGTTGCCGCGTCCGGTGAACACGCACCAGGCGCGCTCGAGGCTCAAGGACGGGCTGCTGGAAGTGATTCTGCCGCGCGTGCCCGACCAGCGGGAAAAGGAATACGAGGTGTCCGTGAAAGGCGAGGAGGAATGAGCTATCAGCTCTCAGCTTTCAGCTCTCAGCTGGAGACCGGAAACGCGGCGCTATCGCCAGGCAGAACCCGAGGCGGGAGACTCGGGGCTGAAGGCTGATAGCTGACAGCTGATAGCTTTCAACCATGGCCGAAACGGAAGAGAAAGAGATCGTCACCGAACGGGAGCCGGATCTTCCGATCCCGGACATCCTCCCCGTCTTGCCCCTCAAAGACGTGGTGGTCTTCCCCTTCATCATCCTGCCCCTTTCCGTCTCGCGGGAGAAGTCGATCCTCGCGGTTGACGCGGCCCTGGCCGAGCAGCGAATCATCATGCTGATCGCCCAGAAGGACGCCTCCAACGAAACGCCTCATCCTGACGACCTCTATACCGTCGGCACTGTGGTTGCGATCATGCGGATGCTCAAGCTCCCCGACGGGCGCATCCGGCTTCTCGTTCAGGGCCTGACGCGTGCGCGCGTGGATTCCTTTCTCGCTGAGGAGCCATATCTCAAGGCCAAGATCACGCGGCTGGAAGAGAAAGAGATTCCGAAGGAGCTGCCTCCCGAGCACGAGGCGCTTCTGCGCAGCGTCAAACAAAATCTCGAGAAGTCCGTCTCCCTCGGCAAGAACATCTCTCCCGAAGTGATGGTGATCGCGGCCAACCTCGACGACCCCGCTCGACTGGCAGACCTGGCGGCCTCCAACCTCGATCTGAAGCTCGAGGAAGCCCAGAAGGTGCTCGAATCGACCGATCCGATAGACCGGCTCCGCCACGTCAACGAAAGCCTGGCCAAAGAGATCACGGTCTTGACGATGCAGCAGGAGATCTCCACGCAGGCCCGCGGCGAGATGGATCGCTCGCAGCGCGAGTATTACCTTCGCCAGCAGTTGCGAGCGATCCAGCAGGAGCTCGGCGAGGGTGAGGAGATCAACGAGGAGCTCGCTCACTACCGGCAGCTCATCACCGAGCGGAAAATCCCCGGCGAGGCGGCGACGGAGGTCGAGAAGCAGATCAAGCGTCTGGAGCGCAGCCACCCCGACTCCGCCGAAACGGCGATCATCCGAACCTACCTCGACTGGATGACGGGCCTGCCCTGGGGGGTTCTGTCGTCGGACTCGGAGGACATCGACCGCGCCCGCCAAATTCTCGACGAGGACCACTACGACATCGAGAAGGTCAAGGAACGCATCCTCGAGTTCCTCGCCGTCCATGCGCTGAAGAAGACATTGAAGGGTCCGATCCTCTGCTTCGTGGGCCCACCGGGCGTGGGGAAAACTTCGCTGGGACGCTCGATCGCGCGGGCCCTCGACCGCAAGTTCGTACGGCTCTCACTGGGCGGCGTGCGAGACGAAGCCGAGATCCGCGGACACCGCCGCACCTACGTCGGGGCCATGCCGGGCCGCATCGTTCAAGGAATTCATCAGGCGGCCACCTCCAACCCCGTCTTCATGCTCGACGAGATCGACAAGATCGGAGCCGACTACCGGGGCGACCCGAGCTCGGCGCTGCTCGAGGTGCTCGACCCGGAGCAGAATTTTTCTTTCCGGGATCACTATCTCAATGTTCCTTACGATCTCTCGCGCGTGCTCTTCATCGCGACGGCGAACATCCTCGACCCGATCCAGCCGGCTTTCCTCGATCGAATGGAGGTCATCCGTCTCTCCGGATACACCCTCGAGGAGAAGCGGGCGATCGCCCGCCGGCATCTGATTCCAAAACAGATGGAGGAAAACGGCGTCTCGGAGGCCAACCTCGAGTTCACTGACGGAGGCGTGGGCAAGATCATCGAGGCCTACACCCGGGAGGCCGGGCTGCGGAATCTCGAGCGGGAGATCGGCGCCATCTGCCGGAAAGTCGCCGTGTCCGTCGCGAAGGGAAAGTCTCGCCGCTACCGAATCACAGGGGCCTCCATCGAGAAGATGCTCGGCCCGGTCAAGCACTTCGCCGACGAGCTCCTGAAAAAGGACCAGGTCGGGGTCGCGACGGGCCTCGCCTGGACCTCGACCGGCGGCGACATTCTCTTTGTCGAGGCACTCGCCGTCCGGGGTAAGGGAGTCCTGCGCCTGACCGGCCAACTGGGTGATGTCATGAAGGAGTCCGCGCAGGCGGCAATGTCCTACGCGCGAGCGCGAGCGCGGGAGCTGGGGATCTCGGACGATTTCTTCGAGACCCACGATGTCCACGTCCACGTGCCCGAAGGCTCGATTCCGAAGGACGGACCATCAGCCGGAATCACGATGGCATCTGCGATGATCTCCGCCTTCACCCACCGACTCGTGCGCCGTGACGTGGCGATGACGGGGGAGATCACGCTTCGAGGCGAAGTGCTCCCCATCGGAGGAGTCAAGGAGAAGGTCTTGGCGGCGCGGCAGGCCCGGATCAAGACGATTGTGTTGCCCCGACTGAACCGCCGTGACGTGCTCCAGATCTCTTCCCGGATGGTGCATGACCTGACATTCCGCTACGTCGAGACCGTTCAGGAAGTGATCGACGTCGCGCTCTTGCCGGCGACAGAGGTCTCCCTCGCCGAGACCTCCACCCCGCCGGTGGCGCCGCCTCCCAGAGAAATCGCCGTCGCGCCTTCGAGACGACAGACGCCGGTGAGGCCCTGAGGAAGGTGGTAGGTCGTAGGTGATAGGTGGTAGGGAGGAAACGATCCTTTGTTCCCTACCACCTACCGCCTAACACCTAACACCTTTCTCCGAAATAATCCCGTCCCGTGAAGGGGGAGGACCGCTTCGTCGAGAAGCTTCGAGCTTTGCTCCCCCCCTCGGAGCGCGTGCGGATCGGTCCGGGGGATGACGCGGCGGTCGTCGCGGCGTCCGGGAGCGATCTCGTTTTGACGACGGATCTCCTCGTCGAGAACGTCGACTTCCTTCCTGAGGAAGACCCGGAGGCCATCGGACGGCGCGCGCTCGCTATCAATCTCTCGGACCTGGCAGCGATGGGAGCGCGGCCCGAATTCTTCTTGCTCTCGATCGCTTTCCGGCCCGAACGGGGCGAAGAGTTTCCACTCGCCGTCGCGCGCGGCGCCTTGACGCGCGCCGAGCCGCTCGGCCTCGATCTGGTCGGAGGAGATCTCTCGGCCGCGGAAGAAACAGTCGTCTGCGTTCTGCTCGGAGGCCGCGCCGAAGGCGAGCTGATGACCCGAGCGGGCGCAAAGCCGGGGGACCTGCTCTTTCTCTCGGGTTGGCCGGGGCGGGCCGCCGCAGGGTTGCGCCTGGCTCGGCGGCGCGGGAGAGCCTTCGATTCGGTCTCGTCGCCGGTGTCGACGGCTCTTTCCCCGGAAGAAGAACAGGAGCTTCTGTCCGCCTATCGGGATCCGGAACCTCGGCTGACGCTCGGACTCTTTCTCGGGCGCGAGAGAATCGCCCACGCGGCCATCGACGTCTCCGATGGTCTCGGCATCGACGCTTCTCGCCTTGCGCGCGGCTCCCAGGTTCGCGTCGTCCTGGAGCAGGAGAGGATCCCGATCTCCCGAGCGGTCGCTTCCCTCGCCAACGCCGAGGCGGAAGACGTCATGGAGTGGAGCCTCTCCGGCGGCGACGACTACGAGCTCCTCTTCGCCGCGCCCCCGATCTTCGCCCCGCGGCTCGAAGAGGGCCGCGCCGACTGGGGAGTGCCGGTCACCCGCGTCGGATGGATCGAGCAAGGGTCCGGAACGGTCCTCCGAGGACCTGACGGCGAGGTGG
>Ga0207646_10007135_pt1 | contig 11428 bp, 10 predicted proteins | sample KBSK5502metaG_FD_184343 | JGI IMG/M metagenome (GOLD analysis project Ga0207646, IMG submission 184343) | Corn, switchgrass and miscanthus rhizosphere microbial communities from Kellogg Biological Station, Michigan, USA - KBS K5-50-2 metaG... | ecosystem: Host-associated > Plants > Roots >...
GTGACGCACCGTGTGCAGATAGGCCTCCGTCGTGCCCTCGGCTTTCCCTGAGAGAAACTGCTCATACTCGCCTACAAGGGCATGAACTTCCTCAACGGCATCATCTTCTGGAGATGGCATGGCTCATTTCTCCTCCACAATAATGTTGTTACCCGTTTGACGGTTTCCTGTTCTGAAAGTTGGGGCATGCTGAAGACCACATCCAGGCCGCGCACCCGTGAGCGACATGCCCATGTGGCAAGAGAAGGCTTGAGCTTGTCCTCCCATGTGAGGTGTGTAGATGTGAGCATGGCGCCAGACCCGTGATTTGGAACGATCCTGCTCTTGGTTCTCGCTGCACATTGATCTTCTACCAGGACATCTGCTATCATAGACGCAAGGAGTTGGAGCAGTGGTATGGGTGCTCTTGTCACCCCCATACCACCTCACACACGCGTTGACCCGCTCGGAGTGCACCATCCCTATTCTAGTGTACAGGTATCTCCTGGGGAAGTCACTAGACATCATACGACAATCGAAAAAGCTTGACAATAAGTGACAATAGGAGTACACTGGAGGCATTAAGAACCTTTGTTCTCATAAGGAGCATCACCAGATGGGACAGGCGACCCGCACGACGAAACTGCTCCTTGACCTGGGCGAACGCACGCAAGGGGGAGCCAATAGTGAGAAACGAGCGGCCCTGCATACCACTGAAGAGGTGCTCAATCGGGCTCGCGCCTTCTACATCGACTTTTTCCTGGCGCATGCCCAGAAGCTTGCCGAGCGCGTCCCCTACTACTCGGAGAAGCACCTGCAGATGCGTGAGCGCCTCATCTCCGCCAATGAACTGCTCACCTGGGCCGAAGCCTGCACGGTCGAAACCCGTGAGCATCAAGAGCCCTGGGAAGGCTGGAACTTCACCGAGCGCTTCCCCGCTATGCCCTTCATCTACCGCCGAAGTGTGATCAAAGATGCCATTGGCAAGGTGCGGTCCTATCTCTCGAATGTGGCAAACTGGAAGCAGTCGGGCAAGAAAAAGGGCCGGCCAGGACTGCCCGGGGCCAGGGATCATCCCACGCTCTACCAGGGGACTTGCTCCCTGCAATTGGAAAGCCGCGACCTGCGCGCCCGGTTTGTGCAGCTCAAGGTCTACGATGGACAGGAATGGCGCTGGGTGAACTACCCGGTGAAGTGCAGCCGCTACTTCCAGCAGCGCCTCAGCTCAGAGGCGTGGGAGCGCAAAAGCCCCATCCTGTTGCTGCGTGCGCACTCAGCTGAATTACATTTCCCGCAGACCAAAGAGATCGCAGCCAAAAAGGTGAAGGAAAGCAAGCTCGATCCCGATCTGGTGACGGTTGCCGTCGACTTGAATGTCAAAAATCTCGCCGTGATCACCGTCAGGCAGCACAGCACGATCATCGAAACCGTCTTCATCACGGATCATGGACTCGATCAGCAGCGCTATCGCCATCTCAAGCGCATCGCGAAAAAGCAGTGGCAGTCGGGCAAGCCGGTGAGAGGCGAGCACAGTTCGAAGCAACTCTGGCAGCATGTGCGCCGCATGAACGAGGATGCCGCCCACAAGGTTGCGCGCAGCATTGCCAACGTGTGCGCCAGGTATCCTGGCTGTGTGCTGCTCTTTGAGCGCTTGCGCAAGATCCGCGCCAAAGGGGCAAGCAAGTCGCGGCGCACGAACCGCAAACAGGCCAACCAGCTGCGTGGCACGATCAATCAGCAAGCCCGTGAGAAAGCCTTTGTCGCAGGGGTCGTGACCGTCGAAGTCAACCCGCATGGCACCAGCCAACAGTGCTCGCGATGCGGCCTCAAGGGGGAGAGGTTCTCTTTCCGTGAGGGCAAGCGCATCAAAGAGCCCTGGGGCAAGCTGTTCTGGTGCCCACATTGCCGCTACGAGGCCCATGCGGATTGGAACGGCAGCGTGAATGTGCATCATAGCTTTTTCTACGAATTGCACTGGCAGCCTCGCCTGAACAAGCAGGCGTGAGCAGGCCAGCACCGCCCTGTCCGGCTACAGGTCGGATGGGAGAAGCCTGTCAGAGGGACACCCCGCCAAAGACTGGCAGGCCAGGCCGGTCGCATCGCGACACGCAATGTGGTACGGCTATCGTTGGTCCAAAGGGAGTGCGTTCCAGCCCGAATGCTCTCGAGGACATGACCTGATCCGATAGCTTCCTGGAATGCGGCAGGAACGCCGGGACTGCTGGACTGGATCAGGGCGGCGAGAACGCTGTGCCCAGGTTTGTCAAAGAATTTGGGCTTCAGTTGATACCACATGTCACTTCACCTTGCTGTACATCACTGTATTCCTGCAGGTCACGCAAGGAGCGCATGCCGATGAGAATCCATATCTACGGAGAGCGAGACTATGCCTATGGTCAAGCCAGGTCACGCTTGCGCACAGCGATGAATCTCACGCAAGTGGAACTGGCTCAGGTCCTCGGGGTCTCACGGGGAGCGGTGCTGGGCTGGGAGGGAGGCATCAATTATCCCAAAGCCACAAGCCTCAAGCGCTTCATTGCGCTGTGTGTGCAGCAGCAGGCCGAGAAAATAGGGCTCACGTTCCCAGAGGGGAACGAATAACTAATGTGGTGCTGAATGCCAGCATCACTATAAAACTGAAGATAGTTCATACTCAATGAGTCGTTAAGATTTTTACGATGCGTTTGGCTCTACAGCTCCACCTTTTTTTGCTGACTCTACTTTGCTGATGTATACTAAACAAAATTGCGGGTGCTCAACATTATCATATGCACCTTCACAGAAAGGACATCCTCTCTTTCTGACACCTTGAGAAAGGGACGCACACGTCAATGACAAGCAAAGCAGAGCAACTGGCCGCAGAAATCGAACGCATCAAAAAGGGCGGAGCCGAAAAATACCACGAGCGCAATCGCGCACAAAACAAGCTCTTTGCGCGCGATCGCCTCAAACTCCTGCTCGACGACGGCAAAATAGAGTTTGAAGATGGCATGTTTGCGGAAAACCAGAATCCCGAATTGCCGGCCGATGCCGTCATCACCGGCGTTGGACGCATCGATGGCCGCCCGGTCGCTTTCAGCGCCTCGGACTCGACCGTCAAAGCCGGGTCAGCAGGCGAGAAGTCCGTCCAAAAAAATCTGCGTATCCAGGAGCTGGCGATGCAGATGCGCATTCCCATGTTCTACCTGATCGACTCCGCGGGCGCACGCATTACCGACCAGGTACGGCTCTTCCCCGGACGCAACCAGGGCGGGCGTACCTTCTATAACCAGATCAAAATGTCCGGCGTGGTGCCACAAATCGCTATCATGTTTGGCCCTTCACCCGCGGGCGCAGCCTACACCCCGGCTTTTGCCGACATCGCTATCATGGTTGATGGCAATGCCAGCGCCTACCTTGGGTCCCCGCGCATGGCCGAGATGGTCACACGCGAAAAGGTCACGCTCGAAGAGATGGGCGGCGCGCGCATGCACTGTACCGTCTCGGGCCTCGGCGACTTCCTGGCGGAAAGCGAGGAGGACGCAATTCGTATAGCCAAGGGTTATTTCCGCTACATGCCGCAAAACTACCTTGGCAAGTCCGCTGATGCCGAGCCGGTACCCCCGGCCAGTGATCGCCCCCTGCAGGATATCGTACCGGAAGCGCAGAACAAACCTTTCAACATGTATGATTTTATCGACTCGCTGGTAGACGGTGGCAGCTTCTTCGAAGTCAAGAAACTCTTTGCTCCAGAACTGATCACCGGCTTTGCCCGCCTGGCTGGACGCGCCGTCGGCATCGTTGCCAACCAGCCGCGCGTCAAAGGCGGCGTGCTCTTCACGGACTCGTCGGACAAGGGCACGCGCTTCGTCAACACCTGCAACGCCTTCAATATTCCCCTGCTCTTCCTCGCTGATGTCTCGGGCTTCATGATCGGTTCAGCCGTAGAACGCGCGGGCATCATTCGTCACGGAGCCAAGTTCATTGCCGCCGTGTCGCAAGCGGTTGTGCCAAAAATCTCGGTCGTTGTGCGAAAAGACTATGGCGCGGGCCTCTACGCCATGGCGGGTCCGGCCTTCGGCACCGATGCCGTGATTGCTCTACCCACGGCGCAGATTGCCGTCATGGGCCCCGAAGCCGCCATCAATGCTGTCTATGCCAACCAGATCGCCGAAATGCCCGAGGACCAGCGTGAGTCGTTCCGCAAGATGATGGAGGCCAGGTATGCCGAGGACATTGACATCTTCCTCCTCGCCTCTGAATTGATCGTAGATACCATCACGCCCTTTGAATCCCTACGCGACGAACTGATTGCGCGCTACAGCGTCTACCAGACCAAGGAGGCCCGTTTCTCCGAGTGCCGCAACCCGATCTATCCCGTGTGATCTTTTCGTGAGAAAGCTACTGGCATATCCAGACAAATAACGCTTCAAGAAGCAGGCTCCGGCGAACCCGCTTCTTGTTTTCGCTCGATCATAAGCAATCCCCCGGCACGCTCTTCGTACCACACCCGGCTATTTCCTGCTAGATGCTCGATACACCACTGCCCCATCGCTTCAATCTTCTCGGGGGTGAACAGCTGCATATGCCCATAGGCTTGCTCCGGTATACCTGGCTCATATGGTACAGCGATGATAAGCCTGCGTGATGTGACCCTGAGCAGGTTCGCGAGAACTCGATACATCTCTGCTTCGTTGAAATGCTCCAGGATATGCAGAGCGACTACTGTATCGAAAGTCCCAAGCAGACCAAAGTCATCTGCAAGGAGATCTGCCTGGGTAAATTGCACGTTAGCAAGCTGGCGCTCCCGGGCAAGTCTGCGTACCAGCGGGAAAGAATCGGTCTGGATATCGATTCCAACAACATGCGAGAGTGCCGGAAATCGCTCAGCTATGAGCAGTGGTAAGAAACCAAACGAACAACCAGCATCAAGGAAACTCTCACCCACCCGCAATTCAAACACACGCCGGTAGACCTGGGCAAATGCGGCAATCGTTGAATCGGGCCGCGAAGCATCATTTCCTGCATTGAGCAGGTCGCGATACCGGCGTAAGGTGTTAGTGGCGTACAGAAGGAGCGCGCGTTGAGGATCGGACGGAAAGAGTGAACATACGACGGCTCCAAATATATCGCCAAAGTTTTGCGCATTCACCAGAAAGCCCAGGGGCTTCAACTCCTCCACAAAAGTGTGTCCGATATCAGCGTCGATCTCTTCAGGAGCAAACCGGTGCACCAGTATCGTTGTTGGCGCTTCCGCACGCGTACAGAGTAGGAAGTGAGGTGTCTCGCGAAACTCATAACCGCCCTCTGCAAAGCGTTGTTTCAGCAAAGTCCGGTTCGCACGATAGCCATTGATCCCAATGATTTTCCCCATGCTGAACGCGCGCTCTTGAATCGGTACTGCTACATGTTTGAGACGATGGGACGATGATAAGGCCTCGGTCATGGCTACTCCTGGAAAACTTCATAATTAAGAAGAGGTAAGCAGCTTTTTTGAAACTCCTCAACCTTTCGGCATTCGATTATAAACCGCTAACCAGTTTGTTGCAATCTCGATCTGGGCCTGCTGCAAAGGAATTGCTCCTGAACACATCTGGTCATGCAGGTAATTTTCGACCTGGTCTTTTTCGTGGAAGCCTGGCTTAGGACTGGCAGCCTCGGGCCAGAGATTCGCAATATTGTTTGAGCCACCCAGCTCTAGACTGACGAGGTGATCGACCTCGTACTGCCCAGGCGCATGCCTTGTTTTACCGTACTCGGCATATACCTGGTTCTTCTCGCTGGTTGGCACATTACGCACTGAACGTGCATATCCCGACTGGCAAATGGCGTTTTTTGTTGCAGTCGCGAAGATAGCCCCGGGCGTGCAGGCGGAATCAGGGAGGCCGTCATGAGCAACGCACCCCGATGTCTTGGTTTGCACCCCCCAATGCGGCTTAGCACTTGATGTGCTGCCTGGCGTGCCACTCGGAGCAGTTTTCGTTGTGCTTAACGAACATCCGCTGAGCATTAGCGATAAAACTGCGATCGCTGCCACGTATTTCTTCATGACTGCTCTCCTTTTGATTGAACCTCTTAATCGGACTGCAACACAAGCCAGCAATCGTCAAAGCTATGTGCTTTAAGATTGGCCTGCTCAATCCAATAATAGAGCATCCCGGCGTCGGCCCAACGCATGCTAGCATGCTCGTCAGAATCTACTTGCAGCAGTAATTGCCAGTTCATCGCCCCCTTCGATAGCTCAGGTATACGTGGATCGTTCGGGTCTCTCACCCCATGAGAGACAAGCTGGCACTGCGGGCGCATGTCATCCTGGATGGTATCCGGGAAACCCAGCAATCGATTATGTATCATAGCATGGTCGGCTGGACTGGGAAAAGTCGCGAGCAATTTCTCGTATTTCTTTTGCTCTGCTTCTGTCCAGTCAAAGTCTGGTATCTCAACCTGTGGTTGCTGGGAGAGCGTTATCTCGCTTGCAAAGCTGATGGAACACGCCTGAAATCTGCTCGCTGCCGGGAGCAGTGGAGGTGCGGGAGTACGTTGCAGCCTGGAGAGGTCATTGTCTCTGAAGATGACACGCCATGCGCCACGATTCGTGGGATCATCTCCAAAGGTTTGCTGTTGTGCATCGTAGAAAAACCAGAGCATTCCGCTCCCTGGCAGTTCCTGGTTTACATCATAATGGCGTACATCATCAAGATGAATTTGCGCGATGAAGGACTGAGGCAATCCTTGCCATTCCGGCCATGTAAGCCCAGATGGCAGATCAGGCGCTCCCCCAAGCTTCGATACTCCGATAGGCAAACTAGATTCAACGACAGCAGTAGTATAAAGTCGGATCGATGCACGCGCTAGCAGGTCAATGTCTTTTAGCAGGCGTGATAACCCTGCTTTAATGAATGCGGCCCGGACAGCGTCTTTGTCAATGCTCTCTGCCATCATTTTCTCCTCCTTTGTATCATTTCTTGATATGGTTCCTCTAGGCCTTTTCGATGTCACCAGTCGGTTGCGCATCAGTGGACGGAGAAGCAGCGGGTTGATCACCACCTCCTTTGTTTGCAGTAATATGTGTAGCGCAAAACACCGATTTTATCAAGTCAACAATTGACATGCAAGTATAAAAATATTGAAAAATGCATTTTTCTGTGAAATTCATGCACTAATAATAGAAAATTTGGAATAATTCCGCTTTTGAATGTTTTCTTTGCTGACTCTTGGGAGATCCTCTAGTAGCTAGTTCACCTACCTGTTGAGTATAGGGCGCGCTACTCCACGCTCTTCATTCGGGAATAAACGACTGCTCAAATAGCGTTATAATAGATAGAGAAAAACCACGGACCCCCCTTGCGATGCTATGGGGGGTCATGTATTCTATGGGGTGAGACGATGAATGAAGAGGAGATGCTGCATCGCATCGGCATGTTGGTGAATGAGCGACACGAACTGTTGCAAAAGGCTCAACGGTTTGAGCTAGAAGACGACCAGCGTGCACGCATCAAGGCTATTGCTACAGAGTTGGAGCAGGCCTGGGACACAGTGCGTCGCTATCGTGCACGACGAGCGAATGATGCTGCCAAAGCTGCGTAAGTAGGAAACGGTCATACGCTCAGCGACAATTAAATCATTAGCAGATAATACGGCGGTCAACACATAGTGTGTTGACCGCCGTTCTTACTGGCCTTTCCTTCCTGCTCAAGAAGTGCACTGAGGCAGGCTTTACGCCTCCAAATTTGACACTAGAAATGGCAGTTAAGCCGTTGAAAGCATGTGAAAATGTGGTAACATCTGAGAACAACGAAAAACTGCTCAAAGAAGCGGAGGGGCGGAAAAAAGATATGAGGAAGCATCTAGAGCAAACCCTGAAAGGGGCGTTTTAAGCAAGTGTCAAGCACCCATCTCGTTCTACGAGATGGGCTTGTGAAGCGATCCGGCTAGTCACCGGGGAACCAACAAGGGCAACTGTGAGACTAGCTTACCCAAGCTCCGGCAACGGGGCGTTTGAAGGACACTGAACGATCTGGGCGTGACAGCCCACAGGATGGTGCGAGCGCCTCCCTAACTTACACCCGCTCCGATCGTCAGTAGCGAAGGGACCATAGCATACCCGAAAGGGGCTTATCGCATATGTCAGCCATCTTTGTCCCTGTGGTCGATCAGGAACGCAAACCACTCATGCCCACGACTCCCGCGCGGGCACGGCGGTGGATCAGGAGCGGAAAAGCCACCAGCTACTGGAAAGGGGGCTTCTTTTGCGTGCGACTCAACGTCGAGCCATCCGCACGAGAGCAGCAACCCATCGCTGTGGGCATCGATCCTGGTTCCAAACGCGAAGGGATCGTGGTGGCCTCCGCCACCCACACCTACGCCAATATTCAGGCAGAGGCCAGGACGGGCGTGAAGGAAGCGGAGAAGGAGAGCACCCGCATGCGCCGCACCCGCCGCACGCGCAAGACCCCCTGCCGCAAGCCGCGCCAGAATCGCAAACGGAGCAAGCAGAAGCTGCCGCCTTCCACCAGAGCACGTTGGCACTGGAAACTGCGACTGGCGGTCTGGCTTTGCCAGCTCTTCCCGGTGAGCCTCTTTGTGGTCGAGGACATCAAGGCCACGACCCGTGGCAAGCAGCGCTGGGATCAGTCCTTTTCCCCGTTAGAAGTGGGCAAGCAATGGTTCTATGGGGAACTGGGCAAGCTGGCTCCTGTCCAGACCAAACAAGGCTACGAAACCAAGGAACTGCGTGAGCAGTTGGGACTCAAGAAAACGAGCAAGAAGTTGGCAGAGGTCTGGGAAGCGCACTGTATCGATGCCTGGGTACTCGCCTACAGCGCCGTGGGAGGGCGGCAGAAGCCAGATCATACGAGGCTGGTCTGTATCAGCCCGCTGAGCTGGCATCACCGCCAACTGCATCGCTTCGAGCCAGAGAAGAGAGGCAAGCGCAAGCTCTACGGCGGCACGCTCTCACTGGGCATCAAGCGTGGCACGCTGGTCAAGCACCCGAAGTGGGGAAAAGCCTATGTAGGCGGGACGATGGATGGGCAACTGAGTCTGCACGATCTCCAGACAGGCAAGCGGATCACTCAATCGGCCAAAGTCGCGGATTGTCGGCTGATCAAGGTGTTACGGTGGAAGACACGGCTTGTACCCCTCTTCCCCACTAAATAGGAATGCCTGCTTCCTCCTCTCCCTGGAAGGGGTGAGGTATCCGCAGGCGGAGGGTTTATGAAACGCGTCGTATCACCAAACACTTATTGTAACTTCCCCTCCAGGGCTGTTTAAGCTGTTAAGTGTCCCTCCTCAGACAGTAGAACTGACAATAAAACCGCTCAACACTGTTCCTTTTGACCCCTCCAATGTCAATTGAGCTCACTCCTTTTTGCTGCTGCGTTTTCGATGGTCGCCTTTAGCCTCTCCACATGTCGATTCTTTGTCCAAGCGGTGAGAGTTCAATCGAAACAACACTATTTTATCAACCCTGAGTTGGCGATGTACTGATATCGACAAGGACAAGTGAAGAACTGTTAGCATAGAGCACCAAGAAAAGCCGACTAGCGAGAAGAACGGCGCGAACGTGCTTGGAACCTGAAAGAGCAAGGCTGGAAACAAAAGGACATCGCTGCCGCTGATGGCGGATGAGCGAAGGAGCCGTGAGTCAATGGCTCAAACACCATGGAGGGGCGCACTGAATTGTGCCCCTCCATGGTGTTTCGTTACTGCCCCTGTTTCGCTACGCATTGGGGTTGCCGACACTGACGACCGTGTTCGCGGGAAACTGGACTTTGACCTTGACCGAGACATTGTTCCCGATGGCCTGTGCGTTCCCGCCGAAATCATTCAGGACCGCCGTCGCAGGAAGAGGGAAGGTGTAGCTCTTGTCACCAACCGTGAAGTGAAGAACGCGATCAGCTCCAACGGTGCTTGTCGTGATGCCTGTATAGGCGATGACGTTGCGGTCCGGGTCACCTGACACAGCAGGCTTCAAGATCGTTGCCGTGAAGCTCCCATCAGGATTAACGGCTGAGTCCATATCGACGGAGCTCCCTCCCGTCGGGAGACTTCCACCAAAGGCTGAGCGGTCAGTTTGGGCGGTGATCGCTAGCGTGACTGTCTGCCCATTGGGCGCGCTCATGACCAGACTACTGCTCGTGATGCTCTTCACCGGGCCGATGAAGGAGATACCACCTGCTTTAAACGCGACCGGTGTGGCAGTAGAGGCTGATGGTTGAGTAGCGGTTGGTGGGAGGTGCGTCGCAGATGTGGTCGTGGCAGGGGTGCCTGTCGTGGGCTGTCCAGTACTAGTGCCAGTGCCCGCACACGCTGTGACCACCATCATCAGAACAAGAACGAGGGTACACACGAGCATAGCTTGAAAACGACGTAATGGAATTTGTTGCATAGGTTTCTCCGTGCATCTCAAATGGGCTGTTAGGCTCAAATCTCTTCTCACTGAACTACACGAGCTGTAAACATCTAGAAAGTCGAACTGATCAACTATACGATGATACATCTGTTTTTTAGGGAGCAGGGAGTACCCACGCGATGCGCAACGTGTATGACTTTCCGTCATCGTCACTGCAAGTGAGGTAGGCTCATCGAAACGGCTGAGGTAGAACCGGGAAAAGCTGAGACTGGAGAGAGAAAAAAAGCAGCGTGAGGAGGATGCATGGGCAAGGGCTGTTCACACTGCCGGTTGCTCCTCGTTTTCCTATGTCTTTGCGAAGCCGGGAGACAACAGTTTTCCCGCACGTGCTCCACTGAGAGCAAGCGCCTGAGAAAGCTGGCGGATGAAGGACGAAATCAAGCTCCCTCCCCCCAAAGAGGCGGCTGTCGGACTTTGTCTTCCCCGACGGGCAGAAGAACGTCGCGGAGCAGCCAACGCCTCTTGCAGGATGTACTGCAGATAGTCGTCCAGGGCCATCTCCTGGCCGAGCAAGCCTTTGATGGGGAGCAGCTTGACGACTTGATCCTGGTGCCAAACAGCAAACTGACGGCTCTGCGCCTCTACCTGTAATAGGACAGTGCATCCAGCCATCTGGGGGCCGATGTAGTAGGTTGCCAGATCCACATCGACGCAGCCATCTCGACCTACATGACGCAGATACATCTTCTGATCCAGTGTTGCAAGCCAGGCGTCTGGGTCAACCCGCGGATGGCGAGCGCTGGTAACGTGGGCAAAACCGGAAAGGCCACACGAGGAGGGACATTGCCACAGGCTCGCCCCTGATGAGGCCGCTCGTCGTTGTAGTGGGAGAGAAAGGCCTCCGTTACCTCTCGTACCTCTTGGAGTGTGCTTGGATGATGCACTTGTAAGCACTCCTACCCATAAGTGCGCTGCTACCTCTCCACGTACGCATTGGACCAAGCCGTCAACTACACCGTCTCCGTCCCTAGCGGATGGACTTTTCACGGTGACCCATCCCTTCCATCCCTTGTATGGCCAGCAGTTTGAGATTCTCAGTTGCCGGCACAATTGGGG